>WNEW01001949.1_pt1 | contig 10534 bp, 5 predicted proteins | sample 5399891 | NCBI WGS metagenome assembly WNEW01 (sample SAMN13153336, study PRJNA577476) | soil metagenome | isolation source: 40 cm grassland meadow soil pre-rain plot 5 | place: USA:California | collected 2015-09-08 | reverse complement strand
CCGCTGTCGACCGTCATCGGCGAGATCTACCGCTACACGCTCCACTCCGATCGCTTGCCGCTGGTCGAGATCAAGGCGCTGCAGGACTGGGTGCTCGAGCGCGAGTTCCTCAAGGTGCCGGGTGTGGCCGACGTCATCTCGTGGGGCGGCGGGATCAAGCAGTACCAGATCACGGTGGACCCGGCCCGGCTGCGCGCCTACAACCTGACGCTCAAGAACGTCTTCGACGCGGTCGCCGCCAACAACGCCAACGCCGGCGGCAGCTACATTCCGCGCGGCCAGTACGCGGTGACCGTCCGCGGCATCGGCCTCATCCAGTCCACGCGTGACATCGAGAACATCGTCGTCTCCGCCCAGAGAGGGACACCGGTGCGCGTGCGCGACATCGGCGAGGTCGGCATCGGCCACGCGATCCGTCTCGGCGTCTTCGGGCGTGACGGCGAGGACGACGTGGTGGCCGGTATCGTCCGGATGCGCAAGGGCGAGAATCCGGGCCGGGTCATCGACGGCGTCAAGGCAAAGCTCGACGAGATCAAGCAGCTCCTGCCCGAGGGCGTCGAGATGCGCCCGTACTACAGTCGCGACAAGCTGGTCGACGCCACCGTGCACACGGTGTTGAAGAACTTGGTGGAAGGCGCGGCCCTCGTCGTCATCCTCCTGACGCTCTTCCTCTACAACCTGCGCGCGGCCCTCATCGTCGCGGTGACCATCCCGCTCTCGCTGCTGTTCGCCTTCATCTTCATGGACTTTCGCGGGATCCCGGCCAACCTGCTCTCGCTGGGCGCCATCGACTTCGGGATCATCGTGGACGGCGCGGTCATCATGACCGAGAACATCGTGCGCCACCTCGCCGAGCGGAAAGTCACCGGACACCGGGTCACCCGCGAAGTCCAGCACGCCGCCATGCAGGTGGCGCGGCCCCTCACCTTCGCCGTCCTCATCATCATGACGGTGTACGTGCCCATCCTCACCTTCCAGCGCATCGAGGGAAAGCTCTTTCGGCCGATGGCGGTGACGATCTCGCTCGCGGTGATCGGCGCGCTGATCCTCACCCTCACGCTCATTCCCGTGCTCACCACGGTGCTGTTCCGCCGCCCGCCGTCGGACCGCGAAAGCCCGCTGATCCGCGGGCTGCGGGCGCCCTACCTGCCCACGCTGCGCTGGTGTTTGCGCTGGCCGCTCGTGCCCATCGCGGGCGCCACGGCACTGGTCGCGCTGTCGCTCCTCGTCTTCACCATGCTCGGCAAGGAGTTCCTGCCCGAGCTGGACGAGGGCGACATCTGGCTGCGGGTGACGTTCCCTCTCGGCATCTCCGTGGAGGGCGCGCGGCCCTACGTGCGCGAGATTCGCGCACGCCTGGGGCAATTCCCCGAGGTGCGGGCCGTGACGTCGCAGCTCGGCGCGCCCGACGACGGCACCGACCCCGAGGCGCCCGACAACGCCGAGTTCTACGTGGGGCTCCGGCCGCGTGAGGAATGGCGCTTCCGGACGCGCGCGAAGCTGGCGGAGGCGATGGACACGGCGCTCGCCGACATCCCGGGGAAGACGACGAACTTCTCGCAGCCGATCAAGGACAACGTCGACGAGGCGCTGGCCGGCGTGAAGGGCGAGCTCGCCATCAAGCTCTACGGCCCCGACAGCTTCGTGCTCGATGCCAAAGCCCGCGAGCTCGTCCAACTCCTGCGCCCGATCCGCGGCGTCGCCGACCTCGATTACGACCACTTCGTCGGTCAGCCCCAGCTCCAGATCGTGGTCGACCGCACCGCCACCGCACGGTACGGCATCAACGTTCAGGACGTTCAGGACGCCATCGAGGCGGCGACGAAGGGGCGTACGGTGACCGAGGTCTTCGAAGGCGAGCGACGGTTCGACCTGACCGTCCGCCTTCGCACCGACGGCGACCTGCTGTCCGGCCTCCGCCGCCTCGCCATCAGCGCGCCCAACGGCGAGCGCATTCCTGTCGTGCAACTGGCGGAGTTCATCCAGGCCGAGGGGGTGGCCGAGATCAATCGCGACGGCAACCAGCGTCGCGTCGCCGTGAAGTGGAGCGTGCGTGACCGTGACATGGGCAGTCTCGTCGCCGAGGCGATGCAGACCGTGAAGTCGCTGAGCCTGCCGCATGGCTACCGCATGGTGTGGAGCGGCCGCTTCGAGGACCAGCAGCGGGCGCTGGCCCGTCTCTACGTCATCGTGCCGCTCGTCATCTTCATCATCTTCATCCTGCTCTTCGGCACGTTCCAGTCGGTCGGCGACGCGCTCCTGATCATGCTGAACCTGCCCTTCGCGCTGATCGGCGGCACGCTCGCGCTGTGGCTGTGGGGGGCCAACTTCAACATCTCGGCGGCGGTCGGGTACATCGCCGTCTTCGGCGTCAGCGTCCTCAACGGCGTCGTGCTCGTCTCGTCGATCCGCCAGGCGCGCAGCGAGGAAGGTCTCTCGGTCCCGGACGCCGTCGTACGCGGCTGCGCGATCCGCTTCCGGCCCATCGTGGTCTCCGGCATCGTGGCCGTGATCGGCTTCATCCCGGCCGCGATCTCACGCGGGATCGGCTCGGAGATCCAGCAGCCCCTCGCCCGCGTCGTCATCGGCGGCCTCGTCTCCTCGACAATCCTCACCCTGCTGGTGCTTCCCGCGCTCTACGCGCTGGTCGCGGCGCGCCACGAGCACCAGCCGTCGCTGGAGCCGTCGACGTGATCGCCTTCGTCACGCTCCGCGACACCCGGCCGTGCCTGTGGCTGGCCGTGTACGCGCTGGCCTTCGTCTGTGTGCTGTCGTTCATCGCCTTCGAGATGCTCGACCTCGACGGCTCCGACCTCCAGACCGATCCCCGCCACGCCACCTTCAAGCCGGCCGAGGCCGAGCACGCCGACGATGTCCGGCGAGCGAGCCTGGCGCTGGCCGACGCCGTCGTGGTCCCCATCCTCGCGATGCTGGACGACCGTCCCGTCCGGGACGAGCGCCTGGCCAGTCCGTCGTCACGCCCACTGCCGCCGACCTGGCGGCCGGGGGCTTGTCTGCTCGCTCGCGCCTCCCTCGCCGACGTCCCTCCCGCAGCCTGACCGTCGTCCCGGATCTCTCGTAATGCCCATCTCCAGACGGGAGGACTGTCGGCATGATCACGCGTCTCGTTGCGTTCGCGCTCCACCAGCGCTTCATCACGCTCGCGCTGGCCTTCTTGCTCACCGTGGGCGGCATCATCTCGTATCACCGCCTGCCCATCGAAGCCTATCCCGACGTCGCCGACGTCCAGGTCGACGTCATCACGATCTGGCCGGGGCACGCCGCCGAGGAAGTGGAGCGGCTCATCACCGTGCCGCTGGAGAAGGAGCTGAACGGGATCGCCGGCATCACCTTCCTCCGCTCCGTGTCCAACTTCGGCCTCTCCAACATCCACGTCCTCTTCGCCGACGGCACCGACAACTACTGGTCTCGCCAGCAGGTGCTCGAGCGCATCACCGGGGCCGAGCTGCCACCCGACGCCAAGCCGGGGCTGGGGCCGTTGGCCAGCGCGATCAGCGAGGTCTACCGCTACACGCTCGAATCGAAGACGATGCCGCTCGTCGAGGTGAAGGCCCTTCAAGACTGGGTGCTGGAGCGCGAGTTCCGGAAGGTCCCGGGCGTGGCCGACGTGGTGTCGTGGGGCGGTGGGATCAAGCAGTACCAGATCATCATCGATCCCGGCCGGCTGCGCGGCTACAACCTGACCCTCAAGCAGGTCTTCGACGCGGTGACCGCCAACAACGCCAACGCCGGCGGCAGCTACCTGCGCGACGGCGAGTACGCGCTCATGGTGCGCGGCATCGGCCTGCTCCGCTCGACCGAGGACCTCGCCGACGTGGTGGTGGCCGCCCAGAAGGGCACGCCGATCCGCATTCGCGACATCGGCGAGGTGGGAATCGGTCACGCCATCCGCTTCGGTGTCCTCGGCCGTGATCACGAGGACGATCTCGTGCAGGGCATCATCCTGATGCGCAAGGGCGAGAACCCCGACGCGGTGATCGATGGCGTGAAGAAGAAGCTGGCCGAGGTGAAGCGCATGCTGCCCGCCGGCGTCGAGCTCTACGACTATTACAGTCGTGACCGTCTGGTGAAGACCACCGTCACCACCGTGCTGCGCAACCTCGTCGAAGGCGCCGCGCTCGTCGTGGTGCTGCTCTCGCTCTTCCTCTACGACCTGCGCGCTGCCTTCATCGTCGCCCTCACGATCCCGCTGTCGCTCCTGTTCGCGTTCATCTTCATGGATCTCCGCGGGATCCCGGCCAACCTGCTTTCGCTGGGAGCCATCGACTTCGGGATCATCGTCGACGGGGCCGTCATCATGGCCGAGAACATCCTCCGTCACCTGTCCGAGCGGCGGCCGACGGGCCACCGCGTCGTGCGCGAGGTCCAGCACGCGGCGCTCGAGGTCGCGCGCCCGCTGACGTTCGCCGTCGTCATCATCATGACCGTGTACGTGCCGATCCTCACCTTCCAGCGCATCGAGGGCAAGCTCTTCCGGCCGATGGCGGTGACGATCTCGGTGGCCGTCGTGGGGGCGCTCCTGCTCACGCTCACGCTGATCCCCGTGTTGTCCACCTTCCTGTTCCACCGGCCGCCGCGCGAGCGTGAGAGCCCGCTGATCCGCTGGCTCCGTCGGCCGTACACACCGTCCATTCGCTGGTGTGTCCGGCATCCCGTCGTTCCGCTGCTCGGGGCTGGCGGCCTGTTCGCGCTCGCCCTCGTCGTGTTCGTGCTGCTCGGCAAGGAATTCCTGCCCGAGCTGGACGAGGGCGACCTGTGGCTGCGCGTGAAGTTCCCGGTCGGCATCTCGCTGGAAGGCGCCCAGCCCTACGTCCACCGCATCCGCGAGCAGCTCTCGAGCTTTCCGGAGGTCCGCGTGGTGGTGTCGCAGCTCGGCGCGCCCGATGACGGCACCGATCCCAATGGCCCCGACAATTGCGAGTTCTACATCGGGCTCCGCGCGCGGGGCGAGTGGCGCTTCCATGACAAGGGCCAGCTGATCGATGCGATGGCGGCATCGCTCGCCGACCTGCGTGGGATCACGACCAACTTCTCCCAGCCCATCAAGGACAACGTCGACGAGGCGCTGGCCGGCGTGAAGGGCGAGTTGGCCATCAAGCTCTATGGACCCGACGTCTTCGTGCTCGAGGCCAAGGCCCGCGAGATCGCCAGCGTCCTGGCGGCGGTGCGAGGCGTCGCCGACCTCGACTACGATCACCTGGTCGGACAGCCCCAGCTCCAGATCGTGATCGATCGCAAGGCCACCGCCCGCCACGGCATCAACGTCCAGGACGTCCAGGACGCGATCGAGGCGGCCACCAAGGGCCGGAACGTCACGGAGATCTTCGAGGGCGAGCGCCGCTTCGGCGTCGTGGTGAAGCTCGCCCACGACGGGGATCCGCTCTCGAGCCTCAAGGCCCTCACCGTGAGCGCGCCCAGCGGCGAGCGCATTCCGCTCACCCAGCTCGCCGAGGTCATCAAGACGGAGGGCCTCGCTCAGATCCTGCGCGAGGGCAATCTGCGGCGCGTCGGGATCAAGTGGAACATCCGCGATCGCGACATGGGGAGCCTGGTCGCGGAGGCGATGGCGAAGGTGAACGCGGCGGTGAAATTACCCGAAGGGTACCAGATGGTCTGGAGCGGACGCTTCGAGGACCAGCAGCGGGCGCTCGCTCGGCTCTATGTTATCGTCCCGCTCGTGATCTTCATCATCTTCATCCTGCTCTTCGGCACGTTCCAGTCCGTCGGCGACGCGCTGCTCATCATGCTGAACCTGCCGTTCGCGATCATCGGGGGCACGCTCGCGCTCTTTCTCTGGCGCTCGAACTTCAACATCTCGGCCGCCGTCGGCTACATCGCGGTCTTCGGCGTGAGCGTGCTCAACGGCGTCGTCCTGGTCTCGTCGATCCGCCAGGCGCGGACCGAGGAGGGGCTGTCCATCCACGACGCCGTTATCCGGGCGTGTGAGATCCGTTTTCGGCCGATCGTCGTCTCGGCGATCGTGGCCGTCATCGGTTTCTTGCCGGCCGCGCTCTCCCAGGGGATCGGCGCTGAGATCCAGCGCCCGCTGGCCCGGGTGGTCATCGGCGGCTTGATCTCGTCCACCGCCCTCACCCTGCTCGTGCTGCCGGCCCTCTATGCGCTGCGGACCCATCGCGGGCGGGTGTCGGACGCTCCGGTGACGTCCTGAAGTCTTCGCGAGGCCGGCGGCTCGCGCTCGTCCTGCTGGTCGGGTTCGGCTGTGCGGTGGGGCTCGTCCTGATCGAAGTCGCGCTTCGGCTCCAGGAGGCGAGCCGGGACACCGTGCGCAATCAGTTCGTCGAGGATCGCGTGTTGCTTCACCATCGCCTGCGTCCGAACTTCAGCGGGATGATCCGGGGTGCGCGCTTCACCACGAATTCCCGGGGGCTCCGTGATCGCGAGTTCGCCGTCCCGAAGCCGGCCGGCGTCTTCCGGATCGCCGTTCTCGGTGATTCGTTCACCGAAGGCAGCGGCCTCGACGACGCGGAGACCATGCCCAAGCGCCTGGAAGCGCGCCTGCGGGAGAATTCGTGCGGCCCGGGAATCGAGGTCATCAACGCGGGCGTGTCGAGCTACTCGCCGATCCTCTACTACCTTCACCTCAAGCACGTGGTCGCGCCCCTCAGGCCAGATCTCGTCGTCGTGAACTTCGACATGACGGACGTCCAGGAGGACATGATCAGAACCGAGATCGCGTCGCTCGATGCCGAGGGCCTGCCCGTCGCCGTGCGGGCCAACCGGCGACTCGAGTGGGCTCAAGTCCTGCCGCCGCTCCTGCCGCCGGCGCTGCACGGGCTGGACGACCGGCTCTCGCGGCTCGCCGTCTACCAGCGATGGCGCCGGTCATCGCTCGGCACGTGGCTCTTCGGCCAGCGGCAGCTCGATCTCGTCGGTCTGGAAGAGAGTGGCCTGGTCGGCGACCTCCGCTACGATCCTTTTGCGATCACACGAGAGATCGACACCGAGCAGATCCGCCGAGCGTGGGCGCTCACCGGCCGGTACGTCCGCGGGATCGCCGATCTGGCGCGCAGCCTCGGCGCGCGCTTCGTCCTGGTCACCTATCCCCATCCCCACCAGGTGAGCGCGACCGCCTCGCCGGCCGGGCGCCAGGGAGCAGGGATCGGCGCGCACCTCTTCGCGTCGGAGCGCCCGTTCAAGATCCTGGAATCCCTGGGCGCGCGGAACGACTTCCCGGTGATCAATCTGCTGTCGCTGTTCCGCTACCGGGAGGCCGTCGACGGCCCGCTCTTCCGATACGAAGATTTCCATCACACGGTCAAGGGCGCCGACCTCTTCGCCGAAGGCGTCTTCACCGGCCTGCGCCAGCACGGACTCATCGCCTGCGCCAAGACCACGTCCGGAACGCAGGCTCACCAGACCCAGTGGCCGGGAATCCAGACCGACTCGAGGCCCGTCGCGCACCAGTCGCCCGGAACCCACATCGGCCGATAGCCCGGATCTGGTACGACTCGCGATGTACACGTGCCTCCATCGTTGACCACCGGCGCTCGGGGCTGGGGCGTGGCCGCAGGCGTCCCGCCCGTCATCGGCCGGATCACACCGTTGACGACGAGCGCTGAATCCCGCGGAGTACGAACGGGCTGGCTGCCCCCGAACGCCGCAGCCGGAACGAGCACCGCGGCCAGGACGGCGCTCACGATCCTGATCGATGCCATGACTGCAGTGTAAGGGTAATGGCATTTGGGGGCCCCGTCTGCATCCGGTGCGGCCGCGCATCGCGGTGCGGCCCGCGCCACCGGCCACGTCGCGTCGTCGACCTCGTCGAGGCACCGTTCACCTACATCAGGGGACCCGTCGCGAAGTAGCCCAAACGCACCAGGCCAGGTCGTCCTGGGATCAGAACCGTCAACGCAGTGACGCGCGCCGAGTGTGTCACCGATGAGCCGTTTGCGCCGCGAGTGATGCACTCGCATCAGCGGCTGGCGGCGCGAAGTGTCACGAAACGGCGTGAGTCCGGGTATCGGGACCGGAATCGAGCATCAGGCGTTCAACGCGCGTCGGTAAAGTGCGACGCGAGGCGAACACATGCGAACCAGCGAATCCCAGAGCCCGCGAATTCTCGTCGTCGACGACGACGCCGTCGTGCGGCGCATGCTGAGCGAAACGCTCGGCCGCGCCGGCTACGCCGTCGTCCAGGCCTGCTCCACCACTGAAGCGCTCCGCGTCGCCGCCGACGAGGAGCCGGCCCTCGCCATCGTCGATCTCGTTCTGCCCGACGGCGACGGCATCGAGCTGCTCAGCCAGCTCCGGGCCTCGTGGCCGACGCTACCGGCGCTCGTCGTGGCCGCCTACGTGGAGCCGCGCAGCATCGTGGAAGCGATGCGGCGGGGCGCCCACGACTACCTGAGCAAGCCGCTCGACCCCGACGTGCTGCTCTCGGCCTGTCGCGCCGCCCTCGCCCGCCGTCCCGTCGTGAAAGCGCCGGTGCGGCCGGCCGAGCTGCCGATCGTGGGCGCGAGCGCCGAGACGGCCCGCGTGCGTGAGACGCTGAGCCGGCTCGCTCGCACGCGCGCCGCCGGCGTGCTGATCGTCGGCGATGCGGGAGTCGGCAAGACCTGGCTCGCCGGCGCGCTGCACGCGGGCAGCCACCGGCACCACGCGCCTTGCCTGATCCTCGACTGCGGCCGGGCCTTCGCGCCCGCCGTCGCCCTCTTTGGCGCCGACGGCAACGGCGGCCTGCTGACGGCGGCGGCCGGCGGCACGCTGATCCTGGACGACGTCGAGTGTCTCGCGCGCGATGTGCAGGCCGCACTGCTCGACTGGCTGGAGAAGCACCGCGGCACCGCCCCGCTCGTCGTCGGCCTCACCACGCAGGCAGCCGCCGAGGGTCCGCTCGTCGCCTGGCTGGACCGAGCCAGCGTCCCGGTGCCGCCGCTCTGCGAGCGCACCGGCGACATCCTGCCGCTGGCCCGCCACTTCCTCGCCGAGGCGGGCGCGCTCCACGGGCGTCAGTTCCTCGGCTTCACGCCGGACGCCGAGCACCGCCTGCTCGGGCACGGCTGGCCGGGTAACGTGCGCGAACTCCGGGAGACGATCGCGCGAATCGCCGAAGGGCTTGCCGGCGGCACCGTGCGTGGCGAGCAGATCGCCCTGGCCACCCGCGGTCCCGCCTGGATGCCGATCGGCAGCCCTCGGCCGCTCAAGGAGATCGAGGACGCGTACATCGATTACGTCATCACGCTCGCTGGGGGCAACAAGACCCGAGCCGCTCAGCTCCTGGGGATCGCGCGCGAGACCTTGCGCACCCGGATGATCGCGCGCAACGCCGAGAATCACGTCTCTGGGGAGAGAACCGCGTGAGGCCATCGGGTACAACGACGTCATCGAGGCCGAGAACGGCCAAGTCGCGACAGGCCTCACGCTGATGCGGGCCCTCCGCCAGAACGCTCTGACCAAGGCGCTGCCGATCTTGAGGATGCAGCAGATCCTGGGCAACGCGTGAAGACCGCTCCGCGCTCCGACACGCACGCCCGCGCGCTGCAGAGCCTCGGCGCCATGACGGCGACGGTGGCCCACGAGATGCGCAACGTCCTCGGCGGCGTCGAGCTCTACGCCACGCTCGTCGCCGAACAGTGCGCGACGGACGCCGACCTCCAGCCCATGACCGGCCGCCTCCTCGAGGGCGTCACGCGGCTGCGCGCGGTGGCGGCGAATCTGCTGTCCGTCAGCCGGCGGCCCGAGCCCACGATCGAGCACACCACGGTGGATCTGGTGATGCTCCTCGGCACGCTCGCCGAGAACACCGCGCTGGCGCTCCCCGGCACCGGCGTCGAGCTGACCACGGACGTGAAGCTCGCCAAGGCGCCGGTGGCCGGCGACGGCGAGCAGATCCGTCAGGCGCTGCTCAACCTCGTGCTGAACGCCGTGCAGGCGATGCCCAAGGGCGGCGCGCTCACGCTGAGCCTGCGGCCGCGCCCGGGTGAGCGCGTGGCCATCGCCGCGCCGTCAAGGACACCGGGACCGGGATGAGCCGCGCCACGCTGCGACAGGCCTTCGAGCCCTTCTTCACCACTCGGCCACGCGGCACCGGCATCGGGCTGGCCGTCGTGCGCGAAGTGGCCGAACGCCATGGAGCCAAGCTCACGGTGACGAGCCGCCCCGGCTGCGGCACGACCTTCACGCTCACGTTCGAACTCGTGGAGACGGGTGAACACCACGCATGACCAAGATCCTGATCGTCGACGACGAACCGCTCTACCGCCACGGGCTCTTCGAGCTGCTGCGCCGCCCCAACCTCAAGGTGGACGCGGCGGCCGACGGTGACGAGGCGCTCCGCCTGTTCCGTCGCGGCGGCTACCAGATGGTGATCTCCGATCTCTCGATGCCCGGCCTCGACGGCCTCGGCCTCATGCGCGCCGTCAAGGACACCGGGACCGGGATGAGCCGCGCCACGCTGCGACAGGCCTTCGAGCCCTTCTTCACCACTCGGCCACGCGGCACCGGCATCGGGCTGGCCGTCGTGCGCGAAGTGGCCGAACGCCATGGAGCCAAG
>WNEW01001762.1_pt1 | contig 10541 bp, 10 predicted proteins | sample 5399891 | NCBI WGS metagenome assembly WNEW01 (sample SAMN13153336, study PRJNA577476) | soil metagenome | isolation source: 40 cm grassland meadow soil pre-rain plot 5 | place: USA:California | collected 2015-09-08 | reverse complement strand
ACACTTCGTTGTTCAATCTTTGGACGAGAGCATGTTCAAAGTTGTAGCCTCTGCTGCGGCGAATATTTCCCAATCAGGTAGCGTTGAACTTTTCGTATCTTTAAAGTTTGTCTGGGCAAGTGTTTTTATTGAAAACTTTCCAGCTCTATAGCTATATGTCAGGTATACAGGGCTCGCTTGAAGAGATAGACAAAGGCCTCAAGGACGTGCAGGAAAGGCGTGAAAAGCTGATCAAGGGAACGCGCGACGTGGTAATGCTGTGCAGCAAGTCAATAATTGATTTGCACCGCAGCCAGGTAGATGACGCAAAGAATAAGATGGAAGAAGCAAAGGCAATGCTTAAAGACTTTCGCAAATACGCAAAGGAAGACCTCTGCCGCTACATCTCTGTGGCAGAACAAGAGCTTGTCGAAGCGTACGCGCTCAGGGCAGTGGTGGAGAACACTCCCATCCCTATGATGCAGGAGCTGGATGTCACAGGACCGCCCTACCTAACAGGTCTCCTTGACTGCATTGGCGAGATAAAGCGTCTCGTCTACGACAGGATGCGATCTGGCAACGAAAAAGATGCTGAAAAACTGTTTGAAACAATGGAAGCGATCTACAACGCAATCTACCCCTTTGCAGTCTATGATAATATTGTGTCCGGCCTACGCAAAAAGCTGGACGTGGCAAGGATGTTAATTGAAGACATTAGAGCCGTTGTCACGGAAGAAAGCAGGAGAAATGCGTTCATTGATGCAATGGATCGCTTTGACAAGGGGTAGCTGAAACTCATTTATCTTTAGATGCCCAATCTGGCATACTCAATTTTCAAAGACAAGGCCGACTACATCGCATTCTTTGAGGTAATCAAATCCCCTAAGGACCTCGGCGAGATATTGCCAAGCACTTTTAGCCCATTCCTTTTTCAAACCGCTCGTATACTTCTGAGTTTGCCAATAGCCAACCGTAGTGGCTTTCGTCATGGATATAGCGCACCTCGCGCACCTTTGGCACAATATTACGCTTTCTTAAAGCAAATACAAACTCGCCCTGAAAAACAAGCCCCATCCTCTTTGCTTTGGCGGTCGATTTCTGGTCCCTTGGCAAGAGGATGCGATAGCTGAACCTGTTCGCCGACTCTTGCGTGGCATAGGCTGCGACCATTTTGTCAACTGCCCGGCGGATGTCCGATGCCTCTCTTATGTCGATTGTTTCCAACACCGGAAATCTTGCATAGGGCGAACTGGGATGGTCAGTCATGAACTATTACTACCAAAAATGAAATCAGACAAGATTTATTCTCTTCTAATGGGCTCCATCAACTCGATCATTATTGGTTAGAAGCAAGTTGAGAATTGATTATTACTTGTACAGTGCAAAGGCCTCTTCGAGATACCCTGTCAGAGTCTTGTGCCACTCGGAGAACTCTTCTGGCATTTCTGGAAAGTTGTGATAGTGATCCACCAGCACCTTATTTATGGTCGCGCAATACTTCAGATCTTCGGCAAGCTTCTTGTTCATTGCTCCTCTGATTATCATGCCTAGCCTATCAACGGTGCTGAACTCTGGGTGCTCGCCCATTGTTATTTTATCAATGTCCATCTTGCTCAAAAAGTGTCTCATGCCGTAGTTGATCTGTTCGTTTGTCAGTCCCTGTAGCATCCTACGGAACACTTCAAGGCCGGCGGTCTTGTAGCCGTAGTCGTTGATGAAGTGCTTGTTGTACTTCCACAGACCCTTTTCAGAAGTGTCGCCAGCCTGTAGTGCTTCAACCGCGTCTTTGCCAGCTATAGTGGCAGCAATTATAGCAGGCCCAATGCCTCCTGCGTCAAGGGGCTTGGGCATCCAGGCAGAGTCCCCGACCAGCATGTACCCGTTTGCAACCAGGCAGTCGTTCTGCCGTCTCACCGACACCTGCCAGGTGCCCCACGCGTTACCCTCGTCACCGGCGCCGTCTGCTAGGCGCGGACTTTTGATCACCGGGTTTACCTCCACGTATTCGTCTATTAGCGTCTTGAGATCAGGATGCACGCCCATGGCCCGGTTGCGCGTGTCAAACGCCTTTTGCTGCACGCCAAGGCCGATGTTAACCTTGTTCTCGCCCTTTGGAAAGACCCAACCGTAGCCGCCAGGCGCGAGCTTTTGATCGAGATGGATGATGCAGTAATCAGAATCAAAGTAAGTCTTGTCTTCGTGCGCAAGCTCGAAATTGTATATGTATCTCCCTGTTGCCTCAAGGTCGTCGCGGTCGATCCGGCGCTGGATGAAAGACTTAATGGGAAGGTTTGTCCGCAAGACGGATGTCACGCCAGTGCAGTCAACCACTAATTTTGCGGTCTTTTTGAACGCTGTCTTGTCGTCAAGATCGTCGCCCTCGACTCCTATCACGCTATTACCCTCCACCATTAGCGAGCGCAGTGCCACCCGCTCCTTTATCTCAATGCCCGCCTTTGTGGCATCTCTCAGCTGCCTCTGTGGCAGGAGCTGACGGTTAAGAATATAGCCCTCGCCATCAAACGAAATGCCGGTTTCATGGTCAGGAGAGTACGCGATGACGCCCTTGACTGGATGCTCAATTTCTGGATAGCCCCAGCTAATTTTGATCCTATCTGCCATGTAGTCGACAGTGTTCTTTCCCACCGCGTCGCCGCAGACCCAGCCGGAAACCGTTTTCTTGCCCTGCTGCGGGATCGCGTTCCTGTCTATGACCAGAATCTTCATCGACTGGTTGGAGTAGTACGCTGCTGATGACGCCACGATCAGGCCGGCAAGGCCGCCGCCTGCCACAATAATGTCATAATCTCTTTTCATCAGTTAGACAAGGCGTGAAGGCAAAAAACGCTATTTAAAGTGTTCCTGTATAGAGAGAAAGGAGAAAGGCAGAATAACAGTCGTATGCTCAGATGATAGATGTGCAAGCCATTCATATTCTTTGATCTCGGCCAGACCTTGGTTGACGAGTGGGACTTTATTGCACATTTAGACAGGAAATTTCTAGAACTGCTGAATGGCTTCGGGGCGCGGATAGACGAGCGCAACTACCACGCGATACGCAATAGCATTATCCGCGACCGCAAGATAGGTGATGGCGGGGTCAGGGAGCTTGTAATTGAAGTCTGCAAGATGCTATCGCCCTCTGGCTATGACAAAGTCATCGTAAGCAAGCTCGAGCCCGATATAAAGCAGGGCAGGCGCGAACTGTTCCGGTTTTTCGACGACGCCGAGTCCACATTGCAGGTACTCTCAAAGTACTGTGAAATTGGGCTGATAGCCAACCAGTCAGAAGATATTCACGAATTGCTGGAACTATCCGGGCTTGGCCGGTTCTTCAAGGTGCAGGCAATATCATCTTCTGTAAAATTGAAAAAGCCCGACCCAAGAATTTTTGAGCTTGCAATAAAGCAGGCTGGGCGTTATTCGGAGGACTGCATAATGGTGGGCGACAGACTTGACACAGACATCTGCCCGGCCAACACGCTTGGCATGACTACGATAAGGGTCACTGACTCGCTTTTCGCACTGCAGGTACCGGCACGAGAATGCGAGCTTGCCACTTACACCGTTACGCACCTTTCAAAGATCCCTCAAATTGTAGAAAGCATTATCGGTTGATGCTGCATTTATTTTCTGCGCGCGATCGTTAGAATGATAAAAAATGCCCACTGAAACCCGGCATCAAGAGCTTCATTTCGAAGGTGTGCCGGTCTATGTGATTGGTCTTTCAATGACATTTGGGTATTTTGCAGGAGTCCAAAATGATCTTGCTATGGGCATCGCAATGCAGTTTGTAGCTGTAGCTCTGTTTGTGCCGGGCAATAGAATGGAGAACGCCATGGGGTCGATGACGCGGTGTTGTTCTTCAGGCTGGTATCAAAGATTGCTCACAATTTTGTTACCCAGCGTGTCCATTTCCTGCGAGCTTAACTTCGGCCTACTTTTGAACATTGAGTGGATGGCGCCTGCGCCGTCGCCCCTCTTCCTCGGGACTATGTGAACGTGCATGTGAGGTATCTCCTGCCCTGCCTCGTTTCCATTGTGGATCGCGATTGTAGAAGCGTTTACGTTTGACCCTGCCTCCACTGCGCCAACAATTTTCCAGATAATTTCAAACACCGCCATCGAGTCCTGCTCGCTCATGTCCTGTACCTTGGCATAATGCGACTTTGGAATTACGAGCGTGTGGCCCTCGGCAAGTGGAAAGGCGTCCAGCAGCGCAATCGCTCTATCATTCTGCGTTAATACCTTTGCGGGTATCCTTCCACCGACGATCTTGCAAAAAATGCAGTTTTCATCTTGCATGTATGTCATGCCTTATTTTGGTATATTATCATTGCAGCAAAGGTAGTATGAATTACAATATTATGCCCTGCCACGCCTCCGCTTTTTCCTTGTAGGGAGACTATGTCACAACGTCCAAGATTAAACTTGAAGATGTTCACAGAAAATCTAGTGAAAAAACTATAATGTTGCCTAGCCAGCTGCAGGGTTTTGTGCAGGGCTTGCTGTGAGGCGCGCAACTTTCGCCTTTGAAGCCACGAACTGGCTAATATCTTTAGTAAATGCGATCGAAGCCATGCCTTTTTTGGCAACGATGCCGATTCTTTCCGGGGCAAAGTTATGTTTCTTAAAGTCTTCAATTATTGACCCGGCGGCGTCTCTCGTAGCGACTATCAAGTGGCATCCGTTCAGCGATGCTGTCGCGTTTTCAACTAGGAATTCCTTGGTAGCAAATCTTGCCATTTCTTCATTTCTGATCGGAAGCTCGTTTACCAGCAAGTGTGCATTTGCAAGTTCAGCCAGCGATCCTAGTGCAAACACACCCCATGGTCCAACGGGATGGACAGCCGTGATGTGGGCGTTCTTGTCAAACGGAGCTCCAAAGTCGGGGCAGTATTTCGCGACTATCTTGCCTAATGCAAAGTGGGGTTCGCTCAGGTTCTTCAACACCTCGTCCCTGGCCTCAGTGATGTCCGAAAAAGATATGCTGTTTTGCTCGTACTTGATGATGTTTTCAGAGTTCATGCGTGCAAGTGTGTAGAGGCTCATGGCAGGAAGGCCGCCAAACTTGTTTGTAATTATGATTTCCATTCCTTCTTCTATTTGGTCATACCTTGTGGGCAGCTCTTTTGTTGTGCTAGCCATCGCGCTTGAGCCGTAGAATAGCTTGCCTATCTTGAGGGAGCTGTAATCCTCCATCGCAAGATTATAACGCGAAGTGAACGCGTCAAGGTTAGACCTTATCCTGTCAAGAATCTCTTCAGACGGCGCGTCGTAGACAGGAAACAGCTTGAACGACGACTGGACGCCGCAGCCAAGGAGGTTGAGCAATTCAATTGCAGATGTCATTGCAATATTACTGTGTATGTCTGCGTCCGGTGCCCTTGTTACGTCGGTGACCTGCGTGGCTGAAGTGACTCCAGGCATGTAACCCACTTTGTCGCCTCTATGTAGCTCTATGTAGTCAAGCATCCCAAACTGCGCGTCCGGGTGCTCTGTCAGCACTGCAGACGCGCAGGACACCGACACCTTGGCACTGAACACCTTCAAGAAATTCTGCAGCGCTTCTGATAGCAGCGTCGCGTATTCGCCGGCGCCAGTGTGCACGCGGAACATTGCTAGTGCCCGCTTGACCTCAACTTCCTTGTCAACTACAGCGTTTGTCAGGCTGTACACGCGCCTCGTCAGCTCTGGCATCTTGCCGTCGATGTGGTAGAACGAGTCAAACCATGAAGGAGAGACTTTAACGCTGCTCCGCTTAACTTCTGCGAGCGCGCTTTTCAAAATATGAGTATCGATTTCGTTGGAGCAGGTTGGGAGCCACCGGAGTGGGTCGAAGCCCAGTTTCCTGTATTGATCGACATGTTCCCAAAAATTATCAGACAATCACAATCTCTCCTAGCAATCACTATAGTTAACGGATTAGTTGAACAATATATAGAAAATACTGCCTAATAAACAACTTCATTTGCTTGCCTCATATCTTGGGCCTGGAATGGCACTAAATCTTGAGAACAAGTATTATAAGGAGTTTAGATCTCAATTTTCAATATATGGGGCCGAAATTCACTCCAAATCAAGTACAAAAACTTGCAGATGAGTTTGAAGCAAGATCCGCTCAAGAGGTGTTAAAATGGGCTCTTGACACTTTTGGCACCAAGATTGGCCTTGCTTCTAGTTTTGGCGCGGAGGATGTTGCTATCATTGACATGATGACCAAGATTGACAAGAAAAAGACAAAGATCTTTACCCTTGAAACAGGGCGGCTCAATCAAGAAACTTATGACGTGATTGACGCCATCCGCGCAAGATATGGCGTCCAGATCGAAGCATACTTTCCTGACCAGAAACAGGTAGAAGAAATGATCAGGTCAAGGGGCATGAACCTGATGTACGAAAGTGTGGAAAATCGCAAGATGTGCTGCGAAATAAGGAAGGTACGCCCCCTTAGTCGCGCGTTAGCCACCCTTGATGGCTGGATGACCGGCTTGCGCAGAGATCAGGTGGCGACGAGGGCCACGACAAAAAAGATTGAGCTTGACATAGCGCATGGTGGCATCATGAAATTGAACCCAATAGCGGATTGGAGTTCGGACATGGTGTGGGACTACATCCACAAAAACAACATCCCGTACAATGCACTGCATGACAAGGGTTACCCCAGCATAGGCTGTGAGCCGTGCACGAGGGCGGTGCAGCCCGGCGAGGATCCGAGAGCCGGAAGATGGTGGTGGGAGAATTCAGCTGTCAAAGAGTGCGGCCTCCACTTTGACCCGACGAAAAAGAAACAAAAGTGATGTTTATTGGTTGGCTCGATCCCGCTGCCCCACGGAGGCAGACTCATAAACAGGTTTGTCGCTTCTGACAAAAAGACGGACGGAATGTTCACCATTTCTGTTAGCAGCGATCTCCGGAACGACATTGAAAACATTGCTGACGGCGTCTTTAGCCCGCTTGAGGGGTTTGTAGGCGAGCGGGACTTCCAGAGCATCGTGAAGACTGGCAGGCTGACAGATGGGCTTGCATGGACGGTGCCCATAGTCCTTGATGTTGACGAAGATACGGCGCTGAAGATGAAGGACGCGGGGCAGATCGCGTTGGCAACCGGCAGCGACAGATTTGCAATTTTGCAAGTTGAGGAAACATTTTCTTTTGACAAACTAGCTTGCGCAAAGGCAATCTACGGGACAGATGACATCAACCACCCCGGCGTCGGAAAAATGGCCAAAATGAAAAATAGACTAGCCGGCGGCAAGATCCAAGTGATCAGGCGTATAGAGCAGTCGCCGCTGCGCAAGTACAGAATGTCGCCGGCAGAAACGCGGGCCGAAATCTCGCGAAAAGGGTGGAAGTCGGTTGTTGGCTTCCAGACGAGGAACGTCCCTCACGTCGCTCACGAAATGCTGCAAAAGGCCGCGCTCAACCTCTATGACGGGCTGTTTGTTAACCCGTTGATCGGCAAGAAAAAACAAGGTGACTTTAAGGACGAAGTGATACTTGCTACCTATGTGGCCTTGATCGATAATTACTATCCAAAAGACAGGGCGATGTTCGTGACTCTTCATACAGAGATGCGCTATGCCGGTCCAAAGGAAGCTATCCATCATGCAATAATGAGGAAAAATTTTGGCTGTTCACATTTTATTGTAGGACGCGATCACGCTGGAGTAGGCACCTATTACCATCCCTTTGCCGCGCACGCGATATTCAGGGATTACACTGACCTTGAAATAGAGCCCGTCTTCTTTCCCTCGTTCTATTATTGCAAAAAATGCCTGAGCTACGCCAACGAAAGAAACTGTCCTCACGGCCCGGAGTTCAGGGAGGAACTGAGCGGCACTAAGATGAGGAACATGGTGGGTTCGGGCGAGATTCCAGCAGAGCACTTGATGAGACCAGCAGTAGCGAAAATAATCATCTCATTCAAGGAACCGTTTGTATGATAACACACTACTCTTAGATTTTTATAGAACACTACGCATACTTTTACATTACAAGCGCAAATAAGGATCAAAAGAAGATAGGCGCAGTCGTAAACAGGCCATTGCTTATTGTTATTCTTGTTGCGCTTGCTGCTATTTCCACTGTATCTATATTACTCGCCTACACTGCTCTTCAGAACACCGAGAGCCGCCTAGACCTCGCCGCGACTGACGAGCTAAGAAGAAAAATGAGCGAGGATGCAAGCGAGGTTGCTGCAGAGACCAGCACAAATTTAGATATCATAAGCAGGACGCTGCAGACGGCTGCATCAAGCCCCATTTTGCTGAGAGCCGCTGACTCTGAAGAAGCGCGGATATTGCTCGATGCTGCAAGCATAGGAACAGAACAATATACTCTGAGAATAAACTATCTGGACCTGGCCGGCACACTTGTTTATACGACAGAGCCCGAATTACAAGGCAGTATAGGGTCAGACAGGTCAAACGCTCAATATTACGTGCAAATTAAGGAAAAAAACCAGCCCACGCTTACAGGTTTATTCAAAACAACAGACGACAAGATGGCGGTTTCCGTTGCGGCGCCGGTATTCGCTGCTCCTGCAAATAGCTTTAATGGTGTACTTGCAGCCATCATTCCTACTGAATCAATAATCAACAAGATCGAAGAACGTCTTCCTGTTACGCCAGAAAACCAAGTATTCATTGTCACAAATAACGGAACGATAGTAGGACATCGCGATCCATTGGTTGTTGGTAAGAACATCTTTGGCGAGCTTGGGACGCAAAATGTTGTAGTAAGCAAGAACCTTCAGCTAATGACTGATGGTAGGTCGGGAGTCTTCGAATATTCAACACCTGGGGGGAAGAGATTCGTGGCTGCCTACTCGCCAGTGACGTTTTCTGGCGTTCGGCCGTGGTCCGTGCTAATAGTGACGACACATGCACAGAATGAAGCATTTTTCTCGATCCTCAATGAACAGCGAATCTTTACCATATTTGGCATAATCTTGATAGCGATAATAACAGCAATATTCATGACATTCATCTTTATGATCAATCGGAGGCTCCAGGGTACCGTCCAAAGTCAGGACGTCCAGATTAAGAGTCAATTTGACCACCTCCAGGAAGCCTATGAACGGCTCACGGAGCAGGACAAGATTAAAGACGAGTTCATTAATGTAGCCGCTCATGAACTGCGCACGCCTGTACTCCCGATAATTCTAAGTGCAGAAGGGTTAGCGGAGGATATGGGCACAGAGGATAGCAAAGTTGAGATCATTCTCAGGAACGCCAAGCGCATTAATAAACTGACAAATGACATACTTGATGTTAGCAGAATCAAGAGCAATTCCTTCAAGTTGCAAAAGGAAAGGATTAACATTAGGAAATTGATTGAAGAAACAATTCAAGATATTCTATTCAAGGTGGCGGCTAACCCCAATCCACACTTAAAGATAAGATTTGATTCAAAGCTTACTCCAGCTAAAGAAGAAATCATGGCAGACAGGGGAAGGATTAATCAAGTGATCTCAAACCTGCTGGACAACGCACTTAACTTTACAGATGAAGGAACAATTATCGTCACCCTCAAGCATGTAGAAAAATGGGCTAGTTTTATTGAAATCCGAGTAGCAGATACTGGAAAAGGGATAGACCCTTCAATCAGACCTAGACTCTTCGAGAAGTTCGTAACGAAATCAGAAAAAGCCAAGGGAACCGGCCTAGGACTTTATTTGTGCAAGGCCATAGTTGAAACGCATGGCGGCAAGATATGGGCCGATGACAATGTTGAAGCAGGACGAGGCGCGATATTTGCTTTCACTCTACCGGTGGAAGCCTCCTAATCCAAGCTTTATAACCAAATTAGTCTGGTAACGGCTGAGGTGATACGCATCATGAAGCTGCTCAAGTCTTGTCCTTGATGCACTCAAATCAGGCTCGCTGGACAGGCTACCATCAAGAGGATTTAAACATAGATTTAAATAATACATGATATCTATTATGGATATGAAAGGGAGCAAGCCTGTAGCATTTGTATTATTGGCATTCTTAATTGGCGGTGTCGCCTCTCAGGTACCTTTTGCGTTTGCTGATTCCTCTGCTAATCCGCTTCAAGCAATCTGGGATGCTATTAGTGCCTTGAGTAACAAGCAGGAGAACTTGCAGGTTCAGATAGACGAGCTCCGAGAGACAATTAAGAACGACCACATTAGCTCAACACAATCAGAGGGTCCACAAAGTGAACCATCGATCAAAATTGAACTGGAAAGTGGAGAACAATCTAGTTCTACTATAATTCATTTAATCGCGTCTAATGCTGGACCGGATAAAGCTATCGGCGTTAAGGTTACTTTCTTCTACGAAATGTCACTGTTTGATATAAAGTCTATTAGTGGAGAACAATGCGAAGACTTGTCTCGCGGAATCGTTCAGTGTTTCATTGGTACAATAGGTTCCAAGGAAGAATACCCAATTACAATAGCTGCTGACGCGAAGGCCTTAAATGAAAAGTCGAGTTTAGTGGCTGACATTTCATCTATTACGAAAGATACCGATCCAAGTAACAATCACGCAGATTTGCAATTTGTAACAGGCGAAATCGCGAGGCCAGATGTA
>WNEW01001758.1_pt1 | contig 10543 bp, 10 predicted proteins | sample 5399891 | NCBI WGS metagenome assembly WNEW01 (sample SAMN13153336, study PRJNA577476) | soil metagenome | isolation source: 40 cm grassland meadow soil pre-rain plot 5 | place: USA:California | collected 2015-09-08 | reverse complement strand
ATACAAGCATCGACCGGCCGGGTCCCTAAATAAATGATGTTGCGAGAAATCGTGCTCGGGCGCTGAAAGCCTTTAAATCACGTTCCGCACTTTGGCGGCGCTGCACGCAGCCTCAAGGAGAGTCCGAATGGGCGGGTGCGCCGCAGGCGGAAACTCTGTTTTCTCTGCGACGGACATTCAGTAGCTCCGACACAAGTGTAGGAAACGTTCTGAAAAAGATCCTTACGTCCAGACCGAGGGAGAGCCGTTGCACGTAGGTCACGTCGAGTCGCAGCATTTCCTTGAATGTCGTTTTGTTTTTTCCACTAACTTGCCAGAGGCCCGTCATCCCGGGCAAAGTGTCGCTGCGCATTCGTTGCCAGGGACGGTAATGAGACACTTCGAATGCGAGGCTCGGCCGGGGTCCGATGAGACTCATGTCCCCCCGAAGAACGTTGATCAGCTGTGGCAGCTCATCGAGGCAACATGCACGCATGAAATTGCCCAGTGGAATGATCCGAGAGTCCCCCTTTATATCGAGCTTGGTCAGCGGCACATCTTCGGCAATGAGAGTCTTAAGGTGTTGCCGGTGGACCTGAGTATCAACACCAACTCTCATGGTGCGAAACTTCCAAATCGTGAACGGCCTTCCCTGATACCCGACTCTTTTCTGCTTTAGAAGAGGAGAGCCAGGCGAAACCAGCATGATCGTGATGGCCATGGCCGCCAAAAGTGGTGACAAAACGACGAGCGCGGCCGCCGCTAGCACAATATCCATTGCTCGTTTCCAGGGTGGTAGCCGGCGCTGGAATAGCATTTCGGGGGGACCGGTATAGACGCTGGGAGCGGAGCCGCTTTCTGGCCGTGTATCCGTGCCGCGACCGGATGGTGAGGCCATGGCCTCTTCCGGCAGCCAGGGTCCGGGATATGTGTAAATCGTAAAAAAGGATACGAATGGGGTTGACAGAGGGCGGATCCTGTCCATCAATTTCTCCGCGCCGCTCGACGATGTGTAGGGCAGAATGAGACCGATTCGCCGGCTGTCGAACCATCCAATTTGATCAATCACACGAATTCGGTTGGCGATTTTGTTGATTAGATCTTCAGCGCCTCCAGCACGCTGTAAGCCTTCGCCCTGAAGCAGGACAACCGAGAACTGGTGCTCGGTCCGGTTGGCGCGCGCCCGTTCCTGAGCCAGAGCCCTGTGAAAGTCTTCACGGCAGAGCGCGCCGGTAACGCCTCGCCTCTCGATGGTGCGCGTTGCCGTATTATGCCGGGCGCTCATTTCGACATGGCTTCCGCGCATATGGTCTCGCAATAACGAATGATTCGCGCTGGGTTGCCGACGACGACCGCATTGGCGGGCACATCCTTGGTGACGACACTTCCAGCTCCGATCATGGCATTCTCCCCGATGGTGACATCGCACAAGATCACACTTCCGCTGCCGATCGATGCGCCTTTTTTAATGAGTGTCGGTTGGACAGTCCAATCCGCCTCGGTCTGAAGCTCACCGTTTTGATTGGTTGCGCGGGGATGGCGATCATTGATGAACACAACGTGGTGCCCCACGGACACGTCATCCTCTAATGTGACCCCCTCACAAATGAAGGTATGACTCGAGATCTTACAGTCCGCTCCAATCTTTGCACCTTTTTGTACTTCGACGAACGCTCCAATCTTGCTGCGATCTCCAATCTCGCAACCGTACAGATTGACAAACTTATAAATTCTCACGTCCTTGCCGAGTTTCACGTCTGGCGCTATGCAGTGAGTTTCTGGAATTTCCATTCCTTCGGGTCCTCCTTCGCTTCCTTGATAGAGCTTGGTTCCTTGATACATCGCTCCGCTGTCTGGAGCAGTTCCACCACTCGAAGTCCTGCGTAGCCATCGGTGATTGGTTTTTCACCGGTTTGGATGCAATGGATAAAATGTCTGCAGGCGGTCTCCAGGGCTTCGGTCTGATCGACCTTTGGAACCAAAAGATCTCCTGTGCGGTACTGCACGAGCGCCTTGTAGCGTTCCTGGTCCTCGAGGATTTCAACGCCTTTGTCGAAGATCTTGATCTGGTTGTCGGAATCAAGATGGTCATACATCACCATCTTCCGACTGCCACCGATCAAGGTCCGGCGCAACTTTACGGGTGACAGCCAGTTCAGGTGGAAGTGAGCAAGCACACTGCCCTCGAGTTCTACAGTGACGTAAGCGATACTTTCTTGCTTCCATCCGTTCCACCGGACTGGAGAGCTTCCCTGCGCGGATACGTTAATCGGCTTCTTATCCAACAAATACATCAGGAGTGAAAAATCATGAGGCGCGAGATCCCAGAGGACATTCACGTCAGGTTGAAACAACCCGAGGTTGAGTCGGACCGAGTCGTAGTAATAAATCTCTCCCAGATCGCCGGAGTCGATGATGTTCCGCAGTTTTCTAACCGCGCCGGAATAGATAAAGGTGTGATCGACCATCAACACTCGTCGCAGCTCTTGCGCCAGACGAATCAACTCTCTGGCGTCGGCGACAGTGGTGGTCATAGGTTTCTCAATCAGGACATGTTTGCCCTGAGTGAGACAGGCTTTGGCCAGCTCAAAGTGAGTTGAAATGGGCGTCGCTATAACAATACCGTCGATGTAATCGGATTCGACCAGTTCATGAGCCGACGTCGTGAGTTTCATTTCCGGGTTGAAACGTCTCACAGCTTCGAGCCGATCGGTCCTTTTGTCGGCCACCGCTACCACCTGGCAGCCCGAGACCTTGAGCATGTTCCGGATTAAGTTTGGTCCCCAATATCCACAGCCGATGACACCTATATTGATCATATACACTCCATGTATTCGCTCAGCAGTTTGGCTACGTACTCTACTTGACGCTCCTCCATGTCGGGAAACATCGGCAGGGACAGGATTGTCGCTGCATGTTGCTCTGCGACCGGACACGCATGCACATTGAAACGCGCAAAAGCCGGTGTGCGGGGAGTCGGCGCAGGATAATGGATTCCGGTTTGCACTCCGCGCTCCTGCAAGTATTTTTGCAGATCAGTTCGTTTGCCCTTCTCAACCCGCACCACATACAGGTGGTAGACGCTATCGATTCCCTCCGGCACGAATGGGGTGACAATGCCGGGAATCGAGGCGAGCAATTCGTTATAGGTCTCGGCGTGGCGCCTTCTCATTTCATTGCGTCGTCCGAGGTCTCTCAATTTCCGCTGCAGTATTGCTGCTTGAAGGGTATCGAGGCGGCTGTTGTACCCAATGGAATAATGTTCGTATTTCTTGAGCCCACCGTGATCGCGCAGCCTTCGCACCGCGGTTGCGATATTGTCATCATTGGTTACGACCGCGCCTCCGTCGCCGCATGCACCAAGGTTTTTGGCGGGATAAAAGCTAAAGCAGGCAGCATCGCCCATGGAGCCTGCTCTTCGGCCGCGATAGCGGGCGCCATGTGCCTGTGCTGAATCTTCGATGACCTTGAGACCATGTCTCTCTGCTACGGCAAGGACTGCATCCATATCGGCGGGCTGCCCGTAAAGATGGACAGGTATGATGGCTCTGGTTTGCGGAGTAAGATGACGCTCGATTTGACTCGCATCGATGTTATAAGTCCGCGGATCGATATCCACAAAAACGGGTGTTGCACCAGAATGGATAACTGCTTCAGCAGTCGCCACAAAACTGTTGGCCGGCACGATGACCTCATCATTGCTGCCGATCCCCAACGCCTTCAGCGCGAGTAGTAGCGCATCGGTCCCATTGGCGACGCCAATCGCATCTTTTACCTCACAGAATTCAGCAAAAGATTTTTCAAACTGACCGACCTGAGGTCCTCCTACAAAGGCGGCGCTGTCTAACAAACCATCCCAAATCTGAGTAAGCTCGTCGCGAAGCGTCTGGTGCTCGCTTACGAGGTCCATGAATGGCACGGTTAGCGAAGTCCTGTAAGGCTCTTCCTTGACTATCTGTTCTGCCACTTCCTTAGATCTCCCCTCGTCTGCTCTCTCCTTAGACTACAGGCGCGCGGAGAATCTTGCCGTACGCAGTGCGCACCCCTTCGACCACTTCAGGCCGTCTTCGCTGCGTCTCAGGCTCGATCCGTCCGCTTGGGCCAGTGTGGGTCGGCCGGGTGCTGTATTGAACGCCAGAAGTGTGAAAATAGCTGGCGCGATCCAAATCGAAATTTCCATCTTCGCTCGCCTTACGTTCGTGATTTCGTGCCTCCCGCCGAGCAGCCAGAGCACGCAACGCGCCAGCAACCGTAACTGGAGGAATTCACTCATGGAATGAGTTTTTGTGGATCATCCCTGCGCGGTTTGAATTGCGAACAGTTATTCCAAATATGAATGCATATGACACAAGCAGCTGTGAATGCTCATGCACACATGGAGAAATAAGCCCTATGCCGCCACGCTCTTGAGGATCGCTTTGGCAGGATGCGGATTTCAAAAACAGATGGAAAGGTGGTTGCTTCCAGCAGCAGTTGTGACAAAGGGAAATGGGTTGTGAGCGGCATCTTCGGGTATATCGGGACAAGGCAGCCCTTCGAGGTGCTCCTGCGCGGACTGCGCGAGGTCCAACACAAAGGGTACGATTCGTGCGGCATCGCGATTGTCAGCGGTGGAGAAACGAAAATTGTCCGCGCTGTCGGTAGCGTTTCAGACCTCGAAACCAAAGTGAGACAGCTCGAACCCATCGTGAAGGGACTGTCATGCGCCATTGGCGAGACGCTGTGGATTACTCGCGCGCGGCCGACTCAACAAAATGCCCCGCCGTATCAGGACTGCACGGCACGGTTCATCATTGTCCAAAACGGGATCCTCGAAAACGTTGCTCAGTTGAAAGGCCGATTAGCTTCAGAAGGACACCATTTTCAGACCGACACCCAGACAGAACTCATCGCTCACCTCATCGAATCCCGTTTCAAAGGCGATCTTCTCAAGGCAGTGCAGGCCACAATGCAGGAGATCGAGGGCTCATTAGCGATTGTCGCGGTTTCCTCTGCGGACGGTCTCAAGCTCATCGCCGCTCAATCGGGCTCACCTCTGATGATGGGCATCGGAGAAAACGAGAACTTCATCGCCTCGGATATGCTCGCTCTGTTGCCCTTCACGTCGCAGATCATTCACCTGGCCGATGGGGAAACTGCCATCATTTCCAATCATTCGGTGAAATTGACTGCTGGCGACGGAAGCCCAGTCCTTCGAGATGCGGAGCACATCGCCTGGTCCGCGGATTCAGCGGCATTGAAAGGTCACAGGCATTACATGTCAAAAGAGATCTTCGAGCAACCTGACGTCATTCGCGACACTCTCCGTGGCCGCGCCGATCTAACGAAGGGAGTGACGCTTGAATATGAAATTGGACCCGCCGAAATATTCAGACCGATGAGAAACGTTGTCATCGTCGGTTGCGGAAGCTCACGGCACGCCGCGCTGGTGGGGGAGTTCTTCATCGAAAGCTTTGCCCGGCTTCATGTGGATGTCGATTATGCTTCCGAGTTTCGATACCGCGATCCTCTGTTGGGTCCCGATACCCTGGTAGTTGCTGTAACCCAGTCCGGTGAAACCGCCGACACGCTCGGCGCAATGCATCGGGCTAGGGATAAAGGTGCTTTTGTTCTTTCGATCTGCAACGTACCCGGCAGTACGGCTGCTCGAATAGCGGACTCTACGCTGTACACTCGTGCCGGTCCGGAAATTGCCGTGCCTTCCAGCAAGACATTCACCACGGAACTGGTTGTCTTCTATCTGCTCGGACTTTTCCTCGCAAGCGCTCGAGCCGCTATGAATCAAGATGATATTCGCGGGCGTTTGCGCCTTCTAAATCGAGTTCCCGAGCAGATCGAACGCGTTCTCGACAAATGCTCAGTCGTCGAAGCGCTCGCCGGGCGATTATGTGAGGATTCCCCACATGTTCTCTATCTGGGACGGGGGATCAACTTTCCCATTGCTCTTGAAGGAGCTCTTAAGCTCAAACAAGTCTCTTACATGTCCGCGGAAGCTTACCCATCAGCCGAGATCAAGCACGGTCCGATCGCTTTAATAGACAAAACGACACCCGTCGTTCTTCTGGCTCCGCGGGACAGTTTCTACACCAAAGCTCTGGCGGACCTGGAAGAGGTCAAAGCGCGAGACGGGTTCGTATTCGCAATAGCGGCTGAAGGTGACCGGGACATCGTGGGGAGAACCGACTACGCCGTGCAGATACCCGAGGCGGATCCTTTTTCGAATCCATTTCTCACTGTGGTTCCGCTTCAATTACTTGCCTATTATGAAGCGGTGTTGCGTGGCATTGACGCCGATAGGCCCCGAAACCTTGCCAAGGGCGTGATTGTGGAATGACCGACGGCTGGCCCTGGCGAACATCGTGCGAATGAATGTTACAGCTTGGTGGTAATCCACAGACCATGAGGAATTCCTACCTAACGGGAAAAATTCCCCCAAGATTCGCTCTATCCCTCCGGAGAGCGACAAGACACAGGCGAGCAGTTACACATTCTGTGTGACTTAGGAGAACAGACTGTTGGAAGTGCGTTTGCTAAAGGCTCGGTCGAAGTCGCAGGAATCTGACTAAGTCGTAGGAATCTGACTAACAGCAATTTGGTCTAAGGATGAACCAAAGAAGAGTTTGGATCGTTGGAGACGATACCGGCATCGCCGCGCAGTTGTCAGAACCAGCCAGCGCTCTCGGATATCTCGTCGAAAACAAAGTAGAGCATACGGTCGCGGTCGACCCGGACGCCATGCCGGCTCTGATTGTCCTGAATGTTCTCAAGTTCGGTATGGCGGGGCTCAATCTATTGGTCACGGTCAAGCGACTGAGCCGGCCGGTGCCGGTGATCATCGTGGCCTCCCAACGTCAGACCCGCGTCGTGGTGGAAGCATTCAAGCTCGGCGCGATCGACACAATCGTCGCGCCAGTGGATCCGAAACATCTTTTGGCCACCATCTCATCTGTTCTGAGAAAAAACCAACAGATCAGGCCTTCAACAAAGGAAACGGTCTCTCATCGAGCCGAACTCGAGACCGAAGCGTTCCACTCTCAGAGTCCCAAAATGGCGCAAATCTGGAATATTGCGAGAAAAGTTGCTGGGGTGGATGTTCCAGTCCTGGTCTTGGGAGAATCCGGTGTGGGCAAGGAAGTGGTTGCCCGTTTCATTCATGGTCATTCGTCGCGCGCCGGCAGCCCACTTATAAAAGTCAACTGCGCCGCGCTTCCGCGTGATCTTCTAGAGTCGGAGTTGTTCGGGTACGAGCGCGGGGCCTTTACGGGCGCCGTAAGTGAAAAGCCCGGAAAATTTGAACTGGCGAACAAAGGATCGATCGTGCTTGACGAGATCGGCGAGATGCCGCCGAGTCTTCAGGCAAAATTGCTCCACGTTCTTGAAGACGGGGAAGTTTGCAGGCTTGGTGGGAAGCAACCGCTCAAAATCGACGCACGCATTCTCGCGCTTACGAATCGGAAACTGGAAGAGGCCGTTCCACGCGGTGATTTTCGCGATGATCTGTATTTCCGATTGAATGTAGTCAAGCTCAGTGTTCCACCGCTTCGCGAACGGAAACAAGACATCCCCTTCCTCTGTGATTACTTCGCGAAAAAACATCATCACGCGTTAGGAAGTGCGATCGATAAAGTTCCGCCGGGGCTGGTCGATAAGTTAATACGTTACGACTGGCCCGGTAATGTTCGCCAGCTCGAGAACGTAATAAAGCGGTATCTTATCCTGCCCGAACACGACATGGAATTGATCGATATGCCTCCAGCGCCGGACTCCAGAGACTCGCTCGAACTGAGTGCGACCATTTCTGCTCCGGCGGTTGCTGAGGGCAATCCCAGCGCAGCACACTTGCCCGCCGAAAACGATTACATCTGCCTGAAAACCGTCATCGCAAAACTGACAGAAGAAACGGAACGCCAGATGGTATTGCATGTTCTTGCGCAGACCAACTGGAACCGTAGACTCGCCGCGCGACGTTTGAACATCTGCTACAAGGGGTTATTGAATAAGCTCAAGAGTTGGCGAATCGAAGCTCGTCGTAGTGCAGCGGCTTGAACCCGAATGAGATTGATCGGGCGAAATGAGTCGTTTCCTACCCGGGGCAATGGCCATATTTGCCCGGGTGGTAATCAACTTCCGCGATAAGGTATTGAAAATCGGTCACGCTTAAACGGCCATAGGTATGCTCACGCGCATAAAATGTGAACACAGGAGAATCACACGTGCCTCAGAATGGTGAGGGCAACCCGAAATTCGGAGTTTACAAAAGCCTTTGCTGTGGTGCTGAGATCGTCATCAACGCGGGCGCAATATTTCCTGACTGCCCCAATCATCCCAAACTGACGACTATTTGGAAGCCGCTTCTGGACGACAAGATCGGGAACCCGCCAGAAGAAGACAAATCGGAAAATTATCCAGCGGCATAACTATGATTACACCGCACATTGAAAATCACCGTTTACTGGATATGGCTAATGGACGGCTCAGATTGGACGAACGGGAACACCGTCATCTTTGCGAATGCAACATGTGCCAAAGCGTTCTGCACGTTTTCGTAAACCACCCGGAGATTAACTCAGCCGAAAATTCCGAGTTCCCGGCTGACGCTGCTTAATTGGTGATCCGGAAAGTACCGGGTTTGTCCTGGATTTACTGAAACTCAACGTCATAGGATTTCTCCGAGCAAGACGCGGCAATCCAACGGAAAGGACCGGCGGAACGCATGCATTATTATGCAACGTTTCAAACCAGACGATGCCGTCCTCATCCTTCCCAAGTTCGCCCACTTGTACCCTGGTCCTTCAGCCGTTGTCCGCAGCGTCACTGCCAATCGATTCCGGCCAATGTTCAATGAATACACGGTCGAGTTTAAAAATGGCGCGCCCGCCAAGCTGTTTGAATTCCAAATCATCGAAAACGCGCCAAATTACAGCACCGTAATCGCAGGTCTCATTTTTGACAGTCAGCAACGGGTAACCGCAGTTAAAACGCCCGTTCATGTGTCCGGCAGGCAGTTCATCCTTCAAACGGCGCAATTCGAATTGGACATGATAATAAGAACGACAAAATCGCGTGCGTCCATCACGGGTCAGGTCCTGGAGAGAAGTATCAAGAACCTTTTGAAAAGCGTTGAGGTTCGCTTGATGAAAGAGGGCATGCCCATTCTCACAACGACATCAGATAATCACGGCATCTTCAAATTCAGCGATGTGGCTTGTGGTCAATTGAACGTCTTGATCGTAATTCCTCAGTATTCGTCGCGAATCTTAGGCGCGTTCACGATCTAATGACCGGAGATATTTTGACGGACTAGGACGCGAATCATCTCCATGCATTCGTCACAGGTTTTCAAGTGCTCAAGTTCGGCTTCTTCGAGCACTGCGTCCATTGTGACGACCTCGCGCAATTTGCGATTGTCTATATGTTCGGAGTTCATGTCGTCTGCCCTCCTGGCTTATCGAAAAAATACCTGAGCATTTAGAACCTCCGCAAGTTAGGGTGCGAAGGGACCGAACTGGTATCTGTAAGCAATCCGTCGGGACGGATGTTTCCATCGTGGAAGTGTTCCACGTTTCTAACGGAACTGCTTACTTTATGTCGTTCGCGCGTGTGTCGATGAGCTGGAATTCGAACAGCTCAGCGGTCGAGCCATCGGAAAATTGGATCGTGTACTCGTTGAATGTTGCGCGGAAGGGGTCGGGCCTGGTCCGAATGACAACGCCTGTGTGGCTGGGATACAAGTGAGCAAATTGGCCAAGGATTACAACGCTCTCATCGATTTTGAATCGTTGCATGAAGAGACGCTAGCGCGTGAGTGCATCCTTGCCGCGATCACCTGATAACAATACTAACAGTATGATGAAATCGGTTCGACTTTCAACTGCCGGAAGCGTCGAGTTGACGGAACAGCCCGCAAACGATTTCCTGGCAAAATTCACATTCATGAAGATGCAGACGTTCCCACGGTGCGAGTTCAATGGCGCCTTCGGTGAAATTCCGCAACCGGTTGTTGTCGATGTGATCCATAAGAGCGACCTGAGGCCGTGTGCCTCTGTTTATATATCGGTCGCAAAAGCGGAATTCTTTAGCGAGTGGAGCTAGCGCAAGGAATTGGGACAACGCACCGTGGTCATACCGTTGGTTTCATACATGGCCTTCACGTTTAATCCACAATCGCATTGCCAGGAAACCACCGCCAGCATATGCGTCTCCCTACCAGAATCGTACGCTCGCAATTTTCTCTAACGCGAGGAATTCCCGCTGGGGGCGGGCACTGATCAGGAACTTTCTGACCGGTACAAGGTGATGTTTTACCTTTTACCCGAAGGTAGAAGATTGCCACTGCGGCGGGGCCTGTTCCTGCGGACCTTGGATTTTCAGTTAGTTCACTGATCAAGTCAATCTTGGTAGCGAAGATGCAAATCCAAACGCGGCAGGGACGGGGCAAGAAGGGATTTGGCCCCCAATGAAAGAGAGAAATCATCATATTCCTCTTACTTCATTCGCGAGGTCGTCGAAGGGCGCGTACGGCTTTTGCCGGATCAGCTGCGGCACTTTCATGACTGCGACCTGT
>WNEW01001756.1_pt1 | contig 10543 bp, 7 predicted proteins | sample 5399891 | NCBI WGS metagenome assembly WNEW01 (sample SAMN13153336, study PRJNA577476) | soil metagenome | isolation source: 40 cm grassland meadow soil pre-rain plot 5 | place: USA:California | collected 2015-09-08 | reverse complement strand
GTCCCGGTCTTTATTGAGGAAAAGACGCGTTTGACGCCGTCAAAGTCGGAGAGTTCTGTAAGCGCCTCGCGCATGGTCTCGTCGTAGATTGGTGTGAGCCTGAACCTTACGGCGAGCTCTTTCAGAGCCTCGCCATACAATAATCGTCCTCGCTGGAGGGCTCCAAAACGTTCGGCGATGTGTTTAGCGGCCATTCCCCATGGGAAGTGGCGATGTAGAACTCCGTGACAGGCTCCATTCAGGACCTCTGGGGTTACGCCGAAGACCTCGTCTCGCATGAGAGATTCGACATTCAGGTCTGCTGTATCGGCGGTTAGTTCGAAGAGTATTCGGTAGGCGTCGTTCCACCACATTCTGACGTAGCCCTGTCGTCGGAGAAGTTCTTCGATGGCCTCGCCCAGGCTGTTGTTGAGAATGTCGCCGAGGTGTGTGTGGATTATCACGTATCGATCGAATGCTTCCACCAAGACCAGTTTGTCGGTAGGAGTCGGGGCACCAGTTGCTCTGTGTGTCTCTATCTCCTCGATGACGCGTTTGATTCCGTAAGTGTCGCTCGGCCATTTCTGTGAGAGCTCTTCGACCATTTTCGCCTGTGGCTCCTGTCGCTGAAGCATATCATCCACAGTTGCACGGTATGCTCCTACTTTCAATCCAAGCTTCTGCGGGACCGGGAGAATTGTGCCATCCCAACCGGGAATGGCCGCGGTCGGATCGTTTACAGGTAGGACGTAGACTTTCCCATCATCCGTTATCTGTTTCATCTGCCAAACACGTCCCTTGATGATGAAGTTCAGTCCGATTCTGGCCTGCTCGACCATGAACTCCTCACCGAGAATTCCGACAGATTGTTGGTTCGTCAGGTCAACTACTAAGTATCGGCGCTCGTCCGGTATCATGCTCAGGTTCTCGAAATAGTACGTCCGAGTACGCGAGGTCCGGTAGAGCACATCGTTGTCTCGTTTGAGAAATCCCATCTTTCTCATGAAGACCAGAACGGACTCGAGTTGGGCATCGTCGAGTTTCGCATAGGGATAGGCTCGTCGTAGGACCCTGTTCAGCTCGCCTAGCGGCATGCTTCCGTCTGAGTCCATCAGGAACCCCGCGATCTGATGAGCGAGCACATCAAGCGAGCCAACATGAATTCTGGTTGGTTCAAGTTCCGCCTGCCTCGCCAGCTCGATCACTGCAACTGATTCGAGCATGTCTTCTGTTGAGACGGCAACTAGAACTCCTTCCGAAGTTCTAGCCAGCGTGTGGCCAGAGCGTCCAACTCGCTGGACCAGGCTGTTGACTTGGCGTGGTGACATGTACTGGACGACTAGGTCGACGGAGCCGATGTCGATTCCAAGCTCGAGCGTACTGGTGCAGACGAGCCCTCGAATCTCGCCACTCTTGAAAGCCTCCTCGGCCCGGACCCGCTCCTCCTTCGGCAGCGACCCGTGATGGACCATGATCTTCTCGTCCATCATGTTGAACTTTGAACCGAGCAGCTCAGCGTTCACCCGGCTGTTAGAGAAGATGAGGGTGGAATCGTGAGCCTCGACGAGGCTCGCGACCATGTTCAGCCGTGCCGCGGCTTCCGGAGCTGTGTAGATTCTACGTGCCAGCTCCTTGTCAGCCTCCCCAGGCGCCGGATACTCGACCTTGTACTTCGTCGACTTGCTAAGCGGAATCTGGACAACTTGGACGGGCTCGTATCCTCCCAAGAACAGCGCAATCTCGCCGGGGTTGCCAACCGTAGCTGAGAGTCCAACACGCTGAAACGGGGTCCGTGTTACTTCTCTGAGCCGCTCAAGACCAACTGTAAGCTGTGCTCCTCTTCTGTCCCCGGCAAGCTCGTGAATCTCGTCAATAACCACAGCCTTGACGTGTCGGAGGTGTCCGCGCATCCGGCTCCCCGGGAGTATTGCCTGTAGGGTTTCGGGAGTTGTGATCAGAAGATCAGGGGGTCTGGCAGACATTCTCCTCCTGTCCTTCTGCGGAGTATCTCCGTGTCTTACCTCTACTGTGAAGTGGAGTTTTGCGGACCAGACGGTTAGTCGTTTGAGAAGGTCCCGGTTTAGGGCTCGAAGTGGTGTGATGTAGATTAACGAGATTCCCTGGCGGTTCTGGTCCTGGACCATTCTATCGATGAGCGGGAGCAGGGCTGCCTCTGTCTTGCCAGAGCCTGTTGGAGCTATCACAAGAACGTTCTCACCCTTCGCGATCAAGGGAATGGCTTCTGCTTGTGGTGGTGTGGGTGCTTTGATCCCTGCTTCGTCGAGAAGGCTCTTTACCTGAGTCGAAAGTATGGTGAACGCTTCGCTATTCGTGGTGTTTGACCAGCGGGAGATCCTATTGATATTGGACCTCCGAGATAAACATCATACTTGGAGAGAATTGGAAAACTACTCCTCTTCATGCCTTCACCTAGAACATAGGGGAACATCGAGAATCTTGAGGGTCACAGTGTTACACTTTGTAACATCTTGGGCTGGGCACTGGGCACTCCTAGGCTCAGCTCTGAGATAATTTGTTCACTCGACCGGCGCGAGCTATTATTCTGCGCTCTTTCTTGTCCCACCAGAGACCTCTAGGCGCCATGGCATAGCCATCCGCTTGTGGGTCCCCGCATTTCGGACACTTTTTCACCCTGAGTATCGGACATGGACGCTCGGTCAACTGTCGGGGTCATTAGGTGTCTAATGTGATAGCTCGTTTCGGTCGGTTTGGCATTCTGCCTGCTGGTGGTACTCAAGCGTCGCCGAACCGAGAACTACGGGTTTAACCTAGTGGAAACTAACTCTTCTCTGATGGGGAAGGGACTTTGAACGGAAAGATCGTCGCGGTGGTGCTCGCCGTTCTGGCTATTCTTGCGGAGGCGCCTATCTCTTCTACGCACCAACTCACGTGACTCTTAGCATCACCGACCCTCCGCCCCAAGGCTACGACAGCAGCATAACAGCTATCGAGGTGACGTTCACCCGGATTGAGATTCATGCGACAGGGGCCGGTAATGAGACTGGCTGGCATACTCTCATGTCTGGCGGTACTGTGAACCTACTGAATGTACTCAACATCTCGCAAGTCCTAGGCACCACAACCGTACCAGCTGGCAAGTATAGTGAAATCCGATTCTTCCTGTACCAGACAATCATAACCATCAACGCAGTGAACATTCCCTACACAGTTCCGAGCGCGAGTCAAACCGGTTTCAAAGTCGTGATAACTGGTGGCGGATTCCAGGTCATGGGCGGGCTTTCGGTAACTGTCCTGCTTGACCTAGCATTCAAGAACAATGAGATACTGAACAACCCACAGCATATTCTCACACCCGTGGCGACTGCTACGGTAAAGTAAACACTTGTCGATCAACCTAGTGCGCGATCCAACTGCTCAAAGCGACCCGGCTTAGAAACTGGGAATCTCGTCTTCTTTCTTCTTGAAGTAGCCCTTTTGCCAGGCTACCACTGACAATCCAAGCACTGCTGCGAGTGTTGCTCCCGCTACAATTTTGGGTGAGTTGCTGTTCAGCCAAGACTGTTTAACCTCGAAGCTTGTTATCGAGGTTGCGTCGAGAGGATCTGTCGTGTGTGCTTTTGCAAGCACCAAATATGTTCCCAGTGATCCAGACTTCGGAACCGCGTAAACGGCCTTGTACAGTCCCGCTCCGAGGCTGGTGCTCGTGAGGATTCTTACCGAGCCGTTGGGGAGGAAGAGTTGGAGCTGGAAGGTTGATGGAGTTGTTGGCTGTCCATTGAGCGTGACCTGCGAGTAGACGACCACCGTGTCTGATGGGAAGTAGATTGTTCCAGCCTGAACCGTCACCGTCAAAGTTGACGGGGCTGATGTTGCGAGGACCTCGAATCGGACATCAGCGTGAGCCCGACTGTACTGGTCAATGGCTTTGATTAGGTGGTGTCCAGACTCGGATAGCGGAATGCTGAATGTGAAGTTGAACTTGCCATCGTACGTGCTTGTGAAGCCTATCAGCTGATCATCGAAGGTCACCTCAACATAGCCGATTCCTCCACCGTAGTACGGGGCTGGCGGGAAGTTCGATCCGTGAAGGGTCACCGTGGTGCCAGGTGCCCCACTGGTTGGACTGACGGTTAGTATTGGAGGCGGAAGAACCTGCACAGTTCCATCGGTCTTGGTATTGTCGGTGGGATTCTGGTCTGTCGGTAGAAAGGCTGTCGCCGATATTGTGTAGTTTCCTGCGGGGACTCCTGTTGTGTCCCATATTATCTGGAGGTAGACATTATTGTTGCAGAATGTGCACGTTTGAGGGGGGACTGGGACAAAGACCCCTGTCAGCGTCTCTATGACGTTGCCATTGTAATAGGCGGTAACGGTAACCGTCTCGTTGCTGGAACCATTATTGGCGATGACGACCTGGATGCCAACGCTCTGAGAAGACACGACCCTCTGAGGGTATACGTTCACGGAAACTACGGCAACATCGTGCATTGGTCTTGGACGAACTGAGACGGTCATGGAAGCGTTGGCGCTTTGCCCACCATTGTCGACAACTGTTAGCGTCACGGTGTAGTTTCCTGGAGCGTTGTAGGTGTGCGAAACGAAGCTGCTGGCGAAGATGATGCTCAGGCCATCTCCAAACGACCAATTCCATTGCTGAATGAAGCCATCAGGGTCCGAGGCATTTGCAGCAAAGAACACTTGTTGACCGACTGTCGGGTTGGCCGGGGTGAATGAGAAAGAAGCGACTGGAGGAATATCGCTGCGAACACTGATTACTGCGCTTGCGGTCGCGGACAATCCGCCGTTGTCGGTGACGATGAGCGTCACAGTGTACGTTCCCGGATTGGTGTAGGCGTGTGAGGTCTGAACTCCGAAATCGGTGAAGCCGTCGCCGAACGACCAGGACCATGTCTGAATATACCCGTCGGGGTCATAGCTGCTTCCACCGTTGAAGTACACTGTTTGTCCTGTAGTTGCGTTTCCAGTTGAAAATGCGAACGAGGCAATGGGGGGCTGGTCGCTTCTCTGGACTACCACAATATCGGCAGTAGTTGAAGAGGAGAGTCCTGCGTTGTCGGTTACTGTTAGCATTGCAGTGTAGTTTCCTGGAGATGGGTAGGCGTGTGTTACCTGGAATACGGGTCCGTTTTCATAACCGGCATCGCCGAACGAATATGCCCAATTAACAATGTATCCGTCTGGGTCGGAGCTAAAACGGCCGTCGAATGTAATGTCGAGATGGCCGGGTGAGTAACTCGTCTGGGACCAATGGAATATGGCAATGGGGGGCGCGTCGTTCCCTTGAGGTGACACATAGAGTCTTACTGAGGCAATCCCTACCTGTCCAGCATTGTCTGTCACGGTGAGTGTAACCGTGTAGTTTCCGGAGTTGGAATACGTGTGTATGCTGACCTCTCCGGAGAATGTGGTTCCGTCCCCGAAATTCCAGAGATAACTCTGGATCTGACCGTCCGGATCGTAGCTTTGGTTTCCGCTGAACCGGACCTCAACACCTACCGTTGGATTCGGCGGGGTCCAAGCGATGATGGCTACAGGCGGGATATCGGCTCCTCTCGTTCCGACGGGGACTAGTTGGGACACCGTTGCTGTTAGATTGGCGTCATCTACAACGACTAAGACAACGGTGTAGTTTCCAGGGAAGTGATATGCGTGGTTTGCAAAGCTTGAGGTGGTTGAGACATTGTAGCCGTCTCCGAATTCCCAGTTGTAGGCGATGATTCGCCCGTCCGGATCGGTGCTGTTTGACGCGTCAAATCCTATCAGCGTAAAGTTCAGTGGGTAGAATGTGAACTGTGCAATTGGAGGAAGGTCAGAGACAGTACCCACGATCCGCTTCTCATGACTAGGCTGAGGGTTAGCCAGTGGTTCGCCTAGACCATTTCTAGCCGAGCCGGTCGCTCCAAGAGTATCCTGTACTCGAAGGGTTACGATAGAGTTTCCACCAGTCCCATAGTCATGGGTGACCATTGGGCCTGTCTGGCCAAGGTCTTGTGTTCCGTCGCCAAAGTCCCAGAAGTATCCTGCGGGATTGGATATTGTTCCATCAGGATCAAAGCTCGCTGTCGCGTTGAAGTTGAACGCGAATGGTCCAATGTTCGGGGCGGGGGATACGTTGAAGTGTGCGATTGGTGGTGCGTTATTAATTCCCTCGATAATGGATGGACCAGCGGTTGGACCAACTATAGCCGTTCCATCCGACGTGGCAAACTTCACGTCTGTGATGTTGAAATATTGTGGCCCACCGGGCTTGTTGATCAGCTCGAAGTTCACATTTGCCAGGAGCGTCTTGGCCGAGATGGTTACGGCCGGGTTAGGAGCGAGCAGAGTCATGAAGACCTGAATCTCCTGATAACGACAAGGAGGATTGTTGCACGGGATCAATGCATAACTTCCGAAGGCCTGGCTTCCGGCAATCTTGCCCGCCCAGTTCACTGTCCCAGTAGTGGTCTGGGCGCCGAATAGTGCCGTGTTCCCGGCTCCGTCAGGGTATCCGGGGGTAGGGCTTGGATCGCCTAGTGGGAAGAACGCAGAGGAGTTGTAGATGATTCCAAACTGCCACCCGTAAACTCCAGTCAATGGGTTGGTGGTTGAGCTGTTGATAACGGCGCCGATCCTGAAGCTCATGACTTGGGTAGCGTTGGTCGCAACGGTAACATCTGTCTGGCTCAGACTATTAGCGTCAAGACTGACTTGGTAAACGGGTCCAGTTGGCGCCAATGGGGCAGCGACTGGAGCCGAAGGAGTTTTCTGGTTATGGGCAAAGGGTGTGGCAAGTACGCTGAGAACAAGGATTAGGAGTAGCACGGTCCAGACCCTTAGGAAGTTCAAGTGGTTCCCTAGAACATTCGGCTCATTCGTATTGTTCCTATTATGTTTGCCGGTTGCAAGTGTTGTACAGAGAATACTAGTTAGACCGTTGACCGCTTCTATGATAGAAACCCTCGCTCCCACGAGCGAGCCGCTATGGTTTCAATCGCTCAGAGACTCCTTCGGTGCTTAGCCCAAGTCGCGAGCCTTTTCGTGTAAAGGATTCCTTGATGGAGAACCTTGACGCGATTGTAGCGGTCAACGCTGTGGCGAGAGAGAATATCATTACGGATTTGAGGCTCAGCTGGTCTGCGATGAGTCCGCCCGCGAGTGGTCCGATTCCGCCTCCTAGGCTGATGGCGGCTTCGAGCAGGCCGAGGCCTTTTCCCCTGTCGGCTTTAGAAGTGTAGTCTGAGGCTAGTGCAGCGGCTGAGGACTGGATGAACGGGTAGATTGGGAGTATCCAGAGGATTGTGACGATGAGCGAGTTGGAGACGAGGTAGATTGTTAGGAAGAACAGTACGTATCCCGTGGTCCCGAGCATGAAAACTGGTTTTCGTCCAATCCTGTCGTTCAAGGGTCCGATGAGCCTGAATGCGATTGCTCCGAACAGCGTGGTCGCTGCAGCGGCGATTCCCGCCAGCAATCGGGAGGTTCCGAGCGAATCGACCAGATACACTGTGAAGAAGCTGTTGAACGCAGACGTCGCGACGATCGCGAGAATTGACACTGTGCACAGGGCGAGAATGTTTCTCTGTTTCAGAAGACCGAGATAGCCTCTGGAGGACTGGATGTCAACCGTGGTGCTGAGGGCTTTCTTGTCGAGGAGGACCACGGTGAGACAGCCTGCTAGGCCGAAGAGCGCACCGAGTATGAACAGGTCTCCGGCTCCGTAGAATTCGTAGACCACTCCTCCAAGAAGGGTTGAGGCTCCGTAGCCTAGTGAAGCTGCTATCCAGAAGCCCCCTATCGCACGGCCATACTGACCTGAGGCCCAGGTTGCCATGGCCGAAAATACTGGTATGAAGCTAGAGGTGAACAGTCCCATGAGCGAGACAACGATCACGAACTCGATGGGACTGGAGAGAAAAGGGAAGAGCGAGAACCCGGCCGTCTCAGCAACGAGCGCAGCGAGAATTATCCATTGTCCGTTTCCAGTCCTGTCGAGCAGCCCTCCCCAGAACGGAGAGAACAGTATTGTCTCAACAGCAGGTATCAACGATACCAGCGAGATTATCGTATATGACGCACCGAGCGAATAGAGATGGACTGGTAGAAACGCCCAGATTATACCAACAGGCGCGAACGCGAGAAGTGTTGACAGGGACACTGAAGACTTGTTGTCCATGCCCCGCGTGTTCTCCTCTAACCTATTCGCAATAGTCTCAGACCGCTAGAATGGTACTTAGTGAGTTTTCCCGGCGACTGTCTTCAACAGGTCCTTGTAGGCCTGCGGAGACATCAACGTCCCAAGATCCTTCTTCATATCAGCCGGTCGTATGAGTGTAATCCACCCGTCACTGTAGGGCGTCTTGTTGACCAGCTCAGGCGCATCAGACAACGTATTGTTGACTTCAAGCACCTCGCCCGCGATAGGCGAGTAAACATCGGCCACCGCCTTCACCGATTCTACCGTCCCGAGACTCTGCATCTGGGCAACTTTCACTCCGACCTTGGGAAGCTCCACGTAGACGATCTCGTGAAGGGAGTTCTGCGCGTAGTCAGTGACGCCGACCCGGCACTTGTCGCCTTCAACGCGGACCCACTCGTGCTCCTTGGTGTAGTAGAGCCCGTCCGGAACCATGAAGTCGGTCTTCAATGAGTATGACCTTGAGCAGAGAATCGGCGATGCGAATCTTCCGGTATAAGTGTTCCCCGATAACGAGTTAAGCTGGGATGCATGTTAGGCCTGTTAGTACAGGTTGCTGATTATCGTTGAGGTCGAGGTGGAGAGAACTCGACAATGCTATGCGTGTATCAGTGATTTTTGGCTTCGCCATGGGGTCTTTTCAGTTCTTGTTAGCGTTCCCTCTGTATCAGTTGTGGCCGGTTTTTCTTAGCCCTGTAGTTTTTGTTGAGCTTGCCGAGAATCCCTTTTCCATCATTTGGATTGTCACTTTCGCGGCAGTGACTCTGACACCGTTTTTCCTCCTTGGTGCCACGATTGCTCTGATCATCAAACCTCTATCCCCGGAGTCCAGAGGCATCCTGGGCTTCCTCATGATAATGGTAGGACTAATTTCGACAATCTTTCTATTCCTTTGGAAGGCGCTCTCATCATCATAACATTCGTCGCAGTATTCTCGGAATCTCAACCCACTTTTCCACCTTGAATATCCTCGGCATGTCATGCATGTTCCTGTTCCAAGGACGCTCGTAGAGAATACCATGCTTCACCGGGTTCCGTGATATCAACGGCATCAGGTCCGGCGCATCATCAATGTACACATCATAGTCGAGATAGACCTTGTCCCTTACTCCGGGCACACGGACAAATCGTTCAAAGGGAATCTTGTGCTGCTCCAACCAGTTACGCGCACTCTCCACGGTCCGCCGGCTACGACCCGTGACAATGTCCACAATCCCAAGCGATTGTATCCTTGCCACCTTTCCTGCCAGCCCTGTCTCGGTCGGCGGGACGTTTTCCCAGTCGTCCCAAGCACTGTCCAGCAGCCGGTAGAACTGGTCCTTGCTAACACCCAGCTTCATCCACGACGCCCACGAGTCAATGTCGTCAAGCTTCAGGCGAGTCCCCAGCTCCTTGTTCGCCTTCTCACACCAGGCCGTCATAGTTTCGGCTAAGACCCCATCGAGGTCTACTGCAATCTTCAACGGCTTCGAACGAGGACCCAAGCGATACGCGATTGCTAGGAGGGCCTGTTTCCTTTAACCCTGACTCGCAAGCTGGGACCAACAGGATTGGACCCAAGTTACGCCATCCATAGAGTGTTCGTGTTCTCCTCAGGCTGTAGCCGAGGAAGTCTTCGCATACGAATCAGCGAGAAAGGACGCGGGTGGAACTCACAAGCGCGTCATACAACGGCCGAATGGTAGAGGATATCCGGACAGAGGCATTCAGCTTTCTAGACGCGGAAAGAGATCTTGTCATGGAGATAACTCCCTGCCCGAGACTCGGAGTCGCACACGTTGTAACTATGACGGGGGACCAGGCACGAAGAGTCTCAGAGTACGCGCGAACTCGATCCGAGATGCTGCATGAGCTTGGTCGAACAGACCTGCTTCTTGACATTACCTACGTCCCGACCCGAAGCTGGAACCGGGAAAATCTCAGAGCCATTCCGAGAGGCAGCTCAGTGTTTCCAGTCCTGGACGCGAAGACCGTCCCAATCAATGCTGTGAAGCCGCTGCTTTCCCAGTAGGAGACTGCGCCAAGCTAGGTTTTTGCTGGCAAGATGAGGAAGGAGTCTTCCTTCCAAGCTTTTCTATTATCTCTCTGAGACTTCAATTCCTGAATCCTGCTCTGTATCTCGAGGAGTCTTCTTGTCTTCTCCTGCAATGGTTTGTTGATCATTAGGGCTGTGTAGTTCTGGATTTTCTGCAGGTCAGAGGATTCAAGGTCTGACAGATCAATTCCGTTGAGCCATATCGATCTGAGAAGGTCGAGCGCATCCCTCTCTTGGTTCAAGAACTGTTCTGTAGTCTCCTCTTCTCTTGAAAGAGAATCCAATTCTTTCTGGATCTCGACTAGTCTCCTATCGTTTCTAGAAGCTGCTTCGCCCACTATGCTCTGGAA
>WNEW01001752.1_pt1 | contig 10548 bp, 8 predicted proteins | sample 5399891 | NCBI WGS metagenome assembly WNEW01 (sample SAMN13153336, study PRJNA577476) | soil metagenome | isolation source: 40 cm grassland meadow soil pre-rain plot 5 | place: USA:California | collected 2015-09-08 | reverse complement strand
TAGAGGTGCAGGTCGTGCTCCCAGGTGAAGCCGATGCCGCCGTGCAGCTGGATGCCGGCGCCGGCGGCCTTGCGGAACGCGTCCGACGTGTACGCCTTCGCCATGGAGGCGGCCAGCGCGGCCTCGGGCACCTTCTCGTCCACGGCCCACGCCGCGTAGTAGGTCAGCGACTTGGCGTTCTCGATGTCGACGAGCATGTCGGCGGCCTTGTGCTTGACGCCCTGGTACGAGCCGATGGGCTTGCCGAACGCGATGCGGATCTTCGCGTACTCGGTCGTCATGTCGAGGACCCGCTGCGCCGCGCCGCACATCTCGGCGCACAGCGCCACCGTCGCGCGCTCGATCACGCGCGCCAGCGGCGTCCAGCCGGCGTCCTTGGTGCCGACGAGCGCGCTCGCGGGGACGCTGACGTCGTCGAGCTTGACCTCACACAGCTTGCGGGTCTGGTCCATCGTCGGCAGGAGCTTCACCGACACGCCCTTGGCGCCGGCGGGCAGGAGAAACAGGCTGACGCCGTCCTCGGGGTTCTTGCCCTCGCGCGTACGTGCGACGACGACGAGCACGTCCGCAACGTGCGCGTCGGGCACGAAGAGCTTCGTCCCCGACAGCGTGAAGCCGCCGCCGCTCGCCTTCGCCGTCGTGGTGATCCCCGCCGCGTCCCAGCGCGCGTTCGGCTCCGTCCACGCCAGCGTCGCGCGCGCCTGTCCCTCGGCGATCTTCGTGAGCCACTCCTTCTTCTGCGCGTCGGAGCCGGCTTCGAGCAGCACGAGCCCGCCCAGGAGCGTGGAGAAGAACGGCCCGGGCATCACGGCGCGGCCCATCTCCTCCATCAGCACGGTGAGGTCGACGAAGCCGAGCCCGGCGCCGCCGTACTGCTCGGGGTAGACGAGGCCGAGCCAGCCCTGCTCGGCGAGCTTCGTCCAGAATTGCGGCGTGAAGCCGGAATCCTCCGCCATGCGCGCCCGGACGAACTCGGAGGTGCACTCGTTCTCGAGGAATTTCCGCGCCGTCGCGCGGAGCATCTCCTGGTCGGCGTTGAATCCGAAGTCCATCCGCGTCTCCTAGCCTTTCGGCAGGCCCAGCACCCGCTCGCCGATGATGTTCTTCTGGATCTCGGTCGTGCCCCCCTCGATCGAGTTGGCGCGCGATCGAAGGAAGGAATACTGCCACACCCCGCTGTCGACCGCGACGTCCGCGCCGCGCGCCAGCATCGCGTAGGGGCCCTGGATCTCCATGGCCAGCTCCTGGAGCCGCTGGTGCGTGTCCACCCAGCTCATCTTGCCCGTCGAGGCCTCGGGCCCCGGCAGCTCGCCGCGCAGCAGCTTGGTGACCGCGCGCGCGCCGGTGTACTTGAGCGCCTCGGTGTCGATCCAGAGCGCGGCCAGCTTCTGGCGCATCACGGGATCCTTGGTGACGCCGCGTCCGTGCTTCTCCATCCGCTTGGCCATGTCGACGAGCGACTCGAGCGTGATCCGCAGCCGGACTTGCAGGCCGAAGCCGAGTGCGAGCCGCTCGTACATCAGCGTGGTGAGGCCCACCGCCCAGCCGTTGTTGACGCCGCCGAGGATCTGGCGCTCGTGCACGCGGACGTTGTCGAAGAAGACCTCGTTGAACTCCGCGTCGCCGGTGATCTGCGTGAGCGGCTTGACGGTCACGCCGGGCGACTTCATGTCGAGCAGGAAATAGGTGATGCCCTTGTGCCGGGGCGCCGCGGGATCGGTGCGCGCGAGCAGCATCATCCAGTCGGCGATGTGGGCGAGCGACGTCCACACCTTCTGCCCGTTGATCACCCAGTGCTCGCCGTCCTTGACGGCCCGCGTCTGCAGCGACGCGAGGTCAGAGCCGGAGTTCGGCTCGGAGTATCCCTGGCACCAGATCTCCTCGCAGGAGAGGATCTTCGCCGGGTAGCGCTTCTTCTGCTCGTCCGTCCCGTACGCGATGATCGTGGGGCCGGCCATGCCGACCCCGAGGATGTTGAGGACCGGCGGCGCTTTCTGAAGCGCCATCTCCTCCTGCAGGACCATCTCCTCGACGAAGGTCAGCCCCTGGCCGCCGGACTCCTTGGGCCACGTCAGGCCGATGAAGCCGGCGTCGTGCAGCGTCTTCTGCCACTTGCGGAGAAACTCATACGCCTCGGGCCGGGGAACCTCCGAGAGGCCGAACTTCTTCCAGTCGTCCGGAATGTTGGTGGTGAGCCAGGCGCGCACGCGCTTGCGCAGCGCTTCTTGGTCGGGAGTCAGTGTGAAATCCACAGTCCCCTCCTGGGGATGGACGGTCAGCGGGCGCTGACTGAACGGTGGTTCATTCTAGGAATGACCTCATAGCGAAGTCAAGGCATATACTCCCCGACCGTGCTCTCCGTCTCGCTGCCGCGGCTCAAGGATCGGCTGTGGGCACTCGCCCGCTTCGGCGCGCTGACAGGCGGCGGCGTGACGCGCATGTGCTGGAGTCCGCCGCACGAGGAGGCCCGCGCCTGGCTGCTCGGCGAGCTCAAGGCGGCCGGGCTCGCGGCGTGGGTCGATCCCGCGGGCAACGTCTTCGGCGCTCTGGGCGCCGACCGCATCGGCGCGGCCGCGCCGGTCGTCCTCACCGGCTCGCACATCGACACCGTGCCCGAGGGCGGCATCCTCGACGGCGCCCTCGGCGTCATCGCCGGGCTCGAGTGCGTGCAGGCGATCCGCGAAGCGGGAGCGCGCGTCGCGCGGCCGCTCGCGGTGGCGGCGTGGAGCGACGAGGAGGGCCGCTACGGCAGCCTCTTCGGCTCGCGCGCCTTCTGCGGCCGGCTCGATGCGGCGGCGATTGGGACCATGGCCGCCGTCGACGGTGACCGGCTCGTGGACGCCATGGCCCGCGCCGGCTTCGACGCGCGCCGCGCCCCCGAGGCCATCGCGCCGCGCGGCAGCGTGGCCGCCTACGTCGAGCTGCACATCGAGCAGGGCCCGCGGCTCGAGGAGGCCGGCATTCCCATCGGCGTGGTGGAGGCCATCGTCGGCGTGCGGCGCGCGCGCGTCGTCTTCCACGGCCAGGCGGATCACGCCGGGACCACGCCCATGGAGCGCCGCCGCGACGCATTCCTCGCCGCCGCCGACTACGCGCTGAAGGCGCGCGAGCTCGTCGTCACCCGCGGCGGCGCGCGCGCCGTGACCAACGTCGGCGTCGTGCAGGTCCATCCCGGCGCCAGCAACATCGTGCCCGGCCGCGCCGAGCTCGTGCACGAGATGCGCGATCCCGACGCCGGCGTGCTCGAGCGGATCGCGCGCGAGTGCGACGCGCTCGCGCGCGACGTGGCCGCCGCGCGCGGCCTCACGGTGGAGATCCGGCCGATGTCGGCGACGACGCCGGCGCCGTGCGCGCCACGCGTGCAGGCGGCCATCGAGGCATCGTGCGCGACGCTCGGCCTCGGCTCGCAGCGGCTCTACTCCGCCGCCGGCCACGACGCGCAGAATCTCGCCGGCGTCACCGAGTCGGGCATGATCTTCATCCCATCGCGCGGCGGGCGCAGCCACCGCGTCGACGAGATGAGCGACTGGGACGCGATCGAGCGCGGCGCCAACGTGCTGCTGCACACGCTGCTGCGCCTGGCCGCGTAGCCCCGCCGCCGGCCGGTTGCGGAGCCCGGGACGGCGGGGTACCGTCACTCGGCGTGAAGCTCGTACCGGGCGGAACGCTCATCGTGCGCGTCGCGCTCGCCGCGCTCGTTGTCGTCGCCTCCGGATGCGCCTGGCACGGTCCGATGTCGACGCTCGTGCCGGGCTCCGATTTCGCCCGCGCGATCCTGGGTGTGTACTCGATCATCACGTGGGCGACGGCCATCATCGGCCTCATCGTCTTCGTGGTGCTCGCGTACATCCTCGTGCGCTTCCGCACGCGCCCCGACGCGCCGCTGCCGGCGCAGCTCCGCGGTCACACCCTCCTGGAGCTCGGCTGGACGATCGGGCCGGCCCTCGTGCTGCTGGTGATCGCGATCCCGACGATCCAGGTCATCTTCCGCACGCAGACCATGGCGGCCCCGCGCGGCGCGCTGCAGGTCACGGTGCGCGGCTGGCAGTGGTGGTGGGAATTCCGCTATCCGGAGCTCGACGTCGTCACGGCCAACGAGCTCCACCTGCCCGCCGGACGCACGGTGGTCCTCCATCTCGAGGGCCCCGACGTCATCCACTCGTTCTGGGTGCCGCATCTCGGCGGCAAGCGAGACGTCGTGCCCGGCCGCCACAACCGGATCGTGCTCACGCCCGACCATCCCGGCGAGCACTGGGGCCAGTGCGCGGAGTTCTGCGGCGCCTCGCACGCCAACATGGGCATGCGCGTCATCGTACGGCCCGCCGCGGAGTTCGACGCGTGGGTGGCGCGCCAGAAGACGGCGCCCGCGGAGCCGAGCGGGCTTGCCGCCGAGGGCAAGGCCATCTTCGCGAAGAGCGCCTGCGTCGGCTGCCACACGATCGAGGGCGTATCGGCCGGCGTGCTCGGGCCGAACCTCAGCCACTTCGGCGGCCGCACCATGCTCGCGGCCGGCATGTGGCCGAACACGCCGGACAACGTCGCGGCGTGGGTGCGCGACCCGCAACGGCTCAAGCCGGGCGTGAAGATGCCCGACCTCGGTCTCACGGATCAGCAGGCGAAGGCCGTCGCCGCGTACCTGACCGGGCTCAAGTGATGGCGATTCCCCACGCGCTGCGGCACGCGGAGCTGGCGCACGCGGAGGCCACGGGCCTCTGGTCCTGGATCACCACCGTCGACCACAAGCGGATCGGCATCCTCTACGGCGCAAGCGCCTTCCTCTTCTTCCTGCTCGGCGGCATCGAGGCGCTGATTCTCCGCCTGCAGCTGGCGCGGCCGCATTTCGGCGTCGTGAGCGCGGAAACCTTCAACGCGCTGTTCACGATGCACGGCACCACGATGGTGTTCCTCGCGATCATGCCGCTCAACGCGGCGTTCTTCAATTACATGATCCCGCTCATGATCGGCGCGCGCGACGTCGCCTTTCCCCGGCTCAACGCGCTCTCGTACTGGATCTTCCTCTTCGGCGGGCTCTTCTTGAACCTGTCGTGGCTGGTCGGCGCGCCGCCCGATGGTGGCTGGTTCGGCTACGCCAACCTCACCACGCGCCAGTTCTCGCCGGGCCTGTCGATCGACTTCTGGATGCTCAGCCTTCAGATTCTCGGCGCCTCCTCGGTCATCGCGGCCGTCAACTTCATCGTCACGATCCTGAACATGCGCCCGCCCGGCATGACGCTCATGCGCATGCCGCTGTTCGTGTGGATGTCGCTGGTGACGCAGTTCCTGATCGTGCTCGCCTTCCCGCCCGTCACCGTGGGGCTGATCTTCCTGATGTTCGATCGGTTCTTCGGCACCCACTTTTTCGACGTGGCGGCCGGCGGCGACCTGCACCTGTGGCAGCATCTGTTCTGGATCTTCGGGCATCCCGAGGTCTACATCCTCATCCTGCCCGCCTTCGGGATCGTGTCGGAGGTGCTGCCGACCTTCTCGCGCAAGCCGCTCTTCGGCGCGCAGATCATGATCTACTCCGGGATCCTGATCGGCTTCTTCGGCTTCAACGTGTGGAGCCATCACATGTTCGCGGCCGGCATGGGGCCCGTGGCCGACGCGGCGTTCTCGATCGCCACCATGATCATCGCGATCCCGACCGGCGTGAAGATCTTCAACTGGCTGGCCACCATGTGGGGCGGCACGCTGCGTCCCACCGTCGCCTTCCACTACGCCGCCGGCCTCGTGGCGCTGTTCACCATCGGCGGGCTGTCGGGCATCATGCACTCGTCGCCGCCCGTGGACCTGCAGCAGACGGACAGCTACTTCGTCGTGGCCCACCTGCACTACGTCCTCATCGGCGGCAGCCTCTTCGGCATCTTCGCGGGCGCCTACTACTGGTGGCCGAAGATGACGGGCCGCCTGCTCGACGAGCGCCTGGGGCGCGTGCAGTTCTGGACCACCTTCGCCGGCTTCAACATCGCGTTCTTCCCGCAGCACTTCCTCGGCGCCGCCGGCATGCCGCGCCGGATCTACACGTACTCGGCGGAGAGCGGCTGGGCGTTCTGGAGCGCCGTGTCCACGCTCGGCGCGTTCCTCATCGCGCTCGGCGTGCTGCTCTTCATGGTGATTGCGGTTCGATCGCTGCGACGCGGCGCGGTCGCCGGAGCCGACCCCTGGGACGGCCGCACGCTCGAGTGGCGGACCTCGTCGCCGCCGCCCGCGCACGACTTCGACGAGATCCCGCCCGTGTACGGACGCGACTCGTTCTGGCTCGAGAAGTACGGTGACGCCCGGGGCCGCAAGCCCACGCCGCGGCCGCCGGTCCGAGAGCCGCACGGCGTCCACCTGCCCGCCCCGTCGTTGTGGCCCATCGTGATCGCGCTCGGCATCGTCGTGGCGGCCGTCGGCGCGCTCACGAGCCTGGTCCTCGTGCTGGTCGGCGTCGCCATCCTCGTCGCCGGGGCCTTCGCCTTCGCGCTCGAGCACCACGACAACCCCGCGTACGTCCACCAGGAGGGCGGGCTCGGCACCGACCATCGCAAGCTCGCGATGTGGGTATTCCTCGGCTCGGAGTGCTTCCTGTTCGGGACGCTGATCGCGACCTACATGGCCTACAAGGGCCGCGGCGTGGTGGGACCGCATCCGCACGAGATCCTCGACATCCCGATCACCACGCTGAGCACCTTCGACCTGCTGATGTCGTCGCTGCTCATGGTGCTCGCCCTCGCCGCTGCGCAGCGCGGCGACCGCGGCCAGTCGCGCCTCTGGCTCGCCGGCACCGCGTTGTTCGGCCTCATCTTCCTCGGCTTCCAGGCGTACGAGTTCACGACGTTCGTGCACGAGGGCCTGACGCTGCAGACCAACCTCTTCGGCTCGACCTTCTTCGTGCTGACGGGATTCCACGGGGGCCACGTCACCCTCGGGGTGATCTGGCTGCTGACCCTGCTCCTGCTCGACCTGCGCGGACGGCTCTCGATCCACGACGCCATCAAAGTGGAGGTCGCGGGTCTCTACTGGCACTTCGTCGACGTCGTGTGGATCCTGATCTTCACCCTCGTCTACCTGACGCCATGAGCGAGCCCCGTGCCGCCAGCCAGCCTGCGTCCGCGCGCCGCGAATCGGACACCCATGAGCATGCGACGGTCGGCACCTATCTGACCGTCGCCGCCATCCTCACCGCGGTGACGGCCCTCGAGTTCGGCGTCATCTACGTGCGTCGGCTCGCCCCCGTCCTCGTTCCGCTGCTGCTCACGCTGTCCGCGGGGAAGTTCGCGCTGGTCGTCATGTTCTTCATGCACCTGCGCTACGACTCGCGCGTGCTCACGTTCCTGTTCGTGGTGCCGCTGGTGCTGGCCACGATCCTGGCGGTGGCCCTGATGACGCTGACCGGAGAGTTCCTGGTCTTCGGTCGCTGATGGCGACGGCGGCGCCAATGCCCTTCTCCTGGCTTCGCGGCGAGGTCCACGCCGACGTCGTGATCGGCGTCGTGCTGCTCGCCGCCGCCTACACGTGGGCCACCGTCGCGTCGCGACGGCCGGCGCCGCTCGGATCGCCGATCGCATTCTTCGCGGGCTGCGCCGCGCTGCTCGGCGCGCTGAACGGTCCGCTGCACGACCTGAGCGACTACTATCTCTTCTCCGCACACATGGTCCAGCATCTGATTCTGACCCTCGTGGTGCCGCCGCTGTGGCTGGCCGGGACACCCGGCTGGATGCTCGACGCGCTCGTGGGACGCGCCGCGTCGCTCGGGCTTCAGCCGGTGCTCCGCGGGCTGACGCGACCCTTGCCCGCCTTCGCGGTCTACGGCGGCGCCCTCGTGGCGTGGCACCTGCCCGGTCCGTACAACGCCGCGCTCGAGACGCATGCGTGGCACGTCGTCGAGCACCTGGTGCTCCTCGCCGCCGCCGTGCTCGGCTGGTGGCCGATCGTGGCGCGCTCCGCGCGGCTGCCGGCGCTGCCCTACGCGGGCCAGCTCCTCTACCTGTTCGTCTTCGGAATGCCGATGACGGTCGTCGCGGCGATGGTGAGCGGCGCCGAGGACGTGCTGTACCCGTACTACGCGGCGGCCCCGCGCGTGTTCGACCTCACGCCGCTCGCCGATCAGCGACTCGGCGGTCTCATCATGTGGGTTCCGGCCGGGATCATTCCGGTCGTCGCGTTCACAGTCGTGTTTTTCCGCTGGGCGGCCGCCGAGCACGAAGCCGACGACACGGCGTGATCGGTGCGGGGGCGGATCTACGTGGCACCCTCATTGCACTCTTCGGGAGCGCCGGCCACGAACGCGTGGCCGCGAGGGGAGGCCACGCAATGGCCGTCAAGGTGCAGTTCAAGCCCGTGGGACGCAGCGGGCACGAGTGGATCTGGAAGGCGCGCGACGAGAGCAACACGATTTCGATCTCTGGCCAGCGGTTCGACTCGCTGAGTGACGCCGTGCGGGACGCCCGCATCCAGATCGACGGTCTCGATACGGCCGACGACCCGGACGACGACGGTCCGTTCGCGGCCTAGCCGCGCCCGCTCACCCCGCTCGCCGCTCGCTCCATCCCGAGCGTAAATTCTCCAAAGCGGTGGCAGTTTTGCCCGGGGACGACCGCGCCCCTGCTATGATGAGTGCCGGCCGTCATGAACATCTGCGTCGTCGGAACCGGCTACGTCGGTCTCGTCACGGGCGCCGTCTTCGCCGATCTCGGCAACGAGGTCATCTGCGTGGACAACCAGCACGGCAAGATCGCCGAGCTGCGCGCGGGGCGCATGCCGATCTACGAGCCGGGGCTGGAGGAGATGGTCGCGCGCAACGTCGCGGACGGCCGCCTGTCGTTCTCGACCGACCTCGCGGAGGGCGTCCGCCGCTCCGTCATCGTGTTCATCACCGTCGGCACGCCGCCCAAGAGCGACGGCCAGACCGACCTCACCGCCGTGAGCGAGGTCGCGCGCGGTATCGGCGAGGCGATGGAGCGCTACACCGTGGTCGTCAACAAGTCCACGGTGCCGGTGGGCACGGGAGAGCTCGTGCGCGAGGTGATCGAGCGCCACCAGAAGACGCGCGTGCCGTTCGACGTCGTCTCCAACCCGGAGTTTCTGCGCGAGGGCTCGGCCATCGAGGACACGCTGCGCCCCGACCGCATCGTGATCGGCGCGCCGACGCAGCAGGTGGCCATGTCGCTGCTCGAGCTCTACGCGCCGCTCGAGCGGCCGATGATCATCGTCGACGTGCCGTCGGCTGAGATGATCAAGTACGCGTCCAACGCGTTCCTCTCGGCCAAGATCTCGTTCATCAACGCCATCGCCAACATCTGCGAGCTGGCGGGCGCCGACGTCACCCAGGTCATGAAGGGCATGGGGCTCGATCCGCGCATCGGCCCCGCGTTCCTGTCGGCCGGCCTCGGCTTCGGCGGCTCGTGCTTTCCGAAGGACACCGACTCGCTCGTGGCCACCGCGGCCAACCTCGGCTACGACTTCGCGATGCTGCGCGCGGTGGTGGACGTCAACCGCGAGCGCGCCGGCCACTTCGTGGAGGCGATGGAGAAGGCGCTCAACCCGATGGACGGCCGCGTCATCGCCGTGCTCGGCCTGGCCTTCAAACCCAACACGGACGACATGCGCGAGGCCAAGTCCATCGAGGTCGTGTCCGCGCTGCTCGCGGCCGGCGCGACCGTGCGCGCCTACGACCCGGTCGCCACCGCCAACGCGCGTCGCCTGCTGCCGGCCGCCGTGGAGTACCTCGACTCGCCCTACGACGCCGTCACCGGCGCCGACGCGGTGGCCCTCGTGACCGAGTGGAACGAGTTCAAGTTCCTCAACCTCGAGCGGCTGCGCGCGGTCATGCGCCGCCCGCTGGTCTTCGACGGACGCAACCTCTGGGAGCCGGAGCGGATGCGACGCCTCGGCTTCGAGTACCACTCGATCGGTCGCAAGCCCGTCCTGCCCCCCTCCTCCTAGATCGCCGCCATGCGCGTACTCGTCACGGGCGCCGCCGGCTTCATCGGCTCGCACCTCTGCGAGTTCCTGCTGGGCCGCGGCTGCGAGGTGGTCGGCGTGGACAACTTCATCACCGGGTCGCCGGACAACCTCGCGGAGCTCCGTCACCGCCGCGGCTTCGTGCTCGTCAAGCACGACGTCACGCAGCACATCGACGTCGACGGGCCGCTCGACTGGATCCTGCACTTCGCCAGCCCCGCCTCGCCGCTCGACTACCTCGAGCTGCCGATCCAGACGCTGAAGGTCGGCGCGCTCGGCACCCACAACGCGCTCGGGCTCAGCCGCGCCAGGCACGCGCGCTTCCTGCTGGCCTCGACGTCGGAGGTCTACGGCGACCCGCTCGTGCACCCGCAGCGGGAGGATTACTGGGGCAACGTCAATCCCATCGGACCGCGCGGCGTGTACGACGAGGCCAAGCGCTTCGCCGAAGCGATGACGATGGCCTACCACCGCGTGCATCGCGTGGACACGCGCATCGTCCGCATCTTCAACACCTACGGCACCCGGATCAGGCTCAACGACGGCCGCGCGATCCCGGCGTTCATGACCCAGGCGCTGCGCAACCAGCCCCTCACCGTGTTC
>WNEW01001750.1_pt1 | contig 10550 bp, 7 predicted proteins | sample 5399891 | NCBI WGS metagenome assembly WNEW01 (sample SAMN13153336, study PRJNA577476) | soil metagenome | isolation source: 40 cm grassland meadow soil pre-rain plot 5 | place: USA:California | collected 2015-09-08 | reverse complement strand
GAGTCATTCCAAGTCTCCGACTCGAACGGTGTATCGACAGTTGGGTCTGCCGTCGTCAATGTTGGCTCGCAGCCTTTGGTCGTAACAGTTACCTGCGGCTCGCCAAATTCTGTGGCGACGGCGGGCAAGCCTTTCAATTGCACTGTCAGCGCAGCAGGAGGAACATCGCCGTACACTGGCACTGGCACTTTTCAAGTGGCTGAAGCGGTGAAAGGTGTCTTCACCGAATCTTTCTCCGTCAGGGATTCCAACGGAGTAACGGCTTTTGGATCCGGAAGCATTGTCGTCGGTCCGCAGCCTATGGTCGCGACGGCAACCTGCGATTCGTCTCAGACGATTACTGCTGGCAAACCTTTCGCCTGCATCGTATCCGCAGCCGGCGGAACTGCGCCTTATGTTGGTACTGGGATTATCACTCGGGTTGAGCAGGTCAAAGGGGTCTTCACAGAATCCTTCAGTGTCGTGGATGCTAACGGCGTCGGCGCGACAGCCTCTTCAATCGTCACCGTAACTCCGCAGCCTCTCGCTGTAACTGTCACGTGTCAATCGACAGCCTCTACGTTCACCGCCGGCAAACCATTCAATTGCGCCGTGTCCGCGAACGGGGGAACCGCCCCATACTTGGGCACCGGGACTTTCAGCCTGACCGAACCTGTGAAAGGTCTCAAGACCGAGATCTTCACAATCACTGATTCAAACGGCCTATCTGCTTCCGGATCCGCAACCGTCAACGTGTCCTCACAGCCACTCACCATATCAGTATCATGCGGTCTTGATCAGACCGTAGGCAAACCTTTCAGCTGTTCAGTCTCAGCAACCGGTGGAACAGCACCATACACTGGAATTGGTTCGTTCACTCGACAAGAACCGGCAAAGGGCCAGACAACTGAGACTTTCACAGTCACCGACGCAAACCAGGTTTCCGCGACTGGTCTCGCAACTGTGAACGTTGTCCCCCAGCCTTTGATTGTGGCAGTCGTCTGTGATTCTACTGTCACGACAGGTAAACCGTTCAATTGTAATGTCACTGCAGCTGGCGGTACCGGTCCCTACACTGGTACTGGCAGCTTCATCGTCATCGAGCCTCTGAAAGGCTCCAGGACAGAATCTTTCTCGGTCACAGATGCCAACGGCGTCAGCGCGTCCGGCTCAGCTGTTGTTGCAGTCGCACCACAGCCGGTTACGGTGGCAGTCGACTGTGGGGTTGGTCAGACCGCAGGCAAGCCATTCAACTGCGCAGTATCGGCAGGCGGGGGAACTGGTCCTTACGTCGGCACCGGAACCTTCTCCGTGACCGAGGCTCTGAAGGGCTCCAAGAGTGAATCGTTCTCAGTGACAGATTCCAACGGCATATCCGTCATCGGGTCGACCACTGTCAACATCGCTCCACAGCCATTGGTGGTAACGGTTTCGTGTGGCTCTGGCCAGACAGTAGGTAAACCGTTCAATTGTACGGTTTCAGCCGACGGAGGCACCTCGCCCTATTCCGGCACTGGAACGTTCTCTCTTACCCAAGCAGTCAAAGGGAGTTTCACAGAAAGTTTCACCGTGACAGACGCCAATGGAGAGAGCGGATCAGGCTCCACGACCGTATTGGTTGTCTCCCAACCTCTGGCAGTGACGGCTGCTTGTCCTGGGTCAGGTTTGACTGCGGGCAAGCCGTTCAACTGTACTGTCTCTGGCACTGGTGGCACACTGCCTTACAGCGGGACGGGCACCATAAGCAGAACTGCGCCGGTCAAAGGTTCCATAGTTGAAACATTTACCGTAATAGACGCGAACGGGGTTACAGCATCCGGCACGGCGACGGTCAGCGTCACCGCACAACCTCTTCTCATCAGTGTCTCATGCCCAGTCTCTGGTGTCACTGCTGGCAAACCCTTCACCTGCACCGTCTCAGCTACGGGAGGAACAGGACCATACTTAGGAACTGGCAGCTTCGCTAGAACAGAGGCTTCAAAGGGCGTTTTCACCGAGTCTTTCACAGTAGCTGACTCAAACGGGGTAAGCGCGAGCGGGTCCGCCAGCGTGGTCGTCATAAGTCAGCCCCTCATCATCACCGTAACGTGTCCATCGTCTGGACTCACGTCCGGCAAGCCTTTCTCCTGTAATGTCTCAGCGACAGGTGGCACATCTCCCTACACTGGTACGGGGGTCTGGACCGTCACTGAGTCTGTCAAAGGCTCGTTCTCAGAAACGTTTTCTGTGACCGACAGTAACGGCGCAAGCGCCGCAGGATCTGCGACGGTAGCGATTGCTGCACAGCCCCTGATCGTTGCGGTCGCATGTCCCAGTGCTGGCGTGACAGTGGGCAGGCCGTTCAATTGCACGGTTGGAGCGTCCGGAGGAACTCTACCGTATTCAGGAACGGGTACGAGCAGCGTGGTCGAGTCGATAAAGGGCTTGAAGGTGGAGTCGTTCAATGTCCATGATGCTAATGGCGTAAGTGCCACCGGCACGGCCACTGTCACAGTTTCAGGCCAGCCCTTGGTGGCGTCTGCGTCATGTCCATCTTCTGGAGTGACTTCAGGGAAACCCTTCGATTGCATTGTAACCGCGTCTGGCGGGACCACACCCTACACGGGCGCGGGATCGATAAGTCGGACGGAGGCAACGAAAGGGAGCCGAACCGAGTCCTTCACGGTCACAGACGCTAACGGGGCAAGCACAACAGCTACTGCCACTGTAATCGTGGTCGCCCAGCCGCTTATCGTATCCGTGGTTTGTCCTACCACTGCGAGTGTTGGGGTTGCATTCTCGTGTGACGTTTCGGCTACTGGCGGGACAGTGCCATACAGTGGAACTGGCAGCTTCAGTCGCGTCGAATCAGTGAAAGGATCTAAGACTGAGTCATTCAGTGTTTCCGACGCTAATGCGGTAACCGCCTCTGGATCAGCGGTAGTCTCCCTCCAAGTTACTCCGTTGATCGTGACAGTGACCTGCCAAAGCAGCGGGATAACAGCGGGCAAGCCATTCAACTGCACCGTTGAAGCTTCAGGCGACACAGCACCTTACACAGGAACTGGTACTTTCACTAGGACAGAGGTGTCCAAGGGCACCAGAACAGAATCCTTCACTGTAACAGACGCAAACTCAGTTACTGCGTCTGGCTCTGCGACGGTCACTGTCAATGCTCAACCGCTTGCAGTGTCAGTTTCATGTCAAACATCAGGGGTGACGGCTGGCAAGCCGTTCGATTGCACAGTAACAGCCAGCGGCGGATCAGGCCCTTACACCGGAACCGGCACCTTCAGTAGAACTGAGCCAACCAAGGGTACCAAGACGGAATCCTTCACGGTAACAGACGCAAACGCGGTAAGTGCTTCTGCCTCGGCGAGCGTCAGCGTTGCAGCCCAACCACTAGTTGTCACAGTCACATGTCCTGCCTCAGGCGTGATTGCGGGCGACCACTTCAACTGCACAGTATCCGCCACAGGCGGAACAACACCATACACTGGCACCGGCACCTTCAGCAGGACCGAGCCAACGAAGGGTAGCAAGACAGAATCGTTCACCGTGACTGACGCGAACGCCGCGAGCGCATCTGGCTCTGCAACAGTCAGCGTCGCTGCACAACCCCTAGTAGTGGCAGTGTCATGTCCAACCAGCGGAGTTACCGCGGGTAAGCCGTTCAACTGCACGGTAACCGCGACAGGCGGCTCGACACCTTACACAGGAACTGGAACACTAAGCAGAACCGAGCCGACAAAGGGCGTCAAGACAGAATCCTTCACTGCAACAGATGCTAACGCAGCCAGCGCGAGTGGTTCTGCAAGCGTTAGTGTCGCGGCACAGCCACTAGCAGTCACCGTGTCATGCCCAACATCGGGAGTTACAGCAGGTAAGCCATTCAGCTGCACAGTAACTGCAACCGGTGGAACGAGTCCGTACTCTGGAATTGGCTTTGCGAGCCGGACGGTCTCAAGCAAGGGAACAGCGATCGAGTCTTTCAGTGTGACGGATGCGAACAGCGTCGTTGCCACGGTGACAGCAACTGTGACCGTTGCTCCACAGCCTTTAGTTGTGACGGTGTCATGTGCCTCCAATGTTACGGCGGGCGTTTCTTTCAACTGTTCGGTTTCCGCAATCGGCGGTACTGGCCCGTACGCAGGCACTGGAGTCTTCCCAGCCGTCGAGTCGGTCAAGGGTATGCACACGGAATCTTTCACCGTGACTGATGCTAACAATGCGCTCGCGTCAGGTTCCTTCACTGTCAATGTTGCCAGTACACCACCGATCGTCATAGTAACTTGTCCGGCCAGTGCATCTATCGGCGTGTCCTTCAGCTGCACCGTTGCTGCCTCTGGTGACACTGGGCCTTACACTGGAGTCGGCTCGTTCAGCGTCACGGAGAACGGCAAGGGCAACAAGATTGAGACGTTCAGCGTAACAGATGCAAACGGGGTGTCTGGGTCAGGCTCTACAACAGTATTCGTCCAAGGCCAGCCACTTATAGTGACAGTACTCTGTCCAAATAGCGCGACGGCAGGAACCGTGTTCTACTGCACTGTTAGCGCCTCTGGCGGTACAGGACCCTATACCGGGACGGGAAGCTTCAGCGTTGACGAATCTGGAAAAGGTTCAAGGATCGAATCTTTCACGGTCGTTGACGCAAACGGGTCCAGTGCGTCTGGTAGCGCGACCGTCTTGGTCTCTCCGATGCCTTTGTCGGTGAGCTTCAGCATCAGTTCCAACCCAACGCAGGGTAGTCCCGTTACGTTCACGGCAACAGCCAGCGGTGGCACTACGCCGTACACTTTCATCTGGGACTTCGGTGACGGGGACACTGGAGCTGACAGTCCTGCGACTCACACCTATGTTGTGGGCGGGGGAACTATGTTCAACGTATCATTGGTGGTGGTCGATGCCAATGGTGTCAACGCGGTTTCTGTTGAGGAGTCGATAACGGTGTGGGTTCCGAGCATAGGGGGCTTCTCACTGGACGCCTCGTCCCCGGTGAGCTTCGTCGCCGGCTCGACTGGAACCTCTCATGTCACGGTCTCATCGATGGATGGTTTCTCAAACCCGGTTCATCTATCATACAGCATTGATCATACCGGCCTATCGTGCAGCATGTCTCCAGTTGATCTACCGACGGGGGCAGGCTCCTCCACCGTCTCCTGTCAAGGATCCGTGGGCTCTTACGACGTTACTGTCACAGGGTCGAGCGGAAGCCTCACCCATTCACGTCATGTCACGGTTACTATTACAACTGCTCAGCCAGAGTCGCCTGGCTCACCAGGCATATTCGGGCTGGCCCCCATGTGGTTCTACGGAGGCCTAGTGGCACTGGCGATTATGCTGGCAAGCATATTGGCTCTGCGGAGAAGGTCAAAGCGTAATGGCAAGCCCTAGAATCGGACTAGAGAGCTCGAATTAAGTAGCCTCTGCTCATCGAAGAAGGTGCGGGGCAAGTCGACTGAACAGCTTGTCGAGAAACCAGATTGTTAACGCACTAGTCAACAGGCTGAAACCGCTCGAATACGTTCACGCGTTCTGGGAAGGCGGAGCCATCTCATATGGAAGAAATGACAAGTTCTCTGACATCGATGGCTACCTACTGGTTGATGATGAAAAGGTTCCGGAAACGTTCGAGGCGGTCGAGAAGACTTTGGAGGCGCTGTCTCCCATTAGCCAGAAGTATCCGGTTCGACAGAATCCGTGGCCTGGCGTCTCCCAAGCGTTCTACAGACTGGAACGTGCCAGCGAGTATCTTGTCCTTGACCTCGCAATACTGACCAGTGCCTCCTCTACTCGTTTCCTCGAGCCCGAGATACATGGGAAGGCGGTCTTCTACTTCAACAAGACAGGAATCGATGAAGCACCGCCTGTCGACAAGCAAGCTTTCGAGTCGAAGATGACGGAAAGACTCGCTATGCTCGATGAAAGGCTCCAGATGTTCGGAAACTTTGTCCAGAAAGAGATTGAAAGAGGTAACAGTCTGGAGGCGCTGGAGTACTACAGGACCATTATGGTCCCTTCGCTCGTGGAGGCATTGCGATCGAGATACTTCCCGATGCACTATGATTTTCGTATGAGGTACGTCCAGTACGAGCTGCCCAAGGATGTGGTCAAGAGACTGGAACGTCTTTGTTTTGTCTCTGAAATAGAGGATCTGCAGCGGAAGTATCTTGAGGCACGTTGCTGGTTTCTTGAAACCAGGGCTGAGGGAAGAAGAAAGTAGTTCGGACGATGTAAGGAGTACGATTATTTCTTCGGCTTTTTCTTTTCCGGCATTTTGGCGGTCCAGTCTAGGGATTTTGCTATCCACTTTCTGATAGTTTCAGGCTGTTTCCACCAGACCTTGGGTAGGAGCACGTAATCTTTCATCGGCCGGCCCTTCATTGGTTCCAGCAGTACCCCACCTTTGGTCAGGATTTCTTGGCCATCCTTCTCGGGCAGTCGAATGAAGAGGTCGTCGCCGAAAAGTCCGTAAAACATGTTCCCGTTGACGAAGGCTGATGCGTTTCCAAACATTGGACGAACTGTGATTCTGGGGTCCTTAGGAAGCGTTGATCTGAAGAAAGCCTTGGACTGGTCGCTTGCGCGGGGAATGTTCATGTATCACTCGGGCGCCCGATTGAGTAGTTGAATCTTCAGCCTTGCACTAGGACAAGGGTTCCTCGGTCAGCTGGGGGATTCCGACTATTACGACCTGTTCCCCTGGTTGGGCTTTCATGTCCCTACTTCTCATTGAGAGTCCGGTTGATCTTCTTGATATACTAGGACGAAGGCTCCAGCTTATCCGTCGGCCCCGCCGCCACCTGATTCGCCGCCTCCGAAGCCCCCGCGTTTGAAAATGTTTCCAATCCATAAGACAGCTTTGCCCTTGGTCAAGACTGCAACCGCGATGAAAATTAGGATTCCAATAATGATGCTTCTCCAGTCTAGCCCGAAGAGGGAAGCGTTGCCTGTTGGTGTTCCTGGGGGAGGCTGATAATTGTCAACAATCTCCTGGCCAACATCTAGTGTAGCGTTCAAGATTCCACCATAGTAGTCCCCGGTCTCGAAGGCGACGGAGAGTGTTGACCGGCCGATTGCCCCCACTTTCGCATCGTTCAGAATTCCCTCAAGACCATAGCCGACCTCGATCCTCCAGAGTTTCTCGTTCATTGAGACGAGTATCAGGACTCCGTTGTTCTGGCCGGCCTTACCGATGCCGCTCTGCTGAAACGTCTGAGCCGCGTACATGTCGATTCCAAGCGTCCCAGTAGAGTTGACTATCAGCACCGCGATTTCTGCAGTCGTAATATTGTCTACCTGTAAACAAATGCTCGTGATGTCGTCTGACTCGCTCCGGAGCAGAGTCGGAGGAGTAGTGAGGTCGTTCACGTAGAGACTTAGCTTCGGCAGGTTTTCAGCACGTGTGGCGGCTGAGAGTGAGCAGACCGCGACTACGATGACGGCGATTATGAGGACTCTTGGTCGCATTCGCTGTTGATCATCACCTTTCTCAGGGCTTATGGTCCACCTGGGATGGGATCGTAATAGGGTGCCCTCTGGAAGCCAAACAGGCCAGCGTAGACGTTACCTGGAAATGTAACGATCAGGGTGTTGTATGATCTCACGTCATCATTGTACCTGAACCGCTCAACTGCAATTCGGTTCTCGGTACCGGCCAGCTCGTCCATTAGACCCGCGACGACAGTAATTGACTGCAGGTAAGGATAGTTCTCGTATGTGGCTTGGAGCTTGAAAAGGTTCTGGTCGATAGCAGTTGTCACGTTGACCTTGATGACTTGAGTAGACGCGTTAAGCCATTGCGTCCTGAGTCTGGTTATGTTCTCAAGGGTTTGGCTCTCAAATTCCTTGTAGCCGCTTACTTGAACCACGAGTTCAGGGATAAGGTCTATCTTCCGCTGATACTGGTTTTCCACTTGAGCCCACTGGGCCTGATACGTAGCCTGTTTAGTGGCCAGCCCGTTGTAAGTGGCCGCACTCACTGTGGTGAAGACTATCGAGGCGATTAGGACGCCAAGTAGAATGATTCCTATTTTCGAGGTAAAGAACCGCGGATTCATCGTTGTAGAATCATTGGATGCCCATCTTCAAAAACGCTTTCCCGCGGTCGTATGTCGAAATATACCCTAGTGACTCTCTGTATCTAGAAATCTTTACTCCAGCGCCTCCTAGGCCCTATTCCTCGAGAGCTAGCTAGCGAATAGGATCGGGCTCGCTTCTCAACAGCGCTGAGAGGACGAAGCCTGCTATGAACCCGCCCACGTGGGCAAAGTATGCGACGCCACCTTCTATGCCGACAAGTGCAAAAATCAATTGGTAGAAGAACCAGAAACCTATCAGGAACATAGCTGGGACCCGAGTAAAGCGTATGAAGAATCCAAAGTAGACAATCGTGCGCACTCGCGCGTGTGGGAATTTTCTCACGTAGGCGCCTAGGACCCCCGAGATGGCTCCAGAGGCGCCGATTGTTACTATGGTTGATGATGGGTCTGAGGCGACATGGCTCATTGCTCCGATCACACCGGTTGTTAGATAGAATAGAAGATACCCGACGTGTCCTGCAAGGTCCTCTACATTATCGCCGAAGATGTAGAGGTAGAGCATGTTTCCTCCGATGTGCAGAAAGCCTCCATGAAGGAACATGCTGGTGAGCAGCGTGATTAGTCCTGTTCCGGTGGCAATCTGTGCCGGGATCAAGCCGTAGTTGCAGATCGTGTTTCCCGGATCACAGTTTGGATTGCCAAGACTGCCGTTCCCTAGAGTGTAGATGAAAACTCCAATATTGACGAGAATAAGGGCCCAGTTCACATATGGGACCCTTCGTGTCGGATTTTCGTCCTCGATCGGAATCAAGTAACTTAGACCCTCGTCCCGGACAGTCTAACACTCTTCAGTCGCAGGTTGACTGTTAATATGACAATCGCACATGGTTCGGAGTCATGTCTGACACGGCTACGGTAATTACAGGCTCGAGCAGCGGTGCCGGTGGTAGCTTGGGATCAACCAGAGTTGAGTCGGCTGACGAGGTTGCGGCCAAGATTGTATTTCTCATAGAAAATCCCGTTCCCGAGTTGTACACTAGTCCTGCGCAAGCCGAGCTTGTGAAACAGTACTTCCAATATGTCGGACTGTTCGAGGAGAATATGGCTCGGAGATGGATCCGCGCTAGAAGTCTACGGTTTGCCGTTGTTTCGGATGACGCGTAGGATGAACCAGTAAGCAATCGCACCTGCGGCTGCGAGAGGCAGCGACGTAGCCAGCAGGTACCCGAGGGCGTTCGTGTCGAGCGGGCTTGAGCCAAAAGCTGAGGACCGCAACAGGCCTGCTGCAAGGCTCAACGGATTATATTCCGCAACTGTGGCAATTGGTCCAGGTAGGACCTGGCGTACGGTTGAGGCTGGGTAGAAAACCGTGCTAATCGTGACCATTGAGACCTGGAGCGCCTGGGCATAGACCCAGTAGATCTCACCGCGTCTTGAGACACTTGCGAAGAATGCTGCCAGACCTGCGATTCCCGTTGAGAGGACAAAGAGGAAGGGCAGTATGAGTATCGCGTTAATGACTCCTTGCGGTGTTATGACGATTGACGCGATTAACAGTAGGAGGCCCGAATAGACTAGTCCGCCCAGTCCTCCCGAGATTATGTTGGCTACAACCAGTCCCGAAGTGTTAAGCGGCAGAGTCATGTAATACTGCACCATTCCGTCCCTAAGGGCCAGCCAGACGCGGCGTCCCGTGTCAGTAGCTGCGGAGAAGAGGCCGATGACGATAATGCCCGGGACAAGGTAGCGAAAGTAGTCCAGTCCTGAGACAATCTTCCCGTAAACCAGCGCTGTCACCAGCATGTCCGAGAGGCTCAGCGTTAGCAGAATCGCCATCAGCCACTTCGTCCGGAAAAAGTATGAGAAATCCGCACGTGCGACTCGGACAAGATGGCCTATCTGACTCATGATGCCTTTACACCCTCAATGATCTTGTCCACTATCCTCACGCTTAGGGAAAGGGTACCGACTGCTATTGCGGTGACTACGATCGCTGCGACGGTCGGATTGAGAAGCTTGGTCGAGTCGAATCCTAGAATCCATCGTGTCAGGTCAGCCCCATAAGTCAAAGGGCTGAGAAGGGAGATTGGGGAATAGAAGTTTGGCAGGAAGATGAGGGGATAGAACACTGTGCTGAACCTGACGAGAAGTGCGGAGAGACCTGCTATCACGGCGCTGTAGATGTCGATGGACTTGAAGGCTATGAATGAGAAGGACACCATCAGGCCTGTGATTCCGAGCCCGAGGAGGAAGAGCGCGATGGCCGCGAAGAAAACGCCTTGAGGAGTCAATCGACCAACAAAGTATAGCACGATTACCAGTGGAGGAAGAATCTTGATCATCGTGTTAGCGACCCCATAGATTGCTTGCGATGCAAGGAAGCCTCTTCGTGAAATTGGTAGAGAGAGGAAGTATGGCAGTTCACCCTCATGGGCATGCTCCACAAAGTGCCTGCCCACGTCGGCGCCTGAGTCGAAAACGATGATTACCATTAGCCCGATTGCGTAGAAGAAGAAATAGTCTGGAACGTTGACCGGCGAGACCAGC
>WNEW01001743.1_pt1 | contig 10581 bp, 13 predicted proteins | sample 5399891 | NCBI WGS metagenome assembly WNEW01 (sample SAMN13153336, study PRJNA577476) | soil metagenome | isolation source: 40 cm grassland meadow soil pre-rain plot 5 | place: USA:California | collected 2015-09-08 | reverse complement strand
CGGTGGCTTCGGCCAGGTCGGTCCGCTTCTCGCGGTGCCGGTATTCGTCGCCGTGCTCGGAGTGCTCGCGCTGGTGTTCGGGGCGGTCGGAGAGGTGAGCGGCTCGCGGCGGGCGTTACTCATCTTGCAGGCGGCCCTCCTGGCGGCATGCCTGGGTCTCGGTGTCGCGTTCGGCCCGTTCGCCGATGCCGACGGCCCGATCGCGGTCCTCGTGGGCATGCTCGCCGTCGCGGCGATGGCCACCCAGAATGCGCTGGTGAGGCTCGCCCTTCAGGGTGTCCCTTCGACCGCGGTCATGACCACGAACATCACCCAGCTGACCATCGACCTGGCGAGACTCGTCAGGAACCGACGACAGCCCGACGACCTCGCCGCGGCGCGACGCCGGGCCGGCGTGACCTTCGCGTGCGTCGTCGGGTTCGTGAGCGGCGCTGCGATCGGGGCCGTCCTCGAAGTGCATGGTGGCCTCTGGGCGATGGCGCTGCCGGTCGGCCTCGCCGCGGTCGCCCTCCTGCTGGGCGAACGACGCACTGATGGCCGCTCCGGCAGCCGGTGACCGCTGAGAGGACCTCGCGCTCAGATGGGGAATTGACTCGGGCCGCGGCCTGTCAACGTCCGGCCGATCCAGGCGCCGGCGATGCCGACTGCAACTCCAACGATGGTGTCGATCAAACGCAGGACGGGCTGTTTCCAAGCGAACTTCCTGACGTGAGCCTCGCCTCTCGAGTTGAGAGGAACAACCCACGCCATACCGTGAATGACTGCTACGCCGCTGCCGGGGCACTCGTCGCAGAGGTCGAGCACCTGCGGCGGATCGCCGAGCTCGTGCCGTCGCTCGGCGAGTATCTCGGGCGGATGATCTTTCCGACGGTGGGTGATCGCATGTGAATCAGACGCTCTGAGTGATCTCCTGTCGGTGGGCTCGGCGGGTGGCCACGCGCAGCATGCGGAGGCCGGCGACCAGAACCAGCGCCCAGCCGCCCAGCGTGATCGCCAGCAGGGACAGGACGGCAAGGCCCTCGCCGCTCGCCTGGGCGGCGGTCCAGTCGCCGGGATGCCGGTGGTCGACCCCGAAGCCTGGATCGATCGCCTGGGCGGCAGCACGCGCGATGTCGGGTATGCCGCCGTCCCACAACCCGTGGAGGGCGGCCACCATCAGATAGATGCCAACGACCGCAGGCGTGATCCGGAAGGCGCCGCCACGGGACGCGGCAAAGATCGTACCGCCGAGGATCGCAGTCCAGGTGATGTGCATGAAGGGCGCGAGGACCGCCCGGAACACCTCCGTGACGACAAGCTGCGCCAGGACCGCGCCAGCGTCGGTGTAGAGCTTGTTGCCGGCCGAGGACAGCATGCCCTCCAGTGCATAGAAGGTGGTCTCCAGCGTGGCGAAGCCGGCGCCGACAGCGGCGCCGAGATACATGCCCGCGCGCATGGATCTCGCGGGTAGTCGCCAAGCGACGAGCAGCAGCGCGATGCCCTTGGCCGCCTCCTCGATCAGCCCGGCTGACAGAAGCAAACTGCGGCGGCTCACGTGCCTCCCCACCTCGGCATCCATGAAGCCGCCGATCAGGGTCCCTACCGCGCCACCGTAGAGGAACGCGTAGAGCAGATCGTCGAGGATCAATTCGGTACCGGCCAGCCGCTCGCCGTAGCGCAGCACGACGGCGAACGGGACGACGCCTGCCCCGATGAGCGCGACGGCCGGTAGCATGGCGATGTTGCCGGTCATGACGAATGCGGCCAGCATGAGGACCCAGATCACGGCGCCGCCGATCAGTAGTCGGCGCCACCGAAGCGGACTACGGACGGCGGGCGTTGCTGTCATCTGCCTCGTCTCTTGGGAGGGCTCGATGGCGCCCAAGCGTTTCGCATCCCACAGATAAGGCGGCCACCGCGCTGGACTTCCAGCGCGGTGGCGAAGGGCGGGCTTCCGGCAGGCTACGGCAGCGGCTTGAAGAGTAGGCTGTTGTCGATTTCGCAGTATTCCCCGCCCGGGCTGTACACGCCACCATGGGCGGCGCACACCTGCGCGGCGTTCTGTGGGGTGGAGGCCGGCTGACAAGCGCCGTTGGAATATGTTCCCCCGGACGCCTTACAGATCGAGCTCATGCTGAATCGGTGGGTGCCTGTGCCGGTACTCGAACAGGCGGCTGGAATCAGGGCCAGCAGCACCACGAGCGAGATCCTCCCGAACTTCATCTGATGCATTCGCTCCTCCATACTGGTGAGATTTTAGGACGACGTGAATTGGAATCTGCCGTTGTGACGGTGATCGCGGATGCAGGGTTACGCGATCGGGGACCTGTCGTTTTCTTGCGGCAATCGTCGGTGTCCGCTGTTCGGTAGCACGAACACGTTCGGCCGTGCGCATGGCTCACGTCGTGTCCGGCACACGTGTGGGGCGCCGTGCAGCCGGCCGGATTCGTCTTGCCGGCGCCGAGCACGTGCTCGTTGACGTGTCCCTCGTGTCTCCTGTGATTCGTCTTCATCGATCCCTCCGTCTGTCCTCGTTCCCGTTGGCGGTCGCTCGTCGCGCGCAGCGATCCTTGTCGTTGTGAGGGTCGGGCGCGGGCAGCACGTCGCCGATCGCGCTCATTTCCGCAAGGGTGCGACCCGCTTTCCCGTTGTTGCGCAAACTGCGACGTATGGGGCCGCTCGAAGCCCGTTGCCGGCGTCACAATGGCAAGTCTGGTGCAATGCACCAAAAGCACGGGAGGGGCAGATGAATCGCAAGGGATCGCTCATCACGGGGACGGTACTGGCAGTGATGCTGGGCACGGGGCTCAGCGCCGCGGTGCCGGGGATGCAGGTCCGGCCGGCGGCGGCGGAGTCGCTGCAGAATCAGCAGCTGCAGGACAAGATCGGCGCCGAGTTCTTCCAGGTCGATTGGAGCGCCAAGCCGGACGGACATGGCCAGACCAGGATCACCGGGTACGTCTCCAGCAAGAAGCGCATGGAGGCCGCCGACGTCCAGCTGCGCATCAGTGAGCTCGATGCGTCGGGCAAGCAGCTCGCGAGTTACTTCGAGCGGATGCTCGAGACCGTGCCCATGGACGGCCGGGCGTACTTCGACGTGAAGGTTCCCGTCAACCCGCACGCGGCGTCCTACCACGTGGTGGTGTACTCATGGAGCGACGCGGAGGGCGGCCAGAAGTAGCCGTAGCGCGCAGCGCCACGGGCGGGGAGCTCCCCCCGCTCGTCGCGCCGCGGGCCTCCCCGAGCCCTTCCCGCCTATTGTGAAAATTCTCAAATAACCGGCGACGGTGTCCGTCGCATTCGCTTCTAAAGAGCAGAGACGGACGACGAGGTCGACCGGCGTAGCTGGGGACCCGTTCAATGCTCCGACCGGCGGAGCTGTGTCCATACCACAAGTCCCGGACTAGGAGACATGACATGCGTCGTTTGTTGAGCGGAGTGGTGGCCGTGGGGAGTCTTGTCGCAGCGCTCGCCGGGCTGGCCGTCGCCCAGGGCAAGAACGCCGACGCGACTCTGACGTTGTCGGATGGGTCGGTGGCAGCGGGGATCGGATTCAGCTGGGGCAAGGGAACGCTGACCTATGCGGGCAAGACGTACCCCGTCAAGGTCGAAGGGCTTTCCGTGGGGGAGATCGGGGTACGCCGTGCCACGGCGAAGGGCGTCGTGTCGAACCTGGCGAGACTCGATGACTTCTCGGGCAACTACGTGGCCGTCGGGGCCGAAGCGACGGCCGCCGGAGGCGCCGGCGTGACCGTGATGCGGAATCAGAACGGAGTGATCGTCGAGATGACGAGCACGACTCAGGGGGCGAGCCTCAAGCTCGGCGCCGAGGGTATTCGACTCACGCTCGCGAAGTAGACGCCGGGCGGGGTGCTTCGACTGCGAGAGTCGGAGGCGTGCATGTCGCCGTCGAAGCATCCCGCCGCAGGCAGACAGGAGCGCAACACTCGTGCAGAGCTGGTGGATGGTGGCGATTCGAGGTGCCCTCGGCATCCTCCTGGGGCTCGCCGTTCTGCTGTGGCCGGGGGTGGGCCTTGGTGAGGTGGTCACGCTGTTCGGGACCTACGCCGTGCTCGACGGGATCTGGGCCGTGGCCTGGGCCGTTCGGGCCTCACGGCGCCTACTCGAGGGGTGGCCCGTGGTGCTGGAGGGCGTCGTCAGCGTCGCCCTCGGCGTCGTCGCGTTGGGGTTCCCGTTCGAGTCAGCGCGCGTTGGTCACATGATCGCGGTCTGGGGACTCGTGACAGGCATCCTCGAAATCCTCGCGGCGCTGCGTCCCCCTCGCGGCGTGTGCGGGCACTGGTTTCTCGCCGCCGGTGGTGCGTGGTCGATATTCCTGGCCGTGCTGATCCTGAGCCTGCCCTATGCGCTCACGGACGCCCTGGTGGACGCGATCGGCGTGTACGCGCTCGTCTTCGGCGTCCTCGTCTCGGTCGGGGCCTTCGTGCTTCGGAAGGTCGGCCCGCCCGTTCTCCCTCGGAGCGCCGAGCATACGTGGACAACGAGATAGTCGTTGGCGGCGGCGCCGTTGACGATCCGACGGCGCGTGCCCGGCACGTCACGATCGACCGCACCGACGATGGTGTCCTTCGACTCCGACTGTCGGGACGCTGGACGCTCGACGCGCCTCCGCCTGCCGCGGCGGATGTCTTCGAGTCCGTAAGGGCCGCCTCCGACACGCGGGTCGCCGTCGAGAGTGACTGGAACCTGCAGTGGGGCAGCGGCCTGCTCATTTACCTGCGCGCGGTTGTCGCCGAAGCAGAACGCCGACAAATGGGCGTCGATTTCGCCGGCCTGCCGGAGGGAGCCAGGCGGCTCCTGGCGCTGGCCAGCGCGACGCCGGAGCCCAAGCAGCCTCCTGGCGGCGATCGGCCATCGACGCTCGGCCGCATCGGGCGGAGCGCGATCGCGGCGGCGCGGTCGGCGGTCGAGGTGCTGGCCTTCATCGGCGAAGTGAGCGTCGGCGTGCGCCGACTGCTCAGGGGCCACGCGCGCTTTCAGCGGTCCGAGCTGCTGCTCGTGGTGCGGGAGGTCGGCGCGCAGGCGCTGCCAATCGTCTCGCTGATCACCTTCCTGGTGGGGGTGATTCTCGCGTACGTCGGGGCCGTGCAGCTGCGCGCGTTCGGGGCCCAGGCGTATGTCGCCGACCTCGTCAGCGTCGCCATGATGCGTGAGATGGGCGCGATGATGACGGCGGTGGTCATGGCCGGTCGCACCGGGGCCGCGTTCGCCGCACAGCTCGGGACGATGCGCGTCAGCGAGGAGATCGACGCGCTGACGACGTTCGGCATCCCGCCCATGGAATTGCTCGTGTTACCGCGGATGATCGCGCTGGCCGCGATGATGCCGCTGCTCTGCCTCTACGCCGATCTGCTCGGTATGCTCGGCGGCGCCGCCGTCGGCGTCGGCCTGCTGCACCTCGGCGGCCTGGAATACTACCAGCGCAGCCTGCAGGCCATCACGCTCGACGACTTCGCGGCGGGACTCATCAAGGCGTCGGTGTTCGGCGTGCTCGTGGCGATCGCGGGCTGTCTGCGTGGAATGCAATCCGGCCGCAGCTCGGCGGCGGTGGGTGCCGCCGCGACGTCGGCGGTTGTCACCGGGATCGTGCTCATCATCGTCTCGGACGCGCTGATGACCGTCCTCTTCGACGTCCTCCATCTGTGAGGCCGACATGTTGGCCCCCGTCGATGTCGCAACCGGAATCCGACCGCGCATCGAGGTCCGCGAGCTCGACATGAGCTACGGGGATCGGGTCATCCAGCGCAACCTCAGCTTCACCGTCGATCCCGGCGACATCTTCGTGATCATGGGCCCGAGCGGGTCGGGAAAGAGCACGCTGCTTCGGCACATGATCGGGCTCCTGCCGCCGGCGCGCGGCGACGTCTACTACGACGAGACGAGCTTCTGGACGGCGGACGCGGGCAGCCGGCAGCGGATTTTGCGCCGCGTCGGTGTCCTCTACCAGGACGGCGCGCTCTGGAGCTCGATGACGCTGGCCGAGAACATCGGGCTGGTGCTCGAGGAGCTCACCGATCTGCCCCCGGCGACGATCCGCGAGATCGCTTCGCTCAAGCTGGCGCTGGTCGGACTGGCGGGCTTCGAGGGCTTCTATCCGTCGGAGATCAGCGGTGGTATGCGCAAGCGCGCCGGCCTGGCGCGCGCGATGGCGTTGGACCCGGACATCCTGTGCCTGGACGAGCCGTCGTCCGGCCTCGATCCGATCAGCTCGCGGCGGCTCGACGACTTGATCCTCGAGCTGCGCGACAGCCTGGGCGCGACCGTGGTCCTGGTCACGCACGAGCTGGCGAGCATCTTCGCGATCGGCACGAACTCGATCTTTCTCGACGATGAGAGCAAGACCATCACCGCCGCCGGGAACCCGACGAAGCTCCTGCACGAGTGTCGCGACCCGAAGGTCCGGCGCTTTCTGACGCGGGGCGAGAAGGAGGGGAGCTAGCGCCGTGGACCGCAAGGCGAATCAGGCCATCACCGGAGCGTTCGTCCTCGGCGCTGTGCTGCTCGCGGTGGCCGGTGTCGTCGCGCTGAGCGGCGACCGGCTCGTCCGTGACAGCCAGGCGGTCGTCGCCTATTTCGACGGGTCGCTCGAGGGCCTCGACATCGGAGCGCCGGTCACCTTCAACGGGGTCAAGATCGGGTCGGTCACCGATCTCAGAGTCGTCATCGATCCTCGCGACGAGTCGATCCGCACGCCGGTCGTGTTCAAGATCGATGCCCACCGTCTCCACGACGTCGGGGGAGGCAGGATCACGCTCAAGCGAGAATCCAGGAGCCTCGAGCTCCTCATCGAGCACGGGCTCCGCGCCCGGCTCGAGCTGCAGAGTCTCGTGACGGGCCAGCTGGTGGTCGCGCTGAACTTCTATCCCGGCACGCCCGTGCGGCTCACGGGCCGGTCGAAGCGCTATCCGGAGATGCCGACGATCCCGTCGAGCGTCGACAGGCTCACCCGCACCGTCGAGAACCTGCCGATCGAGGCCCTCGTCACGGAGACGCTCCGGACGATGCAGTCGGTGGAGGCCCTGGTGACCGCCCCCGAGGTGAAATCGGCGCTCGGAAAGCTCGACCGGGCGCTCAGCGAGTTCGAAGGTCTCGCGCGGACCGCGAACGGCCAGATCGATCCGCTGGTGAGGGACTTGCGCGAGACGACGGCGGCGACGCGGGCGACGATGGCGGAGGCCCAGGCCGCGCTCGCTCGGCTGACCCCGGCCGCCGGCGCCGCCATCGAGGAGTACCGGGCGCTGGGGCAGGATGCGCGGAAGGCCGTGGCGAACGCCGACGCGCAGATCGTGCCCCTCGCGGCCTCCATCGAGAAGGCGACCGCCGCTGCCGACGCGACGCTGGCCGATGCGCGCAGCGTGCTCGGCGAGGATTCGCCGTTGCGCGACGAGCTCTCCGAGGCGTTGAAGGAGATCACGAAAGCGGCGAGGTCCTTGCGCACCCTGGCCGACTATCTCGACCGGCATCCGGAAGCGGTGGTGGTCGGCAAGCGCTCGGAGCGGCAGCGATGAAGCGACGCGTCGCGAGGCGCACCGTCATGGCCGTGGCCGCCGGTCTCGCCGTGGCGGCGCTCGGCGGCTGCGGCACCTCGCCCGCCACGCGCCTCTACATGCTCGCGCCCGTCGCCGAGAGTCGCGGCAACCCCGTGTCCCTGTCCGACGCCATCGTCATCGGCGTCCGCTCGGTTACGCTGCCGGACGTGCTCGATCGGCCTGAGATCGTCACCCGAACGGGCCCCAACACCGTGCAGCTGGCCGAGTTCGACCAGTGGTCGGCGCCCCTGCGCGACAGTGTCATGCGGGTGATCGGCGAGGATCTGGCGGTGCTCCTGTCGGGCGATCGGGTGGCGGTCTACCCGTGGCCGCCCGGCACATCGGTCGATCGCGAGCTCGTCGTTCAAGTCACCCGCTTCGACGGCCAGCTCGGTGGGCGGTGCGTGCTGCACGCCGAGTGGCAGATGCTGACCCGTCGCGCTACGCGGTCGGTCATCAGCGGTCGCTCGACGTTGCACGACGCGTGCGGCCCCGACTACGCCGCGTTCGCGGCCGCGCACAGCCGCCTGCTCGCCAGGCTGAGCGCCGAGATCGCGAGTGCGATCCGCGACGGGCGCGCTGACCTGACGGGTGCTTCCTCACCGTGATCAGCACCGTCGGTGCCCTGCGTGGCGTCGCGACACTCAGGCTGCGCCAGCGACGCTGACGCGTTCCTATTTCGAACCCTCTTCCACGGTGTTCCACGAGTCGACGGCCACGCGGTAGGACAGCCCCTCGTCGGGAACCTGGACATCGAAATACGCCCGACCCAGGGCTGGTACGGTCTCGAGCATAGGCTCGACGTAGCTCGCGAGAGTGACGCCCGACTCGTCGAGCTCGGTGATCCGTAGGCGGACCTGGTCGGCGGCTCTGCCGTCGGCGTTGTAGACGTAACCGGTGATCCTGGTCGCGCCATGTCCGTCCGGCTCGGCTCTGAAGTCGACTCGGAAGAACTGATTGGCGAGCGTTGCCTGCGCCTGATCTTGCGCGCCGGCCGTCTCGACCCCCACGCCCGGCACCGCGGTGGTGAGCCCCATGCCCAGCATCACTGCGAGTGCCACTCCTGTGACGAGCCGTCCTTTGCCGTTCATCTGCGCTCCTCCCGTTCGTCGGCGCCCTGCATCTGACTCGGGATTGTGACGCCGCGCAGTGGACCGACCGGCGCGGTCGCTGCGCAGTTTGCGCAATAACGTGAAAGCTCCGACATCCCTTGTGGCGCAGCGTCCCGGCGTGTTCGCGTTCTCGCCGAAAATGGACGACCGGTGCCCGGAGCGCCACGCGCTCATGGCACGCCCGACCGTGTTCCGTCAGTCGGCGCGCCGCAGGAGCATGATCGAGCGGTCCCGCACCTGGACGTGGTCGCCCGCCGTCACGATGCGATCGCTCTCCTCGGGCAGCGGCGCGCTCGTGTCCAGGACGGTGATCCAGTGCGCGCCCCAGTCCCGCGTCGGCAGGGTGAACACCAGGGGCTCGTGATGGGCGTTGAAGAGCACGTAAAAGCTCGTGTCGACCACGCGCTCCCCGCGCGCGTCGGGGTGCGCGATGGCCTGGCCGTTGAGAAAGACGCCCAGCGACTTGGCGAAGCCCTGCCCCCAGTCGCCGTCTGTCATCTCGGTCCCGTCGGGCTTCCGCGTGGTGCCGCCGTGGACGAACTGGTGGACGGGCATGAGCTCCACGGCCGTGACGCCGAGCTTCACGAGGTACTCGATGGCCGCGGGATGGCCCAGTCCGGCAAAGGTGCCGCGCAGCGCCTCGGGAATGTCCGGGTGCCGGACGGTGAAGCCCTTGACGTGCGCCTCATAGATGATCATTTCCTCCAGAGGTCGGCGGGGCGGGCGTTCGTTGCCCCAGTCGAAGTACGGGCTGGTCACGACGGACTTCGGGACGAACGGCGCGCTGTCGCGATCGTTCGGCGGGCCCTCGGGATTGTCGAACCAATAGGGGAAGACCGCCTCGTCCCAGCCGACATCGCCCTCGATCGCCTTCGCGTACGGATCGAGCAGCAGCTTTGCCGGGTTGCAGCGCTGGCCCTTGTCGGGCGCCCATGGCCCAGAGACACGATACCCGTACCGTTGGCCGGCCTGGGCGTGGGGTAGATACCCGTGCCAGCGGAACCCGTCGACCTCGACGAGGTCGACGCGGGTTTCTTTTTCTTGTTCGTCGAAGAGACAGAGCTCGACGCGCTCCGCGACCTCGGAGAAGAGCGAGAAGTTCGTCCCCGTTCCATCGAAGGTGGCTCCGAGCGGATAGGGCTCGCCTGGCCAGATCGTCGTGTGCTCCATCGACTTTGAGACGGCGCGAGCGCCCGGATACCACCTCGATGCCGACCTCGCACCGTCCTTTTTCGCAAGATGACGAAAAGCGGTGAGGAGGGGGAACCGCCAGAAGCCTTCGCGCGCTCGAATGGCTGAAAGCGATCACGGATTTTTGCGCAAATCTTCGGCGTCGGCAGCGCACGTATCGGCGGTGGTCATCACAAAAGAGAACGAGTTTCTTTTTACAGGCTTGGAGAAGCCGGGAGGACGCAATGACTCGAATTCGGGGGACAGCAGTCATCATGGGACTTGGTGTCGCGCTGGCCGCCGGTGCCGCGTGGGCAGAGGACAGCCCGTTCGTCGGCCGCTGGCACTGGAACCGCGCGCAATCCACCCTGCCACCCGGCGAGCCGTCGCCGAACGACGTCGTCAGCGAGATTTCGCGTGCGAATGGCGACTCGGTGACATGGTCGGTGACGATCGTCACGCCAGATGATCAAGCCCACGTCGTGACGCTCGAGACTGGTGACGGCGAGGCTCATCGCATCAGCAGCGATACGACCGCGTCGGTCCGTTTGATCGGTGGCGCTCTGCAGACGACGTTCAAGGGCCCGGCCGGTCGATCGGACGTCCAGACGTGCACGGTCTCGGCGGACCACAAGAAGATGACATGCAAAGGCGTCGTGACCGACGGAGCCGGCCACACCGCGCGCTACGTCGACGTCTACGACCGGATGTGAGGGGAGAGCAGTGATGAATCGTCGTCGAATCGTGACGAGAACAATCCTGGTACTGCT
>WNEW01001741.1_pt1 | contig 10585 bp, 8 predicted proteins | sample 5399891 | NCBI WGS metagenome assembly WNEW01 (sample SAMN13153336, study PRJNA577476) | soil metagenome | isolation source: 40 cm grassland meadow soil pre-rain plot 5 | place: USA:California | collected 2015-09-08 | reverse complement strand
CTGCTGGATGCCAGCAGTCGCCAGCGCCGTCTGTCCCGGTGACGGCGGAAGTCGATCACGTCGCCGAGGGCCACAAGGCGTTCGAGCGCCGGGACTGGGGCACCGCCGCCTCGCATTACCGCATCGCCATTCCGCAGCGGCCGCCCGAGGTGATCCTGCACTACCGCCTGGCCGTCGCCGCCTCGTGGCTCGATCTGCGCGACGAGGCCATGCAGGAGTTCGAGTGGGTCGTCGCCAACGCGGCCGCGTCTTCTGAGGAGGCGCGCGTGGCCCGCGAGTGGCTGGACGGCGCGCGTAAGCGCCGTCTGGCTGGCGCGGACGGCAGTGGCGAGGCCGTCAAGGACGAGCGGGCCGGCGACAGCGGCATGCACGGGCGCGTCGTCTGGGACGACGGCCAGGGCGCGCAGCCGCTCAAGCGCCTGCAGCTTCATCTCTACGCCATGGCCGAGGACGGCACGTCCAAACGAATGAGCTTCCAGGTGCGGACCGACTTCGAAGGCAACTACACGTTCAAGAATATTCCCGCGGGTCTCTACAAGCTGACCGACGACAACGTGGGCACACCGAAATGGCGGCTCAAGGTCGAGATCAAGGCGGGCGAGGACGCGCTACTCGACCTCGGCCCCGACAACAGCGTCAAGACGCGCGACGACTACCCGAAGCGCAGCTGACGTCGCGCGCGTCTCGATAGGCAACGCCGCGTATGGCCGACTTCTCGGACGTCATGGTCTTCGCCCAGACGCACGGTTCGTGCGGCGGAGTGACGCCGGCCGTCAGCCCCTCGGCCGCCGGCGGCTATCGCCTCACCCTGACGTGCGCGTGCGGCGCGACGCTCGAGCGCCGGGTCAACGCTGACGAGGCGGTTCAGGCGCCGTTCGCGAACGGCGCCGCGCCGGCTTCGCGGCGGCCGGACCGGCCGCGAGTGACGCCAAGCCCCGAGCTCGAGCGCGCGATGCAGGAGGCGCTCGCGGCCGAAGAGGCGGCGCCGCCGGTCACGTCAGCCTCACCGCGCGAGATGCCACCGATCGCGCCACGCCCCGAGCGCGCAGCGGAGCACGCGCCGAGCGTGGAGCTCGAGGACGTCCTGCGGCGGGCGGTCGCCGCGTCGGACGCCGAGGCGTCACCGGCACGATCGGCGCCGCCCAAGCGCGGCGTCCCGCGGATGTCGAACGTCCAGGGCACGGTGAGGGCGGCGCTGCGCGAGCAGGAGCGGCTGCGGGCCGACGTCGGGGCGGAGCCTGCGCCGGTGCAACCGAAATCGCGCGCGCTCTGGCTGATCGCCGCCGCCCTCCTGGTCCTTGCCGCCGTGACAGCCTTCCTCTACGTCGCCTCCGAGCTGGAGCTCGAGGCGCCGACCCTCACGCACGCGACCCCGGACTCTCAGAAGAGGCCGGTGACGTTTCCGGCGGCGTCGACATCCATGCCCTCCGCGCCCGGCACCTTCGGCAGCCCGGGCATCGTGAGCACGTCACCGGCGTAGGCGACGACGAAGCCGGCGCCGGCACAGAGCCGCGCGTCGCGGACGGTGATCGTGAAGCCGCGCGGGCGGCCCGTCCGCTTCGGGTCGTCGGAGAGCGAGTTCTGCGTCTTGGCCATGCACACGGGCAGGCGCCCGTGCCCGATCGTCTGCCAGCGCGCGAGCTTCTGCGCGGCCGCCGGCTGCAGGCGTACGCCATCGGCTCCGTAGACGCGCGTCGCGATCGCCTCGATCTTGCGCTCGAGCGGCAGCTCGTCGGGGTACAGCAGGCGGAAGGCCGTGCGATCGGCGCCCTTGATGACGTCGAGCACCGTCTGCGCGAGCTCCGCGGTGCCCGCGCCGCCCGCGGCCCACCCGCGTGAGACCTCCGTGGGCACGCCCCAGCCGCGGCACGTCTCGAGCACCGCCGCGACCTCGGCCTCGGTGTCGCCCGTGAAGTGATTCAGCGCGACCACCGGCGCCAGGCCGAACAGCCGGACGTTCTCGACGTGCTTGGCGAGGTTGTCGCAGCCGCGCCGCACGGCCGCCACGTCCTCGACCGGAAGCTCCGTGAGCGCGACGCCGGCGTGCATCTTCAAGGCGCGCACCGTGGCCACCACCACGGCCACCGAAGGCGCCAGACCGGCCGTGCGGCACTTGATGTCGATGAACTTCTCGGCGCCCAGGTCGCTGGCGAATCCCGCCTCGGTCACGACCACCTCGCCGAGCTTGAGGGCGAGGCGGGTCGCGATGACGGAGTTGCAGCCGTGGGCGATGTTGCCGAAGGGTCCGCCGTGCACGAGCGCCGGCGTGCCCTCGAGCGTCTGCACGAGGTTCGGCTTGATCGCGTCCTTCATGAGCACGGCCATGGCGCCCGCCGCGTGCAGGTCGGCCGCCGTGACCGGCGCGCCGTCACCGGTCTCGGCGACCACCACGCGCCCGGCCCGCGCCTTGAAGTCGACCAGGTCGGCGGAGAGGCAGAGGATGGCCATGACCTCGGAGGCGACGGTGATCTCGAAGCCGCTCTCACGCGGCACGCCGTGGGCCGGCCCGCCCAGCCCGAGCACGATGTTGCGCAGGGCGCGGTCGTTCATGTCCACGACGCGCTTGAACAGGACGCGGCGGGTGTCGATGCCGAGGCTGTTGCCCTGCGCGAGATGGTTGTCGAGCATCGCCGCCAACAAATTGTGCGCGGCGCCGATCGCGTGCATGTCACCCGTGAAGTGGAGGTTGATGTCCTCCATCGGCGCCAGCTGGGCGTGGCCGCCGCCGGTGGCGCCGCCCTTCATGCCGAACACCGGCCCCAGCGAGGGCTCGCGCAGCGCGACGACGGCGCGCTTGCCGAGCCGCCGCAGGCCGTCGGCGAGACCGACGGTGGTCGTGGACTTCCCCTCGCCCGCCGGCGTCGGCGTCATCGCGGTGACCAGCACTAGGGCGCCGTCGGGATGATCGCGGCGCCGCACGATGGCGTCCCAGCCCACCTTCGCCTTGTGGGGGCCGTAGGGCTCGAGCTCGTCCGGCTCGAGCCCGACGGTGGCGCCGATCTCCTGGATCGGCTTGAGTGTGACGGCGCGCGCGATCTCGAGATCCTGCTTGCCCATGAGCGATCAAACCTTTCTCTGAGAGGGACGTGGCAGCCGCGCGAGCCGCTCGGCGGCGATCGGCAGCGCGGTGATGGCGAGGCCGTGCGGAGCGACGGCGTCGGCCACGGCGTTCGCGACCGCCGCCGGCGCGCCGATGGTGCCGCCCTCGCCCATGCCCTTGATGCCGCCGGGCATCGTGGGCGACGGCGTCTCCAGGTGACCGATCTCGAACGACGGCACGTCGCCCGCCGTGGGCAGCGCGTAGTCCATCAGCGTGCCGGTGACGAGCTGGCCCGCCTCGTCGTGCACGATGCGCTCGAGCAGCGCCTCGCCGATGCCCTGGGCGACGGCGCCGTGGATCTGCCCCTCCACGATCGTCGGGTTCACCACGGGCCCGCAGTCTTCCACCAGGACGTAGCGCGGGATCGTGACGCGCCCGGTCTCGGGATCGATCTCGACCACGGCGAGGTGCACCGCGCCCGAGAACGTCGGGCCCGGCGGATCGAAGTACACGGTGGCCTCGAGCCCGGGCTCGAACGCCGGCCCGAGCCCCGCCGGCGGCGCGTACGCCGCGCGCGCGATCTCGGCCAGCGTCACCGCGCGCTGCGGAAAACCGCGCACGTGGGCCCGGCCGTCTTCGAGCACGACGTCGGCCGCGGAGGCCTCGAGCAGGTGCGCGGCGAGCGCCTGGATCTTCGGTCGCAGCCGCTCCGTCGCGACCGTCACGGTGCCGCCGATCGACACGGCGCCGCGGCTGCCGAACGTGCCGCTGCCGAGCGGCGCCACACGCGTGTCCGCCGGCTCCACGCGCACGCGCTCGAGCGGCACGCCGAGCCGGTCCGCCACCACCTGCGCGATGGTCGTCGCGTGCCCCTGCCCCTGCGACGGGAAGCTCGTCGCGCACCGCACGCCGCCGTCGGGCTCGACACGCACGCTGGCGGCCTCGATGCCCGGCACGTCGTCCATGCCGCGGCCGCGGAATACCTCGGAGCCCATGCCCGTGTACTCCGTGTAGCAGGCGAGTCCGATGCCGACGAGCCGGCCCTGCTCGCGCGCCTCGCGCTGCGCCCGGCGCAGCCCGTCGTAATCGGCGGCCGCCAGGGCCTGCTCGAGCGCCTTGGGAAAATCGCCGCTGTCGTAACGCAGGCCGCTGGGCGAGACATGCGGGTAGGCCTCGCGCGGAATGAGATTGCGGCGGCGCACCTCGGCGGGGTCGAGGTCGAGCTGCGCGGCCACGAGGTCGAGCAGGCGCTCCATGACGAAGGCGCCCATCGTCATGCCCACGCCGCGGTACGCGCCCAGCGGCGGCTTGTTCGTCGCCACCGCGACGGCTTCGTAGGCGTAGGCGGGCGTGAGATACGGACCGGGCAGGATGCTCGCGGTGCCGAGCGGCTCGAGCATCGCGGTGAGCGGATAGACGTGATACGCGCCCGCGTCCGACACCACGCGGCATTTCAGCGCGAGCAGCCGGCCGCCCTCGGCGGCGGCCACCTCGACCTCCAGCCGCTGCTCGCGGGCCTGCGAGGCGGCGGCGAGATTCTCGCGGCGCGTCTCGATCCACTTCACCGGGCGGCCGAGGCGGCGCGCGGCCGCGGCGACCGCGACGTCCTCGGGGAACACGTGCATCTTGAGCCCGAAGCCGCCGCCGACGTCGGGCGCGATCACGCGCACGCCCGCCTCGGGGAGCGCGAGCGCGCCGGCCAGGGCGCTGCGCATGATGCGCGGCGTCTGGCTCGACGCCCAGACGGTGAGCGTCTCGCCGTCCCAGTCGGCGACGACGCCGCGGGGCTCGAGCGGCGCCGCCGTGAGCCGGCCGTGGCTGAACGTCTCGCGGATGACGACCCGCGCGCGGCCGAAGGCCGCCTCGACGTCGCCGCGGCGCTGCGCGCGGCGGAAGAGCACCGCCTCGGCGCGGAGCGCATCGTCGAGCGTGACGCAGGCCGGCCGCGCGTCGTACTCCACGCGCACGCGCTCGGCCGCATCGGCGGCGGCGTACGCGGACGTCGCGACCACGACGGCCACCGCCTCGCCGCAGAAGCGCGGCTCGCGCGCCAGCGCCGGCCACGCCGTCGGCGTGAAGCCGCCGCCGCTCACCCGCGGCGCCAGGGCGGCGGCGTCGAGGTCGGCGGGCCCGAACACGGCCACGGCGCCCGTGACGTCGCGCGCGCGCGCGGCGTCGATGCGCCGGACGGCGGCGTGGGCGTGGGGGCTGCGGACGAACGCGGCGTGCAGCATGCGCGGCAGCACGATGTCGTCGACGTACCGCCCCTGCCCGCGCAGCAGGCGCGGGTCCTCGAGCCGCTTGACGCGCGCGCCCGTGTAGCGAATCGGGTTCAGGTTCACCGGCTCGCCTCGCACGGCGGGACCCCAGCCCCGCGACGTGCTGCGGCTCGCACTACCGGGTTCACCGGCTCGCCTCGCACGGCGGGGCCCCAGCCCCGCGACGTGCTGCGGCTCGCACTACCACCGCACTCGGGGCAACACCTCGCCCGCGATGAGCTCGAGCTGCTCGAGGCCCCAGTCGAGCGGGTTGAGCACGATCCAGTCGACGCCGTTGTCGAGCGCGGCGATGCGCGCGCTGATGCGCTCGGCCACCTCGTCGGCGGTCCCGAGCAGGTAGTAGGTCTTCCAGTAGTCGAGGTCCATCCCGGAGTAGACCGAGAAGCGCGGGATCGCCGACTCCGGCTTCTCGCCCTTCCGGAGGACCCAGACGAAGTTGGAGTACACGCGCCCGATCTTCGCCGGATCGCGCCCGCCCTCGCGCGCGAAGCGCTGGACCTTGTCCCAGTCGCCCTTCACCATCTCGGGCGTCGCCGACGAGTGCGGCACCCATGTGTCGGCATACTTCGCGATGCGGCGGAGCACGGGATCGATGTTGGGCACCGTCTGCCCGTAGACTTTCTCCGAGGGCTGCGTGCCGCCGCCGATCCAGATCGGCGGGTGCGGCTTCTGCGCGGGCTTGGGATCGATGGTGAGGTTCTCGAAGCGATAGAACCGGCCGCGGTAGGTGACGTTGTCGCCGGCCCACAGCGCGCGCACCGCCTCGATCGCCTCGTTCATGCGCGGCCCGCGCTCCTTGTAGGGCACGCCCATCAGCTCGAACTCTTCCTCGTGCCAGCCGACCCCGATGCCCAGGATCGAGCGGCCGCCGGACAGCAGATCCAGCGTCGCCCACTCCTTGGCGAAATAGACCGGGTTGCGCAGCGGCAGCACGAGGACCATCGTGCCGAGGCGGATGGTGCGCGTGACGCCGGCCAGGGCCGAGAGCATCGACAGCGGCTCGAGCCACGTCGTCGCGTAGGCCGGCGGCGTCAGCAGCAGGTGATCGATGGTCACCGCCGCCTCGAACTTCAGGTCTTCGGCGCGACGCAGGTAGCGCCCCATCGCCTCGAGGGTCGCCGTGTCGGGGCCGAGCGCGAACGACGGGATGCGCAATCCGTACCTCATCGCTGGCCGTCTTCTTTCTTCGCCTCGTCCTTCGTCAGGCCACCGACGCGCGGGTGAGGCCGGCCGCCGTCGGTGACGACGATGGCCAGCACGATCTCGTTGGCGCGCGGCGCGTCCGCGAGGCGCACCTCCATCGCGTCGTAGTGGCTCCGCACGAACGCCGCATCCTTGAAGTGCAGCGGCACGTCGATGGCGGTGCCCGGGCCGCCGAGCTTCTTCGCCGACGGGATAATGGCTTTTCCACCCCCCACGGCGGCGCGTAGCGGCGCGCCGAGCTTGGGATGCAGCAACGCCGCCGCGTGCTCGTACTCCCCCTGCTCGCCCACGATCGCCGCTTTGCCGTAGGACTCCGCGGGCGCCCCGAGCGCCTCCGTCGCCTTCTTGGCCAGCAGGGCGCCCAGCTCCTCGCCGGCGTCGATGAGCGGCGTGAGGTCGTCGACGAAGCGCCCGGCGAACGGGTTTTCGAGCACGACCACGGCCGCCGCCTTGCGCACCGGCCGCTTGGCCTCGCGGCCGCCGTCGCTCAGGATCTCCTCCACCAGCGTCACCATCTTGCGGATCTTCACCATCGACGTCTCCTCCACTATCGTTTACCCGACCGTCGAGCGGCGGAGCCCTGCGAAGCCGCTCCGACGCTAAAGACGGTAAAACACGAGGCCGTCGAGCAGCTTGGGATAGAAGTGCGTCGACTTCTGCGGCAGGACCTCGCCGCCGCGCACGACGGCCTGCAGCTCGTCCAGCGTCGTGGGCGCGATGAGGAATGCCGCCTGGTGGCGTCCCGCGCGAGCCAGTCGCACCGCCTCCGCCTGGTCCGCCGTGTACTCCACGTGGGTCTTGGCGTCGAGCCTGGCGTCGGTGATGTCGCAGAGCGGCTTGAGGACGCCTTCGTGGAGGATCGACACCGCCAGCTCGCGCCACGCGCGCGAGGTGCCGGCGGGCCACGGCAGCGTGTCGAACGCCTGCGGCCGCAGGGTCAGCGTCACGGCACCGTCCGCGGCGACGACGCCGAGTGAGCGGTTGCTCGGCCGCAACGTCAGCGGATCGGCGAGCGGCGCCACGTCGAACCAGCGCCGCGCGCTCTCGCCGAGCCGGGCCAGCGAGAAGCCGTCGACCCCGTGCACGAGACGATGGTTGGGAAAGATCGTGAGGCCGGGCGCGGCGAGGCTGAAGAAGGCCATCACCTTGTCGTCGGCGCCGGGATGGCGGCGCGCATATTCGACGGCCGTCTCGTAGCGGTGATGGCCGTCGGCGATGATGACGCGCGCGGCGGACAGCGCGGCCTGCACGCGGGCGATCGCCGCCGCGTCGGTCAGGCGCCAGAGCCGATGCCGTTCGCCTTTCAGGTCTCGCGCCTCCGCGATCGGCTCGCCCTTCGGCGTCGACGCCTCCAGCAGCGCGCCGCTGCGGTCGGCGACGAGCATGAACAGCAGGCCCGTGTCGGCGCCCGTCGCCTCGAGCAGGCGCATGCGGTCCTGCTTGGGGCCGGCATGGGTGCGCTCGTGCGGGAGCACCTCACCGCGCGCGTAGTCGGTCACCTGCCCCAGCGCCACGAGCCCCACGCGCGTGACCTCGCGGCCGCCGTCGCGATACGTCTGGTGATACGGATACACGGCCGGCGCGGCCTCGCGCCCCCACACACCCTCGGCGAGCCACGCGTCGAGCGTCGCGCGCGCCGCCGCGTACCCGTCGTCGGCGCCGCCCGGCTCGGCGCGGGGATAGGAGACGCGAACGATGTTGGCCGGGCTCATCGCGTAGAGCGCGTCCTGCTGCTCGGCGCTGATCTGATCGTACGGTGGCGCCACGACCTTGCTGATGTCCCGCTCACGATCGATCGCGTAACGGTGGCCGCGGAAGGGCCGCACGCGCACTAGTGGCCGGCTCCCGCGGGCCCGTGTCCCTTGACGACCTCGGCCGCGCGCGCGGCGGGCGGCGTGTTGCGGCTGCGGCCGATCGTGATCCGGCCGTCGATGAGCACCATCGAGATGCCCGGCAGGTCGCCGGCGGCGAGCGCCCCGAGCGCGTCGGAGCCGATCGAGCCCGTCGGCGCGTCGCAGATGACGAGGTCGGCCGCGCGGCCGCCGGCGATCACGCCGCAGTCGAGCCGGTAGACGCGCGCGGTGTTGCCGGTGGCGCACGCGATCGCCTCCGCGGGCGGCAGGCCGCCGAGGCCCGCCAAGAGGCTCAGCGTCCGCAGCACGCCGAGCGGAATGACGCCGGTCCCGGACGGCGCGTCGTTGCCGACGATCACCCGGTGCGTCGCCCGCGCGTCCCGCGCGACACGCAGCGTGTGGAGCGCCGTCTTCATGTTGCCGCACTGCACGATCTCGAGCGCCATGTCGGTCGCGACGAGTCGCTCGATCTCCGCCGGCGTCATCGACGTCGTGCCGCCGTTGATGTGGCCGACCACGTCGGGATTGGCCTCCAGCACGACGTCGGCATTGATCGGGTTGCTGCCGGCGATCGACGGCCCGCCGGTGTGGATCGTGACTGTCATGCCGTGCGCCTTCGCCCAGCGCACCATCGGCGCGGCGTCCTTGCCCGTCTTCACCGAGCCCAGCCCGATCTCGCCGACGAGCCGCACGCCGGCGGCCGCCATCTCGGCGAAGTCGCCCTCGCTCATGCCCAATTCCAGGATCGGCGCGCCCGCGTGGACCTTCACGCCGCCCGGCCGGAAGTTCGCGTACGACTTCGCGGCCACGATGGCGAGGGCCTTGAGGCCGACGATGTCCTTCGGCCGGCCCGGCAGATGCACCTCGCCCGCCGAGATGGCCGTCGTCACCCCGCCGTGCATTCCGGAGTCGATGAAGTCGACGGTGCGCTGGCGCGGCGTGAAGTCGCCGAAGACCGGATGCACGTGCGAGTCGATCAGCCCCGGCAGCACCGTGGTGCCGCGCGCGTCGATCACCGTCTCGGCGTCCTCGTCGAGCCCGCGGCCGACGGCGGCGATGCGCCCGTCGCGGATGACGAGCGAGTCGGCGTCGAGCAGCGGCCGGGCGATGTCGCCGCTGACCAGGGTGCCGATATTGCGGATGAGCGTCTTCACCGCGCGGGCCTCCCGTCGCGCGAGTGTGGCAAATCGGACGCGAGGACGCAACCCTCGGCGCGCTATACGGCAGCCACCGGGCGCACGCCGACGGCGATTATCTCGAACAGCCGGCGGTAGACCCCGAGCTCGGCGACGTGAAAGGCCTCGGCGAGGCCCCGGGCGCGGCCGCGGTGCAGCGAGCGGTACGCGTTGAGGCCGAGCATGGCGCGCGGATCGTCGAACTCCGCCTGCTGACTCGGGAACGCCTGCGTGGCCAGCCGCTTGCGCTCGGCGGCGGCCGTGATGTCGACCACGGTGTTGGCGACGAGCGGCGTCCACACCTCGTAGCCCCAGCAGACCACGCGCGGCGCGAGCCGGGCGCGGCGTGCCGCCTCGATGAACAGGCAGTTCGTGATCCAGTGGTCGTCGTGCCGGTCCGTGAGAAACGGCAGGAAGACCACGGACGGCGCCCGACGCGCCAGCGCGTCGGCCAGTGCGCTCACCGAAGCGGCGGTCACCGCGAGCACGCCGTCGGGCTGATCGAGGAAGACGAGATCGCTCACGCCGAGCACGGCGGCGGCGCGGCGGGCCTCTTCCTTGCGGCAGGCGACGAGCGTCGCCTCCGCCGCCGCCGTCTTCACGTCGGGCGGGCCCTCCAGACACGCATCCGGATAGCCCTTGCTGCCGTCGGTGACGTAGACGAAGGTCACGCGCGCGCCCGCGTCGGCGGCCAGCGCGATGGTGCCGCCGCAGCCGAAGACCTCGTCGTCCATGTGCGGGGCGAGCACCACGATGCGTCCGGTCGGCGCGGTCGCGCGCGCCGGCTCGACGTCGCGCCGCAGCAGCGTGAGCTGCAGGCGCAGCGAGTTCTTCACGGGCTCGGGCACGTCGCGGCCGTAGAGGCCCCGCAGCGCGCCGCCCAGCAGGCGGCTTAGACGAGGCTCCCCGACAGCACGCCGTACCACAGCAGACCTCCCGCCCGAGCCGAGAGCATCCTGCCCAGATAGCGTCGCGGATTCTGGGGACCCCAGACCAGCAGCGCGCGCAGCAGCAGCTCGGCCTCCCACACGAGCC
>WNEW01001740.1_pt1 | contig 10587 bp, 8 predicted proteins | sample 5399891 | NCBI WGS metagenome assembly WNEW01 (sample SAMN13153336, study PRJNA577476) | soil metagenome | isolation source: 40 cm grassland meadow soil pre-rain plot 5 | place: USA:California | collected 2015-09-08 | reverse complement strand
ACGGGCCGACGTACGCAGGCCGATATCGTGTGCCGTCTTATGCAAGAAACCACAACGACAGATAAGGGTCTTTTACTTGGTCGTCACCGATGAGATCGACGTATTCAATCAGAAGTTCTGGCTCGCCATCCTCATCCAGGTCGACCTTCCGGAAGCCGAGTCTGCTTGGATCGAGCGAAGGCGCCAGTCGCGCGAGCAGCGTTTTGATCGCCGAGTATGACGAGGGGTCGCAGATATTTGTCGTGAATACGTGCGGTGCGACGACAGTTGCTTTGACCTGCCCCCGCACGCAAAGAACGGTCGCGGTCACTGCGTTCCGGACTGCGGCTCTGAGCTCCAGATGCGACCTCGCAGGCTCAGCCTGGAAGACGGTCGTGCTTTCGTAGTCCGGTATGCCGCTGTAGTACGACTTGAAGCGCACCTCGGAGCTTGCCCCGGTCGCGCAGACTCCAAGAAATGTCAGGAGAACGAGTGCTCTCGCCGCCTTCGTCATGTGGCCCCTCATGGCTGGTGACGGCTGACTCGGAGCCGCGGCCTGGAGTACGACGTCGGCGCCTCGCGGACGGGCACCACACTCGACCATAGCGTCTTTGGCTCGCGCCGGGCAAGGAAACGCGGCGAGGGGGCGACCAAAAGGTTAAGTAAATCAGCGCCAGCGCGGGCCGGGGTGGCCGTCCCACGACAGGCGCGGCCCGTCCACCGTGAAGCCGGCGGCGACGAAGGCGTCGAACGCCTCGCTGTCGCGGATCGGGCGGCCCTCCCACTCCTCGACGTCCAGTCGGCGCACGCGGCGCAGTGGCAGCGGCGGTACGACGACGGATTGCAGCGCGCGGATCGCGCCGGCGAGATCGACGGGCTCCCAGCCCGCCAGCGGCGTGAGCGCGCGACCCTGGCCCTCGACCAGGAGCACCGGGCGGCCCTGGCGCACGATCAGCCATGTGGTCGGGATGCGCGCGGCGGCGGCGCGCTGGCCGTCGTGGCGCGTGAGCGTGAACACGCGGCCCCAGAGGTTGGCGGGATCGGCGATGGTGACGAGCACGTGGGGCTCGGCGCGGCGCGACGGCGTTTCGAGATCGCGCAGCGTGTCCTCGAGCGCGTATTGCTCGCCGGAGAGTCCCTCCACGAAGTAGCCGCGTACGACTTCGCCGCCGTACTCCATCCGGAGCAGCGTGTGGCGCAGTGTGGACCAGTCGCCCTGCGCCAGCTCGCGCGAGAGCACGCCGTAGCGCGCCAGCAGCAGGTGCGCGCGCGCCTCCTCGCGCTCCTCGGGCGACAGCGCCTCCTCCTCCGCCAGTGCGCTCCAGCGGCCGATGACGGGCAGCCGCGCGAGCGGGGCACGGCGGGCGCCGCGACGCGGCCGACGTCCGCGCTGCGCCGGGCGCGGCTGCCCTGCGCGCAGCGGCACGCTGCCGGCGACAATCGCGCTGAACGTGTCTGGCGTGACCAGACCCGCCCAGAACAGCTCCCAGAGCGCGGCGAGCGTCCCGGGCGTGTCGAGGCCCGCGCCGCGCGCGAGATCCTGGGCGAACGAGGCGCCGCGCAGCTGCAGGTGCAGCAGCACGTTCTTCACCTTCGGATCCAGCTCCGTCCGTGGCGTCGGCGCCGGGCGCAGCCACCCGGCGTTCTCGCGCAGCGCGAGGCCGACGCGACCCGGCCGCGCGGCGGTCGTCTGGCGCGGCTCGAACACCGTCCAGACGATCTCGCCGGCGAGGCCGAGGCGATCGAGCCACTCGCGCTGATAGTCCTCCACGCGCGGCACGAGCAGATCCTGCTCCCACACGCGCGCGGGGAAGTCCTCGCCCTGGAGCAGCTCGACGGCGGCGAGCACCCCCGTCGGCCCCGCCAGGCGGTGCTCGGGATGCAGATGGTGACGGCGCAGCAGCATCGCCGAGAACTGCTCGGCCGTCGCCACCGGCCGCGGCACGCGACGCGCGTGCACCTGGCGGCGCTGCACTTCTTCCAGCACGGCGATGTGCACGTACTGCGGGCCCGGCTCGCCGGCGAGAAAATCGCCGCGCCGCACGACGCCGCGCGCGGTGAGCCGATCGAGCGTGGCCGTCGCCTCCTCGCGCGTGATGCCGTAGCGCCCCGCCAGCCACTCGGCCCGGACCGGGCCGCGCGTGCGCAGCAGCCGCAGCGTCACGCGCTCGAGCCCGGCGTCGGTGGCCAGCGCGGCGTAGTGCATCGCGTCGGCGGTCGGGATCCACGCCGTGCGGCCGCCGGCGAACTCCGCCTCGGTGATCCGCCGCTCGGCGCGCAGCGCCTCGATCAGCGCGTCGGCGTCCGCGGCGCTGCGCGCGGCGATCTCCTCGCGCGTGAGGTCGCCGAGGTCGTCGAGGATCGCGGCCAGCTCGTTGGCGTCGCGGGCGCGGCGGTCGGGCGCGGTCTTCTGCAGCTCGGCCTCCACGGCGGCGACCACGTTCGTGTCGAGCGGACCCGGCGCCACCGACCACGCCTTGCGCATCGAGACGGCGTCGCTGCGCCGCTCCTCCGCGTGACCGGCGTCGAGATAGGCCCAGTCCCAGGCGAGCAGGAGCGGATAGACGAACGGCGAGGGCAGCGGCGTGTCCACGTGCCGCGTCCACATCTCGCTGTCGTGCAGGCGACCGAGGATCCGCTTGAAGCGCGGCACGTCGAGGGCGTCCTCGAAGCACTCGCGCAGCGTCTCGGCCACCACGGGGAAGTCCGGCAGGCCGCCCACGGCCTCCAGCAGCGCGTCCGCCTTCAGGCGCATCAGGTAGGCGGGCGTGCGCTGTCCTTTATATGTGCGCGGGATGAAGAGCGCGCGCACGGCGGCGTGGCGGAAGCGCGTGCCGAAGAGCGGCGAGCCGATGAGCGCGTGGCCGAGCAGGTCGTCGACCTCCTCGGGCGTCACCAGCGTGGCGAGCCGCTCGGGGCTGATCGGCGGAATCTGGCCCGGCGCGAACGATAACAAGATTCCGTCGTCCACGTGCGCGGCCTCGGCCACCAGGCCGTACGCGCGGCGCACCTTTTCCTTCAGCACCATGCCCCACGCGCCGTTGATCCGCATGCCGAAGACGGAATGGATCATGGCGTGCCGGCCGCCCATCTCGTCGGCGAACGACTCCACCACGATGCCCTGATCGTCCGGCACGCCGTCGAGAACCTCGCCCGCCTTCACGAGCCACGCGCGCAGCGCCGCCGCCGCGCGCGGCTCCAGTCCGCACTCGCGCTTCGCCCAGTCGGCGAAGTCGGGATCGTCGACGCGCCCGGCCGCATCGCGGCGCAGCCTTCCGACGGCCAGGCCGAGATCGAACGAGCGCGAGGGATGCTCGCCCTTCCAGAACGGAATCGTCGGCGACATGCCGTGCGCGTCCTCGACCAGCACGCGGTCGGCGCGCACCTTGACGATCTTCCACGCGTTGGAGCCGAGCAGGAAGACGTCGCCCGGCAGCGACTCGGTGACGAACTCCTCGTCCAGCGTGCCGACCTTCAGATCGGTCTCGGCCACGTAGACGTCGTAGAGCCCGGCGTCCTGGATCGTCCCGCCCGAGGTCAGCGCGAGGAATCGCGTGCCGCGGCGCGCGTGCAGGCGGTCGTTCACGCGATCCCAGAGCACGCGCGGCGCCACGCCCTTGACCTCGTGGGGCAGGGGCTCGGCCACCGAGCGCACCACCTCACGGAAGGTCTCGCGTGTCAGCGCGCGATACGGCGCCGCCTGGATGAAGCGCTTCCACAGCGCGTCGGTCTCGATCGACTCGGCGGCGACGGCGGCGACGATCTGCTGGGCCAGCACGTCGAGCGGCGCGTTGAGCATCGCCATCCGGTCGAGCGTCCGCTCGTGGATGGAGCGCACGACCGCGGCCGCCTCCACCAGCTCCTCGCCCTTGGTCACCACGATGCGGCCCTTGGACACGCGCGAGAGCGCGTGCCCGGCGCGGCCGACGCGCTGCAGGGCCGCCGCCACGTTGCGCGGCGACTGCAGCTGCACCACGAGGTCGATCGCGCCGACGTCGATGCCGAGCTCGAGCGACGAGGTCGCCACCAGCGCCTTCAGCTGGCCGTCCTTCAGCCGGTTCTCGGCCTCCAGCCGCGCGCGCCGCGACAGCGAGCCGTGGTGCGCGGCCACGCGGCCGTCCGCGATGCGATCGTTCAGGTCGCGCGCGAGCCGCTCGGCGGAGCGACGGCTCTGGGCGAAGACGAGCGTCGTGCGGTGCGCCTGGACGAGCTCGGCCACCTGCTGCAGCGTCGCGTCCCACACCGTGTCGCTGGTGGCGGTGAGGAAATCGTCGACGGGCGAGACCACCGCCACGTCGAGATCGCGGGAAAAGCCGGCGTCCACGATCACGGGATCGCGCGCGGTGGTGCCGGTGAGAAACGCCAGCGCCTCCTCGACCGGCCGCACGGTGGCCGAGCAGCCGATGCGGTGCGGCCGCGGCTCGCCGGCGTCCGCGACGAGCGCCTGCAGCCGCTCGAGCGACAGCGCCAGGTGCGCGCCGCGCTTGCCCGAGAGCAGCGCGTGCACCTCGTCCACGATCACGAAGCGGGCACGGGAGAGCGCGGGCCGGAAGCCGGCGGCGGTCAGGAGGATGTAGAGCGACTCCGGCGTCGTGATCAGGATGTGCGGCGGCCGTCGCGTCATCGCCTGGCGCTGTGCGGCCAGCGTGTCGCCCGTGCGCACGGCCACGCGCACTTCCGGCAGGTCGAGGCCCTGCGCCTCGGCCGCCGCGCGGATGCCCGCCAGCGGCACGCGCAAGTTTTTCTCGATGTCGTTGTTCAGCGCGCGCAGGGGCGAGACGTAGACGACGTAGACGCGGTCCTCGAGGCGGCGCTCGAGGCCCAGCCGGTGCAGGTGATCGAGCGCCCACAGGAAGGACGCGAGCGTCTTGCCCGAGCCCGTCGGCGCGACGATGAGCGTGTCGCGCCCGGAGGCGATGGCGTCCCAGCCCTCACGCTGGGGCGCCGTGGGCGCCGCGAAGGTCGTCTCGAACCACTGACGGACGAAGGGCAAAAACTCGGGCATTCCGCTCATTGTACCCGCCGCGACAATCGCTCAGGCCGCCGAGATGCGGAGCGGACGCGAGCGGCCGAGGGCGCCCTGCAGGTAATTGCAATCCCCGGGCCGATTACCTCCGCTCGAAACCGGGCTCCGCTACAATTCGGCCGATGCGGATCGTCTCGATCGGCGGCGGCCCGGCGGGCCTCTACTTCGCGATCCTCATGAAGCGGGCCGATCCGTCGCACGAGATCCTCGTCGTCGAGCGCAACCGCGCCGACGACACCTTCGGCTTCGGCGTGGTGTTCTCCGACGCAACGCTCGAGAACTTCCAGGCCGCGGACCGCGAGAGCCACGCCGCGATCACCCGGGCGTTCGCCCACTGGGACGACATCGACACGCACTACGCCGGCCACACGCTGCGCTCCAGCGGCCACGGCTTCGCGGGCATGTCGCGGCAGACGCTGCTGACGATCCTCCAGCAGCGCTGCGCCGCCCTCGGCGTGACGCTGCGCTATTCCACCGAGGTCGACGACCTCGGGCGCTACGCCGACGCCGACCTCGTGCTGGCCGCCGACGGCGCCAACTCCTGGGTGCGCGCGACGCACGCGGACCGGTTCGGCCCGCGCATCGACTGGCGGCCGAACCGCTTCGTCTGGCTCGGCACGACGTGTCCGTTTCCCGCCTTCACGTTCATCTTCAAGGGGGACGAGCACGGGCTCTGGCGCGTGCACGCCTATCGGTACAACCGCGAGCACTCGACCTTCATCCTCGAGACCACCGAGGCCACGTGGCGGCGCGCCGGCCTCGATCACGCCGACGAGGCGGCGACGGCCGCCTTCGCCGAGCGGCTGTTCGCGCCCGAGCTGGACGGCCACCGCATCCTGACCAACCGCTCGCTCTGGCGACAGTTCCCGACCGTGCACAACGCGCGCTGGCACGACGGGCGCGTCGTGCTCGTGGGCGACGCCGCGCACACCGCGCACTTCTCGATCGGCTCCGGCACGAAGCTCGCGATGGAAGACGTCATCGCGCTCGCCCACCACGTGCGTGGCCGCCGCGACGTGCCGGCGGCGCTCGCGGCCTACGAGGCCGAGCGGCGGCCGACGGTCGAGGCGCTGCAGCGCGCGGCGCAGACGAGCCTCGAGTGGTTCGAGGGCGCCGAGCGCTATCACGGCCGGCTCGAGCCGGTGCAGTTCACCTACAGCCTGCTCACGCGTAGCCTGCGCGTGAGTCACGACAATCTGCGAACCCGTGACCCCCGGCTCGTCGCGGCCGCCGAGCGCTGGTTCGCCGAGCACGCCGCCGTGCAGAGCGGCCGCGCCGTCGGGACGGGCCCGCCGCTGGCGATGCCCTTCCGGCTGCGCGACCTCGTGCTCGGCAACCGCCTGGTCGCCGAAGGCCCGACGACGTCGCCCTATTTCGGCCTCGTTCTGCTGACGTCGTGCGATCAGCCGCGACGGCAGGGCGTCGCGGTCGGCCTGCGTTTCGCCGGGGAGTTCGCCGCGGGCGCACGGGCCGCGGCACAATCCGGCGTGGACCTCCTCGAGCTGGATGTCGCCGACGATCCGCGGGCGACGCTGCACGCCTTCGACGCCGCGCGCGCCGTATGGCCGATGGCGCGGCCGATCGGCGTCCGGGTGGCCGCCGGCGCGGACGCCGACGCCATCGTGGAGCTGGCGCGCGTGCTCGGCACCCGCGGCTGCGACCTGGTGAGTCTGGCCGCCGGTCTCGACCCGGCGGCCGAGCTCGCCGCGATCTCGCTGAGCGATCGCATCCGTCACGAGGCCGGGGTTCCCACACTGGTGGGCGCCGCCGTGGACGCCCGCCCCGACGCCAACTCCGTCCTCGTCGCCGGGCGCGCCGACCTCTGCCTGATCCGTCCGAGCCGCGCGCCGTCGCTGGCATCTGCGATGCAGCAGCCGCTCTGGTCGTGAGGCGCGGCAGCCCGTGACGTGCACGCGAGGAGGATAACGCTGGTGCTCGGCGATCGCGTCCGAGAGCTGGTGTAGCCGTGAAGTCCACGCTGCTCGACGGCAGCGGCCCGCGGACGTGGGCGCTGATCTTCGACAAGGCCGACGAGCCGGTGACCGGGCTCACGGCGTTCGCGAAGGCGCAGCGGCTCGGTGGGGCTCACTTCACGGCGATCGGCGCCTTCAGCGAGGCCACCCTCGGCTACTTCGACCGCGACGCCAAAACGTACCTGAAGATCCCGATCGACGAGCAGGTCGAGGTGCTCTCGCTCATCGGCGACGTCGCGCTGGACCGCGGCGAGCCGAAGGTCCACGCGCACGTCGTTGTCGGCCGCGCCGACGGCGAGGCGCGCGGCGGCCATCTCTTGGACGCGCGCGTGTGGCCGACGCTGGAAGTGGTGCTCGTCGAGTCGCCGCGCCATCTTCGCAGGCGCCACGACCCGGAAACCGGCCTGGCGCTGATCGATCCGGCGGCCTAGCTCAGCGGGCTACCCAGCCCGATCTGCTTGCGGATCGTGCGCGCCAGCGTGCTGTCGGGACGCTCCAGCTCGGCGATGATCGAGAAATGATCGTGACCGGGCGCGTCGAGCACGTGGATCGGCGCGCCGTGGGCGCGCCACGCCGTCGCCAGGTCGTTCGTCTGGCGGTGATACTCCGGGCCCTCCGCCGCGCCGAGCGTGAGCACGAGCGGCACGCGGCCGCGCGGCTTGAGATGCACTGGGCTGTTGCGCTGCGCGGCCTCCGGCGACAGGCCGAGGACGTCGTTGAGGTAGCACAGCCGGATCGGCTCGAGATCGTACAGCCCGCTGATCGCGCAGCCGGCCTTGACGGCATCGGCGGGTGCGCCGAATTGCGACCAGTCGGTCGCCAGCAGCATCGCCACCAGATGACCGCCGGCGGAGTGACCGGACACCGTGATCCGCGCCGGGTCGCCGCCGAACGACTTCGCGTTGGCGTGCACCCACGCGACCGAGGCGCGCACCTGGCGCACGAGCTCGTCCAGGTCCACGCCCGGCACGAGCGCATAGTTGACGACGACGGTGGCGGCCTCGCGGAAGGCGCGCGCCACGAACGAGAAGTCGGCCTTGTCGAGGCGGTGCCAGTAGCCGCCGTGGACGAAGACGTGGACCGGCGCGGGGCCCGGCGCCTGCGGCAAGAAGACGTCGAGCCGCTCGGCGTGATGCGGGCCGTAGGGCACGTCGAAGCGCATCGACAGCTCCGCGCGCACACCTGAGCTCTCCGCGCCGTAGCGCGCGATCCACTCCATCGCGTTCTTGACCTTCGCGCGGTTGTTGTACTCGGCGTCGAGCGCCCGCTTGTCGTAGTCACCGAACACCGTCTGGGTCATTGCAGGAACCTCCCCGGAATCTCGATCCGGTCCATGCGCCGCCGGACGTTGTCCACGTAGCGGCGATACGCCGTCGTCGTCACGCCCGGATGCCACTCGCGCGGCCGCGGCAGACCCGCCGCCAGCTGAGCCGCCTCGTCGAGGCTCAGCTCGGCGGCCGGCTTGCCGAAGTAGCGCCGGCTCGCCGCCTCCGCGCCGTACACGCCGGGCCCGAATTCTACGACATTCACGTAGCACTCGAGGATGCGCCGCTTGGACAGCGCGCGCTCGAGCTGCCAGGTCAGCACGGTCTCGCGGGCCTTGCGCAGCACCGTGCGCTCGGGCGAGAGCCAGAGGTTCTTGGCGAGCTGCTGCGTGAGCGTCGAGGCCCCGCGCGGCGCCCGGCGCTCCTCCAATGCCTGCGTCATCGCCTCGCGCATGGCTTTGGGCGCGAAGCCGTTGTGGTAGAAGAAGTCTGTGTCCTCGGCGACGACGACGGCGCGTTTGAGATGGATCGAGATGGCGGAGGAGGGGACCCAGCGCCAGTCGATGCGCGGGGTGTGTCCGGCCTCCCGCTCGCGCGCCTTATAGCGCTCGATGAAGGCGGTCGTCGTCGGCGGTCGCGACGCGAGCGCGCGCACGTTGGGCCACGTGGCGGCCTCGAAGGCGAACCCGATGATGCCGACGATCAGGAGCAACCCGATCGTCCGGCGGAGCCACAGATTCCGCGCGCGACGCGCGGTCATCCGCTAGAGCGCCAGCAGCTCGTGGCGCAGCGCCTCGTTGTCGCGCAGGGCGGAGGCGGCGCCGCTGAAGCGGATGGCCCCCTTCTCGAGCACGTAGACGCGGTCCGCGAGGCGCAGCGAGAACTCCGTGTTCTGCTCGGCGAGCAGGATCGTGAGGCCGGCGGCCTTGAGCCGCGCGATCTGCTCGCCGAGATGATCGACGACCAGCGGGGCCAGGCCCTCCGAGGGCTCGTCGAGCAGCAGCAGCGCGGGGTTGCCCATGAGGGTGCGCGCGATGGTCAGCATCTGCTGCTCGCCGCCCGAGAGAAAGCCGCCGTTGCGGCCGGTCAGCTGGCGCAGCGCGGGGAAGAGGTCGAAGACTCTCTCGATAGTCCACGGTATCGGAGCGTCGGCGTCCGGCTCGCGCCGAGGGCGGCCTGCTCTAGATGCGGCGTGGCTGCGGCGGCTGCGTTGGGCGACGTCGAGATTTTCCCAGACGGTGAGGTCGGCGAAGATGCGGCGGTCCTCGGGCACGAAGCCGATGCCGGCGCGCGCGACGCGATACGGCTCCCAGCCGGTGATGTCGGTGCCCTTGAACGTCACGCGGCCCGACTGCGGCGGCGTCAGGCCCATGATCGAGCGCATGGTGGTCGACTTGCCGACGCCGTTGCGGCCGAGCAGGCACACGCACTCGCCGGCGGCGACGTCGATGGAGACGCCGAACAGCACGCGCGAGAGCCCGTACGCCGTGTGGAGCTCGCGCACCTCGAGCAGCGGTGTGCTCACCGGCGCTCGCCCAGGTAGACGCGGCGCACCTCGGCGTCGGCGCGCACGGCGGCCGGCGAGCCGTCGGCGATCACGCGGCCCTGGTGCAGCACGGTGATCTTCTGCGCGATGGAGAAGACGACTTCCATGTCGTGCTCGGTGAACAGGAGCGTCAGGCCGCGCTCGCGGGCGAGGCGGTCGATCAGCCGGATCGTCTCCCGTGTCTCGGTGGCCGACATGCCGGCCGTCGGCTCGTCGAGCAGCAGGATCTCGGGCTCGAGCGCCAGCGCCAGCCCGAGCTCCAGCTGCTTCTGGGCGCCGTGCGACAGGAAGCCGGCGACCTCGCCCGCGCGGCCGGCGAGCCCGAGCGATTCCAGCAGGCCGAGCGTCTCGTCGCGGTAGAGATCGCGGACCGGCGCGAACAGGTCCCAGCCGCGCCCGCGATGCGACAGGAACGCGGCCTGCACGTTGTCGTAGACCGTCAGCTTCGCGAAGATGTTCGTGCGCTGGAACGAGCGGCCCACGCCGATGCGGCACAGCTCGTGCGGCGGCACGCCGGTGACGTCGCGCCCGTTGAGCACGACGCGGCCCGCGTCGGCGCGCAGATGCCCGGTGATAAGGTTGAACAGCGTCGTCTTGCCGGCGCCGTTGGGCCCGATGATCGCGCTCACGCCGCCCCTGGGGACGTCGAACGAGACGCGCGAGACGGCCACGAAGCCGTCGAAGGCCTTGGTGAGATCGCGTACCTCAAGCACGCCGCGGCCTCGAGAGTCGGCGGCCGAGCAGCTCGACGGCGCCGGCCAGCCCGCCGGGAAAGCCGAACAGCAGCACGACGAGGAT
>WNEW01001736.1_pt1 | contig 10591 bp, 12 predicted proteins | sample 5399891 | NCBI WGS metagenome assembly WNEW01 (sample SAMN13153336, study PRJNA577476) | soil metagenome | isolation source: 40 cm grassland meadow soil pre-rain plot 5 | place: USA:California | collected 2015-09-08 | reverse complement strand
GGCTTTGAGCTGTGATTCGGCATGGTCCCACGTCGATATCTCGCCCAGAAAGTCATCTGGCCGTGTCGACAATTTCGCCGAGAATGGCAAGCCGAAATCGCCGTAAACACGCTGAACAAGCCGGATGAGGCGCTCAACTTCTTCGCCGATTTGCTCTTGGGTCAGAAAACAATGTGCATCATCCTGTGAAAACTGCCGCACTCTGGTCAGGCCCGAAAGCACACCTGAAGCTTCATTGCGATGCAGCGGTGTTTGCTCATGGAAGCGGATCGGCAAGTCGCGGTAGCTGTGCACCTCACTCGCATAAGTCAGGAAGTGCCCGGGACAATTCATTGGCTTCGCACTCATGGTTTCGTTTTCCGACTCGATGAGAAACATATTTTGCCGGTAGTGCTTCCAATGGCCGGATCTCTCCCAAAGTGCTTTGTTATAGATGAGCGGCGTTTTTACCTCCACATAACCGGCCGGAAACAGGACCTCACGCATATAGTCCGCCAGCGTGTTGTACAACATCGTGCCTTTGGGCAGCCAAAACGCCGCGCCGGGCGCCCATTGATGAAACATGAACAGGCTGAGCTCCCGTCCAAGTTTACGGTGATCGCGCTTGCGAGCTTCTTCCAGCCGCACGAAATAATCTTCCAGTTCTTTTTTCGTATCGAAGGCGACGCCATAAACGCGCTGCATTTGCTCTCGCGCCTGGTTTCCGCGCCAGTACGCACCGGATACCCGGGTTAGCCGAAAACTTTCCGGATCGATTTCAGTGGTCGAGGCGACATGCGGTCCGCGGCAGAGATCAATGAATGAGCCGGTTTTATAAATGCTCACCTCACTCACGTTGCCACCGACGAGATTCGGATCGTCGAGGTCGGCCACGGCGGTGGTCCCTCGCGTTTTGAGGTCGTTCAGCAGCTCGACCTTGAAGTCCTGCGACATCTTTCGAAACATGTCGGCCGCCGAATCGATAGGCATTTCCGAACGCTCGAATCGCAAGTTTTGCCTTACCTTCTCGCCTATTCTTTTCTCAATGACCTGTAAGTCCTCCGGTGTGAGCGGCCGGGTCAGGTGGACGTCATAATAGAAACCGTCTTCCACGACGGGACCCACCCCGAATTTGGCCTCGGGGAATATTTCCAGGATGCTTGCCGCCATCAGATGCGCAAGCGAGTGGCGCTTGGTCTCGAGCTTTTCATTCTTCGGCATACACGTATTTTACGTGTCTTCGGAAGGAACGTTGCTGCTTATTGGAGGAGAGACAGTAAGACCGCCATGCCCACCAGCGTCGCCATGGTTCCCATAAAACCTATAAGTTCGGTAAACAGAATAAAGCTCGATCTGCTGTTTGAATGATATTGAGACAGCCGGTCATACAACGTCATATTCTGGTCAGGGCACGTTTTGCACCAGTCGTCGGTGGACGTTCCAATGGAAAAGCGTGAGCTATTTTGTTATTTTTAACGTTTGTCCCATACGGGTCGTTTCAGGAGGTCTAGGCCATCGATAAAAACATAAGGGTGAATCAGCGAATCCGGGCTCGGGAGGTTCGAGTGATTGGTGATCAGAACGAGCAACTCGGAATTATGCCGCCGCAGCAAGCATTACGGATCGCTGAAGAGAGGGGCCTGGACCTGGTGGAGGTAGCCCCAACTGCAAATCCTCCGGTTTGCAGGATTATGGATTTAGGAAAGTATCTCTACCAACAGAACAAGAAACTTCACGAAGCCAAGAAGCACCAAAAAAACATCGTTGTTAAGGAAGTGAAGTTTCGGCCCAACACGGATGAACACGATTACGAGTTCAAGAAGAACCACATCATCCGATTCCTGAAGCAGGGCGATAAAGTGAAGGCCAGCGTTTTTTTTAGAGGCCGCGAGATTGTTCACCAAAACATCGGCCGCGCCATTATGGACCGCCTTGTCGAAGAGCTGGTCGACATTGGTGCTGTTGAGGCACGTCCGAAAATGGAAGGACCGAACTTAATTGCTATATTCGCTCCAAGGCCGGCAGGCACGACGAGCACGAAGACGCAGAAGGTACATGAAACTAAAAACACATAGAGGCGCGGCCAAGCGCTTCAAAATTACTGCCAGCGGCAAGGTCAAACGCCACCATTCGTTCGCCCGGCATATCCTGACGAAGAAAGCGGCGGGACGAAAAAGAAAATTGAGTAAGGGAATCATTGCGAGCGATGCGGATACACCCAAAATTCGCCGCATGTTGCCTTACGGATAAGCGTGGGTTAAGGGAGTACATCAATGCCTCGTGTAAAACGCGGAACCAAGCGGCACAACCGCCGCAAGAAGCTGCTCAGCCTCGCCAAAGGCTACTATCTGAATAAGAGCAAGCTCTATAAATTCGCCAAGGAGTCGGTCGAGAAAGCCCTCGTTTATGCTTATCGCGATCGGAAAGCGCGCAAACGCGACTTCCGCCGGCTGTGGATCGTCCGTATCGGAGCGGCTGCCCGACAGAACGGGATGAATTACAATCAGTTTATTTTCGGTCTCAAAAAAGCCGGCGTGGATATGGACCGAAAAATCCTGGCGGATCTGGCCATTCAGGACCCTGCCGCATTCACGCGGTTGGCTGAAACCGCCAGGGGTGTGATGAAGAGCACGAGCTGAAGCTCTCAGTAACTACGGATATGGGATTTACGCAATGTCTTCTACCGACGGGATTGGCAGGCTTCGAGCCATCGAGCGGCAGTTCGATCAAGATCGTGTATCTGTTGCCGACCTCAAAGCGGTAGAAGACATTCGAACCCGCTATCTCTCGCGCAAAGCCGGCCTCCTCACCTTAGAGCTTCAAAATCTAGGTAAGCTTCCCAAGGATCAACGCGCCGAATTCGGCCGTGTTGCCAACGAAGTCAAGCTCAAGATCGAAGCGTCGCTCGAAACGCTCGAAGCAACGATTGCCGAGCGTGAAAAACAAAACGCGCTCGGACGTGAAGCGCTTGATGTGACGCTGCCGGGCAACCGGCGGCGCATCGGTCATCGTCATCCATTGACAATCATTCGGAAGGAAATCGAGGATATCTTCGTCTCGATGGGCTACACCGTCGAAGATGGACCGGAAGTCGAAAGCACCTACTACAATTTCGATGCGCTCAATTTTCCGCCCGGCCATCCCGCGCGGGATCCGCGGGATACCTTCTACGTCTCCGCGCACATGATCCTGCGAACTCACACTTCGCCGGTGCAGGTCCGGACAATGGAAAAGATTCAGCCCCCGATCCGCATTATCTGCCCGGGCCGCGTGTTTCGGCGCGATGCATTCGATCCAACACACTCGCCGATGTTCCACCAGGTGGAATGTCTGGCGGTCGATGAAGGCATCACATTTGCAGACCTCAAGGGAACGCTGGAGCGATTTCATAAGCGATTCTTCGGCGAGAAGACAAAAACGCGGCTACGCCCGAGTTTCTTTCCATTTGTCGAGCCGGGTGCGGAGGTCGACGTGTCCTGCGTATTCTGCGATGGCTCTGGTTGCCGTGTTTGCAAGGGTACCGGATGGATCGAAGTGATGGGCGCCGGCATGGTACATCCCAACCTCTATAAATTTGTCAACTATGATGCCGAGAAATATACCGGGTTCGCCTTCGGCGGCGGCATTGAACGTTACGCCATGCTCAAGTACAACATCAACGATCTCCAACTGTTTTTCCAAAACGACATGCGTTTTCTAGGACAGTTCGAATGAAAGTCAGCTACCGTTGGCTTAAGGAACTCGTGGAAATTGCTGAAACACCGCACCAGCTCGGGAATCGATTGACGAACGTTGGTCTGGCCGTTGACGCGTTGGACATAACCGGCAACGATGCTGTTTTCGAACTCGATGTGGCCACCAACCGTCCGGATTGCCTGAGCCATCTGGGTGTCGCGCGCGAGGTCGGAGCGATTTATGGAACGGACCTGCGCCCCCCGAAATTCCAGTTGCGCGAATCGGAAAAGCACGCGGCAGATGCGTTCTCGATTTCTATTTCGGATGCCGATCTCTGCGCGCGTTACTGCGGCCGATACATCGCCGGAGTGAAAATCGGCCCCTCTCCGGAATGGCTGAAAGCGTGTCTGGAATCGCTTGGCGTCAGGTCTATCAATAATGTCGCTGACGTGACCAACTACATCATGCTTGAACTGGGCCAGCCACTGCATGCCTTCGATGCCGATACACTTTCCGGTCAGCAAATCATTGTGCGGCGCGCGGATTTTGACGAGAAGCTGACGACGCTGGATGGGGTCGAACGTCAACTGAATCCCTCGACGCTTGTCATTGCCGATGCCAAGCGCGCCGTCGCAGTTGCCGGTGTAATGGGAGGGGGGGAGACCGAAATTTCTGCGACCACCAGGAATGTGCTTCTCGAAAGCGCAAACTTCGCCCCGCTTTCTATACGAAAGACGTCTCGCGAATTAGGACTGGCTACTGAGGCGTCGTACCGGTTCGAACGGGGCGCTGATATCGAGATGGCGCGGTTTGCGTGCGATCGAGCGGCTGCCTTAATCCAGAAACTGGCCGGCGGCGCTATATTGCGGGACGTGATCGACGTCTATCCCCGCCCTCGAATACCCGTCACGGCAAAGCTTCGCCGAAATAAGATCGCAGCGTTTCTCGGAGCGCGTGTTGAGGACGCAATCGTCAACGGTATCTTCGAGCGGCTCGGCTTTAAGAGCAAGCCCTCGCATGACGGCTGGTCGGTGGAAGTTCCCAGCCATCGCATCGATATTTCTCGCGAGGAGGATTTGCTCGACGAAATCGCACGGCATCACGGCTTCGACAAATTTCCCGCAACGTTGCCCGAATGGTCGGGATACGGATCCAGCCTGCCTTACGAACCGGAGGAACGGCTTCTCCGAAACCGGCTGGCCTCAGCCGGCTACTCGGAAATTACTCCAATGGCATTCAGCAACGAATCCACCGAACGCAAGTTCCGTCCTCAGATTGAGCCTGTGCGATTAACGAACCCGATGGCGGAGGATGAAGCGGTTCTGAGAACATCGTTGGTCCCGAGCCTGCTGCGGGTCATCCAATGGAATGCATACCATGGGATCCGTGGCGTGCAGTTGTACGAACTCGGAAAAGTTTACAGGGATGGCGGGGAAAACCGTTCACTGATCATCGCTGGGACGGGTGCCTTGAGGACCAAAAGTGTCCACGAAGCTGAGCGGGAATTTGATTTTTATGATCTGAAGGGCGACGTGGAAGATCTCCTTCATTCATTTAACGCAACATCACAGCCGGGGGGCGATTCGCTCCCGGCTTATTATCACCCGGGAAGGGCTGTGCGCCTTGGCGATTTAGTGGCCTTCGGAGAGTTGCATCCGGACTACGTTCGTGATTACAAGCTGAAGGACCGGGTCTACATGGCGGAATTCGATGTCCAGTTGCTCTTTGAATCGCGAACACGCCGATCCATCGAAGCCATGCCGCGGTTTCCCTCGATCCGGCGGGATTTCTCGCTGCTGCTGAACAAAGCCGTCAAGTATGCCGACGTTGAACACGCGGTGCACGCCGCGGCTATTCCGCAGCTCACGGGGATCGAACCGTTCGATCGTCTGGAAAGCGGTCCATTTCCGCTATCGAAATATGCTCTGGCGATTTCATTGACCTACCAGTCGCCGGATCGCACCCTTACAGATGATGAGGTCGAGGTCTTCGATAGACGGATTCTCGATTCTTTAAGGCAACGTGTCGGCGCCGAATTGAGACAATAAGCAAACCAATATGCCCGATCAATTTGATGAGCTGCAAAACCGCATAACGCGAACCGTCGAGCTGATCAAAACAACGCGTCAGGAGAAAGTTCAAGCCGAAAAAGAGCTCTCCACCGCGCGCCGGCAAATCGCCATCCTGGAGCGCGAGCTGGAGCAGTTGAGACGCGAACGCGATGTAGTGAAGAATAAAGTGGAGTCGTTGCTGGAAATGCTTTCTGAGCTAACCGAGGAAACTCTTGTCTAAAGCAAAACCAAGAAGGATTGAAGTCGACATCTACGATCAAAAGTATTCCATCCTCCTCAAAACACCCCTTCCCGAAACGGAAGTGCGTAAGCTCGCTGACGAAATCGACTCGCGTATGCGGGACATTGCAGCCCAAGCGAATACTGCCGATTCGCTCAGAGTTGCCATACTCACTGCTCTGCACCTCGCCCAGGAATACAAAGAACTTCAGCAAAGATGTGAAGAAAAAACCGGCGAATTCTCGCGGGCCCTCGATGCAGTCTTGAAATAAGTAACTCGTGCTATTATCGATTTACCCTGCGGAGAGCGTGATGGTGTCAGCTAAATTTGAACCAACGCTTATTTGATAGGGAGTCCGACTGGCCGCGCCGTGTGTGGGCCTTACCCTTCGGGGTCCCGAGGTCCCCTAAAGCGTGGATAGGATGCCCACCTGTGGAAACAGGTTCAAATAGGTGATCGCCACACGCCTCTCGCGGGCCCCAGCTGTAGCCAGCTGGACCGCGGTGTGCCATCCTTGGTTGGGGCTTCGCCCTATCGGGCTCGCACGGGCTCCGCCCGCGGGCAAGCGTCCAACCCGTCCATGGGGACGCCAGAAGTTTTTCATGAAAATACTTTTTATCGGAGACACGGTTGGAAAGGCCGGTTGCGCCATCGTTCGGGAATATCTGAAACCGCTGCAGGAGGAGTACCAAGTCGACCTGACGATTCTGAATTGCGAGAACGCGGCGGCGGGGTTTGGCGTTACACCTAAGATTGCAGACGAGTTTTTCGATTGGGGAATCGACGTTCTCACGTCGGGTAATCATATCTGGGACAAGAAGGAAATCATGCCGTATCTGGACAAGAACCGAAGGCTGCTTCGGCCTGCGAATTATCCCGGGGACAACCCGGGTACTGGTCTCACTGTCCTGAAGACGAGATCCGGAGCAGAAGCGGCAGTCCTCAACCTTCAGGGACGGGTCTTCATGCCGCCGACGGACGATCCTTTTCGCGTCGCGGACAAGGAACTGGCGAAGCTTTCAAAAGACATTAAGGTGATTTTTGTGGATATGCATGGTGAAGCGACCTCTGAAAAGGTTGCGATGGGCTGGTATCTTGATGGCCGCGTCTCGGCCGTCATCGGAACGCATACGCACGTACCCACCGCCGACGAGACCATTCTGCCGAAAGGAACCGCGTTCCTGACGGATGTGGGTATGGCAGGTCCGTTTCATTCGGTCATCGGTGTGGTGAAAGAAGACGTCATTCGCCGCTTTCTTACATCGATTCCGTCCAAATTTGAATCTGCCTCGCAGGATGCCCGTTTGAACGGAGTCTTTCTCGAGATCGACTCACAAACAGGTAAAGCTCAGCGCATCGAGAGAGTCCACCGGCGTTAACGCTATGTAAGTCCCGCTCCGGATGATGTCGAATCCACGAGGCCGTCCCCGCGCAGCGCAAGCGCGATAGCGCGCAGCCTCAATGGTGGAGTCGACGTAATCCAGTACGGGACTTATACTGAAAAGATATGTTCGATACTTTGTCCGATAAACTACAGCGCATCTTCAAGAATTTACGTGGTGAAGGCCGGCTGACGGAGCTTCATATAGAGGAGGCTTTGAAAGAGATCCGCATGGCACTCCTCGAAGCGGACGTGAATTTCAAGGTCGTCAAACAATTCACGGAGGCTGTGAAATCGAAGGCTGTCGGCGAGGAAGTGCTGCAGAGTTTGAGTCCGGGCCAGCAGGTCGTGAAGATCGTTCGCGATGAGCTGATCGAGATTCTGGGCGGCATGAATGTCCGGTTGAATTTTGCATCGCAGCCTCCGACGGTGATCATGCTCGTCGGCCTGCAAGGATCCGGTAAAACCACGTCATCGGGAAAGCTCGCAAAGTGGCTGGAAAAAGGCGGCCATCGGCCGATTCTGGTTTCGGTCGACGTGTATCGTCCCGCGGCGCGCGAGCAGTTAAAGGTGATCGCCAGAGATATTGGCGTCAAGCTGTGGGAAGGTAATCCCCACGACACGCCTCTTCAGCTGTGCCAGGACGCGGTTCGAGAGGCTCGCAACAGCGCGCACGACGTGGTGATCGTCGATACAGCCGGGCGGCTCCACATCGATGAATCTCTGATGAAAGAGCTCCGCGAACTCAAAGACGCCGTTCACCCGAACGAAATCCTCTTTGTGGCGGACGCGATGCTCGGCCAGGACGCCGTCAAAAGCGCGCAGCAGTTTCACGATCAGCTCGGTTTCAATGGATTCATTTTGACCAAGATGGATGGCGACGCGCGCGGCGGCGCTGCGCTATCGATCAAGCAGGTCACAGGTCAGCCGGTGAAATTTGTCGGCACCGGCGAGAAGTACGATGCTCTGGAGCTTTTCCATCCGGATCGCCTGGTGTCGCGAATTATGGGTATGGGCGACATCCTCTCGCTGATCGAGAAGGCGGAGGAAGTCGTCGATAAGAAAAAAGCCGTCGAGCTTCAGGAAAAAATGTTTTCCGACAGCTTCACTCTTGAAGACTTTCGGGACCAATTGAAGCAGATCCGCAAGTTGGGAACGCTCGATCAAATTCTCGGGATGTTGCCCAGCATCGGACCTTTCAAAGACATGCAAAAGGTCAAAGTCGATGAGAAAGAATTGGTCCGGGTTGAAGCCATCATCAATTCCATGACCCCGAAGGAGCGCCGGAATCATCAGCTCATCAACGGCAGCCGGCGGAAACGAATTGCCAAAGGCAGCGGCACCAGCGTGCAGCAGGTCAATCAACTTCTGAAACAGTATGCCCAGACGCGCAAGATGATGAAGGGGATGAAAAATTCCTTCTTTGGCCGCCGGCTCAAGGGAATGAAGCTGCCCGAAATGCCGATTTAAGCTATAATTTTTTGGTCCCGCATCTTACTGAGGAGGTAAACCGTTTGGTAACAATGCGTTTGAGCCGGATTGGGTCGACAAAGCGTCCCTATTACCGGATTGTCGTCATCGACAAGCGCCGCGCACGCAATGGACGTTTTTTGGAAGTCCTGGGAAAGTACAACCCAATCGCGAATCCTGCGCAGCTCGAAATTAATGCCGATCGCGCGCAATATTGGCTCGCCAAAGGCGCGGCTCCGTCGGAGACGGTGCGTAGCATTCTTCGGCAAAAGAAACTCGTGAAGTAGAACACGTAAAGGAATGTAAAAGCTCTTTCGGCCGTCCTCGCCGCGGATTCATACTACTGGTAGCTCGTATTGGAGGTGGCTATGAAGGAGCTCATCGAGCAAATAGCGAAAGCTCTCGTGGATAATCCCGACCAGGTTTCCGTCCGCCCGATCGAAGGCGAGCAAACAACGGTGCTGGAATTACGGGTTGCTCAAAGCGACCTCGGCAAAGTTATTGGGAAACAAGGCAGAACGGCACGGTCGATCCGGACTATTTTGAGTGCCGCGGGAATGAAGCTGAAAAAGCGGTTCACGCTCGAGATTTTGGAGTAGCGCTTCATCAGTCAATCGGAAGCCTCCTACATATCCATCGCTCGGATCACAAAAACACAAGGTCTGAAAGGCGAGGTCAGAATCGAGCAATTGCTCGAAGATGATGCGATATTCGGCGCCGGAAGGCGCATCCTGCTGTCGGGCGCCAGAATCGCGGAACGTGAAGCGGAAATCGATTATTTTCGCAGGCAGCACGGGCACTGTGTTGCCAAGTTCTGCGGAATCGATTCGATAGCAGAAGCAGAAAAATACGTCGGCGCTGATATCAAAATTCCCGCCGGCGAGTTACCAGAGCCGAGCCAGGGCTGGTACTACACTTCTCAGTTGAGAGGCTGCGACGTATTCGCGGCAGATGGAGAGTACATCGGAAAACTGACCGAAATCCTCGATTGGGGCGGCACGCAGATTTTGAAAGTTGATCGCCAGAACGAAGAAACGTTGATCCCGTTCGCGCAGTCGTTTCTTAAACGCATAGATTTGGATGAGCGCCGAATCGAGGTGGACTTGCCGGAAGACCTCCGGAATTTGAATAAGTCATCTTTGACGTCATCACGATCTTTCCGGAGTTCTTCAAGGGCCCATTCGATTTTGGCGTAATCCGGCGAGGTCGTGAGAAGGGCCTGGTTGAGATTCGAGTTCATGATCTGAGGGACTTCACCTCGGATCGGCATCGTACCGTCGATGATCGACCCTTTGGAGGTGGTGAAGGAATGGTTTTCAAGCCGGAGCCGATCTTCAAAGCAGTCGAAACGGTTCGGAAAACCGCCGAGGCTCAAGTCGTCGTCCTTAGTGCTGCGGGACGGCAGTTTACACAGGCCGAGGCATTGCGGCTTTCCAGGGCCGGCCAGATCATCGTGATTTGCGGCCGTTATGAAGGCGTCGACGAACGCGTGGTCGAGCATCTGGCAACGGCGGAGATTTCGGTCGGCGATTTTATTCTTTCGGGCGGCGAGATTGCCGCTGCTGTTGTGGTTGACGCTGTTACCAGATATGTCCCCGGTGTGGTGGGGAAAGAGGAATCGATCTTGCGAGACTCTTTCTCCGATCCCGCAGCCGTCAGGCAGCTGGTCGAACACCCGCATTACACGCGGCCCGCGGAATTCCGGGGTTGGAAGGTACCGGAAGTACTGATATCGGGTGATCACGAAGCCGTCCGCGAATGGCGCCGTGAAGCCGCACTGAAGAAGACGGAGAA
>WNEW01001735.1_pt1 | contig 10592 bp, 8 predicted proteins | sample 5399891 | NCBI WGS metagenome assembly WNEW01 (sample SAMN13153336, study PRJNA577476) | soil metagenome | isolation source: 40 cm grassland meadow soil pre-rain plot 5 | place: USA:California | collected 2015-09-08 | reverse complement strand
GCTGACTGCTGAGTTCAAGCCGTTTCAGGAAATCGACGTCATGGCCAAGATCGCCGGCTATGTGAAAAAGATCAATGTCGATGTCGGCGATAGAGTGAAAGAAGGGCAGCTGCTGGCGTTGATTGAGGTCCCCGAAATGGCCGACGACCAGGTACGCGCGGAATCGATGCTGAGCCGAAGTCAGGCCGAGCTGTCCCGCGCCAGAGATGAGCTGCAGCGGGCTGAGTCCTCGCACACGATCGCACATCTCTCCTACACGCGTCTGGCCGAGGTCGGGAAACAAAGACCCGGGCTTGTCGCACAGCAAGAGATCGACGATGCGAAGAGCAAGGACCTTGTCGCCGAAGCTCAGGTGAGCGCGGCAAAGTCCAGCGTGTCGGCGGCCGAGCATCAAGTGCAAGTCAGCTCGGCCGACGTCCAGAAGGTGAAAACGTTGTTCGAGTACACACGCGTGACGGCGCCTTTTTCTGGAGTTGTCACCAGGCGTTACGCGGACACAGGGGCGATGATTCAGGCGGGTATTTCCTCCAGCACCCAGGCGATGCCCCTGGTGAAGCTCTCGGAAAATACGCTATTGCGTCTCATTTTTCCAGTGCCGGAGTCCGCAGTGCCAACAGTGCATGTCGGGCAAGCGGTTGATGTCCGCGTTCCGACTCTGCACCGTTCATTCCCCGGCCGTGTGGCGCGGTTTGCGGAGAAAGTATCGTCGTCAACGCGGACAATGGACACGGAAGTGGACGTTCCGAATCCCGATCTGGTCCTGATTCCCGGAATGTACGCCGAGGCAACTCTCACACTGGAGCGGCGAAATGATGTGCTCACCATACCGATCCTTGCGGTAGACATCGGAAGTGACGAATCGTCGGGGCAAGCTCTGGTCGTGACGCCGGAAAATCGTATCGAAAGCCGTAAGCTTCAGCTCGGAGTGCAGACCGAGACGAAAATCGAGGTCAAGTCGGGTTTGCGCCAAGGCGAACTCGTTGTGACGGGCAACCGGGCCAACATCAAGCCCGACCATCTGGTTCGTCCCAAACTCGCCGAAATCGCGGCGCCGCCGTCATCTTAAGATCGTCATGTCGCGCTTCGCCATTCAAACGCCGTACTTCATTGTGGTGGTCGCGCTGATCGTCGCGGTACTCGGAGGCACCGCGCTGGTGCGCATGCCGGTCGATATGTTTCCGGCGATTAACATTCCGATGGTGGTGGTTGCGACCTTTTACAATGGAATGCCGCCGGAGCAAATCGAAACAGACATCACTAGCCGTTTTGAGCGGCAGTTCACGCTCGCCAGCGGAGTTGAACACATCGAGTCGCGATCGCTTCCCGGCGCCAGCGTCATTCGAGTGTATTTCCAGCCTGGAGCAAATGCGGATTCCGCCGTTGGGACCATTTCAAATCTCGCAATGGCGCAGTTGAGACGGCTCCCTCCCGGCACATTGCCGCCGGTTGTTTTGAAATTCGATGCCTCGAGTCTTCCTGTTTGTCTGGTCACGGTCGGCGGTGAAGGTTTTAACGAAACTCAGATGCGGGACCTGGCGCAGTTCACGGTGCGCAATCAAATGGCGAGTGTTCCCGGCGCGAGTGTGCCGCAACCCTTCGGCGGCGGTTACCGGCAGATCATGGTGTATGCGGACCCGCTCAAACTTGAAGCGCATCAGCTCAGCCTGATGGACGTCGTGCGGACCGTCAACCGCTCGAATCTGATACTGCCCGCCGGCGATGTGCCGATAGGACCTCTGGACTACAACATATACACGAACAGCCAGCTTCCGACGATTCAGGAGATCGATCAATTGCCACTCAAGATCGCAGGCGGCGGCATTGTTCGCGTTGCGGATGTGGGCTATGCGAAAGATGACCGCCAGATCCAGACGAGCGTGGTGCGCGTGGATGGGAAGCGATCTGTCTATACTCCCGTATTGAAACAAGGCGGCGACACCAACACCATCGCTGTCGTGGACGGTGTGCGCGATGTCGTTGAACACCTGGTCGATGTCCCCAAAAATCTCGTCACCAATGTCTTGTTCGATCAATCGCGATTTGTCAAAACAGCCATCCAGACCCTGCTCGACGAAGGTGCGATCGGCCTCTTTCTCACATCATTGATGATTTTGATTTTTCTCGGCAGCATGCGCGCCACCGTGGCGGTGTTCTTCTCCATTCCACTATCTGCTCTGGCAACCTTCATGGCGCTTTCCTGGGGAGGTGGAACCGTCAACAGCATGGTGCTGGGCGGGCTCGCGCTCGCGATGTCGCGCCTTATCGACAACTCGGTTGTCGTGCTGGAGAACATCTATCGGCATCTCGAGATGGGTGAAAAGCCCGTGCAGGCGGCCGAGAGTGGCGGAAGAGAAGTCGCCCTTCCGGTTCTGGCCGCGACGTTGACGACTGCAGTCGTCTTTTTCCCGGTCACATTCCTATACGGCGTCAGCCAGTTTTTGTTCTCGGCCCTGGCTCTGGCTGTAGTCCTGGCGTTGGCCGCTTCTTATGTCGTTGCGATGACGGTCGTGCCGTTGTATTGTGCGCTGTTCATCAAATCTGCGGCTCATCACGGTACCCCGGCCTCCGAAGAACCCGTCGAAGTGGAGCTTAAAAGCAAGAAGAACCGTTGGCGGATTGGGGAGCGCTTCAACGTATGGTTCAATGACCGTTTCGAGTCATTCCTCGGCTTGTATGACGCGATCGTGGCCCGCGCGCTTCGCCGTCCATGGCTCACTGTTGTCGCTTGCGGAGCATCCTTCGTTGCGAGCCTCGCTCTGTCTCCGCTTATTGGTTTGGCTTTTTTCCCGAGTACCGATGCCGGCATGTTCGTCATTAATGTTAAGGCGCCAACGGGTAGTCGCATCTCGGTCACTGAATCTGAAGTGGCAAAGGTCGAAGCGTTGATCCGGCGAATCGTGTCTCCGAACGATCTGGACGTTATTCTTTCGAACATCGGCGTCACTCCGGGATTCTCCTCGATCTACACGAGCAATTCTGCCGCTCACACGGCCTTTGCCCAGGTGAGCCTTAAAGACGGGCATAAAGTGGGCAGCTATGAATACATGGCCCGAATCAAGCAGCGAATCGCTGAGGAAATGCCGGAGCTCAACACCTATTTTCAATCGGGCGGCATGGTGGATGCGGTCCTTAATCTTGGTCTCGCCGCTCCCATCGATGTGCAGGTGGGCGGCTCAAATCTGGAGCGGTCTCACGAAACAGCCGTGGAACTGGCTTCTGAAATACAGCGCATCCCCGGCGTGGCCGACGTCTATATACCGCAAGATGTGGACTACCCGGCACTGAAACTCGACATCAATCGCAACCGAGCCGGCGAATTGGGACTCGATCAGCAGGAAGTTGTCGGAAACGTCATCACGGCGCTCACCAGTAACCAGATGATTGCGCCGAGCTACTGGGTCGATCCGAGGTCCGGCCAGGACTATATGCTCACGGTTCAATACAGCGAAGGGCAGATTAAATCGCTTGCGGACTTGAGGGCGATTCCCGTCCGCGCGTCCGGGAGCGCCCTGCCTACGCGTCTGGATGCGATCAGCTCCATCCGGCGCGTGAAGGCCCCGACGGAAGTCGATCATTACCAGATTCGCCGCGTGGCCGACATTTACGTTCGCCCGCTGGGCGAAGAATTGGGCAGCATCGCGGATAACATCGACAGGATCATCGCAAAAACGAAGGTGCCGGAGGGCCTGACGGTTACTCTGCGAGGGATGGTCCAGGGCATGCGCGCGTCTTTCCGCAGTTTCGCGATCGGCCTGACCCTCTCGGTTGTGTTGCTGTATCTGATCCTCGTGGCTCAGTTCCGCAGCTTCATCGATCCACTTTTGATTCTCCTGGCAGTCCCTCCGGGTCTGACAGGCGTGCTCGTCACGTTGTGGTTTACCGGAACGACGTTGAACGTGATGTCGCTTATGGGTGTCGTGATGCTGACCGGAATTGCAGTCTCCAACAGTATTCTTATCGTCGAATTCACGCGCACGCTGCGCGAACGCGGCTCGATGGTGCGCGATGCCGTCGCGTTAGCGTGCCGCGTTCGGCTGCGGCCCGTACTCATGACCTCCCTGGCCACGATCATCGGTCTTCTGCCGATGGCATTGAAGCTCGGGGAGGGAAGCGAGAGTTACGCGCCGCTCGCCCGCGCCCTTCTCGGCGGGCTTACGTTGTCGGTCGTGCTGACGGTGTTCCTGGTCCCGGCGGCGTATCTGCTCGTTTACGGTAAAAACACAGCCGCTTCATAAGGGTGCATTTAATGTCGCTGCGAAACATGGCTAAGGTTGCCGCGCTTATTTTGCTGATATGCATCAATCCTGGAGATTTGTTTCCTCAAAGGCCTGTGAGGCTCACGCTGAGCGAAGCAAAAACGATGGCGCTTAACAATCATCCGCAGATCCTCGCAGCCCAGAACGAGGCAGCGTATACGAATGAGCAAATTACCGTATCGCGGGCACCCTATTTCCCGACTTTTTCGGCAGACTTCACAGGCACGCAGGGCAACGAACTGGCGCGAATTGGTGCCGGGGCTTTTTCGGCAAGTCGCCTGTTCAATCGATTTGGGCAGGGGATGGTTTTCTCCCAGCTGGTGACCGATTCCGGACGGACCAAAAATCTGGTGGCAAGCTCGAGATTCCAGGCTGAAGCGAGCTCACAAACATTTCAGGCAACGCGTTACGATGTGCTGCTCGAAGTGACTCGCGCATACTTCGCCACACTGCATGCGCAGGCGCTCGTGAGAGTGGCGCAGGCGACCGTCGACGCCCGGCAGCTCCTGCTGGACCAGGTCACCACCCTGGCAAATAACAACCTCAAGTCGTAAAAGTCAGAATCCGCACCGGGCAGACGCTACCGGCCAGCTCTCGTTAGCCAATGCGAGGTAGCGCCCTACAGTCAAAAGCTAAATGCCAGCTGGCCGAGGTACCTGTATGTCGTGTTGGCACCTCTCTGGACGGGAACGAAGAACTGCGCTGCGGGATTATTCGTGCGGCGCTCGTTCTGAATGAAGAACAGGTTCTGCCATTGCAGCGATCGAGTGAGGCCGAGATCGAAGCGAACGGCGTGTACGGCGATGTTGGTTGTCAGGCCCGTGCCAAGGTCGTCATCGGTGAACTGCGCGATGATCGCGTTCGGATCTTTGATCGCGAACTGATACAGGAACCGTACATCGCCCAATTGCCGGATCTGACCAAAGTTGGCGGTCGCCATAATCGCATCGCGCAGCCAGTGTGTTCCGACGTTGCGGGACGCTTGTAAATCCACGTACAGTGGCATCTCGCGTCCCCTGAGCGTAATGCCGCTATTGGTGATCCGATATGCAAGCCGCGCAATTTGGAAACGCGGAGCGTTGTAGATGGCTCCGCCGGGCGTTGTCGTTGCATTTCCAAACGCGGAGATGGGGCCGGACAAAGCGAAACCAACCGAGTTATTGATGACGGCCGGAAATCCAACGGCCGTCGATGAAAGCTGAATCTGGTTTTGATTGCGGTACAACTGAATATCGGCCGTCGCTTGATGTGTCCAGCGTGTACCGAGATTGCCTGTTACCAGCAGGCCAGGGTGAAACAAGTTGGCATCTCGAACCTTTTGCCCGGGCTGATATCCGGCTGTTACAAAAGGCGAAGTCGCAGCGAGAAGGGGCACGTTGGGATTACTCAAGAAATACTCCGCCGCTCGAAATTCGATCTTGTTGAATGCCCTCGACGGCAGCGCCATGCTGGCGGTTTGCTGAAATCCGTTGAAACGAACATCGTCGTCCCATAAGAAGCGGGAATTGTCCGCGAAGACTTCCTCCATGCGGCCGCCGCGAAGAGAAAGTCGCGAGCTCGGATGATAATCGATGAAGGCTTCGGCAATGGCGAATGGCTGCTTTACAGCCATCGCTCCGAACTCCTGATCGTTTGTCGTTTGGACATTGTATGGGCCGGTTGAAAGTTGAATATGAAAACGGAAGTCGGAATCGAGGTCTTTGTCGGCATTCAAGCGAATGCGATAACGGCTTCGAACGTTCTGGACAGGGCCGGCGACGGCGTTCCCTTTCCGCGCCTGCATATCAGCGCGAAATCGAAAATCACCGCTCAATTTAAAACCTCCAAGACTGTTGGCCAGCGTATCCAGCTTTTTTGAAACGTCCTCCGCCTGTGCGGTTGACGCCTGCGGCCGCACAGCCGTCACGCCGCCGGCCCCCGGCGGATCTTCAACAGGAGCGGGCGCCGTCGCAGGCGCCGCCGCGGTTTTCAATGCGTTGTGCAACTGCTCGATCTGCTGTTGTTGTTCTGCGATCAGGGTTCTCAGGAGGGAAATCTCTTCCATTATGGCTTCCATGGAAATCGGTTTCTCTTCGCTCGCTTGCATGCTACTCGGCACAAGTACCGCGAAAGCGACCACCAGCCACAGACATGTTTTCATCCTCAGTCCTCCCATATGCGGTTTTCCCAAAAGGTGCGTTTCATGAGTGCACAGGTCTTAACATACCGGCTTTTCATCGTTTCGAAAGGGACCGCCTGCGGAATTCACAATAAATTCACGGATTCGTGAAATGCACGTAACAGGGACGGCTGTGTTATCCTTACTGCTTGAATTCCAGTTACTCTGAAAGTCCTCGCCTCCGTATGCTGTAACAATCGCTTTCATGCCGACAATCGCTGCCATTGATGTCGGGACCAACGCTATCCGGTTGTGTATCGCAAACCTGAACGGTGACGGCGGATATCAGACCGTTTACAACGTACGCGCGCCGGTGCGCCTCGGGCAGGATGTGTTTACGAAAGGTGCCATATCCGCGCATACCATCGATAAGACGGTAGAGACGTTTACGGAATTTAAACAAAAATTGGAAGAACATGCCGTTACGCACACAAAGGCCGTCGGTACGTGCGCGCTGCGCGAAGCGATAAATCGGGATGCCGTGCTGAAGGCTGTGAATAAAGCCAGCGGAATCGAGATTTCGATCATCGGCGGGGAAGAGGAAGCGCGGCTTATCCATCTGGCCGCAAAAGCAACGGTCAATCTCAAGAACAAGGTGGCGCTGCTGATAGACATCGGTGGCGGAAGCGTTGAAGTCGTTTTGGCGGACGACACCAACGTCCTCTGCACCGAAAGTTATGCCATGGGCACTGTCAGGTTGCTGAAGATTCTCGATGAGAAAGCCGGTGAGGAACGATTCAACCGGTTGGTTACCGAATATGTCGACGCCACGCAGCGGCGGCTCGAGCAGGAGATCGGAAACCAGAAGATCGATGTTTGCGTCGGGACTGGAGGGAGTATCGAATCCCTGGGCGAGTTGCGGAAGCAATTATTCAATAAGAACAGCAGCCAAAAAGTGACTGCGGAAGAGCTGAAAGGCTTGCTCAAAAAACTTCGTGCAACGAGTATGGAGGACCGGATTCATGATCTGCGTCTCCGTCCCGACCGGGCAGATGTCATTGTTCCCGCGGCGATTGTTCTCCACAAGATCGTGCAACAAGCGGGTGTCGATGAAGTTGTCATTCCCGGAATTGGTCTGAAGGACGGCGTTTTGTTGGAACTGTTGTCCCAATTCCGGGATCGAGAAAAAAACGTCCACCGCAAACAGGTGATCGAGTCGGCGCGACGCATGGGCAAGAAATATTTTTTCGACGAGAAACATGCGACCACGGTCGCCAGACTCGCGTTGCAGATTTTCGATCAGACGGCGTCTTTTCATGAACTGGATTCCGAAGCGAGATTGGTGCTGGAAGTCGCTGCCCTGCTGCACGATATCGGCCACTATGTGAACGTTTCCAATCACCACAAGCACACTTTCTATCTCATTCAATCCAGTCCCCTGGTCGGATTGACCCAACTTCAAATGGATTTGGTCGCCAACGTTGCGCGGTATCATAGGAAGTCCGCGCCGAAGATACAGCACGAGCCATACGAAGCGATGGCGCCGAAACACCGGTTGATGATTTCGAAGCTCGCTGCAATCCTGCGGTTGGCTGATGCTCTGGACCATGAGCATGCTTCAACGGTGGACGCCGTGGAGGTGGACTACAAGCGGCCTCGATTTCTGTTTCGCCTCAAGGGTAAAGGGGACATGTTGCTGGAAAAATGGGCGCTGGTGAACAAGCGCGATCTCTTTGAAAACGTATTCGATGCGAATGTTGTCGTGGAGGACCTCGCAAGCTGATGACAAACACGCCGGATGAATCAACGATTGACGGAAAGCTCGTTGCCGTTGAAGGACTCGATGGCTCGGGCAAATCCACCCAAGTCTATTTGCTCAAGCGGTGGCTTGAGCTCGACGGCTACAAGGTGTTTTTTACGGAATGGAACTCTTCAGCAACCGTCCGCAAGGCTACGCGAAAGGGAAAGAAGCGGCAGCTCCTGACCCCGACGACATTCTCGCTGATCCACAGCACCGATTTCGCCGACCGCTACGAAAGACAAATCCTTCCGCTGCTGAATGCGGGGTACATCGTCTTGGCCGACCGGTACATCTTCACCGCTTTTGCGCGTGATGCCGTGCGCGGATGCGATCGCGGTTGGATTCGCAAACTCTACAGCTTCGCCCGCAAACCGGATCTGACCTTCTATTTCGACGTGCCGCTAAAAACCGCGCTGGCTCGAATCCTCGATGGACGGACGCGCGTGAAGTATCACGAAGCCGGCATGGACATGGGCTATTCAAAGGACCCGTACCAGAGCTTCCGAATATTCCAGGGCAAGATCTGTAGCGAATACCGGCGCATGGTCCGCGAATACGATTTTACGAAGATCGACGCGACCGAGGCCCCGGACGTTCAACAGGCGAAAGTCCGGGAAATACTCGAGACCAAGATCGACTTGCCGCGCTACCGCTGGCAGGGTCGTGTATATCCTCAACAGAACCAATAAAATGCTGAAACCCAAACGATTCTACGGTAAAGGAATCCCGGGAGTGGCTCTCGATCAACTGAGAGGACAGCTCATCGTTGTCGAAGGCGCCGATGGCTCGGGCCGTTCCACCCAAATCGATCTACTGCGCAATTGGTTGGAGCGGCGCGGCTATCCGACAGTGAACGTCGGCTTAAGACGATCGATGCTCGTCAGCCGGGAGCTTGAACAGGCGATGCGCGGGAATATTCTCGGCACTCGAACTCTAAGCCTGTTTTACGCAACAGATTTTGCGGACCAACTCGAAAATCTCATGATTCCGGCGTTGCGTTCAGGTTTCGTCGTCCTGGCCGATCGCTACATCTACACTCTCATGGCGCGTGCCATCGTTCGAGGTGTTGAGCCCGCTTGGATTCGAGACGTGTACAGTATCGCGCTGGTGCCGGACGCAGTCTTTTACCTGGCGGTCAGTCCGAAGATCCTCGTGGAACGAAATCTGCGAAAGCACGCGGTGCTGGATTATTGGGAATCGGGAATGGACGTGCGGCGCTCATCAAACATGTACGCCAGCTTTATCGAATATCAACGCCAAATTCAAAAGGAATTCCAGGCCATGCAGCAACACTACGGCTTTGAAACCATCAATGGAAATCGGTCGCCGCGCGCGGTCCAGAAAGAGCTGCGCGCAAACATCGAGGTGATACTCAATGGCAAGTCAGGCCTCATCGAAGAGAGGAGTAATGTCTCAAACAGTACGCAAAGAATTGCTCGCCCAACTAGAACACTTGCGGACCGAGGCAAAGGATATCAGCCGCGTGTATCTGGCCAACCTCCAGCGCGATATCGTGCAACTCATCGATTTTCTGAATGAAAGCCAAAATCATGTAGGGAAAAGGAAAAATTCACGCGCCGCTAATTCGATATTCCTGCGGATGAGGAAAACACTCGACGCGATCACGGTGAAGCCGGAGAAGGGCCGGCGGAAGGATCTCCGCAGAATCGAACAGGCCGTTCGTTCGATGCGAAAGATCGCTTTGGCGGACAAAAAAGCCGCTTAATGGAAATCTACATTCTCCGTCACGGAATTGCTGTCGACAGAGGAACACCGGGTTTCAAAAAAGACCCTGATCGATCCTTGACCAAAGATGGAGAAGAAAAGACCCACCAGGTCGCGGAAGCGATGCTGGCAATGGAGCTGAAGTTCGATCTCATCCTCTCCAGTCCATACGTGCGGGCGGCGCAAACTGCTAATATCGTGGCCGCCGAATTGGATGAAGAAGTCACGTTCACGAACTTTCTTCTGCCGGACGCAAATCCTCTTGAACTGATTCGTGAAGTCAACCACACAAAACCTCAAAGCGTCTTATTGGTCGGTCACGAGCCGGATTTAAGCCGGCTGATCTCCCTGCTGGTGAGCGGCGGCAGCGAGGCCGCAATTGAATTAAAAAAAGGTGGGCTGTGCAAGCTCACCACTGAGAAGCTCACCTTCGGACAATGCGCAACGCTCCACTGGCTGCTCACGCCGAAACAATTGCGTTCCCTCCGCTAACGTGCCGGACGTGGCGGAAAATAGGGTTGCATTTTGCAAGTGACTTTGTTAGCCTCTCCCGCGTGCCGGAGAAACCTAAGCCCAAGCGCCGGTCCGGCTGCCCAGTCAGTGTCTCCCTTGAGATTCTCGGGGATCGCTGGTCGTTGTTGATCATCCGCGATGTGATGGTCCGCGGATTTCGCACGTTTAAGGATTTCGAGCAGTCGGGTGAAGGCATCGC
>WNEW01001733.1_pt1 | contig 10601 bp, 10 predicted proteins | sample 5399891 | NCBI WGS metagenome assembly WNEW01 (sample SAMN13153336, study PRJNA577476) | soil metagenome | isolation source: 40 cm grassland meadow soil pre-rain plot 5 | place: USA:California | collected 2015-09-08 | reverse complement strand
GCTGAAGCTGTCCGAGACGCCGGTGAGCTACCGGCGACCGCCTCCGACGCTGGGGCAGCACACCGACGAGGTGCTGGAGCAGTTGCTCGGTCTCGATCCCGAGGAGCGCAGGACGCTGCGCGCCGCGGGCATCGTCTAGCGCCATGGCCGTCAGCGTGCGCTTCGTCGGTTCGGGGGACTCGTTCGGCAGCGGCGGCCGCTTTCAGACCTGCATCGTCGTCGACGGGCCGCGCTCGCGCTTCGCGATCGACTTCGGCACCTCATCGCTGATCGCGCTGGCCCAGCAGGGGATCGAGCACAACTCGCTGGATGCCATCCTCCTCACACACCTGCACGGCGACCACTGCGGCGGCGTGCCCTTCTTGTTGATCGACGCCATGCTCGCGGCCAAGCGGACGCGGCCCCTCGTCATCGCCGGGCCGCGCGACCTGCGCCGACGCATGGATCAGATCCGCGAGGCGCTCTTTCCCGGCTCGCACGTGATGACGCCGAAGTTTCCGCTCACGTGGATCGAGATGGAGCCCGGCACGCCGCACGCCGTCCTGGACCTGGTGGTGACGCCGGAGCCCGCGCGCCACACCGCGGAGACCAACCCCACCGCCGTGCGCGTCGAGGTCGCCGACAAGGTCATCGCGTACACCGGGGACACCGAGTGGACCGACGACGTCGCGCGGGTGGCGCGCGGGGCCGATCTCTTCATCGCCGAGTGCTACTTCTACGACAAGCCGGTGAAGTGGCATCTGAATTATCAGACCATTGCCGCCCTGCGCCAGAGCCTCGGAGCCAAGCGCGTCGTCCTGACGCACATGAGCGACGAGATGCTCGCCCGCGCCGCCGACGTGCCCGAGGAATGTGCATACGACGGGCTCGTGGTGACGCTGTAGGCCGCGCGCTTTACCCAAGTTTTACGCCGTCGTCATCGTCCTGTAACGCACTCGGCGGAGACTCGGCCGCAGATGAAGGCTGCCGCTGCGCGCCAGCAGCAGGGTCGAGTGCTCGTGGTCGAGGACGAACGGGACGTCGCCGACCTGATCCGCTACAACCTCACGAAAGAGGGCTACGACGTCGTCGTCGCGCCCACCGGCTCCGACGCGCTCAAGCAGGCGCGCGAGGTCCACCCCGATCTGGTCCTGCTCGACATCATGGTGCCCCAGCTCAACGGCTGGGAAGTCTGTCGCCGCCTCAAGCAGGACGTCGAGACGAAGAACATCCCCGTGATCATGGTCACGGGCCGCGTGGAAGAGGGCGACAAGGTCCTCGGCTTCGAGATGGGGGCCGACGACTACGTGACCAAGCCCTTCTCGCCGCGCGAGCTGCTCGCGCGCATCCGCGCCGTCGCCCGCCGCGGCCGCGCGGGCGACGTCGAGAAGAAGCCGCACGTCAAGATCGGCGACCTCGAGATCGACCGCTACCGCTTCGAGATCCGCATGAAGGGCCGTCCGGTGGAGCTCACGCCCAAGGAGTTCGAGCTGCTCGCGATCCTGGCCGGCGCGCCGGGGCGCGTCTTCGGCCGCGAGGAGCTCCTGGATGCGGTCTGGGGACGCGACGGCTTCGTCGAGCCTCGGACCGTCGACGTCCACGTCGCCCGGCTTCGGGCCAAGTTCACGGCCGCCAAGCTGCCGGCCCCGGGCGTCGAGACCGTCCGCGGCGTCGGTTACCGCTTCCGGGAGCCCGACCGTCCGTAACACAGACGTAACACGCCGTTTATGTCGTCGAAACATACGGGGCGGATGATCGATGCAAACCAAAGGAGACCATGACATGAAGACGCGGACCGTGATGGCGCTGGCCCTGGCCGCGCTGACGGTGACGGCGGGGGGCGCAGTCGGACAGACGAGGCTCGATCCCGAGCTCGTCGCGTACAAGAGCGTGAGCGGCGTCAGCGGCAACATCTCGAGCGTCGGCTCGGACACGCTGAACAACCTCATGACCCACTGGGCGGAGAGCTTCCAGCGCTTCTACCCGAACGCCAAGGTCCAGATCGAGGGCAAGGGCTCGTCGACGGCCCCGCCCGCGCTCATCAGCGGCACCGCGCAGCTGGGACCGATGTCGCGCGAGATGAAGGGCACCGAGCTCGACGCGTTCGAGAAGAAATACGGCTACAAGCCCACGCCGATCCGCACGTCGGTGGACGCGCTCGCCGTCTTCGTGAACAAGGACAACCCGATCAAGTGTCTGTCGTTCAAGCAGGTCGATGGCATCTTCTCGAAGACCCGGCGTCAGGGCGGTGAGGACATCGCGACCTGGGGCCAGCTCGGCCTCACCGGCGAGTGGGCCAACAAGCCGCTCAGCCTCTACGGCCGCAACTCGGCCTCGGGTACCTACGGGTTCTTCAAGGAGCACACGCTCAAGAACGGCGACTTCAAGGACACCGTGAAGGAGCAGCCCGGCTCGGCGGCCGTCGTGCAGGGCGTCACGGTCGACCGCTACGCGATCGGCTACAGCGGCATCGGCTACGCCACCGCCGGCGTGCGGGCGGTTCCGCTCACCGAGAAGGACGGCGGCAAGTGCGTCGAGGCGACGGCCGACAATGCGTACTCCGGCAGCTACCCGCTGGCGCGCTTCCTCTATGTCTACGTCAACAAGGCGCCGGGCAAGCCGCTCGACCCGTTGACCCGTGAGTTCGTCAAGCTCATCGTCTCGCGCGAGGGGCAGGAGGGTGTCCTGAAGGACGGGTACTTCCCGATCCCCGCCGCGATCGCGAAGGAAGAGCAGAACAAGATCCAGTAGTGGCGATCAACGCCGAGACTCTCACCGCGGGCGGGCCGGGAACTCCGGCCCGCCCGCTCGTCGTCAACCGGGACCGCACGCACCGCCGCATCCTCCTCGACCGCTTCGCGGCCCGCACGGTGGTCTTCGGCGGCATCGTGATCATCTCCGCGATTCTCGCCATCCTCTTCGTCATCGCGGCCGAGGTGTGGCCGATGTTCCGGCCGCCACGGGTCGCGGTGCTCGCTCGCGTGGCGGCGCAGACGCTGCCCGCGCCGGGCGCCGGGCTCGGTGTCGACGAGTACCGCGAAGCGGCGTCGATGGTGACGGCGGACGGCACGATCCAGCTCGTCCCGCTGAAGCCGGACATGACACGGGCCGCGCCGCTGCCCATCGCCGGCCTCGACGGCGCGCGCGTCACGACCGTCGCCCCGTACGGCCGCGACCACTACGCCATCGGCACCTCGAACGGCCGCGTGATTCCGCTCGAGATGAAGATCGACGTCGGCTTCGATGGCAGCCGGCGCACGGTCACCGTCACCCCGGCCTTCGCGACGCCGGTGGCCCTCGATCCCGAGCGCACGCGGCCGGTGCTGCGGCTGACGGCGGCCATAACGGACTCGGGACCCATCACGGTCGCCCAGGTGGGGCCGCACGATCTCATCCTGCACACGGTGGCGGAGAAGAAGGCGCTGATCGGCGGGACGCGCCGTGAAGAGTCGACGCAAGCGCTGAACGTTCCCATCGACGGCGAGATCACCGCTCTGCGCCTGGACGCCCGCGGCGACGACCTCGTGATCGGCACGTCGGCCGGCCAGCTGATCCGCTACGACACGCGCGATCGTGGCACCCCCCGGCTCGCGGATACGGTGAGCATCGGCCGCGCGCCCGTCACCGCGCTGACGTTTCTGCTCGGCGACCGCACGCTCGTGACCGGCGACGCGACGGGCGCCGTCTCGAGCTGGCAGGTGGTGCCGCCGCCGACCGGCGGCGCGGCGGCGCTGGCGCGGATCAACGACTTCGACTCGCACGGCACGCCGGTGATCGCGATCAGCCCGTCAGGCCGCGACAAGGGCTTCGTGACGGCGGATGCCGCCGGGGGCGTCAAGCTGCATTACGGCACGTCCGGGCAGACGCTCCTGACGTTCGGCGACGGCCGACCGCTGCGCGCGGTCGTCTTCGCGCCGAAGGCCGACGGCATCGTCGCGGTGGACGAGCGCGGTGAGATCGTCGACTGGCGCGTGGACAATCCGCATCCCGAGGTCACCCTGAAGACGCTGTTCGGCAAGGTGTGGTACGAGGGCTACAGCCGGCCGGCGTGGGTCTGGCAGTCGACCGGCGGCACCGATGACTTCGAGGCGAAGTTCAGCCTGACGCCGCTCATCTACGGCACGCTCAAGGGCACGTTCTACGCGCTGCTCTTCGCGGTGCCGCTGGCCCTGCTCGCCGCCACCTACGTGAGCGAGTTCATGCACCCGGTGGTCAAGGGCTACGTCAAGCCGGCCGTCGAGATCATGGCCGCGCTGCCGAGCGTCGTGCTGGGCTTCCTCGCGGGTCTGTGGCTGGCGCCCGCCGTCGAGCGCGTCGTGCCCGGCCTCGTGCTGCTGCCCGCCGTGGAGACGGCGCTCATCCTCGCCGCGCTCCTCGCGTGGCAGACGCTGCCGATGACGGTTCGCGGCCGATTCCGTCAGGGCACCGAGGTGTTCCTGCTCCTGCCCGTCGTGATCCTCGCCGCCTGGATCGCGCTCAGCCTCGGCGGGCTCGTCGAGCAGCGGCTGCTCGCCGGCGACTACCGCGGCTGGCTGCTCGCGGCGCTGGGGCTGACCTATGACCAGCGCAACTCGCTCGTCGTCGGGCTGGCCATGGGCTTCGCGGTCGTCCCGATCATCTTCACGATCGCCGAGGACTCGCTGGCCAACGTCCCCCAGCATCTGCGCGCGGGATCGCTGGCGCTGGGCGCCACGCGCTGGCAGACCGCGGTGCGGATCGTGCTGCCGACGGCGAGCCCCGGCATCTTCTCCGCGATCATGATCGGCCTCGGCCGGGCCGTCGGCGAGACCATGATCGTGCTGATGGCCACCGGCAACACGCCGGTCATGGACTGGAATATCTTCAGCGGCTTCCGCGCGCTGTCGGCAAACATCGCCGTCGAGCTGCCGGAGGCGCCGGAGGGCGGCACGCTCTTCCGCGTGCTCTTCCTCGCAGCGTTCCTGCTCTTCTCCCTGACCTTCGCGCTCAACACGGTGGCCGAGATGGTGCGGCTGCGGCTGCGCCGGAAGTACCGCTACCTGTGATGCGCAAGCTCTGGCGCAGCGGCGAGCCGTTCATCTGGCTGACCGGCGGCGCGCTCGCCACCGCCCTCATCATGGTGGCCGGTCTCATGGCGATCATCGTCGGCAACGCGGCCGGATTCTTCTGGCCCGCCGACGTCGTGCGCCTCACGCTGAGCGACGGCAAGGTCCTCACCGGGCCCGTCGCCGACCGCGAGCGGATCCCCGGCAAGGCCGACGCCTGGCGCGAAAAGATCAAGGTGGCCAACCGTGACCTCTACGGCGCCGACTTCGTCTGGGTCGACGAGTCCGCCGTCGTCAGGCGCGAGCGCCCCGCCGACGTCGCGGTGATCGAGCGCAGCGAGTGGGGCCTGCTCATCGGCCGCATCGCCGCGCTGCAGGAGGGCGGCGCCGTCGTCGCGCGCGAGGCGGCGGCGTGGCCGGAGATCGAGCGCCGGCTGCCGGCGGCGGCTGCGCTGCGGCGCCAGATCCGCGCCATCGAGAAGGGCGAGATCGGCGTCATCAACTTCGAGCAGGAGAAGATCCGGCTGCGGCTGCGCGGACTCGAGGCGCGCGGCGTGACCACCGGCACGGACGTCGAGAGGCTGCGCGCGCGCCTGGCCGGCCTTCACGAACGGTACCGGGCGCAGGAGACGCGGCTGGCCGAGCTGCGCGCGCGGCAGACGGCGACCATGCGCGTGGTGGCCGACGGCGGCAAGGAAAAGACGCTGCCGCTGGCGCAGGTGCTCGACGTGACGTTTCCCAACGCGATGGGACCGCTCGCGAAGGCCGCGCACTACGCCGCCGATCTCTGGCAGTTCGTGGCCGAGGACCCGCGCGAATCCAACACCGAGGGCGGCGTGTTTCCCGCCATCTTCGGGACCGTGATGATGGTGATGATCATGTCGATCATCGTCACGCCGCTCGGCGTGCTCGCGGCGTTCTACCTGCGCGAGTACGCGCGCCAGGGGACGTTCGTGAGCACGGTGCGCATCGCCGTGAACAACCTGGCCGGCGTGCCGTCGATCGTCTTCGGCGTGTTCGGCGTCGGCTTCTTCATCTACGGCGTCGGCGGCGTCATCGACCGCCTGTTCTACGCCGAGGCGCTGCCCACGCCCACATTCGGCACGGGCGGCATCCTCTGGGCCTCGCTGACGCTCGCCCTGCTGACCATCCCGGTCGTGATCGTGGCCACCGAGGAGGGCCTGGCCGCGATCCCCGGCGGCATGCGCGAGGCGTCGCTGGCGCTGGGCGCCACCAAGCTCGAGACGACGCTGAAGGTGGTGCTGCCGGCGGTGATGCCCTCGATCCTGACCGGCCTCATCCTCGCCATGGCCCGCGCCGCGGGCGAGGTGGCCCCGCTCATGATCACCGGCGTCGTGAAGCTGGCGCCGGCGCTGCCCGTCGACGGCTTCTGGCCCTTCGTGCACCTGGACCGCAAGTTCATGCACCTCGGCTTTCACATCTACGACGTCGGCTTCCAGTCGCCCAACGTGGACGCCGCGCGGCCGATGGTGTTCGCGACGACCGTGTTGCTGCTGGTCATCGTCGTGCTGCTGAACCTGTTCGCGATCGCCACGCGCAATCGACTCCGCCGCAAGTACGCGACGTCGGCGGTGTAGGGGAGAGCACCATGAGCGTCACGCTCAATGCGCACGCCAGCGCCGCCTCGATCATGGAGGCGCCCATGGTCGAGATCGAGCGGCTGAACCTCTGGTACGGCCCCAAGCACGCGTTGAAGAACGTCGGGATGTCGGTGCCCAAGCACCGCATCACCGCGTACATCGGACCCTCGGGCTGCGGCAAGAGCACCCTGCTGCGCTGCCTGAACCGGATGAACGACCTGATCGATGGCGTGCGCATCGAGGGCGCCATCCGCATCGGCGGCACCGACATCTACGATCCCGCCCTGGACGTCACCGAGCTGCGCAAGCGGGTGGGCATGGTGTTCCAGAAGTCGAACCCGTTTCCGAAGTCGATCTTCGAGAACGTCGCCTACGGCCCGCGGATCCTCGGCGTGCAGAACCGCGGCGACCTGCAGGCCATCGTCGAGCGCAGCCTGCGGGCGGCCGCGCTGTGGGACGAGGTGCACGACCGCCTGCACGAGAGTGCGCTGGGCCTCTCGGGCGGTCAGCAGCAGCGCCTCTGCATCGCGCGGGCCATCGCCGTCGAGCCCGACGTGCTGCTCATGGACGAGCCGTGCTCGGCCCTCGATCCCATCGCCACCGCCAAGATCGAGGAGCTGATGCTCGAGCTGAAGAACAGCTACACGATCGTGATCGTCACCCACAACATGCAGCAGGCGGCACGGGTCTCGGACTACACTGGGTTCATGCTGCTCGGCGAGCTGGTGGAGTTCGGGGTCACGCGGCAGCTGTTCACGAATCCGCGCGACAGGCGGACCGAGGACTACATCACCGGCCGGTTCGGATAGAGACGGAGGAGTCATGCAGCGTCACTTCCACGAGGAGCTCGACGCGCTGAAGCAGACGCTGCTCGCCATGGGCGGGCTCGTCGAGGATCAGATCCGCCGGGTCATGACGGCGCTGATCGAGCGCGACGGCGACCTCGCCCAGGAGGTCATCGACCGCGACGCGCAGGTCAACGCCTACGACGTCGAGGTGGACGAGAAGTGTGTCGAGCTGCTCGCGTTGCACCAGCCCACCGCCGGCGATCTGCGCTTCATCACGACGGCTATGAAGATCGTGACCGACCTCGAGCGCATCGGCGACCAGGCGGTCAACATCGCCCAGCGCGCGCTCGAGCTGAACCGTGAGCCGCAGCTCAAGCCCTACATCGACCTGCCGCGCATGTCCGAGAAGGCCCAGCGCATGGTCAAGGAGTCGCTCGACGCCTTCGTGACGCGAGACACGGATCTCGCGCGACGCGTGTGCGCCGAAGACGCCGAGGTCGACGCCCTCAAGGAGCAGATCTTCCGGGAGCTGCTGACCTTCATGATGGAGGACGCGCGCACGATCCCGCGCGCCATCCGGCTGATCCTGATCTCACGCTTCCTCGAGCGGGTGGCCGATCACGCGACGAACATCGCGGAGATGGTCATCTACATGGTCGAGTCCAAGATCGTCCGCCACACGCTGGCCTGACCTCAGCGCGCGGCGGCGCGGCGCCGGCGCATCGACGGACGCGCGTCCGGCCGCGGGCGCGATTTCAGGTGGACCGTCCGTCCGCTCACGCGCGTGTCGCACTTAGGGCAGTAATACTTCAGCTCCAGCGGCGCGTCGCAGTCGTCGTGAACCAGCGTGGCGTCCCGATGCACGTGACGCGAGCCCCAGACGGCCAGCGCACCGACGACCTTGCCGAGGTCCCGCCCGCGGGGCGTGAGCGTGTACGCGGCGCGGGGCGGGTGCTCGGAGTAGAACTCGCGGGCGACGATCCCGTGCGTCTCCAGCACCTTGAGCCGCTCGGACAGCACGTTGGGAGCGATGCCGTCGAGCGACGCCAGCAGATCCTGAAAGCGCCGGGGCCCGGCCAGCAGGTCGCGGATGAGCAGCAGCGTCCAGCGCTCGCCGAGGAGCTCGAGCGACTTGGCGACGGGGCACGGCTGGCCGTAGCGCTTCGGCATGTCGCCAGTATAGTCCTTGACAGAAAACCTAGTCACTAGTATTTAACTAGTCATGGCCGCCTCCGCCGACACGCTCCCCGTGGCCCCGCCCGTCGCCGCCGGCGCGCTGGCCCCGCGCACCCGCGCCCTGCTGGAGGCGCCGATCCTGACCACCCTGCTGCGCCTGGCGGCGCCGAACGTCGTCGTCATCACGGTCCAGGCGGCCATCAACGTCCTCGAGGCGGTGTACGTCGGCTGGCTCGGGCGCGACGCGCTGGCCGGGATCGCGCTCGTGTTCCCGCTGGTCATGCTCATGCAGACGATGTCGGCCGGCGGCATGGGCGTCGGCATCGCTTCGGCCATCGCCCGCGCGCTCGGCGCCGGCCGGCGGCGCGACGCCGACGCGCTCGTCGTACACGCGCTCGTCATCGCGCTCGTCTTCGGTGCCGCGTTCAGCGTCGGGATGCTGTGGGGCGGGCCGCGCCTGTATCGCGCGATGGGCGGGACGGGGGACGCCCTGGCGGCCGCGCTCACGTACTCCAACGTCGTCTTCGCCGGCGCCGGCGCGTTCTGGCTCTTCAACACGCTCGGCAGCGTCTTGCGCGGCACGGGCAACATGCGGCTGCCCGCCGTCGTCGGCGTCGCCGGCGGTGCGGTGCTGCTGCTGCTCTCGCCGGCGTTGATCTGGGGCTGGGGCCCGCTGCCGCGGCTGGGCATCGCCGGCGCGGGCGTCGCCGTCGTCACCTACTACCTGCTCGGCACCCTCGTCCTCGGCGTGGCGCTCCGCTCGCGCGGCAACCTCGTGCGGCTCTCGCTGCGTCGCGTGCGCCTGCGCGTCGCGCTGTTCCGCGACATTCTTCGCGTCGGCCTGCCGGGCGCGCTCAACACGATCCAGACGAACCTCACGGTCGTCGTGCTCACGGGCCTCGTCGGCAGCTTCGGCACGGTCGCGCTCGCCGGCTACGGCACCGGCGCGCGGCTGGAATATCTGCAGATCCCCCTCGTGTTCGGCCTCGGCTCGGCGCTGGTGACGATGGTCGGCACCAACGTCGGCGCCGGGCAGGTCGCGCGGGCCCGGCGCGTCGCGCTGGTCGGCGGTGCGCTGGCGTTCGCGGTGACCGAGACGATCGGCGTCGTGGCCGCGGCGTTTCCCGGCGTCTGGATGGGGCTCTTCACGCGCGACCCCGCCGTTGCCGCCGCCGGCAGCGCGTACCTGCGCGTGGTGGGGCCCAGCTACGGATTCTTCGGTCTCGGGCTGGCCCTCTACTTCGCGTCGCAGGGGGCCGGGCGCGTGCTGTGGCCCCTCGTCGCGGGGTTCATGCGGCTCATGCTCGCGGCGGTCGGCGGCTGGATTGCGATTCACTGGCTCGACGGCGGGCCGACCGCGCTGGCGGTCGTGATCGCGCTGGCATTCGCGCTGTTCGGCGTCACGCTCGTGTCCGCGGTCACGGGCGGCGCCTGGCGGCATCGCTGAGGAGACGACATGAAGATGCTCGACCTGATCGAGAAGCTGGCGCGCGGCGAAGCGCCGCCGCCGCCCGTCGCGACGTTGATCGGATTCAGCCTCGCCTCGATCGAGCCCGGCCGGGCGGTGATCGAGTTCGAAGCCACCGAGCGCCACGCCAATCCCATGGGCACACTGCACGGCGGCATCCTGGCCGACATCGCCGACGCCGAGGGCCGCGTGCTCTCCGGCGGCCGCACCATCGGGCTCGTCGAGTGTCACGTTCGCGACGCCAAGGATCGCCTGATCGCGCACGCCACCAGCACCTGCATGACGCTCCGGGGTGACGCCGCCGCCGGGCGTTGATCGTATGCTCGCGGGATGGGCGTCGCCGCCATCCTGCTGCTCGTCGCCAACGTCGTCTACGCCACCTCGTACGTCGTCACGCGCGTCGCCCTCCAGGACGTGCCGCCCACCACGCTGGCCCTCCTGCGCCTCGTCCTCGGCGCCGCCGTGCTCGTGCCGCTCGGCCGGCGCGGGACGGCCACGGCGCCACCGCCGGGGCAGCGAGCGCGTGTGTTCTGGATGGGCGCGCTCGGGTTCGCCGCCGCCTTTG
>WNEW01001732.1_pt1 | contig 10605 bp, 9 predicted proteins | sample 5399891 | NCBI WGS metagenome assembly WNEW01 (sample SAMN13153336, study PRJNA577476) | soil metagenome | isolation source: 40 cm grassland meadow soil pre-rain plot 5 | place: USA:California | collected 2015-09-08 | reverse complement strand
GCTGGACGACTTCATCATCAGCTTCTTCACGGCGGGGGTCGGCTCGACGACGCTGCCGATCAGGGTGTACGGTATGCTGAGGTCGGCGGTGACGCCGGAGGTGAACGCGCTGTCGGCGATCCTGGTGCTGGTGTCCATGGGGCTGGTCGCGGTGGCGACCTGGGTACAGAGACGGGATGTTGGATAGGAACATGTAGGGGCACGGCGCGCCGTGCCCCTACGAGGGGTCTGTACATCTTGTGTAGGGGCCACGGTCTGGGGGCCCGTTCGCCGCCACCCGCAAGAAAGCATCCTCGCCCCCTGAGGGAGAGGGAAGGGTGAGGGGGACGGCGCTGGGAGGCGCACCTTGCCTCGGCCTGAAGCCCTCGTTATAATTGCTTTATGAAGATGAACGGGCAAAAGTCTCAGAAACCTACCGGTGTGCGACCTCGGTCGGCGTCTCGAAAGCGCAAAGCACGGCCACATGCGCCGATTTGGGATGAGATTCTCAAGATCGCCCACAGTATTCCGGAAAGCGATCTGCATAAGCTGCCAACCGATCTTGCCGCAAACCACGACCATTACCTGTACGACTTTCGGAAGGTTTCCTAGCCCATTGTCCATTCAGGATTGTGTAGGGGCACGGCGCGCCGTGCCCCTATCAAGTTCTGTGGGTTCTCGCGATCCAGATGCCAACTTAAAGGATTCATGATGATATAGGTGCGTGCTCTTATAAGTTCTTCTTCACGCCGTATGATGTGTTCGTAATAATTCCGCTGCCAGCAAGGCTGACCGGGCGTGTCCCTTATCTCATTGATGCGTTTGGTGGTTGCTGATTTGAATGAACGGATGATTGTGGCCAATGAACCTGAAACAGGTTTTCCAAACCGTTCAACCGTCGGGGCACGGCGTGCTTTACCCCTATCTGCGGGTGTGATTTCGATGATTCCATGGAAATGATTGGGCATAACCACAAATGTGTCCAATAACACGTTGGAGCGGAGTATCGGTGTATTCAGCCACTCATCTTCAACAATCCTTCCCATCTGGTTCGCGACCATCTTTTCATTCTCCACCACACCCAACAAACATTCTCTTTGGAAGGTGCAAATGGTGACGAAATACATTCCCTGCTGTGTATAATCGTATCCCTGCACGCGGAAGGAGTGACGCGCGTGCCTATGAGGATCATACTTAGGCATCGCCTAATATGACAATGCCAATGGGCAAAATGTCACAGAAAATAGGTGGGAATGTAGGGGCACGGCGCGCCGTGCCCCTACTCATCGCGTGTGCCCTTGCGTTCATTCTCGTCGCTTGCTCGCCGGCGTCTAACGAGAAGGGCAAGGGACAGGTGACGCTGCATCTGTTCACGTGGTCGGACTATACCGAGGAGACGGCGGTCAAGCAGTTCGAAGAGCGGTTTGGCATCAAGGTAGAAAGCGACACCTTCGGCTCGAACGAGGAGCTCCTAGCGAAGCTCCAGGGCGGGGCCTCGGGCTATGACGTGGTAGTCCCCTCGGACTACATGGTCTCGATCCTCATCAAGCAGGGGCTGTTGGCCGAGATCGATCCTGCGAAGATCCCCAACCTCGCCCATGTCTACAAGCACCTCAAGGGCCTCTACTACGATCCCCAGAACGCCTATTCGGTCCCCTACCTCTGGGGCACGACCGGCATCGGCTATAACGCCGATCTGGTCACGCCGCCGCCGGAGAGCTGGCAGGTCCTATGGGACCAGCGCTACAAGGGTAAGATCAGCCTGCTGAACGATGAGCGTGAGGTCTACGGTATGGCCCTGCGAGCGGCCGGCGAGTCCTTGAACGCGACGGAGCCCGCGAAGCTGGACGCGGCCAAGGCTCGGCTGATGGCGCAGAAGGCCCTGGTGAAGACCTACACGAGCGAGAACTACGACCAGCTCCTGGTCTCCGGCGAGGTTGCGCTGGCCCACGGATGGAGCGGGACGATCTTGCGGGCCGCGGCCGAGCGGCCGTCCATCAAGTACGTGATCCCCAGGGAGGGCGGGACGATCTGGCAGGACAACTTGTGCGTCCTCACGTCGTCGACGCACAAGGACGAGGCGATGGCGTACATCAATTTTCTGCTGGAGCCGAAGACCGCCGCCCTCATCACATCCAAGGTGAAGTATGCCAGCGCCAGCGAGGAGGCGCGCCTCTTCGTACCGAAGGAGATCGCGCAGAATCCGGCCATCTATCCACCTGCATCGGTGGTCGCGCGGCTCGAGTGGATCAAGGATGTCGGCGAGGCGATCAAGCTCTACGACCGTGCCTGGACTGAATTAAAAGTCAGATAGCCCACCTCGATTAATTCGAATGCGCTACGGTATACTCCAGGTTGTCATTGCGAGGAGCAATTTGTGCGACGAAGCAATCTCAAACTCACTTGAAGAAAACTAGATTGCTTCGCTATGCTCGCAATGACGGGACTTCGCCAGAATTCTTCTAAAAAGGACAGCGAATTGCCTGTGGTGATACGAATAGTCGGGGCCTTGTTGGTGGTGCTGGTGGCAGGTGGTCTCGCGCGCGCCGACTTCCAGTTCCAGGATTGGCGGTTTGACCGTGATCAGCCCGGTCAGCCTCCCTCCGGGTTTACTCCCGGCTCGGCGCACGGGGACTCCGGGCGATGGGAAGTCAAGGCGGACCCGCAGTCCTCGTCCCCGCCGAACGTCCTGGCTCACATCTCCTCCGACCAGGCGGGCAAGGGTGCCCAGGTGCTGTTCATCGAGAAAGCCGAAGCGGCGAACCTGGATCTGACGGTTCGCATGAAGACAGTCACGGACGGAGAGAGCCAGGGGAGCGGCGTAGTTTTCCGGGCCCAGAACGATCGGAACTACTATGTGGTCTGGCTCAGCCCAAAGGAGAACCTGGTCCGCCTCGATAAGGTGGTCAACGGCGAGACCAAGACGCTCCAGGACCTCCTGGTCGAGGCCAAGACCGGCCAGTGGCACAATCTGAGGCTCTCGATCCGGGGGCCGGTGCTGGAGGCGTTCTTCGATAACCGCAGGTTTCTCTCGGCCCGCGAAGATGAGTGGCAGCATTCGTCCTACAAACATGGGAAGATCGGCCTGTGGGCGCGCGGGCCCGGCGTTGTCTATTTCGACAACGTTCGCCTGACGCGGATGGATGAGGGGACGGGGAGCGTGCCACTCGGCGGCACGGAAACGACCATCATCAAATGACACGCCGCATTTTTTTCTTAGTCGCCCTTGCATTTAGCCTGGCCCTGGCACTCGGGCCGGCCCCGGCTGCACTCGCCCTGACCGAGGAAGAGACGAAGCGGGCGGAGGCTCTGATCCCGTTGCTCGACGGCGAGCAGGAGTTCTGGGCTATCGGAGAGTTCGTCCACATCGGGCCGCAGGCCCTTCCGGTCCTCGCCAAAGCCCTCCAGCACCCGAGCCGGCGAATCCGGATCAACGCCATCGAAACGATGTTCATGATCAAGGACAAGGCGGCCGTGCCGATCCTGAATTCGGTGGCGGCCAATGAACAGGAAATTCCGGCGGTGCGCGAGAAGGCCCTGCGGGTCGCCGTCCGGTTGGATCCGGCCCACGCGCTTCCTGCGCTGCAGGCCATGGCCAAGGACCCGAGCGAGACGATGAGGAATGCCGTGGTTTCCGAGAGCCGGTTCGTGAAGGACAAGGGCGTGATCGACCTGCTCATCACCCTGCTGGCCGACGACTCCCGCAGTGTGGCCGACGGCGCGTTTCGCACGCTCTGGAGCTTCACCGGCCGGATGGTCGAGCGCCAGGACTTCGTCCAGTCCACGAAAGAGGAACGGGTAGAGTGGGCCAAGGACTGGGCGCGGTGGTGGGCGGCGAACCGAGACATGTTCCAGTTTGCGCCGGACCGGTCCGCAGGGCCTCCCCAGTCATGATGCCCCGGGCGGCTTTCCGATGCCTCCGTAGCAATACAATGACTAACCCGATTGTCGGTTTTCTTCGGTCTGTGTTAGCATAAGACCTACGAGAGTCTTATTCTCGAACAACGTCAAGGAGTTGAACGATGGCGGTCCTCAAGATTGCAAAGCTCGGCGCACCGGTGCTGCGGCAGATCGCCGAGCCAGTTCCCCTGGAGAAGATCGGCAAGCGCGTCTTCCAGGAATTCATTGACGACATGCTCGAGTCGATGGTCCAAGCCGAGGGCATCGGCCTGGCGGCACCGCAGGTGTTCCGTTCGGAGCAGGTTGTGGTCATGGAGTGCCAGGGCGAGCGCGGCTTCCCGCGAACCATCATGATCAACCCGGAAATCCTCGGCTACTCCCCGGTGACTGCTGAAAGCTGGGAGGGATGTCTCAGCGTTGACGGGCTGCGCGGCAAGGTGCGGCGTCCGGTCGGGGTGCGGGTAAAATACCTCGATCGGGACGGCAAGACTGTCGAATCGGACGCTTCGGGCCTCTATGCCGTTTGCATCCAGCATGAGATTGACCACTTGCAGGGCAAGCTCTTCCTCGACCGCATGACCGATTTCAGCACACTCACCCAACTGGAAGAATTCGAGAAGTACTGGCGGACGGAACACGCCGAAGTTATTTAATCACGACCTGTCACCCTGAACGGAGTGAAGGGCCTCAATTGAACCCGCAGTCCAGATTCTTCGCTTCACTCAGAATGACACGCTTGCCTTGAAGTCCCTGCTTCGCGTCCTTCGTTTCATCAAGCCGTACCGGCGGCTGGCCGTCCTGACCTTCGCGTGCGCGGCCACGGCCGCCGCCATCGAGCTCCTCCCTCCCTGGCTCCTCGGGAAGCTCATCATCGACGACGTCATCGTCGGACAGAACCATGCGCTGCTGCCCTGGGCGATCGCCGCGCTGCTCCTCGCGTACGCCGGCAAGAACGTCGCTTCCTCGCTCCGGATCCGCTTTAACAACACTCTGGAGCAGAGCGTTATCTTCGACCTGCGCGACCAGGTGTTCGCGGCCCTCCAGCGCCTCTCCATCAGCTACTACGAAAACCGCTCCACCGGCGAGATCATGAACCGGGTCAACAACGACGTCGAGCACGTGGAGCGCATCTTCATCGACGGGATCGAGTCGCTGCTGATGTCCTCGCTGACGCTCATCGGGATCTCGGTCATCCTGTTCTCCCTCGACTGGAAGCTGGCCTTCCTGTCGCTGCTCCCGATCCCGGTGCTGGTCTACGCGGCCTCGTACTTCACCAACAAGGTCCACCAGTTCTATCACGTCGTCCGCCGGAGCTCCGCCGAGCTGAACGCGTACCTGCAGGACGCCATCTCCGGCGTCCGGGAGACGATGGGGTTCAGCCGCCAGGCCTACGAGCAAGAACGGTTCAATGCGCGCAGCCGCGACTACTGTAACAGCAACCTCAAGGTCATGACGCTGTGGTCGGTGTACTCCCCCAGCATGATCTTCGTGGGCAGCCTGGGCAGCGTGATCATCCTGTGGTTCGGGACCGGCGAGGTGATGGCCGGGACACTCACGGTCGGGGAGTTGGTCGCGTTCCTCTCCTACCTCGCGCTGTTCTACGTGCCGGTCAACCAGATCCACTCGGTAAACCATATGCTCCAGCACGCGCTGGCGGCGGGCGAGCGGGTGTTCGAGATCATAGACACCCAGCCCGAGGTGGCGGACCGGCCAGGCGCCGTCGAGCCGGCGGGCCGGCTGCGCGGCCAGGTCGTGGCGCGGGACGTATCGTTCCACTACCGGCCGGAGATCCCGGTGCTCAAGCACGTGAGCTTCGAGGTCAGGGCCGGCGAGCGGATCGCGCTCGTGGGGCCCTCCGGGGCCGGCAAGAGCACGCTGATCAAGCTGCTGATGCGCTTCTACGACGTGACGGACGGGGAAGTGCGGATAGACGGGCACGATCTGCGCGACCTGCCGCTGGCCTATGTGCGAAGCCAGATCGCGCTGGTGCAGCAGGAGCCGTTCCTCTTCAACGGCACGGTGCGGGAGAACATCGCCTATGGGGACCTCGCGGCGAGCCAGGCGCGAATCGAGGAGGTCGCCACGGCGGCCCGCGCGCACGAGTTCATCATCGAGCTGCCGGAGAAATACGACACGTGGGTCGGGGAGCGCGGGGTGAAGCTTTCGGTCGGTCAGAAGCAGCGGATCTCGATCGCGCGGGCGCTGCTGAAGGACCCGCCGATCATCATCTTCGACGAGGCGACATCCAACATCGACACGGAGACCGAGGTGAAGATTCGGGAAGCCCTGGCGGAGCTCACGCGCAACCGCACCACGTTCATCATCGCGCACCGGCTTTCGACGCTGCGACACGTGGACCGGATCTTCGTCCTGGACCAGGGCCGCCTGGTCGAAGAGGGCACTCACGAGGCCCTGCTGGCCCGGAGCGGCCTCTACCGCACCCTCTACGAAGCCCAGTTCCAGCTATAGGGGGCGAGGCAAAGGCCTTCCCTTGCACATGAGTGATGTATGCGCTTGAGCCAAAAGTCTCGTGCCGAAGCCCTTGCATTCCTTACCGCCTTCGTTACGTTGTTTGTGCAGCTCTTGGTCTCCCGGATGGTGTCAGCGAAGCTTTTGAACAATTACGCCTTCCTGGTGATCTCCCTCACTATGCTCGGCTTTGCCTTCTCGGGGGTCATCCTCAGCTGGAGGCTACCTTGGTTTCTTAATAATCTGGAAGACGCCATCACCAGCTCCGCCGCGCTCTTCGTCCTTTCCACTATTGGCGCCGCGACCATTTTCTACCACGCCGATGCCGGCGCCCAAATAGCATTCACTCGCCCCCAATTTATCATTGACCTCATGCATTGGATTCCCCTCTCCTTGCTGTTCGCGGTCCCGTTTGCATTTTGCGGGTTGATTTTGGGCGTCCTACTTTCATCTCCGGATCTTCCCACCCGCCGCATCTACTGCTTCGATCTATTAGGCTCGGCTCTCGGTGCCTTCACTGTCATCCCAGCCATCACACATCTAGGTGTTGAAAGAAGTGTGGTGGCTGCCTGCGCGCTGTTACTTGTGGGCGCATTTCTTCTTACGCTCCCGGCAGGCCGCCTTTGTCGCGTGTTGACCGCAGGAGCCACTCTCGTCCTTGTCCTTTCCACGGCCTTCTCAGATCGACTCTTTGAGATGACTTACCCCAAAGGATCCCTACTGGCAGCCGCTCAGAAACACATGGCGATCGAGCATGTGGCGTGGGACCCCGTGGCACGCATCGAGGTCACCCGTATCCCGCCTCCGCTCAACCCTGAAGCAAGCCCCTTTCCCTCGCTTCTTGGCGAAAACCGAATATTTCTGACAAGGTTCAAGCGCATGCTCACCCAGAACAACTATGCCTTCGCCTATGCCGTTGACTACGACGGGACGAGGGAGTCCCTGCGGGGAATCGAGGAGACCATTTACTCTGCTGCATACCATGCGACTTCTGTACCTCTGCCTCAAGTCCTGGTTATAGGCGTCGGCGGCGGTTTCGATATCCTTACCGCTCTTGCGTTCGACCCCGCAGATATCACTGCGGTAGAAGTCAACGGCGCTACCGTGAAAATACTTACCAGTACTTACCGTGACTACTTTCGAAAGTGGGTGGATGACCCAAGGCTGCACCTTATCCAAGGCGAGGGTCGGCATTTTCTTGAGACGACGGATCGGCACTTTGACATCATCCAGCTCTCGGGGGTGGACTCGTACAGCGGGACTCCCGGAGCTGCTCACGTCTTTTCCGAGAACTACCTTTACACCACTGAGGCCTTTAGCCGTTACCTGTCGCATTTAAGGAACGATGGAATTCTCAACATGATGCGGCTTGAGTACGCGCGGCCGCGCGAAATGTTGCGGGCTCTCACGACGGCTGTGGATGCTCTTCGCCGTGCTGGAGTCAAGAGACCCGCAGATCATATCATGATGCTGACTCAACCTGATGGCCGCTTTACTGCCCTCTTAGTCAAAAGAACCCCTTTTACTGCCTCCGAGCAGCAGCGCTTGGAAGGCTGGACTTTGACTAGCAGATTCCTCAGGGTCGCTGCCAGTCCGCAACTGAACGCTCAGGGCGCAAATATGTATCAAGTCTTCCTTTCGCTGAGTGATCCACAGCAGGAGGCCGACTTCGTCGCCAATTACCCGTTCGATGTCTCCCCGGTTGATGACACCCGGCCCTTTTTTTTCAGGTATTCCTACTGGTGGCACCTGTTCCCCAGCGAGGCGATACTCTGGGGCGCTATCATTCCGGTTATGGAATACAGCGTGATTGTGTTGATGCTGGTCATTAGTCTCGCCTGTGTCCTTTGTATCTACGTGCCACTGCGATACTTTGCCTCGCACGGGCTCCGCGTGAATCACGCACCGCGATATGCTCTCTACTTCGCGGGCACCGGGCTTGGCTACCTGGCCATTGAAATTGCCCTCCTGCAGAAGTTCGGATTATTTCTGGGGCACCCGAACTATGCCCTGTCGGTGGTGCTCGCAGCTCTTCTCTTGGCCACAGGGCTTGGCTCGCTGTTCTCGGATAGGATCGTCGAGGCTTTCCGCAGAGTGCGCTTCGTGAGCTATGTCGTGGCCGCAGTGATACTTGCTGAGTACGGCTTCATCTTCCCGCACCTGCCGGGCCTCATGGGCCTGTCCTTTTGGCTGCGGGCTGCGATCGTTTTCTCCTTAGTGCTTCCGATTGGTGCCTGCCTTGGGATTTTCGTGCCCTCTGCTATCGAGCAGATGAAGCCCACAGCGACCTCTTTCGTCCCTTGGGCGTGGGGTATCAATGGTATCTTCTCTGTTCTTGCGCCTGTTCTCAGCGTCGCATTCTCCATCACGTGGGGAATCAATGCCCTTCTGCTTGCTGCGATCCCTATCTATCTCGTCGTGGGCTTCTCCCTGCCTGATACATGCGAGACGATCGTACCAAGTGTACGATAGGAATTGTTGCAGCGCTCCAGCCAAAGTTGAAGAAAATGGTGTCAGACACCGTTCCGGCCTCAGTCACATCAGGAGTTCGGCGAGGCCGTAGAGCGGCCATGTGCGGCCGTCGTAGGACAGCTGGCCCCGCACGATGCCCATGGAAAAGCCGCCGAGCACCCAATTCGCGATCCCTTTTCGCTCCGAGAGGGAGAGCGTCATCGAAGCGGGGCCTTTGTTGCCTCGCCAGGTGATGCGCCATTCCGTCGGCCATCGGTAGAAGCCCAGCGCGAACTCCCGGTTCACCACCGTCACGTCAAGATCGTTGAGATAGTCCGTCGCCTCGTTCATGACGGCAAAGCCGACGAGCTTGCCGGACACCGGTTCCAATCGTTCGCTCTGCTGGCTGTGCAGGTACACGTCGCCCGTCCCGTCAAGTAACAAGTACAGGCCCTGGAATTCATTCCAGAGGCCGAAGTACGTCCTGGTCAGTCGGTTGAAGTCCAGCATGGCGAGATGCTCGTAAATGACGCGGCCGCGCAGCGTTCGCCCCTGCCAGGTCAGCACCGCCGACGCGGATCCCATCCAGAGCCTGGAGTTGTCCTCTGTTCTCTGATGCCGCAGGGGAATGGGATCGATCCGGAGGGTCAACTGATTCTGGGTACTGCTGATCGTGAGTCCGGCCTCCGGAGCGCCCGTGAACTGAAAGAAGGGAGAGTCGGGGATGCGGTCCAGCTCTTTCTTGAGGTTGTCGTAGGGACCGTTGCCGGCGACGTCCATCCACCCGTCTTGCTCGTCGTGCAGCACGACGAAGTGTTCGGCCTGAAAGGCCTCCCCATCACGCCCCCGATTGTTGTCCAAGGCGAACGCGACACGTCCGTGCTGATCCGCTCCGACGAAGGAGAAGTAGTCGGACACGTAGATCAGCGTGGAGGTTGACGATTCCGCAGCGAGGGTCAAGAACAACAGAGCGACAAGGAATGCGCCTTTCATGTCAGAAGAGTTCTTTATAGTGAGGGGTGTGCGTGCCGCCGTCTTCGTCGGCGTAGCCAATCGACCCGCGCTCCCGGTGCTCAGCCTCGTGCAGATTGATAACATAGTGGCCGCGGACGTGGCTGATGGCCTCGGTAAACGTCGGCCCGCTCTTTTTCTTGGCGTCCGTCGGCCTGTGCGGGCCGAGGGCCACGACCCTGAGTGTGTCTGGCGTTGCCCATTCTCGTTCCGAGAACACGTAAATGTCGGCGATGGCATGCGGGCCCAGCTTGTCCCCCTTGGTGGTCGGCGGGATGTACTGCGCCAGCGTCTCGTCAAGGCGGGCCTTCTTGAACCGTCGGAGCAGTTGGACGACCTGCTCGTCGGTCGTGTCGGGAGGCACGAGCACCGCGACCGCGTTGTAGTCCCGCAAGACCGCCACTGTGCGGGAGGTCACGTGCGGGGCGCTGGGTGTGCCCGTGGTCATGCCGGGTGTCGTTTTGGTCTCACCCGTCTTCGGATCAATCGGCTGGTCCTTGGGGTTGGGAATGACGATCCAGAGGATCAGCCACAGGGCGAGGATCCCGCCCACCACGGCGGCGATGGGATGCCCGCCGGTGGGCTTGTCAGGCTCGGGGGCGCTCGGGTTCCGAAAGGGCTGCTCGTCCTGTTGCAGGTTGTCGGTCATGGCTGCTAGCGCTACTGTTCGGACGCCTTGGCCTCGTTCCACAGGCGATCCATCTCGGCCAGCGTCATCTCGCTGAGGGCGCGGCCGCTGCGCCTGGCGGCTTCCTCCATGTAGACGAACCGTTCGGCGAAGCGGTTGGCGGCGCC
>WNEW01001726.1_pt1 | contig 10623 bp, 6 predicted proteins | sample 5399891 | NCBI WGS metagenome assembly WNEW01 (sample SAMN13153336, study PRJNA577476) | soil metagenome | isolation source: 40 cm grassland meadow soil pre-rain plot 5 | place: USA:California | collected 2015-09-08 | reverse complement strand
CGGCGAAGCCGAAGGTTTCGTAATCACCGATCGCCTCGAGATGGCGACGCAGGGGTTCGGAGCGGACATCGATGCAGAAGACCGCCTGCGCCTGGGGCCGGACCTCTCTAGGGGCTCGCGCCGCCCCCTCCGTGGGCAAAGCCCACGGAGCCTCCCCCTCTCGCTCGCTTTGCTCCCCAGGTAGATTGGACGGACCCTGATCAGGAGAAGCCCAATAGAGTCTGCCAAGGTTGGGCCGGAGTTTCTCTATTAGCTGCTCCTGATACCCTGCCTCAAAGGCTTCCAGCCACTGCGGTCCGTGCTGAGTCTCCGGGAACGCGTCCAGCCAATCCAGCAGCGTCTTCAAGTCTGTGGGGGGGCTGTTGAGCAGCTCTGCCAGGGCGATGCCCAGGGCCTTGGCCAATGCCAGCAGGCGCCAGGCCGCGGACCGAAAGGCGGCGCGCCGATGCCAGTCGGCAGAATCAGTCAGATACCGGCCGGCTAGGGCCTCCCACGCCTCGATACCGCGCTTGGGCCACCGGTTTCGCAGCCGATCAACCCGCCGAGGCCAGTGACCCGGGAGTCGCCCGGCAACCCGTTCCTGTCTGAGATGGTACGCCAACGGATGGGATTCCATGTAGCTGCGGATCGCTTCGAAGGTTCCTTCAATGCCAAGTTCCTCCCGACAGACCTGCCCCACCAACTCACGCTCGTAGAAGAGCCGAATCGCCAGATACTTCACCAGACTCGCCGGATAGGCCTCCTGCCAGGCGTATCCTTGCTGATCCGCACGCCACTTGATGAAGGCCGCCCAGCCCGGCAAAGCTGCCAGATGGAGGGCGAGATACTCGAGCCGAGCCGTCTCGGGAACGCCCAGCGCCCCCAGGGCGTCTAGGATCGCATCTTCCGAACGATCGGGCAGGGCCTCAAGCTTGCGCCGCCAGTCCCGGATCCCCCACAGTGAGCCGTTCAGATCTAGCCGGGTCAGGGTCTTCCAGGCACCGGACAATGTCTGCTCGCGCTGAGGCATCATCCAGGCCGCATGGCCTTCGTCCAGGAAGGCGGCGCACCATCGAGTCATCTCGTCATTGGTCCAGGCGACGACCCCGGTGCCCAGCGCATGGTCACACCAGGCTGCCAGTGTCAGTGTCTGGCCCAGCGCGGCGAGGTCCTCTCGGACAGCTTCTTGGCCCCGCTCTTCGACGCTCGGCGGCCTGAGCGTATCGGGCAGACGGTCCATCAGGGCCATCAGTACATCTCGCTCGGGAGCGCGCTCACAGAGCGTTTCCAGGCTCTCCTCAGCCGGAGCGCTGATTCCATGGAGCAGGTGGGCTCGGAGGACATCAAGCTGCGAGACCCGCCAGTCGCCGATCCTTACCGAAACGTCTTGATCCAGGGGCCGCAGCGCCGCGTCCACGTGCTCGGGACGAATCCGGCCTGCCCGGTAATACAGGCGATAGTGTTCATTGGGCAGGTACCCGCGCCCGCCCAGCAACTGCTGCCCTCGCTGGACCGCCTCGTGAAAGGAGCGAGACTCCAATTCATGAAGTGGATTGTGGTGAATGAAGGTGCGCATGGGCCAGTAGGGAGCCACGCTCTCGCTCGCCAGTTTGACCTGCGAGCGCAACGCCATGCGCTGGGTGTCGGAGTAGGTCTGCGTCATGGGGTTCCCTCCGCAACCACGGTCACGTGGGCCTGAGCGGCAGGCTGGAAGAGATGCACCGGGACACGCACGCCGAGCGCCAAGAGACAGAGCACCAGGACCAACGGGAGAAGTTCGGTCAGGGTTAGGTCCTGATACACCACGTCCGGCTTCGGCTGACCACAGAGCAGACGCTGAAGAAGTCTCATAAGCAGCAGCGACGCGATGAGCCAGATCAGAAGCACGATGACGGCGCTCTGCGGCATGGGCGAAGGGGAGGCAAACATCATCGCCATGAAGGTCGAGAAGACCCCGAAGAGCGGCAGGCCCATGGCCGCCATGAGCAAAAGCCCGACGAGCGTGGCAAACCGCGGCATCGGGCGTGCGAGGCCGCGGAGTTTGTCCAGATCCAGGAAGCCATACCGCGCCTCCAACTGGTGCCCGGCCAGCAAGAGGGCGCTCGCCGCAAGGCTCACGGTGCTCAGGTACCAGCCCGCCTCGGGGGCCGCCTTGCCGGTCGCGCCCACGTGCCACCAAACCAGTGAGAACAGGATTGTTGTGATGGAGGCGATCATCCGGGTCAGATGGAATTGGACCGAGGCCCGCACAGCTTCATACAGTGCTCCGACCAGCGCCAGTGCAACGACCGTGTGTATGAGAGGTGCCGGGACCTGGGACATGAGCGAGACGATGCCATGCCAACCCAGGCAGGGCAGGACGACAGCCAGAAAGGCCGGAAGTGTGCCCGGCAACTTGCTCAGTGACCCCACGAAGGCCGCCTGCAGCGGGAAGAGCGGAAGCAGGGTGGCACAGGCGACCAGTTGCAAGACGGCGGCGATTGATCCAGACACCACGGCCGACGCCGCAAGGGCCAGTATCCCGACACCCAACCCCGCCACGGCTCCCCAGGCAAGGGCATCCGCCGGTCCGATAGCTCTCCATAATAATAGGAGCGCAATCGTGCCCATGATACAGCCCAGGAACATGTGTTCCACTGGCTGGCTGCCAGCCAGCGCTGCCAAGCTCAGTCCAAGGATGATCAGCACCAGCACGATCGCCAGCGGCGCCTGCCGGGTGAGCTGTTGACCGAGGGCGGCCACAAACGCCGTGACGGCGATGAGCGTCATCAGCGCGGTCGCTGTCGGATCGCTGCCCGTCACTGCGCCACTTGCGAGTCCGATCACTGTCACGCCTGCCACAAGCAGGGCCGCTGCCTTCACGACTCGGGGACGCGACCAGAGCAACAGAGTGATTGTGGCGCCTAGGAACGGCAGGATGGTCACCATCAGCCTGTCGTGCATCATGCTCTCCTCACGGGAGCCATTCCGGTAGAGCGGCATCCACGCGACGGGCCAGACGAGACAGTGCCTGTCCGAGCCTTGCGTACACCGTATCAACGTACAGACGATTCCAGAACCACATGTACAGACGCGGCATGAGCCCGAGGGTCCATCGCGGGATCAGAACATGTTCGCCCCTCACGTTGGTATAGACCACCGCCCAACCTCCGATGATAAGCACCGTCACGGTCACCACAAACAAGTCGAAGAGCCAGGGGGGGAACGCCGCAGCCTCGAAGTACCGGGCCGCTTCGCCGGGAGCCGGGTACAGGAAATAGGTGAAGCTTACCGCTGCCCAGAGATACGTGCCGATCACCAGGAACATGGTGAAAACCATGACGCCGGCGACCTTCCACGACTCGACGGCTCTCAGCCGATACAGACTCAAGATGGCCTGCGCCGACGTGACCCAGGCGAAAAACAGAAAAATCACCGCGCCCTGGGCGTCCCGCAGGGGCACCTGCAGAACCCCGTGCGCAGCCAGCAGGATAATCAGGGGAAGCAGCAACGTCATAACGACTCCGGTGGCCCAGGGGAAGCGCGGCAAGGCCTCAGCCTTTTCTTGGACATGCCCGGGAGGAAATCTCGGTTCCTGGCGGGCCATGTGGATCACATTGCCACAGTTTAAGAACACAGTGGCCTTAAACAGTCCGTGAGCGATGAGATGAAAGATCGCCAAGGCGAACGCACCGAGCCCGCACTCCATGATCATGTAGCCCATCTGCCCTATGGTGGAGAAGCCCAACATCGTCTTGATATCCGACTGCGTCAGCATGATGGCGGCTGCGACGACCGCTGTGAGGCCGCCGATCACGAAGGCCACGTGTAACGTGTCGGGAGCGAGTCCGTAAAGCGGCGCAAGCCGGTTGATCAGAAACCCGCCCGCATTGATGATGCCTGCATGCAAAAGGGCATGGACCGGTGTGGGAGCGTAGAGGGATGCGGGCAGCCACACATGCATCGGGAACTGGGCCGACTTGCTCATGGCCCCGATGAAGAGCAGCAAGGTTATGGCAGTGACAGCGCTGATCTCAAGCCCGCTGCCCGGCCATAGAGAAAAGGCGCTTGGAACCTCGGCGGCCCGGGCGAAGAGCGGCTGGAAATCCAAGGTCCCGTAGAGACGATATGCCAGGACGATTCCTGCAAGGAAGGCCACATCCCCCAGCCGCAGCACGGCAAACGTTTTGAAGGCGCCCTCGATGGTTGGGGGATGTGAATAATGATAGGAAAGGAGGTATAGGAGCCAGCTCAGGAGTTGCCAGAATATAAAGAGCATCAAGAGGTTAGCGCTTGAGACCATGCACAGAAGCACAAAGGTGGTGAGGGCCAGAAGAGCATGAAACCTGGCGTAGCCGCGTTCCTGCTGCATGTAGCGCATGGAATAGAGATAGATGATGGTGCTCACACCCGTGATCAGCACCATCATGACCGCACTGAGGCGGTCGAAGTAGAAGCCCATTGGGAACCCAAGACCAGGTACTGATGCCGGGTCATAGAAGCGAACGCTGATCGGTCCATTCGAGGAGACCGCCACCAGCGTCACGAGGGCCCCCAGAAATGCCGCGACGAGGGCGGTCACCCCGACCTTGGCACCCCGTTCGCGCTGGTTGCGTCCGGCGACTCCGATCACGAGCGCCGCCAGCAGGGGGAGCAGCGGCACGAGGAACACGTAGGACATGCCCTACCTCACACTCTTCGCAACGCAGAAGACGACGCGTGCCATCACCATGCACCCAATTCAAAGCCCCGTCCGCGCATAAAAAAGCCAGCCGGTTCGTTCGGATGTACCGAATGAACGTCGGCTGGCTTGTACTGCTCCGGCTCTTGACTGATGAAAAAGCCGGGCGCCCTACAGGCCCCTATTAACCACAAGGTTCCGTCCGTCTTGACTAAAGCGCGGGACGAGCGGCACCTTCCTAGTTGCAATCAACCGGCGGCTTTCATACCATGAACGGCGCCGTTGCTCAAGAGACTACAAGGCTCAGCGTCATAGGTCTTTGGACTCATCCGAAGGAGCGACCCGTGAAAAATGCAAAAACCAAGGGCGAAATAGAAACGGTGATCCGCAATGCGATCATCAAATTTGAACAGGAATTCATGGGTCGTGGACCAACCGACGTCCGGGCATTCATTCTCCGGGATGTGATCCTGGTCAGGCTCAAAGGGGTCCTCACGCAGGCTGAACGCCAACTCGCAAACAATGCTGAGGGGGTCGAAATGGTCAAGCGCATGCGTCAAAACCTCATTGCGCAAGGCAGAGAAAATCTGTGCACCCAAATAACCGACATCACAGGCGTGAAGGTCACGGGGCTGTTCACCGACATTGACACTCAGATCGGAGAACGGATTATCGTTTTCACCCTCGATCAAGACCTAGAAGCCACCTTTCAATAGACTGTTCCTCCTGCCCGGACTGCCTTCGGCCCGATGATGGGCCTGTCTGCGGCGCAGGCCAACTCACGATGGCACCCGTCCACTCCCCTCACTCAGCCATGACAGAGAAGGCGCGGCCTTTTGTGAACTCGGCTCTACTTCAGGTGGCTCGCGACGGCTTTCGAAGACCAGTTGGCGAGCTCCCCTCCTTGACGGCAACACCGCCAAGAGCTGGCGCGGCCTGCAACCGCTGCATGGAACCTCAGAACAGCGGATAATGGCTCGCGGTCGCCATGAAGAAGAGCATCGGGAAGGACAGGAAGAAATTAGTCCGTGACGCCAGAAATGCGATCCGCGCATGTTTGGCCATCTCCGGAGACGGCGACGTTTTGGACGCGGCGGCCTCCGTGGTCATCCGGATCACGACCTTTTGATTCGGCCAGATCAGCAGCCACACGTTCAGGAACATGATGATCCCGAGCCCTCCCCCGATGGCGATGGAGATTCCCCAGGAGGTCGAGAGCATCCCGTGGCCGTGGCCGTGCATGAAATGCGACGAGATGATAATGAGCCCCGACAGCACGGTCACCAGCGCCGCGTACCGGAACCACCAGAGCGCCCGCGGCACGAGTTTTTGCACGACGCCGCTCTTCGTGCCCGCATCGGTCTCTTTCATAAACGGCGCCTGGACGATGTTGAAGTAGTAGAGGAGCCCGATCCAGGTCACGCCCGAGACGAAGTGTATCCACCGCATCAGCAGAATGAGGAACTCGTCGGCTTGGAACTCCATGGTTGCTCCTGGGCTGAAGATTCGATGCGTCTCTCGGTACGAGCCACTAGCCGCTGGAATCGGGGCAGATTATCGGAACGGCCGCGCAGATTGTCAAGCTCACGCTCCCAGCAGTCGGTCCACCGCGATGCAGAGTTCCCGGACGGCCTTGACCGACCCCTGCAGCGCGGCCTGCTCCTCCCGGGTCAGCTCATACTCGATAATCCGCTCCACCCCGCCGCGCCCCAGCTTCGCCGGCACCCCCACAAACAGCCCCTGAATCCCATACTCCCCATCACACCGCGCCGCGCAGGGCAACACCTTCTTCTGATCCTTCAGGATCGCCTCGACCATCTCCACCGCCGCGGCGGACGGCGCGTAGAAGGCGCTGCCGGCTTTGAGCAGATTGACGATCTCCGCCCCGCCATCGCGCGTGCGTTGCACCAGCGCGTCCAATCTCACCTTTGGCAGACACTCCGCGAGCGGCCGCCCCGCCACGGTGGTGTAGCGCAGCAGCGGCACCATGGTGTCCCCGTGCCCCCCGAGCACCATCGCCTCGATGTCCACCGCAGGGACGCCCAACTCAGCCGCGATGAAGGAGCGGAAGCGCGCCGCATCCAGCACGCCCGCCATGCCGACAACCCGCTGCTTGGGGAACCCGCTGACCTTGTGCGCCACATAGGTCATGGCATCCAGAGGGTTCGTCACCAGGACAAGGATCACATCGGGCGACCGCTTCGTCAGTTCCCGCACGACCCCGGAGACGATCTTCGCATTCGTCGCCAGCAGCTCGTCGCGGCTCATGCCGGGCTTGCGCGGTACCCCCGAGGTGATCACCGCCAGGGAGGAGCCACCGGTCTCTTCATAGCCGTTGGTGCCCACCACCTTCGACTCATAGCCGCAGATCGGCCCCGCCTGGACCAGGTCCAGCGCCTTGCCCTGCGGAATCCCTTCGACGACATCCACCAGGACCACGTCATAGCAGTTCTTCTCGGCCAACCGCTGCGCGACCGTCCCGCCGACGTTCCCCGCGCCGACTACTGTGATCTTGGGTCTTGCCATCGCTCTCCTTGTAGAGCGAGTAGCTAGTAGCAAGTAGCGAGCAGCTCCGAGCTATTCGCTATCAGCTATTTGCTATTCGCTAGTTTCGTGACTGGTCCAGCCTCCCACCTTGAAGTTGATCGTGCAGACAAAATTATCGCCGTCGTAGAAATTGACCTTGATTTTCTTCTTGCCATAGGTCTTGGCCAGAAATTCCTCCGGATGGTCCACCAGCTCCTGGTACTGCCCCGCTTGGTAGGTGCCTAACTCCACGAAGCTCACGATCATCCCGGTCTTGACCTCTTCGAGAATCTTGACCCAACAGAGCGGAAAAATCTCCCAGAACTTCTCCTTGATCGCTTCGGGCGTCGGTTCAGGACGCTCTTCCCCCGGCTTGACGTCCCGGTTCGCAAACTTCGCCTGCCGGCGCACGTACGGATACTGATGGCCCGTGAACAGCTTGTACAGCCACGGCGGCACCTCTTTCTTTAGCTCGTCCATCGCGTGCGGCCCATCCTGTGTTCCATTCTCGCTAACCCCTCGCACGTGCATAGGACTTCCCAGGCCGCAAAAGGTCGAGGCCCGACTTTTTGCATTCAGCGTTACGTTGTGAGCCGCTGGTACACCCGCGGCAGCCGTTCGGGCAGTGCCTCCGCGCGATCGATGATCAGAAACCGGACATCCCCGTACATCCGCCGGAGATAGTCGTCGGCACCGCGGTCCACGGTGATGCAGAACGGATCGATGCCGCGCAGCCGTGCCTCTCGCAACGCCATCTTGGTATCTTCCAGCGAGTACTCATCCGCGTACCCATCATCCAACGGCTTGCCGTCGCTGATCAGGATCAACAGCCTGACGCGGGCGCTCCGGGACAGCAGCTTGTGAACAGCGTGGCGGATCGCCGCGCCATCCCGGTTTTGGTGGAGCGGGGTCACGGCGCCGATGCGATGCGCGGCACGCCTGGCTGTCGGCTCGTCGAACTCCTTCAAGACGAGGAAGTCCACCTGATTCCGCCCCTGTCCGGAATAGCCGTAGACCGCGTACTGATCGCCGATCGCCTCCAGGGCCTCGCACAGGAGCAGCAACCCCTCTTTTTCCACGTCGATCACGCGTCGTACATCAAAACCGGTTGGGGACTCGATCTGCCGGCTGGTGGACCCGCTCAGGTCCACGAGAAACGCCACCGCCACTGCCCGTTCCCGTTTCTCCCGCCGCACGTAGATCCGGTCGCTAGGTTCCGCGCCGGCCTGCCGGTCCGCCGCTCGACGGATCGCCGCGTCCAGGTCCAGATCCTCGCCGTCCGTCTGTCCAGACAGGCGGCGCAGGCTCTGGGGGCGGATGCTCTCGAAATACCGGCGGAGCAGCCTGACCGCCGGCCCATGCGCAGCCAGCGTCGCCTCCGCGAAGTCGCCCGTGCCTTCGGACGCCATCTGTTCGATCACCCGGCACCAACCGGACCGGTAGTCCTGAATCAGGCCGTCCCACTCGTCGTACAAGAACGCGCGGGCCGCAGACCGACTGGCCTCGCGCCTGTCCAGCCGGTCATCGCCGGCCACCAGAATCTGCTCGACCGTCGAGGCGGGGGTCGCGGCCGGGGCCAGCGACTCCTCTGTCTGTACCTCACCGAGCTTCCCGAACCCGCTCCCCGATCCTGCCGGCTCCTCTGGTCCGTTGATGTCCGCCCCCCCGCGTTCTCTTCCCTCCCGCGATCCGCCACGGTCTGTGATCACCTCTGGATTCATGGTTCCGCGATAGGCCCAGTTCGTGACCGGTCGGTATTGTCCCGTGATCTCCTCGGAAGCCTTGGGGCCGCCTCCCTGATCCACTTCCGGTCCCGCCTCCCCCTGCGCCTCCGCCTCGCGTCTGGCGGCAGCCAGCATCTCATCCAGCGTGACATAGATACGATCCGCCAGCCGGACCGCGTCCTCTGCCGTCGCACTGGGTGTCAGGATGGTCTGGCAGAGCGCCCAGACTCGGCCCACCACCTCGGCGATCGAGTTCGGAATCCCGACCGTCCCCGGCTCGGCGGTGGAGAGGAGCAGCAAGCAGTCCACCACCATCTCGCGGACCGACATCCCGTGCAGCAGCGAGCGGGTCCGGACCGCGTCGCGGGCGAGAGCCGCCAGATCGCGCTGGAGACCTGGATACTCGCGCTGAAGCCGATACTCCACCCTGGCATCTTCCAGGATCGTCCAGAGGTCACGGATCAGAGCCGGCTGGGGGAACCGCGCGAAGAGGGCGTCCAGGGTCGCTACGGGCGGCAGATCGTATCGGCCATACCTCCGGGAGACTGCGTCGATCAAGTCCGCCAGCCTGCCGAGCGACAGGCTATAGGTGCCGAACTCCAGATGCCCCGCCTCGTGCGCCGTCATCACCGTGTAGAGCCGGATGTTCTCCTCGCGTGTGGGATAGCGTCGAAGGATGGGGGGCAATGCGATCGTCCGCCCATCCGGGCCGACGGTGGCCCTGGCCGGCTCTGCGCCGGAGTCGTCGGATCGCTCCGGTAAGGAGCGGATCATCACCTCGGCTCCACATAAGCCCTGCGCAAACAATTTGAGCGACCTGGCGAGTTGCCTGAGCGGCACCCCGCTCATCGCCTCCTCAACCGAGGCCAGGGCCTTGCGCGTCTCCAGCGAGAAATAGGCCAGCGCGCCGTCAGCGCTGTACCCGAGCACGTCCATCCCGCTCTTGAACCAGGTTTCAAACTTGGCTTGGACGTCGGCAGTTGGTCCGATCAACTCTAAGATCTCCGGGCAGCGGCGGACAAATGCCAGCGCTGATTCCGCATCCCGTTCGGCGATCAAGACACCGTACTGCAAGACCCTGGTCTGCCACTCCTCGGACGAGATCCGACGCAGGAGCGACGGGGAATCCGCCAGGAACGCGATGGCAAGCTGCGGATCACGGTCGGCGATCACCGACCCCAGATCCACGACCCGCCTTCGGACCGTCAGCGGCTGGATCTCGCCCAGGATGGCCGGGCTGGTCCGGAAGAACTCGAGGGTGGCCAGATAGTCGGTCTTGCCCAAGCTATTTCGTGTGACCAGCTTCATCCCGAATCCGACCCAGGCCCGCACGTCTTCCAGCGGAACCACTCGAGCCACGACCGGGCTCTCACGCAAAAACTCGATTCCCAACACGTAGTCCCACCGTGCGAGGTCCGCCCCCACCTGGGCCCAGCCCCCCAACTCCGTCCCGGGCAGCACCGCTAGCAGCTCCGGCGCCTTCCTCAGGAAATCGAGCGCCACGTTCGGGTGTTGGGGGTCGTTCTCGGCCAGGTCCATCGCCAGCGTCATGACCTGGCGGCGGGACGGGACCGACTCGACCGACCCAAGGAGTAGCGGGCTTCCTTTGAAATATTTTAGGGCCGCAGCACCGGAGGACCCGGCCAGCGCCACACCGAGATCCAGCCAGGAGACTATCTCGGCCAATCCGCAGCGGCGGTGCAGCTCCGGCAAGGCTTCGATCGCCCCTTGCGC
>WNEW01002969.1_pt1 | contig 10630 bp, 8 predicted proteins | sample 5399891 | NCBI WGS metagenome assembly WNEW01 (sample SAMN13153336, study PRJNA577476) | soil metagenome | isolation source: 40 cm grassland meadow soil pre-rain plot 5 | place: USA:California | collected 2015-09-08 | reverse complement strand
AAAGTTTTCGGGGCAGCACATTCCCCTCCTCGCAGAGGAGGGGTGTCCGCGACATCAAAAACAATGGATCCGTTCCGATTTGTCGCGGACGGGGTGGTCAGTTCGGCACGCCTTCGAAGGCCAGCCGAACTGACCACTATTACGGCTTCGCGCTATCGCGCTCGCGCTTCGCGCCCGTCTGCGCCAGTTTTGTGGCTTCGCGGCATATTCTTGATGGCGCAGCCTCTTTTGAGGCTTCGCCCTATCGGGCTCGCGCTCCGCGCCCTCCTTTGCGAGGAGGGGAATATGACGCATTCAAGTTCCGTCCAAACGGCAACAGCGTCGGCATTTGGTTGCGGCCGTGCCGCGCTAAGCCTGTTGTGTACCTTCCCCGGTTTCTTGGGCAAAAGCGCAGAGGGGGGAATTCACTTTATGGGCACAGGCCATCGGAGGGATAATAGCTCGCAAATACGCGTTCCATAGTAAGGAGAAACAGATGGAAACCAGGCGATTCTTGCTTATTGCACTCGGCGCTTTCGCTCTTATTTTCAACCAAACGACTTCCGTTCCGGTTCACGCAGAAGGCCAAACGGCCGCAGCGTTGGCCGGGCAGGTCAGCTCCATCGAGGAAGGTCTGATGGAGGGAGTGGTGGTCAGTGCGAAGAAAGACGGATCGACAGTCAGTGTCAGCATTGTCACCAACGCGCAGGGCCGCTTTGCTTTCCCGGCCGCAAGGCTGGAACCCGGCCATTACACGCTTAAGGCGCGCGCCGCCGGTTATGAAGTCGACGGATCCCAGTCCGCAGACGTCGCTGCAGGCCAGGAAGCGAAAGTCGACATCAAGCTTAAGAAAGTCAAGAATCTGTCTGCCCATCTGACCAATGCCGAGTGGCTCTTGAGCATTCCCGGCACCGACGAGCAGAAAAATTTTCTCCTGAACTGCACGGGCTGCCACACGCTGGAACGCATCATGAAGTCGACGTACGATGCGGATGGTTTCATGGAAGTCATCCGGCGAATGAGCCTCTATTATCCCGGCAGCACCCCGTTGAAACCGCAGCGACTCTCCGGCTCTGCAACTCGCGACGTCGAACGCGGGGGCAGCGGCAGAAAGACGGCGGAATGGCTCGCCAGCATCAATTTAAGTCAGGAGCCGGCGTGGCCTTTTGCGCTAAAGACGCTGCCGCGGCTCAAAGGAAAGTCAACCCAGGTGGTCATCACCGAATACGATCTGCCGAATCGTTTGATACAGCCACACGATGTGGTGCTCGATCGCGAGGGCAATGTTTGGTATTCCGACTTTGGCCAGATGTTTCTCGGCAAGATGGACCCGAAGACGGGCAAGGTGACGCAATATCCCATCCCGGTCGTGAAGCCCGGATGGCCAGAAGGTACGCTCGACCTGGAATTCGACAAAGATGACAATCCATGGATCGGTGTGATGTACCAGAGTGCTATCGCGAAGTTCGATAAGAAAACCGAGAAATTCCAGATGTGGCAAACACCAAAGGATTGGGATACCGATGGCGGCCAGCTCGGCCATCTTGCTCTGGATGGAACACCTGTTGACAACAAGGTGTGGATCAAGAATTCCGACGTCGGCAATATCTACCGACTGGACCTTGTGAGCAACAAGTTTGAGAACCTCGGTAATTTCAAGGATCCGAAAACCGGCAAGCGTATCGGAACCTATGGCATTCACACCGACCAGCAGAACAATGCTTATCTGCTCGATTTTTCCGCCGGTAACATCGTGAAGCTCGACGCGAAGACAGGGAAACCGACCGTTTACGAAACTCCCACACCCGATTCCCGGCCGCGACGCGGCCGCGTCGATCCGCAAGGGCGCTTGTGGTTTGCCGAGTATCAAGGGAACGCGATCGGTATGTTTGATCCCAGGACGGAGCGCATGAAGGAGTGGAAGGTGCCGACACCGTGGAGCGCTCCGTACGACGCGTTGCTCGATCGGAATGGTGATGCATGGACCGGCTCCATGCTGACCGACCGTATTGCGCGGCTCGATACCAAGAGCGGACAGTACACGGAATATATGCTGCCGCGGTCGACCAATATCCGGCGCGTATATGTCGATGATTCGAAGAATCCCGGCACGCTCTGGATCGGGAACAATCACGGCGCATCCATCGTCAAGGTCGAGCCGCTGGACTAGTCTCCTGGAGCTATCGTGCCGCGAAGGGTTCTCGTTTGGGCTGGAATGGTGTTTGCCGGCTTAGCGCCGGCTGCGACGCTGCAGTCGCAAAACTCCTCCGTGCCGGCCACTGCTTCCACCGTCCGCGCTGCTTTAGACACATATTGCGTTACGTGTCACAACCAAAAGGCTGCCGTAGCCGGCCTGATGCTCGATAAAGTCGACCCCGCCAAGGCGGGTCTAGACCCGGCAGTCTGGGAAAAAGTTGTGCACAAGCTTCGCACGCGTACGATGCCGCCTCCCGGCAGGCCACGGCCCGACGCACCGGGCTATAAGGCTCTGATCACGCATCTGGAAACCGAACTCGATCGGGCCGCCACAGCCAAACCGAATCCGGGAAGGCCGGCAGTCCGCCGCATCAATCGTGCGGAGTATGCGAATGCGATTCGAGACCTGCTTGCGATCGAGATCGACGCCGAATCGCTGCTTCCAGTCGATGAAGTGGACCAGGGATTCGACAATATCGGCGATGCTCTTTCGGTAACCCCGGTGTTACTGGAGCGATACCTCTCCGCTGCCCGCGTGATTGGCCGCATGGCTGTGGGAGAACCCAAGGCCCGTCCCTTTTCGGAGAAATACGAGCTTCCGAAATTCCTCACGCAAGACGAGCGCATGAGCGAGGATCTGCCATTTGGATCGCGCGGCGGCATTGCGGTTCGCCACTACTTCCCGGCCGACGGTGAGTACACGATCAGGGTTTTTCTGCAACGGAATTCCAGAGACTACATACGCGGACTCGCCGAAGCTCATCCGCTCGATTTCCGGCTCGACGGCGAAAGAATCAAGCTGCTGACGGTTGGGGGCGGGGATGAGCTCAAGGGTGAGCCCGGGCCGATTTTTTCGCAGGCCGCCAAGATCGGAGATCCTGCCAGCGAAACCTACGAGCACGGTGGCGCTGAGGAGCGCCTCGAAGTCCGCTTCCATGCGAAGGCCGGCCAGCATCTGGTTGGGGTCACGTTCTGGAACAAGGACACAGTACCTGAAGGCGTATATCAGCCCGCTCTCACGCAGTTTCAGCTGGTTCAGTTCAAGGGCGGCAATCCTTACATCGATAACATCGTCATCACCGGCCCCTATGATCCGACGGGAGTTACGGAGACGCCCAGCCGGCAGAAGATTTTTATATGCAGGCCCGCCCGCAGCCCGGAGGAAGATGCCTGCGCCGAAAAGATTTTGTCCACGCTCGCACGGCGTGCCTATCGGCGGCCCACGACCGGTAAAGATTTGCGAACATTGGTTCGCGTCTACCAGGCCGGCCGTAGCGAAGGCGGCTTTGAATCAGGAATTCAGGCGGCTGTGGAAAGAATATTGGCGGGGCCCGAATTTCTGTTTCGAATTGAGCGCGACCCGGAGAATATACCTCCGGATACGGCATACCGAATCAGTGATGTGGAATTGTCCTCGCGATTGTCGTTCTTCCTGTGGGGCAGCATTCCAGACGATGAGCTTCTGAGTTTAGCTGAACGGGGAAAGCTGAAGGATCCTGCGATATTCGACGGGCAGGTGCGTCGCATGCTCAAGGATCCGCGCTCTCGAAGCCTGGTGACGAATTTCGCTTCGCAATGGCTTTACCTGCGCAATCTCGGTTCGAAAACACCGGATCCGAAGTTGTTCCCGGAATTCGATGACAACTTGCGTGAGGCGTTTCAGCAGGAGACGGAGCTATTCCTGGAAAGCACGCTCCGCGAGGATCAGAGCGTGCTGAGACTGTTGGATGCGAACTATACGTTTCTTAATGAACGTCTGGCTCGTCATTACGGAATTCCCAACGTGCACGGCAGCTATTTTCGGCGAGTGACGCTCGCCGCCGAGTTTGATGTACGGCGTGGACTTCTCGGTCAAGGCAGTCTCCTGACTGTCAATTCTTATGCCAACCGAACCTCGGTTGTCTTGCGCGGCAAGTGGCTGCTGGAGAACTTGCTGGGGGCGCCGCCACCGCCACCGCCGCCCAATGTTCCGAGCCTGGACGACAGCGGATCCGAGGGCAAGCCGCTGCCGTTGCGGCAACTCATGGAAAAGCATCGCAAGAGTCCGGCGTGCGCGGGTTGTCATGCGGCGATAGATCCTCTGGGATTTGCGCTCGAGAACTTTGACGCAATCGGCCAATGGCGCACACATGATGCCGGGACGCCTGTCGATTCCTCGGGTGTGCTTCCCGATGGTACGAAGCTCGAGAGCGTATCTGGACTTCGAAATGTATTGTTGAGCCGGCCCGAAGAATTCACCAGTGTGTTCGCGGAGAAAATGCTGACCTATGCTCTGGGCCGAAGACTCGACTACTATGATTTTCCAGCGATTCGCAAGATCGTGCGGGAAGCCGAAAAATATGACTACCGCTGGTCATCATTAATATTAGCGACTGCCAAAAGCCTGCCGTTTCAGATGAGGAGGTCATCGAAGCCATCATGATGATTTTCAAAAAAGCGATTCCACGGCGCACATTCATCAAACGCGCCGGCGTGACGCTGGCTCTGCCGCTGCTGGATTCCATGATTCCCGCGTTGGCTGCAGCTGACAAGCCGGCGAAGCGTTTTTCCATTGTGTATGTGCCCAACGGCAGAATCATGGATAAATGGACACCGGCCAAAGAGGGCACGGCGTTTGAGTTGCCTCTCCTTCTGGAGCCTTTCGCTCCATTCCGGGATCGTTTGCTCGTCGTAACAGGCTTAACTCTGAGTGTCGCGAAGGCCCGCCCTGGGGAAGAAGTGGGTGTGCACGAGCGTCCCTGCGGGGCGTATCTTACGGGCGTTCACCCGAAGTGGACCGACGGCGCCGATATTCAAAACGGAGTTTCTCTGGATCAGATCGTTGGCAAGGAATTCGGCAAGTACACGCAGTTGGCATCACTCGAGATTGGTTTGGATTCGGCCGGAATTTTGGGCGCCTGCGAAAAAGGCTGGAGCTGTGCTTATGTGAATACTCTATGTTGGCGAACTCCGACGACTCCGATTCCCATGGAGACCAATCCGCGACGGGTCTTCGAACGGCTTTTCGGCGACATCGGAAGCACGGATTCCGCGGAACGGCGAGCCCTTCAGCGGCGAAACAACAGCATTCTGGATTCTTTGAGAGAAGCGACAGATGATCTCATTCGCGGTCTCGGCCCCACCGACCGGTCACAGATCTCCGAATATCTCGATTCTGTTCGTGATATCGAACGGCGCATTCAGATCGCGGAGCGCGAGAGTGCGCGGGATCTGCCGTCACTGACCCGGCCGTCAGGGGTTCCCGCGACATTCGAAGAACATGCGAAGTTGATGTTCGATTTGCAGATCCTGGCTTTTCAGGCCGATCTCACGCGAATGATCACATTCATGATGGGCCGGGAAAAAACCGATCGGCCTTACCCCGAAATCGGAATTCCGGACGCCCATCACCCGCTGACGCATCACGCCTGGGATCCGCAGAAAATAGCGAAGGTGGTTCGCATCGAAGCTCTGCAATCCAATATGTTTGCCTATTATCTGGACAGGCTCCGATCGACACCGGATGGCGATGGGTCGCTGTTGGATCATATGGTCATTAGTTATGGCTGCGGCATCAGTGAAGGCAACGGCCACTCCGTCCTCAATCTGCCCCTGGTATTGATCGGCGGATCAAGCTACTTCAAAGGCGGCCGTCATGTCCGGTATCCGAAAGAGCCCCCATTGTCCAACTTGCAACTGACGTTGCTGGACAAGTTGGGTATTCCGGTCGAGAACTTCGGTGACAGTACCGGCAAGCTCGAACTTCTGACGGTTTAGTACATGCGGATCACGTTTGGCTGGGCAATAGTCCCGCTCATGGCAGCGACTGCTTTGGCGACACCTGCTGCCGATCTTCGGCTCATTGACGCGGTCAAGAGCAGAGATCGCGCGGCAGTCCGTTCTCTCATCGAAAAACATGTTGATGTCAATGCCGCGCAACCGGACGGCACAACCGCATTGGCATGGGCCGCTAACAGGGATGACTTGGAAACCGCCGATGTCCTGATCCGCGCGGGTGCTAACGTCAACGCAACCAATGATTATGGAGTAACCGCCTTATCCCTGGCTTGTACCAATCGCAGCGCTCCGATGGTCGAAAAACTGTTGAAGGCCGGAGCCAATCCCAATGCGCGCCAATGGACCGGGGAGACGCCGCTGATGACATGCGCCGGTACGGGAAACGGCGAGACGGTGAAGTTGCTTCTATCCTACGAAGCGGATCCCAATCTCAAAGAAAACCAGCAGGGACATACGGCCCTGATGCGGGCCGTTGCCGGGAAACATACCGAAGTCGTCCGGACGCTGATCGATCATCGAGCGGATGTCCGCGCCCGTTCGAACGGTGGATTCACGGCACTCCTGTTCGCCGCGCAGCAGGGCGATATTGCCTCCGCCCGTCTGTTGCTCGCCGCCGGGTCGGATATCAATGAAGCCACCCCTAAAAACGGCACCGCGTTGGTTGTGGCGGCGGCCAGTGGACGCGAAGACTTCGCTATCTTCCTCCTCGAGAACGGAGCAAACCCGAACGCCGCAGATGCCTACGGCGTAACAGCTCTGCATTACGCCATATCGCGCGGTATTGGTGGAATCGACTCTGTTTCAGTCGTGTTCAGGCCTTATCAGGAAGTGCCGCCGAACATGCCCAGACTTGTGCGGTCCCTTCTCGCGCACAAGGCTAATCCCAACGCGCCGATCGCCAGGGACTTTCCGCCTTATTCGCGTTCGCCCTACGCCCTCCAGACCAGTCTCGTTGGAGTCACGCCGTTCCTGCTCGCGGCCGCGGCGGCCGATGTTGAACTCATGCGCACGCTCCTGAATGCCGGCGCCGATCCGCTGATCAAAGCGAAAGATGGAGCCACCGCCCTGATGATGGCTGCGGGAGTTGGCCGCATCGATGAGCGGGAAAATGATCAGGAAGAGGCGAATGCCGTGGAAGCCGCCAGGCTCACCTTGATGCTTGGAAACGACATCAACGCCGCCAACGTCAGAGGCAGAACCGCCTTGCACGGCGCCGCCTGGACCGGAGCCAACGCAATGGTCCAATTTCTGGTCGAAAAAGGCGCCAATCTGAATGCCAAAGACCGCGCCGGTTTCACTCCGCTGGCTCTCGCCGCAGGCCTCGCTCCCCGAGGCGGCGACAGTGCCAGCCTCGTCCGCGAAAGTACGATGGCGTTGCTTCAAAAGCTGGGAGCCCAACCACCACCTTCGCCGCGGTCCGGATCGCGCTGATTTCTGACGGAGCAACACTGAAAACGCGCCGATAGTGTTGCTTTTTCAAATGCAACAATGGGATATGCAGCGGCAGTGTGCTACGTCTTCAAAGGTAAGGACGGTGGTCCATCGCGCAAGCAAGCGGTATTTCCGAAATCAACATCGTTTCCGAGAAGGATGACTTCTGGGTCCCTATTGTTTGGGTTTGCTGAAGGCTGGCCGACTGATCGTTAGTATTCAGAGGTACAGTGAATCCAGATAACCTCAATCCAGAACATCAGCGTCCACCACTGCATGTTGACGTGCAAATAAACACGAGGCTCTGCACACATGCACAAGCGCCTGCAAACAAGCATGACGCTCTGCACATATACACAGCCGTTTGCAAATAAACACGCCGCTGTGCAAACGTGCAGGTCTCGCCTGCAAATAAACACGGGGTTGTGCACACATACACAGGCGCGTGCAAGTAAACACGTCGCGGTGCGTATATACACAGTCGGCTGCAAATGAACACGGCGTTGTGCATACGTGCAGAGCCGGGTGCAAATAAACAGATGGCTGTGCACATATGCATGCGCTTCTGCAAATGAACACGCGGGTTTGCAAATAAGCAGGGCGTTCTGCAAATTTGCATCGGTCACCTACAAATTTGTAAAGCCGGGTGCAAATTTTGGCGGATGCACTTGCCGTCCCGTTTTTGCTGGTCTGAGCCGTTCCGGTCGGCATAAACATAAACCGAAAGACTGCGGCATCCTGCCTCCGGAATATCGGATGGAGGGCCTTTGATTGGCCTATCCTCGTGTTTGCGCGCCGCAGCAGCGACAAATCCATCAAGATCGGATGCCTAACCCCTGGGTGACTATTGGTTACCGATCTCGAAATTGCGGATCAGCATCTCGCGCTGAGCGGACGGTCGTGCATAAAAGGCTGACTTAATTTCCAGCCCCATAGCGCCGCAGTTCGTCAGAAAAATACAGGAATTGAAATTCTTCGGCGTGCCCAACCGCGTTACGATTTTGAATAACAAGGATGCACACAATGAGACACACGTTTTGCAAGCCGCCCTCGCGTTCATGCTAACGCCCATCGCAGCGCAAATTCCTCCAGCGCAGAAGCCGTCGTTTACCGTTGTTTCGATTAAATCAAACAAATCTGGAAACCGGATTGTAATGCAATTGATGGTGGAGCAATCTCAAGAATATGGTCGCGGGGGTGCCACCGGCCATGTGCTAAGCGAAGGCGTGACCGGTTGTTTGAGCTACTGGGTCGTGTAACCGCCATCAACTGGCAGAATCTGTCCGGTGATGAACGATGCGCCATCGGAACAGAGCCAGACGACGGTACTGGCAATCTCTTCCGGCTGGCCGATGCGTCCCATGGGATGTGCGCCTTCCATCATCTGCCTCACTTCAGGTACAGCTGCAAAGTCGCGAAACATTCGCGTCTCAATCGCCCCGGGCGCGACGGCATTGACTCGAACATTCTGTGTGGCGTATTCCAGCGCGACCGATTTGGTCAGCCCATTGACGGCGTGTTTGCTGGCAACGTAGATCGGAACTGTGGCCGCGCCGACCAGTCCCGCGATGGAAGAGTTGTTGACGATGGCTCCGCCGCCGGTCTTCAGCATCGCCGGAATCTCGTGCTTTAGCGACAGCCAAACGCCTTTGACATTAATATCCATGATTTGATCGTAGGCTTCCTCAGTTTGTTCGGGCAACGGCGTCAGCATCTGCTCGACACCGGCGTTGTTGAAGGCAAAATCAAGCCGGCCGAATTTTGCCAGCGTCTGTTCGATCATCGCTTTGACATCGCTCGCTTTAGAGACATCGGTTTTCACGAAGATCGCTTCGCCGCCCAAGGCTTTGATCTCGGCGATGACTTCATGGCCTTCTTTCTCGCGGCGCCCGCTGACGACGACCTTCGCGCCCTGTTTGGCAAACTCGATTGCGGCAGCGCGGCCAATACCGGCATTGCCACCGGTGATCAATGCAACTTTTCCTACGAATTGACTCATGGAGTGCTCCCTCCTTGAAACTTCTTACATCCATTGTTGATGAGCGGCGGTTGGTGATCTTTGCCATCGAAGGCTTTACTGGCGCGAATCACCTGGCTATTTACCAACCCCAATCGGGGCCGGCGAGGAATCACACAAACCCAAGCGATGTCCTCGGATTTGACGCTACCTCGTGACGCTGAACGAAAACAATTCGGAGAATTACGGTCTGAAATGGAACTTTGTCCCACGATTAACGATACAACCTGATTCACTGGACGGATTCCGGTATGACCTACTGGGTCGTATCGGAGCTCAACCTGTCCGAATTGAAAGAATGTGTGCGACTGTTGAAATAGCGGAATCACCGAGCCACCAAAGCAATTCGCCACCGACACGATTATCGATTGGGGCTCCTCAAAAGTTCACTGAGGTCGTGGACGTCCGATGGGCTGGCGTCGCCGAGGACAAAGTACCAGAGGCCTCCGTCCGTCCACGTCTCGGTATTGAAGGCCAGCTTCCTACTGAGCGAGGATCCCGAATTCAACCTGCTTAACTCGGCGCGGTTTTGGAATATGAAGACGGAAATCCGATGTTTTCCTACTTCAAACAGCAGTTGTGCGCCAGGACTCTGCTGGAAGTAGGCGAGGCGGCCGCCGATAAGCTTGAATGGAGATGTCTCCAGGTCCGGCAGGTTGAAAGTGAACGGGAGTTTACCTTGGAACCAGGGTTTTACCGTATGCCGGTCGGACGAAACCACGTCAACTGGATTAGCGCTGGCCAATGTAGAAACATGCAGGTCTGCGAGTTCGCCCAGGGCTTGCTCACTACGCGAGTATTGCAGCCAAACGGCGCCGGGAATCAGGATCAACACGAGCATTGCCGCTACGGCCAGGACTGGTGCCCATCTCCACGCCCAGCGTGGACGCTTTGCCGCATCGATGCTATGTGCGACTTTCACGCGAAACTCCGGCCTCGGCGAGAATCGGCGACCGGCGGAGTGAGTCATTCGCTTCAATTGCAGACGGTTGAGCGCGTCTGCGGCACAGGTAGGACATGCCTGCAGGTGCGCCTCCACTTCCTTCAACTCGCCGCCAGAAAGCTCGCCATCCACGTACCCGTCGAGTTTTGGAACCCAGTCGCAAGTCATTTGGAAGCTCCTCGCAATGCCTCCGCAAGTAGTTCGCGCATCGATTTTCTCGCCCGCGACAACCGGGACATTACCGTACCAATCGGAATTCCGACGATTTCAGCTATCTCCTGATAGCT
>WNEW01001723.1_pt1 | contig 10633 bp, 7 predicted proteins | sample 5399891 | NCBI WGS metagenome assembly WNEW01 (sample SAMN13153336, study PRJNA577476) | soil metagenome | isolation source: 40 cm grassland meadow soil pre-rain plot 5 | place: USA:California | collected 2015-09-08 | reverse complement strand
GGACCAGTTTGGCTTGATGGTCGTAACGATCGCATCCCGAAGCGTGAGGATTTCGATGGTCGCATCCGGCACCGCCTTGCCCGTTTTCGCATCCTGCACGATTGCGACGAGTTCACCTTTTCCCGGAGCGGGCTTGAAGAATGCGGCAAGAGCGCCGGCGATCGACAAAATGCCTGCTGCAAGGCCGATCAAAGTCTGAAGTCTTGAAAACGAGATCTTCAAACCACCTTTGTCGGTTGGTGTCATCGCCTTGTCAAGACCTGACCAGCGATCGCGCAGGATCAAAAGTCTTGCTTTTCTTTTCGGAACGGGAATGCGTAAGATCGCCAAAGCTGATGAGGGTTGCCGATGTGTTAAAAGGGGCTATCGTCATAGGATCGATCCTGCTCGCACAAATAAATTTCGACATGGGCCGGTTGCTCGCTCAAGAATCACCGGTCGAGCAGCCGCAGGCTCAGTCATCAGATCCAGTCCAAGACCCAATTCCAAATGCGACGCCCTTGGGCAACCCGATCGGCACCACAATCACGCCAACACCTCCAGCGGGCGCAGTGTCGCTCATTCAGAACAGTCGATATGAGCTCAAGTGGAAGTGGAGAGAGCCAATCATTTTAGCAGCGGCTGCCGCGCTCCTTGGGGTATCAAGGATCCCCAAAGTATCGCCTTCGTGCCCATGTGTCGCAGCCGCGGTGAACTCGTTCGATCGTCGATATGCGGGCCGAAAATCCGACACAGCCGATACCGCCAGTACTGTCCTGCTCTATACGACTTCGATCAGCCCTTTTGTGCTGGAAGCCTTCCAAGGCCGGAAAGCGATTCCGGAAGAAGTGGTTCTCGCGGAAACGTTCTTGATTAATGAGGGGTTAACGGCATTGGCGAAAAGTCTGGCTGCCCGTCCGCGGCCGTTTATCTACGGGGTTACGAGCGGATCCGCGCTTTCGCAGCGGGATACCTATACTTCATTTTATTCGGGACACACATCAACAAGCTTTGCCATGACATTTGCATTTGCGAAGACGTATATAGCTCGGAAAAACTACAAACATCCGATACTGGCGTACGGCATCGCATTAGCTCTCGGCGGAGCAACCGGTATCTTACGTGTCTCAGCCGGAAAACATTTTCCAACCGACGTGATGATGGGAGCGGCAACCGGCACCAGTCTGGGCGTCACGCTCCCGAACCTGCATCAGGTCACAACATCCGTACCACATTAACGCAGCCACTTGTCATGGCCGCCGGTCCTCGGATGAATTCAAATCCGGCACGCTGGACGGCGGCTTGCGATGATGGGTCGCCTGCTCGTACGCGTACGCAAGTTTGATCAATGTCCCGTCGCTGTACGGCCGGCCCTGGAAGGTGATTCCGGTCGGCAAACCATCGGTGGTAAATCCGGCCGGAACGGCGATCGTGGGCACGAACGCCAGGAACGTACTGATTGTTGGAACGCCGGGATTAGGAGCGTCGGGTCCTCTGCTGAGTAACTGCGGTTGAAGTTCGATGGATTTGTAGACGATAGCGTCGATGCGATTGTCGGCCATGACCTTCAGGACGTTGAACATCAATTCTTCCCGAGCTTGCAGATGTTGGTAGTACTTTCGCTCATCGATGGGCTCGACGATTGTTTTTCCTCGCATCAACACCTTGTCGTAGCCGGGCTGCCTGGCAATGTCCTGACGGGTGTGGAACGGCGCCTTTGGCGACTTCAAGTACAACTTCGCCGCCTCGTCCAGGTAAGGCCCCTCTGTTCGCTTCGCCATCAATGCGCGCATGTTCGGAATGACAATTGGATCGACGAGTTCCGCACCAGCAGCCTTGAGCTGCTCGATAGCTCTGTTGAACACCTCATCGACTTTCTTAAAATCGTCTGAATTGGGATCACCACCGCCGATCGACTCTCGCACAACCCCGAGCCGCGCACCTTTCAGCCCGTTTTTGTCGAGAAAGCTCGTGAAATTCGGCGGAATGTTTCCGTAAGGAGCCGCCGTCAACGGATCTTCAGGATCGTAGCCCACCATGACCTCGAGCAGGCGCGCAAGGTCCGTGACGGTGCGCGCCATCGGACCGAGCGATGTATGAAGGGCAGGCCAGCCATCCCACATGCCGGTTCGACTCACAAAGCCAGCCGAAGGATGCATTCCGACCAGGCTGTTCCATGTCGATGGCCGCCGGATGGAAGCAGAACCTTCTTCGCCAACTCCAACGGTTGCAAAGTTCGCTGCGAGCCCGGCCCCCGTTCCACCCGACGACCCGCCCGGCGTACGGTCGAGCCCATAGGGATTCTTAGTGGCTCCAAACAACGAGCCAAATGCATTCCCTCCTCCGAACTCGCCCAGCGTCGTCTTGCCCAAAACGATTGCGCCCGCCTTTCTCAGCTTCCCGATCGCGAACGCATCGCGATCGGGGTAATAGTCCTTCATCAAGATGGACCCCAGCGTGGTGGGAAATCCTGCGGCGTCAACCTGATCTTTGATGATGATCGGAATCCCGTGAAGCGGACCCACAAAGCCGGACTGCCTGAATGCGGCATCCAGTCTGTCGGCTTCCTCGAGCGCTTTCTTGTTCAGCGTAATGATGGAATTGATTGCCGGACCCTTTTGGTCGTAGGCCTCGATCCGATCCAGATACATCTGAACCAACTGCCTGGCCGTGAGCTGCCCCGACTTGTAAGCCGCATGGACCTCCTCAATTGTCGTTTCCATCACATTGAACGGCTTCGCTGCCGTCTTTTTCTCTGTGGGATTACTACACGATGCCACCAAAAACAGCAGCACCACTAGCAGTGTGGACAGGCTTGTCTGCCGCATAGAAATCTCCTTCGTATGGCTTCGCACAAAAATAGATCGCGGGCGCTCATTACTTGAGGCTGCGCGCTGTCGCGCTTGCGCTTCGCCGACCGCCCCTACAGCTTGGGGTTCGCCACTGTAGGGGCGCTCGCCCAGCATTTCTTGTACAAAGCCCCTTGGTGTATTCAAGAATCAAACCTGGTGAAGAAATTCGAGGAGCAGCCGTGTAACGGCCTCGTGTTGCTCCTGCTGCACCCAGTGCCCGGCACCATCCAAAAAATGAACGCTGCGCATCTGGGTGCAGACGGTGGTCCTCATCGTCTCGACAGCGCCGGCGCGTTGGTAGGGACCCCAATCACTCTTTCCGGCGATGAAGGCCGATGGAACGTCGATGGTGCGACCGGCAAATAGCTGAAGCTCGGCGGAGTACCTGGCATCTCTATTCACCCGATACGAGTTCAGGCCGCCCTGGAATCCCGTTCTGCCATACTCCGTGCTGTACACGCGCAATTCTTCCTCGGGCAGCCATTTGCACGCTGCGATCGCAGATCCGGATGGCATTTCCGGCGCGACGGTTTCCGCCATGCCCTTGTTCAGATCCATCACGTAGTAGCGTGGAAGCTTGGCCATTTCGCTGGCACTGTTGGCGGTGAGTGGGAAGGGCTTGTTGTCTTTCCAGTCTGCGCTTTTGAAGTGATAGTACGCGCGCAGGAAATTATGAATAGCCTGTGAAGGATGCCACATATTCTCGTTCGCCGGCCGGGTCGTATAGTACGTCTGATAGTACTTTCTTGGGACCGGCAACTTCGCCAGATCATCATCGACGTTGGCTTCACGCGTAGCGCCGGGTTTCGGCGGGTCGTTGGCCGTATTGAACGCCAGCCGCGGCGCGCCTCCAAACGGAGCGCTCATCAGGACCACCGACCGGAAAACGTCGGGCCGCGCGAGCGCGCACCAACCCGCCACGCCAGAGCCATGATCGTGACCTACCACCGCAGTCACTGAACGATAGCCGATTGCGGATACGAGCGCGAGCATGTCTCTCACTTTGTTGAGCAGCGTAAACGGCAGAAGATCGTTATCGAATGTCACATCGGTACCGCCGCTGCGCCCGTAACCGCGAAGATCGGGTGCAATGACATGAAATCCCGCGCGCGCGAGCGGCAGTATCACTTTTCTCCAGCTGTAGGCGAGTTCCGGGAATCCATGGATGAGCAACACGCACGGCCGCCCGGCGCTTTCGAACCCCGCTTCCAGCACGTGATACGTGATGCCATTGACGTTGTTGATGAACCGCGAACGAATGCCGAGGGGAAGTGTAGTGCCGCCGTAGGCTACCTCGCTGTTTGTTTGAGCTGTTGCGCGCACCGCTGCCGAAAAGCCGATAGGCATGGCCGCGAGTCCTTGAAGAAGTTGCCGCCGCGTCATTGTTTGCCTCCAATGTTTGTCGCATTCTGCCGGGCGAGCAGCCTGAGGCGCACCGCTTGCGCGCATTCGTCTTCAATTTTGAAGTAGCGGGCCACAGCAGCCGCGCCAACCTCCATGGGGTGCGCCTCGCCCGGCCGTCGATCGGACAGCATCCTGAGGCTGGGAACAGCATTGTCAAACTGAGACTGATTTCCCATGATGATGGTGGCGCCCGCGGTGGCCGCAATCGCTGAAAATCTCCGAACCGAAGCGAGGTAGGTGTCGAAATGCGGCACATCATTAGGGAAATTGAATTCGGTACCGCCTGAATAAGCAACGGTCAGCGGCTTGCCGCGGTCATGCACCTGGAAGATGCCGGAAATCGCCCCGGGCGTGTGGCCGGGCGTCAGATAAATCGTAACCGTTCTGCCGCCAAGCGTGATCTTCATGCCGTCGGTGGCGACAATGTCACGCTTCGGCTTGCCGTTTGGAAAGCCGTTGACGGATTCGGCGACCAAATCCCAATCGCCGGCTCCCATGACGATGCGCGCACCGTAGCGTTCTTGCATCAGTTTGGCGCCGCCGACTTCGTTCTGATGGGCATGCGAAACAATGACGTATTTCACCTTGGCCGGATCGAGCCCGAGCTTTTTCAAGCCGCCGACGATGATATCCTCCGCGTCATAAACGCCCTGTGTGTCGTAAAGGATGATTCCATCGCTGGTGGTCAGAGCCCAAGTCGAACGGGAAGGCGTGCCCATCCAATACAGATCGTCAAAAGCCTTTTTCGGCTCGAGGTATGTGCTTCTGCGATTGGGGTTCTCTCTGGGCGCTGGAGCGTCCGGCCGAGCAGGGGCGTTCAGCGGCGCCACACAAAGTGCCGTAACCAAGCCGTAGAAATCAGGGGTGTCGTCGCGGCCTCCCGAGGCGTTCTTGCCGGCTGCAAGATGTCCTTCGATCGAATCCGGAGCAGGCCGCAGGGTCTGCGCATCGGCAGCGCCCATGAAGACCAAGACAACAAGCGCACAAGCGATATTCCATTTTGAATTACGCATAATGTTTCCCCTGATCTGTGTTGTCCGCGTTCGTTGCAACTAATGCTAGCACGACTGCTGAGCCGTAACCGAAGGAAGCGATCATTCGGTTTTTCCGCATTCTCCACCCCACCACCGCCGCGGAGGTGGGGTGGATTTCGTACAGCCTGACACTGAACTGCTCGAGCATCTCTGCGAAAATAACCGGGACCTGCCGGTTCTGGAGCGGTACTGGCGCGGACAAGAGCAGGCCGGTGCATCAACGAAGGGAAAACAGTAAGGAAAACACGACTCGCAATTTTGGTGTGCAGGGCCTCGGTTGCCGCGAGCACAGGCTGCTTCTCGCGGCGGATGAGCCAGCGCGCCTTACCAGGCTTGTCGGCCGTTATTGTTCTTTCGGCGGCGTGGCTCCTTTACCTACCATGTGCACGAAGTCCTTCTCGTTTTCCAGGCAGTAATAATCGATGAGCTCGCTATCGAGTATGAGAGGCTGAGTGATCCTAACGGTCCAAGGCGCGGTATAGGCCTTCGGGTCGTCGATGGTGATTTCGACTTCCAGCGTTCCATAGTTCGGGCGCCGGATCCTCTCGGTCATTTTGGCGGCGCTGGTCAGAGGATTTCCGTCCGAGTCCAACCATAAGTCGTCACGGAAACCAGAGGTTTCGACCACCAGCGTGTCCCCTTCCCACCTTGCGGTAGAATAGCCGTTCCAGGTCGGATTCGGATCCGGGGGAAGAGGCCGCCCATCCATAAAAATCTGTCGATATTGCATGTTACGTTCGGTCAGTATGACTAAACGGCCTTCAACCTGAAATATCCTCTTGTAATAGTCATCCGTCCAGATTCGAGGAGCGCCCCGCGGCATGCATCGAACGTTGGGGTCGTCTTTCGCGAGGTCCGCTTTCCGTTTTTGGACTAGTTCCGCCGTCCAGGGCTGATAGGGCGGACCGTCCTTCAGACTATAGGCAATGTTTAGAAACTCACGGGAGATTTGCAGATCGTTGCAGTGCGCGCCGCACGGCGGGCCGACGTTCACCCATCCCCACATTCCCGAGAAATCCGGCTTGCCATCTGCGGTCCGGAGCGCGGGCGCGGACAGATCGGGCTTGCCATCCGCGGTGCGCGGCACTCCGGGAGTCGGATGATCCGGCCACTGCGCGGGCAAAGGCGGCGCGGTGGCTGCCAAAATCAGCGCTGCCGCAGCCGTTTGCAAATACCATCGTATTTGGACTGAAAAAGTATGCTTCACGCAAAAGGACATGGGACCTCCACGTGTAAATGTTTACCTACCGCATCCTGCTTACAACAAACGAATTCGTCAGCGCTTGATGAGCGTTCCTCCAGGCACGGTCGTTTCTATTCTATGACGGGCCCTTCTAAAGCACAGCGGCCGCATTTCTAACGCTACTTTTGAAAAGCTAACACTGCTACCGCGTTTCCAACGTTGACTTTGAAAAAGCAGCACTGAGTTCGTAAAAATCCTTTCTGGAACCGGCACCGATTAACAGCCGCGAAGGTCCGGTTCCGTTGCAATAATGATACATAGTTTTGGATTTCGCGCATGAATCAGGGCGAGCTGTTTGGAACTACGTTGCGGTTGCGGCCGGGAATGGTGTATCAGCCTGACTTCCTCACCCGCGATGAAGAAACCGCGCTGCTGGATGAGATCGAGAAGTTGCCGTTATCCGAGGCGAAGTACAAAGAGTACACCGCGAAGAGACGCATCATCAGCTACGGAGCGAGTTACGATTTTTCGAGCAATGAACTGATCCCGGCGGGTCCGATCCCGCTGCTCTTGTATCCGCTGCGGGAGCGCGTCGCCGCATGGGCCGAAGTACCGGCTTCGCGATTCACTCACGCGCTCGTTGCGGAATACAAGACGGGAACAGCGCTCGGCTGGCATCGCGACGTTCCGGAATTCGAGATCATCTCCGGCGTGTCGCTCGGCGGCTCCTGCCGCATGCGCTTGCGGCCGTATCCACCCAAGAAAGGCAGGGATCCCCGGAGCCTTTCAATTGAGCTCGAAGCCCGATCCGCCTACCTCATGCGGGGAGAAGCACGTTGGGGCTGGCAGCACAGCATCCCTCCGACAAAGAGCACACGCTATTCGATAACGTTTCGTACCCGGCGGCTGTAGGGGCGGTCTACGACCGCCCACGATGTCGAAACCGACAGATCGCGGGCGGTCAATAGACCGCCCCTACAGTTTTGCGCGCGCATCTAGCGCAAATCTTGGTAACTCAAGATCGCTAGTGCCGGCTTCGCCTTCATCACCGCGCGGAGGATGGCTTCGGAAACCGCTTCGGCTGCAAGAGCGCCGATGGCGCCATGGTTTGCGGCAACCGTAGACGTTCCGGTGGAGAGGGCGAACAGCGTGTCGCCGTCCTCGAGAGTGTGGGTTGGATTGATCGCGCGGGCCATACCATCGTGGCCCATTTCGGCGATCTTGGTCATTTGCGTTTTGTCGAATCGCGCATTCGTTGCAATCACGCCGATAGTCGTGTTCTGCCCCGGCTGAGAATTTTGGGCCACACCTCTGCCGGACCTGTAGGTTTCCATAATGTTGAGGAAGGCCTTTCCGTCCGGTGTGCGCGCGCCGGCGACAATCTTGCCGGTTTTTGGATCAACAACGTCACCAACGCAATTCACCGCAACAATTGCCCCGACCACGATCCCATTCGGCAGCCTAATACTCGAGGTACCGATGCCGCCTTTCATCCGCTTTCCACCGTTGAGCTTTCCAACGGTTGCGCCCGCACCAGCCCCAACACTGCCTTCTTCGAAGGAACCGGACTTTGCGTTCATCGCTGCCCGATAGCCGGCGTCCGCATTGGGACGAATCCGGCTGTCACCCACATTGAGGTCAAAAAGGATCGCCGCAGGCACGATCGGGATTTTCCCGCCGGCGAATGCGTATCCGTACCCGTGTTCTTCCAGATAGCGGGTAACACCGGTTGCCGTATCCAGCCCGAATGCGCTGCCGCCGGAGAGCACGATCGCGTTCACCTTGTCGACGCTGTTGGTCGGTTTGAGCAGATCCGTTTCGTGCGTTCCCGGCGCAGAACCCCGTACATCCACACCTGCGACCGCGCCTCGCTCGCAGAGGATGACGGTGCAACCGGTCGGCCGGCGTGAATCCGTGAAGTGACCGACTTTGATACCGTCAACGTCGGTGATGAATCCTTCTTTGTCTGCCTGCGGTCTGCGACCGCCCGGGCGCTCAAATCTTGAGGCTGCGCGCTGCCGCGCTTGCGCTTCGCGGAGCGCCCCTACAGTCAGGGCACCAAGAAATGCGCGGCGATTCATGGGGTAATCATTATCACGAAAGCCGCAAGAATTCCTATCACAGACGAGCCTGTTGCCGCTGTTAATCCAACCGAAATAATGATTGCCACAATCGCGCGCGCCGCCGTTGGCCGGCGAGAATAGAGTCCGACGATCAACGGCGCCGAAAGAGCGACGGCCATTAGCGTGTAGAAAATTTGAAGCGCTGAGATGATGGATGGAAGAGCGATCGCCAGCAGCACCCCCAACGAGGCCCCGGCGACGGCAGCGACGCGTCCCGCAAAAAGCAGATCACGATCCGAAGCCGCCGGCCGCAAGAAAGTCTTGTAGAGATCCACGCTGAGCGAACTGGATAGCATGAACAGAATCGCGTCGCTCGCGCTGATCTCGGCCGAAAACACGGCTGCCAGCGTCAAAAGTCCCAGCCAGGGCGGCATTAATTTAGTCATGACCATCGGAAGCGCGAGTTCCCGATTCGACAGGTTCGGATATTGGGCTCGCGCGATGATGCCGAGAATTGCAGGCGCGAACGCAAACAGCAAAAGGCCGGCGGCGTTCCAGTTGACGCCCTCACGTACGGTGCGCTCGTCTCGCGCTCCGTAGAGTTTCTGGATCAACCCCGGCGAAATGATGAACGATGGCACAAGAATGGAGACATAAGACAAAATTCCGCGCGCGCCCAGGCCGGGTAAAGCTTCCATCGTCGGCTCTAATGCGTGCCATCCACCGGCTGCCGCCAAACCGAAAGGTACGGCGAGAACGAATCCGGTAAACTTCACAGTGAATTGGATGAGATTGACCCAGGCCGAGCCGAGGAGGCCGCCGGCAGCAAAATATGAACTGACGACAATGCCGCCAATGAGGCAGCCTTGCCATTTGGGAAGCCCGACGACGATTTCGAGAATTTGCGAAATCGCAATGAGCTGCCCTGCGAGAATCATGAGCGTCCCCATCCACAGCAAAATGGCGATGAGGCCGCGAACGGACCGGTTGTATCGATGGTCGAGAAAATCGCCCACCGTCCGCCAGCCGTTTTTCGCTGCCAGGCTCCATATTTTCGGTCCGACCGTGTTTGCCAGGATGAACGATCCGATGCCTGCAGAGCCGACCCACCACCAGGCACTCCAACCGAAGGCGTAGCCAAGACCGGTAGCGCCGACAGTGGATCCCGCCCCGATGTTCGCCGCGAGAAATGTCGTTGCCAGAAGACCGGGCCCGAGCCGGCGGCCGGCAACAAGGAAGTCATCAGCCTTTCGAACTTTACGCGAGATGAAGAAACCGATTGCGATGAAGAGGGCCGAATACAGGATCAGGATCGTGAGTTGAAGATTCACTTAATCACACAATGTTAAACTGAAACCTCGGTGAAAGCACTCATCCACGAAAACGTCGCGCTTGCACCCCTCACGACCTTCGGTATTGGTGGCCCCGCGCCCTACTTCATTGATGCGCCGGACGAAGAAACCGTTGTTGAAGCCATTCGCTGGGCAAAAGAAAAGGTCCTGCCGATTTTTATGCTGGGAGGCGGTTCAAACCTGCTGATCGCTGACACAGGTTTTCCGGGTCTTGTCATCCGGATCGGTATCCGCGGCATCGAATGGGCAAGCAGCAACGGTAAGACGATTGTGCGAGCCGGGGCAGGCGAGGAGTGGGATCCGCTCGTTGCCTTGTGCGTCGAACGGAATTTAGCCGGCCTCGAATGTCTCAGCGGCATTCCCGGCTCTGTTGGGGGAACACCGGTACAGAATGTCGGGGCATACGGACAGGAAATTTCCGAAGTCCTCCTGAGCGTCCGAGCCTATGATAGAAGCGCCGATCGGATCGTTGAGCTCTCACACGATGGATGCGGCTTCACGTACCGCACGAGTCTTTTCAACACTACCGCGAAAGATCGTTATGCGGTGCTCAACGTCACCTATGCGCTGAGCAACGGCGGACTTCCCCACATTCGCTATCCGGAGCTTCAGCGGGAATTCGAAGGCAAAACCGCAAACGCGACACTGGCAGAAGTTCGCGCCGCTGTGCGCCGGATTCGTGCGCGCAAAGCGATGCTGCTCGTCGACGGAGATCCCGATTGCCGTAGCGCCGGGTCTTTCTTCAAGAATCCGATCGTCACAGAAC
>WNEW01001722.1_pt1 | contig 10634 bp, 8 predicted proteins | sample 5399891 | NCBI WGS metagenome assembly WNEW01 (sample SAMN13153336, study PRJNA577476) | soil metagenome | isolation source: 40 cm grassland meadow soil pre-rain plot 5 | place: USA:California | collected 2015-09-08 | reverse complement strand
AGGACCCAGACCGCTGCCAGCGGTATTACTCGCCAGACGCGGACGAACCCCCAGTGCCAACAGAGCCGCCCGGCGACGGCGTGGCGTTTTCCATTGCCGCCACATAGCCGCTCGTAATCGCAGCCGAACCCAGCGGGTCAGTGAGATCAGTACTAACGGCGTTTCGCTGAAGCCAAAATAGCTTCGCCAGCCCCGCATGTACGGAGCCAGTTCCGCTATGGTTGCCTCCAGACTGACGCCCTTTGCCCGTCGCGTGACCTCCCGGATTCGTGTCTTGAACCGCTCCAGAGCTTTCGACGCAATAGTGCGCTTAATCTCCGGGCCGTCCGTAAAACTGAATCCGAGAAACTTCCGCTGCTGCGGTCGCGCAACCGCACTCTTCGCCTCATTCACCTTGAGCTTGAGCTTTTGTGTGATGAATCGCGTGACGCTATCCATCACCCGTTGACCCGCCCGTTCGCTGCGAACATAGATGTTGCTGTCGTCTGCGTAACGAACAAAGCGATGTCCACGGCGCTCCAACTCCCGATCGAGTTCGTCGAGGACGAGGTTGCTGAGCAGTGGCGAAAGTGGACCCCCTTGCGGAGTTCCTTCGACGCTTGGGCTGACCAACCCATTCTCCATCACCCCAGCGTTCAAGAACGCACGGATGAGTTTCAACAGTCGCTTGTCCTCGACTCGCTTTGCAATCTGACCCATCAGTTTGTCGTGATGAACGCGATCGAAAAATTTCTCCAGATCGAGATCGACGACCCAACCATAACCCGCAGCGATGTACTGCTGCGCTTGGGCCACCGCTTGATGAGCGGAGCGTCCCGGCCGAAAACCGTAACTGTGATTGGAAAACGTCGGGTCCCACCGTCTCTGCAGAACCTGCATCACCGCCTGCTGGATGAATCGGTCCAGCACCGTTGGAATGCCGAGTTGGCGCACTCCTCCGTCCGGCTTGGGGATTTCTACCCGTCTCACCGGTTTCGGCTCGTAGATTCCGCTCAACAGTTGGTCCCGAATGGCTGGCCAGTGCTGCCTCAAGTAGTCAGCGAGTTGATCGACGGTCATCCTGTCGATACCCGCACTACCTTTGTTGGACTTGACCTGCCGCAATGCTTGCTTCAGATTGTCTCGCTCACATACTTCCTCCATCAGGCAATCGGTTCGAACTGGGTTTTCGGGTTCACTTGTCGCCCTGGACGATTCAGTCTCTTCCCCTCCGGCTTCTCGGGCTTCACCCGTTAGCCCGTCAGAAAAGTCCGGTTGCTTCCGGATGTTCTGCTGCTTGTCGTCCTTGAGACTCATGGCCTACTAACCTCTCCTTCTCGTTCGGGCCTTCGATCACCGTTTCCGGCTCCGCCTATCCGTTAGCTCCACCTTTCGGTGTTGGAGTGCCTCACTAGCCTTGCCGACGACTCGACCTAATATGCCCTATGCTGACTTCTGCTTCGTGGTCAGACTGCCTTTCGACAGCCTCAGTCGCCGAAGCGACACGGAGCAGATCTCCCGGGGTAAGCTCAGCTGCCTTCCGTGCACAATCGCCGAATCTACGCTTCGCACCCTTGATGGATATGGACTTCGCAGTAAGTTGCCCGCTCGTCCGGTACTGGCGCCTAATATCCGGTTTTTGTTCATCGACTCGCACGTTTGATCCATGCTTCCTTCGGACCCCGCCTCGCGGCGGTAGCCCTTGCATTATCACTAGGCCTTCACCTCCATCAGGTTGGCCAGAGGACTTTCACCTCCAAACTGCCGAACATGCCCGGCACACAACTACGCGCGGTCACAGACCGCGCCTACAGTAAAAAGCGTCCCATTATCGAGTTTTTCCGCAGCCTGCTAAGTTAGGAGGGGAGTTGCCGTACTCCAACTCATTCACAAAGCCACTTCACGAAGTCGCGAGCATCATAGCCGGAGGGAATCATCGGGACGCCGACTTCCTTTTCAACATCCTTAATCTTGAGATCATCAAGGAACAGATAATCATCCCCAACCATTGCTTCGGACGGCAATACCACGAAATCGCCGTAAACGTTTCCTTTCAACGCGGCGATAAAATCGCTGCCCATGAGCAGGCCGGCGACGCCTATGCCGGGTCCCCAGAAGCGGCTTTCAACGGCCACAGTCTTCAGATCCATGCCGAGGCGATCCACACATTCCTTTAAATAAGGATAGAAAATCGTACCCGTGCAAACCGTCCCTCGCTTGACCTGGTGCGAACCGGTTCGTGAACGAAGCGCTCTGTTGAATTGCGTAAGGAACGTGCGCACCATTCCCACTCCATTCTCGATTTGCGGAAAATCCACATAGTGGCTCGCGGGCGGAATCTCAGCTCCCGCCATGATGTAGATCTCGTCGCCCAGGAAAGCAAACGGCGTTCCGATTCGCCGCTTCAATTTCTTCTGGATTGGAGTGATGTGATCGATCGTCTGCCGCGCGATATCCGGCGTAAACGGTGTCAGTCCGGGAAGATTGTTACGGTACTGCGTCAGTCCCACCGGAACGATGGCCAGAGAAGCGACGCTCGGAAAGAACTTCAAGAGGTCGTCGATTGTGCGCTCGAGGTGTGGGCCATCATTCAGACCAGGACAAAGCACGACCTGTCCGTGCAGTTGAATGCCGGCTTTGGCCAGGCGGTCGATTTTCGCCATAAAGACGTCATACTCGTCGATACCGAGCAGTTGCCTCCGCAACTCGGGTTCCGTGGCATGGACCGAAATGTACAAAGGTGAGAGCCTTTGATCGATGATCCGGCGCAGTTCGTCTTCATTCACATTCGTCAGCGTCAGGTAATTTCCGAACAGGAACGACAGCCGATAGTCTTCATCCTTGATGTGCAGCGAACGGCGCACACTTTTAGGGTTTTGATGCACGAAACAAAAGACGCACTGGTTCTTGCAGGTCAGAGGCTCGATCGGCTCGAATTCCAGGCCAAACGATTCCCACTCCCGCCGGACAAACGTCATGGCGCGGTCTTGCGTTTGAATCGTGGTACGGCGGCCGACATTGCCGGCCCTGAACTGGAAATCGATAACATCTGAGAGCGGCTTGCCATTCAGTTCGCGTATCTCGTCTCCTGGCTTGAGTCCGATGCGATCGGCAAGCCCGCCGCGCTCAACCGACAGGACGCGCAGCTTCTGAGCTTCGCCGCTTCGATGCGCAGGCGCGTCGCGATATTCATGCACCGCCTTATGCACATACGCCGAGGCCGAAAATTGTTTCTTGGCATTACTCATTGAAGGACCATCGGCGCAGCGAGCGGACGAGATAGTGCAGACCTGAAAAGGCCGTCATGAGGCCAGTCATATAAAAGAGGATGTTCATCTCCGGTAGAGTGATGTGCCGCCAGTTCACGTAGAGCACAGCCAGAACCGTCACGACCTGCATCGCCGTGGTCGTCTTGCCATAGGGAGACGGGGTGAATACGCGCCAGCCCACCATGAGCACCACAATCAAACTGACCAGGAGGATGAAAAGATCCCGGCAAATGACGATGATCATCAACCACCGGGGAATCGTATTGTGAAATTCCATTTGCGGCAGCGACAAAATCAGGATGGATGCCGTCATCAACAGCTTGTCCGCCAGCGGATCGAGCACAGCGCCGATCGATGTCTTCTGCCCGAACCGCCGGGCAATGAGGCCGTCGAGCACATCCGTCACACCCGCTGCGACAAATGTGCCCAGCGCCCAGCCGAGTTCATGATAGGCGAGCAGGATAATGAAAACCGGTACGAACACGATCCGCAGGATCGTCAGCTGATTTGCCGTGGTGAGTACGGCAGACCTGTATTGCTCGACTCTCGTGGACATGATGGGCTCGACTTTTTACTCCGCCGCTATTGGCATCTTAACGTCGAGTATTTGTCTCGAGCAAAATCCATCCGCTTTCGAGCAGAAGAAGTATGTGAGCTTGCCGGGAATCTCATATTTGCCTGGTTTGGCGGCTGTGACAGGCACTTTGATGACGGGCAAATCGACGTAGTATTGATCCTTCGACTTCGGATCCTCTGAAGGCGCCTTGAGCTCGCTTTTGACGAGCGATACGCCGGGCACAGCGGTCAGCTTCAACGTCATCGGCAAAGTGCGATCGACGGCGTAACCTTTTAACACCGTAAACGAAACCGTCACTTCACCCCGTTTGCCCGCCTTGATCGGCGTGCTCGGCTTGAAATCCGGCTGGAGGATCTGCGGTAGTCCCCCTCCTGGTCCGCTCAGTTGGCTGACGAGAACCATCAGTCCAAACGCGACTTTCAACATCGAAATCTCCAATAATCCATCGGTACGGAATACAATGTGCTAGGGAATATTACCATGAAAGTCGTCAATGTCGTGGGAGCGCGGCCGAACTTCATGAAGATCGCGCCCATCGTCGAGCGGATCAAGCAAACGCCGGACTTAACCGGCATTCTCGTCCACACCGGCCAGCACTACGACGAAGGCATGTCGGATGTTTTCTTCCGCGATTTGGGTATTCCTGTTCCCGATATGCATCTTGGTGTCGGATCGGGCACGCACGCCGAACAGACGGCGCGCATCATGGTCGAGTTTGAAAAAGTCTGCTTGAGCCAGAAACCCGATCTCGTGCTGGTGGTCGGGGATGTGAATTCCACGATGGCCTGCGCCATCGTGGCGGCGAAGCTTCTGATTCCCGTCGCTCACGTTGAAGCTGGATTGCGCAGCTTCGACCGGACGATGCCCGAAGAAATCAATCGCCTCGTTACCGACACGCTGGCAGACCTGCTTTTCACCACCAGCCGGGATGCCGACGACAATCTGAAACGTGAAGGTGTCGATCCGTCGAAGATCCACTTCGTCGGAAATGTCATGATCGACACGCTTTTGAAGCACCGGGAAAAAGCCGCAGCGCTCGACATCGACAAACCGAAACAATATGCCTTAGTAACGCTCCACCGGCCATCGAATGTGGACGATCCGGGAGTTCTTGGACCGATCCTTGAGGCGCTGGAAGAGATATCAAAGACGATGCCGGTGCTCTTTCCGATACACCCGCGGACACAGAAGCGCGTTCGTGACTTCGGGTTTTCGATGGACGGCATCCGCACCATGGCGCCGTTGGGCTACCTGGAATTTCTCAATCTGGAATCGACGGCGACTGTGGTGCTGACCGATTCCGGAGGACTTCAGGAAGAAACGACCATTCTCGGCGTGCCCTGCCTCACGCTTCGGCATAACACCGAGCGCCCGGTAACCATTACTCACGGAACCAATACAATGGTGGGGCCCGATAAAGGCCGGATCCTGCACGCGTTCCGCCGTATCGTGAATGGCGACTGGAAACCCTCCGGCCCTCCAGAGCTGTGGGACGGCCGCGCGGCCGTCCGGATTGTTCAAATCATCCGCGAACTCCGCGGCGGACTGTAGGCGCGCTCTATGAGCGCGCGTTGTTATTGGAATCAACGAACTACGCGCGGTCACAGACCGCGCCTACGGTAAAAGGCCCTTACTGCTGCGCATCCGACTGGCTGCACTTTCCGCCGATGCAGCGGTTGTTCTCCTCGCAGACGTTTTCGAAGATCTTCCATGTCGGATGAAGCCGCATTTGAAAATCTTGCGACCAGGGCGCAGTGAAAATTTTCGGATCGTCGATCCTGACGTTGTATGACACCAGCACCGGATCGATAAACTTGAGGCGCTCGACGACGTGCGCGGCATCGCTGTGCCAGTGGCCCACGCCGGTCATGTCGAACGACGCGTCCATCATCCATTCTTTCAGACCGATGGTGTCGATCACAAAAGTATCTCCGTCCCACCAGCCGATGGAGTCTCCCATCCACGTCGACTCCACATTTTTGTCGTGCGGGCGATTGGGCGTGCCGATTGGAATCACACGGAAGAAGTGCATGTACTCATACAAAACGATCATCTTATCCGGCGTCTGAATCCACTGCTGCGCGTAGGGAGACAGGATTTGCCGCGTCAATCCATTGGGCAAACAAAAAGCCGTTGGGTCGTCCTTGTACGTGTCGCCCGAAGCTTTCCGCGTCATGAACGCTTCCCCGCCCGGTTTGAACGGCGAAAAATTTTTCGCGGTATAGACGGAAACCGATGGAGTGTCGGTGTCGTTGGCTGTGACCTTATGTGTGAAACCAGGCCCCGCCCACACTCCGTTGAAGTTCGGCTTGCCATCCCCTGTTCGAGGTATACTCTGCGCGCTCGCCGAATATAAAAAACCGGCGGCCAGCAAAACGACCGGGATGGAAAAGCGATATTTCAGCATGTCGAAAACCTCCTATCCGCGCGCATGAGGTTACCTTAAAGGAGAATCTTAGGAAAGTGTCCTCGCAAGGCGTAACGACTGCATCTACCAAAGAACCGGCTTTTGCCGCACTTCATCACCGGGACTTTCGGTTCTTCTTTGTTGGCACAATGCTGGCCATGATGGCGGACAACATCGAGCACGTCGTCAGTTACTGGCTGCTGTTTGAGAAGTTTCACTCGCCGGTTCTGGCGGGTTTTGCCGATATCAGCCACTGGACTCCGTTTCTGTTGCTTTCCGTTTATTTCGGCGGGATCGCCGATCGATACGACTGCCGGAAGGTTGTCCAGTTTGCCCAAATCCTGTTCATGGGTGTCTCGGCAACGTGGGCCATACTTTTTTTCACGAATACCATCCAGGTCTGGCATGCAGGAGTTCTACTGATCATTCACGGCATCGCGGGCGTGATGTGGGCGCCTGCGGAGCAGTTGCTGATCCACGACATCGTGGGCATGGAGCATCTTCAGAGCGCCGTGCGGCTCAACGCCACCAGCCGGCAGCTCGGTATACTCTTCGGGCCCGCAGTCGGCGCCGGGCTCATGTTGTTGCTCGGGCCTCCGCTGGCGCTTGTCGCCAATGTGTTCATTTATTTTCCGTTGACATTGTGGTTGCTGTACGTGCCCTACACGGGTCATCTGCGTAAAGAAGCTCCACCCAAGAGAGCTATCGGCTGGAATGATGCGCTGAATCTGTTTCGGGAAGCTGCGCGCAGCCGGCCGATCATGAGCATGGTGCTTTTGGGCGGAACTGCGTCGTTGTTCGTCGGGAATGCATTTCAGACGCAGATGCCCGGATTCGCCTACGATCTGGGTGCGCGTACAGCCGATTTCGCCTATAGCGCGCTGCTCATGGCGACGGCGGCGGGATCGGTGTTCGGCGGCTTCCTGTTAGAAGGAAAGGGCTGGCTCCGGGCGAAAGTCCGGAGCACGATTGTTTGCGCCATTTTCTGGTGCGTCACGACGGCGGCATTCGCCGTCTCCACCAATTATTACTTATCGCTGGCGCTCCTGTTTGTCGGGGGAATCCTGAATCTTGCTTTCTATTCCTCAGCGCAGGCGATCGTGCAGATCCTCGCTCCAAGCGAGCTGCGCGGGCGGCTCGTGGGGCTTTTCAACATGTCGGCTCTCGGCTTGCGCGCTTTCAGTGGAATAACGGTGGGGGTGATCGGAGGACTGATCGGCATTCACCGGTCCCTGGCTTTCAGCGCCATCGCACTGTTCGCCGTGACCCTGCTGCTTCTGGTTTATTCCGTTCCAGCCTGGGCAAAATCAGAATAGGTCCCGATGTTATCTTTGAGACCCATGGATGTTCTGAAAAGCCTCTTCCACCAGCATTTCCGTTCGCCGGTTGAAACTGTTCATCCGCTTCAGGGACAACTCGGGGGGTCGGGCCGGAACATCATTCGTCTGGCGAATCGAAGCCAGAGCGCGATCGGCATTCTCCACACGGTGCGGGAAGAGAATCTCGCATTTGTGGAATTCTCGAAGCATTTCCGCCGGCATGGACTGCCGGTCGTCCACATTTACGCAGAAGCTTTGGATGCGGGAGCGTACCTCGAAGAAGACCTGGGCGACACCACGCTGTTTGAATTTCTCTCGAAGAACAGGACGGGAGCGGACATTCCGCTGGAGGTCGTCGATGCCTATCGGAAAGTTGTCGCAATTCTTCCTCGTTTCCAGGTCGAGGCAGGTCGCGACCTCAACTACAAATTTTGTTATCCACGCGCGGTTTTTGATCGTCAGTCGATCACCTGGGACTTGAATTATTTCAAATACTATTTTCTGCGGCTGGCAGGCATTCCTTTCAACGAACAAGAGCTTGAGAATGATTTCGGGCGATTGACGAAGTTCCTGCTCACGGCAGATCACGATTATTTTCTGTATCGAGACTTTCAATCGCGCAACATCATGCTGCGGGATGGGCAACCGTTCTTCATCGATTACCAGGGTGGGCGCAAAGGCGCGTTGCAATATGACATCGCCTCGCTGCTGTACGATGCGAAGGCCGATCTGCCGCCCGAATTGCGGCAGCACCTGCTGGATCGATACCTCGAAGTTCTCGCCGCTTTTATCGATCTGAAGCGCGATGCATTCATGTACACGTACTACGCATACGTTTACGTGCGCATTCTTCAAGCCATGGGCGCATATGGTTTCCGCGGCTTCTATGAACGCAAGCCGCATTTTCTCCAATCGGTTCCTTATGCCCTGGGGAATATTCGTTGGCTGCTTCATAACGCCGAGCTTCCGATTGAGTTGCCGACGCTTATGGATGCGTTCAAAAGGATGATCGGGTCCGAGAAGCTGCAGAGTCTTGCTCCGGATAGCGGGAACCTTCAGCTCCGCATTTTCAGTTTTTCATTTCATGGCGGACCTGTCCCGGTAGATCAGTCGGGCAATGGCGGTGGATTCGTTTTCGATTGCCGCGCGCTCCCGAATCCCGGTCGCGAACGACGATTCATGGATCTCACAGGGAAGGACGCTGCCGTCATCGAATACTTGGTCCAGCAGGAAAGCTCGCAGCAATTCTTTGCTAACGTTGTCGCCCTTGTGGAAGCGAGCGTCGAGACATATGAAAAACGAGGTTTCAAGAGCCTGATGGTTTCGTTTGGCTGCACTGGCGGGCAGCACCGGTCGGTGTATATGGCCGAGCAATTGGCAAAGCATTTTCGGGGAAAGGCCGGCCTGGAAGTCGTCGTTCGGCACCTTGCTTTGGAGAGTCTCGGCAGGTGAAAGCCATGGTCCTGGCCGCCGGCCTTGGAACCCGTCTTCGGCCGCTCACCGATACTCGTCCGAAGGCACTGGTGGAAATTGCAGGACGTACGCTGCTGGAAATCACGCTCGAGCGTCTGCGTGACTCCGGAATCGACGCAGTGATCATCAATGTGCATCACCTTGCGGACATGATCGTTGAATACTTGAAAGCAAAGAACAATTTCGGGATGCATATTGAAATTTCCCGCGAAGAGTTGTTGCTCGACACAGGTGGAGGATTGAAGAAGGCGGCATGGTTCTTTCGCGACGATGCGGAGCCGTTCGTACTGCATAATGTCGACGTCATCACCACGATCGATCTTCATCTCATGACGGAATATCACAAGGATAATCGAGCGCTTGCCACTCTGGCCGTCCAGGATCGGCCGACGTCGCGGCCACTCGTCTTTGATAATCAACTTCGATTGCGGGGGCGCGGCCCGGGTCTCGCCTTTGCCGGGATTCACGTGATTTCACCGCAACTGCTTCCCAAACTGACCGGGGATGGCGCCTTCTCGATCATCAATTCTTATCTTCGTCTGGCTTCGCAAGATGAAACGATCCTCGGATTCCACGCCAATGAATACTTCTGGCGGGATGTAGGCAGGCTAGCTGACTTGAAACAGATCGAGAAGGACCTCCCTTTGGAGCATCCCTTGCGCAGACCAGGGCGTGAATGACCGCAAACGCGAGTTAATTGCCGAAAAGTTAATGGATATCGGCAATTATGGCGTGTCTATCCTGGCGTTCTCCCAGTTTGTCGCGGAAAAGACGAACTGGAATATCGTCTTTTTCGCGATTTCTTTTGGGTATTCTGTTTCGTTGTCGTCAATGGGATTCTTGATTGAGGCATGAGCGAACAAGATCTGGCTTTCGTGGTTCTATTCGGCGTACCGGTTTTAACGGTGTTGATCTATACCCTTGTCTGGCGCTACAAACACCCCCGTGAACGCGCACGCTTCGACCACAAGGAATAGATTCCCGCACTCTTTCGTCAGCCGCCCAATGTTGGCCCACGGGCCGGACGGGGGATGGATTTAAGACAAAAAATTTCGGCGGGTGGACGGCCAGAGTCGGGCCGCTTCACTGCTTGTCTCCTTCTGTTCGACGTCTTGTTAGGGAATTACCGCGACGACTCTTCCCGACCCGGTATGACTGGGGTCAGACGAGTATCCGGCATCTGTTTTGACGACGACCATTCTGACGATATCGCCGGAAATCAGCGCACCAGATTGCTTCGCAGAACTCGATACGATCACCGCCATGTATGATGGAACGCTGTTCGGCGGCAGTTGGCTGGTGCCCGTCCTTGTGCTCCAGGTGCCGCCAGCCTTCGGCGGATTCGTGCTGGTGGCGAATCCTTTGAAGCTGGACGGTGCTTTACCACCACTCAAGGAGTTCGACTTCGCCCATTGGTTGCCCCAGAAAATAACGCGGGCACCCGTGGCCGCATTGCCATCGCCTATGACAAACGTGCCACCTTCGGCCCCGGCCGGAAACGCATAGACGAACTGCGACAGACCGGCTCCGCTCCCATTGAAGTTGGGGCTGCCGCTATAGGTGACGGTGATCGGATGGAGTCCTACCGGCAGGGCGGAGGTAATCAGTGT
>WNEW01003314.1_pt1 | contig 10657 bp, 10 predicted proteins | sample 5399891 | NCBI WGS metagenome assembly WNEW01 (sample SAMN13153336, study PRJNA577476) | soil metagenome | isolation source: 40 cm grassland meadow soil pre-rain plot 5 | place: USA:California | collected 2015-09-08 | reverse complement strand
GCTCGATCGCCGCGCGGAGAAGCCCGGCGATCGCCTTGGCCGTGACGGCGCCCTGGAAGCCGACGCGCTCGACCGTCGCGCCGACGAGGAGCTCGCCCGAGGGGCGCGGGACCAGATAGACGTCCTCCGTGTGCACACAGTGATGCAGGACGGCCGGCACGTGGGTGAGCGCCAGCATCTGGCCGCGCCGGGGCTCGACGGGCAGCCGCGCGCCGAATGACGCGACGAGCTGGCCCGTCCACGCCCCCGCCGCGAGCAGCACGACGTCGCCGTCCACGTGCTCGCCGTCGGCGACCACGCCGTGCGCCCGCCCGGCCTCGACGACGACACGCGAGACCGACAGGCCGGCGCGGAGGACCACGCCCGCGGCGACCGCGGCCTGGGCGTAGGCGACGACGAGGCGCTGGTTGTTGACCCAGTGCTCGCCCCGCACGAACATGGCGCCGCGCACTCTCGAGGCGAGCGCGGGCTCGCGATCGCGCACCTGGCCCGCGTCCCACGCCTCGATCCCGAAGTCCTTCGCCGGGTGGCGCGCGGCCCGCGCCTCGGCGTGGAGGACGTCCTCGGCCGTGAAGAGCGGATAGATCGTGCCTCGGGTAACGTGCTCGACGTCGATCCCGGTCTGCTCGCGCAGCTCCTCGGCGACCTTCGGGTAGAGGCGCCAGCTCGCGATCGCCAGATCCTCGAAGGGCGACTGCCCGGACTCGCCGAGCAGTGTGAGCATCCCCGCCGCTGCGCCGGAGGCCTCGGCGCCCGGCGTCGCGCGCTCGAGGAGCGTGACCGCGCAGCCCGCCCTGGCGAGCGCGTACGCCGTCGCGCAGCCGATGATCCCGCCGCCGACGACGACGATCTTCACGACGCCGCCAGCGCCTCGAGGAACCGCCGGGTCGCGTCGGCCGGGGAGTCCGCCGCGAGAATCGACGAGACGACGGCCACGCCGCGCGCGCCGGCCCGCCGCACCTCGCCGACGCGCTCGGGCATGATCCCTCCGATCGCGACGACGGGGATCCGGACGGCGGCGGCGACGCGCGCGAGCTTGTCGAGCCCCTGGGGCGAGCCGTACATGCGCTTCGAGGGGGTGTCGTAGACCGGGCCGAAGACGAGCCAGTCGGCGCCCTCGAGCTCCGCCTGGAGGGCGTCCGGGAGCGAGTGCACCGAGGCGCCGATCCGGAGCCGCTTGTCGGCAACCGCGCGGATATCTTCGACCGGCAGCGACGTGGCGGTGCGCTGAACGGCGTCGGCGCCGACCGCCAGCGCCACGTCGACGCGGTCGTTCACGATCAGGAGCGCCCGGGTGTCGAGCGTGAGGCCGCGGATGCGGCGGCAGAGCAAGGCCAGCGCTGCGGCGCCCAGGTCCTTCTCCCTCACCTGCACGGCCGGCAGCCCGGCCGCGAGACAGTCACCCACGACGCTCACGAGCTCCCGGCCTCGCGTCTGGGTACGGTCCGTGACGAGAGTGAGCCTCAGCTCGTCCAATCGGGCACGCCCTCGAGCGGCGAGGACGCGGTCGCGTAGAGCTTCTTGCCGATCCTGCCGGCGCGGTACGCCAGCCGCCCCGCCTCGAGCGCGAGCCGCATCGCCTGCGCCATCGCCACCGGATCCCGGGCGCCCGCGATCGCCGTGTTCATGAGGACGCCCTCGCAGCCGAGCTCCATCGCGATCGCGGCGTCCGACGCCGTCCCCACGCCCGCGTCGACGATGACGGGCACGGACACCGACTCGAGGATGATCTTGATGTTGTAGGGGTTCCGGATGCCGAGCCCCGAGCCGATCGGCGCGGCGAGCGGCATGACGCACGCGGCGCCCGCGTCTTCGAGCTTCCGCGCGATCACCGGATCGTCATTCGTGTACGGCATCACCGTGAACCCGTCGCGCGCGAGCGTCCGCGTCGCCTCGAGCAGCCCCTCGACGTCCGGGAAGAGGGTGCGCGAGTCGCCGATGACCTCCAGCTTGACCATCTCGCCGAGCCCCGCCTCGCGCGCGAGGTACGAGGTGCGGATCGCCTCGTCGGCGGTGTAGCACCCCGCCGTGTTCGGCAGGAGCGTGTAGCGCGTGGTGTCGAGGTGATCGAGGATCGACCCACCCGACGGCAGGCTCACGCGCCGGAGCGCGACGGTGATGATCTGGGCGCCCGACGCCTCGTGGGCCTGCTTCATGATCTCCATCGACCCGTACTTGCCCGTGCCCACGATCAGGCGCGACGAGAACTCCTTGCCCCCGAGGACCAGATTCGTGTCGGTCATGGCACTATCCCCCACCGAACGATGTCACCGCTCGCCTCGCGGCTCGACGCCGCTCAGCTCGCACCGCCACCCATCGGTCGCACGATTTCCACCCTGTCTCCCGCGTTGAGGCGCGTCGCCGCGTAGGCGCTCTTGGGCGTCACCTCGCGGTTCACGGCGACCGCCGTGTACTCGCGCTTCACGCCCAGCTCTACCAGCAGCGCCTCCACGCTGGTGCCCTCCGCGACCTCGTGCGGCTTGCCGTTCACCGTGATCTTCATCGAAAGCAAAACGGCCGCAACCCTCATCGGGTGCGGCCGCGCTCATCTCTCGCTCGCCGTGTTCCCTTCGCTGGGATTATCCAGAGCAGGTTCGAGGGGTCCCGGGCCGCACCCGGTTCTCAGGAATCCTCCCCCCACGACGACACTCGAAGTATAGCACTGCTCTCACACGGCGTCCGTGATCGCCTTCACCGCCGCGGGGTTCTCGAGCGAGGACAGGTCGCCGGCCTCCTTGCCGAGATAGGTCGCGCGGATCACGCGGCGCATGATCTTGGCGCTGCGCGTCCTGGGGAGGTCGCGCGCGAAGAGCACGCGCTCGGGCTTGAGCGCCTTGCCCATCTGCCGGGCCACGCGCTCGGTGAGCTCAGCGCGGAGCGAATCCGACGGCGACTGGCCGGGTCGCAGGACGACGAAGCAGACGATCGCCTTGAGCGTGTCGTCGGAGCGCCCCTGGAGAAACCAGAAGCCGTCGTCGTCCACGTACGCCCAGTCGCCGTGCACCCAGACGTCTTTCCAGCGTGACCAGTAGGTCTCCTCGTAGCGCGCCGGGTCCTTCCAGAAGCCCTGGGTCATGCCGGGCCACGGCGCCGTGACGACGAGCTCACCGACCTGGCCGCGCACCCGCCGGCCACGCTCGTCGAAGACGTCGGCGGCCATGCCGGGGATCGGGGCCGCGAACGAGCACGGCTTGATCGGCATGCTGGGGAAGCATCCAAGGATGCCCCCCGAGATCTCGGTCCCGCCCGTGTAGTTGATGATCGGCACGCGCGCCTTGCCGACGTTCTCGAAGAGCCACCGATAGGGCTCGGGGTTCCACGGCTCGCCCGTCGAGCCCAGGATGCGTAGCGAGGAGAGCTCGTGGGCGTGGACGTGCTCGGCGCCGTGGGGCATGAGCCCGCGCACAGCCGTCGGCGACAGCCCCATCACCGTCACCTTGTGGCGCTCGACGAGGGCCCAGAGACGGTCGGGTTTCGGGTAATCCGGCACGCCCTCGAAGAGCACGACCGTGCCGCCGTGAAAGAGCCCCGCCGTGATGAGCATCGGGCCCATGAGCCAGCCGAGGTCGCTGAGCCAGAAGAGCCGGTCCCCCTCGCCCACATCGTGGCAGTAGGCGAAGTCGCTCGCGGTCTTGACCAGGAACCCGCCGTGGGTGAGCACGGCCCCCTTCGGCCGCCCCGTCGTCCCCGACGTATAGATGATGAGGCAGGGGCGCTCGGCCTCGACGGGGAGCGCGGGGCACCGGTCGGGCTCCTTCGCGACGAACTCGTCCCACCAGAGATCGCGCCTCGCGGTCCACGGGATCTCGCGACCGAGGCGCCGGTACACGACCACGTGCCGGACGCTCGGCGACGCCGCGGCCGCCTCGTCGGCAGTCTCCTTCATCTTCACGACCTGGCCGCGGCGCTGGAAGCCGTCGGCGGTGATGAGCACCTTCGCCTCGCAATCTTGAAGGCGCGAGGCGACGGCCTGGGCGCCGTACCCCGAGAAGCACGGCGTGTAGATCGCGCCGATCCGGACGACCGCGAGCGTGGCGATGGCCGCCTCGGGCGACATCGGGAGAAAGACGCCCACGCGGTCCCCTTCCCCGACGCCGAGCCGCTTCAAGGCGTTCGCGAGCCGGTTCACCTCGCGCGCGAGCTCGCGGTAGCTCAATGTCCGGCCCTGGCCGTCATCCCCCTCCCAGATGATCGCGGGCTTGTCGCCGCGGCCGGCGTCGAGGTTCTTGTCCACGCAGTTGTCGGCGAAGTTCAGCAGGCCGCCCGGGAACCACCGGGGCCACTGGATCCCGCGCGAGGCGTCCAGCACGCGCGTGTACGGGCGCGTCCAGCGCACGCCGAGGTCGCGCACGACGGCGTCCCAGTACCACTCGGGGTCCTCGACACTCCGGCGCTGTAGCTCCTCCAGCGACCCGATCCTCTGCGAGCGCATGAAGCGGGCGAGGCGCGAGCGCTCGACGTAGTCGGGCGTGGGGCGCCAGATGATCTCGCTCTTGCCCGTCTCGCTCATGGGCTCCCCCCTCGACAAGGGAGTTTACTCGCTTCGGCGCCTCACCCACCCAACGCCAGCGTCCCGACCAGGCCGATGACGAGCGCCGCGTAGGCGAGCGCGATCAGCGTTCGCTGGCGGCGGGGCAGTGAGTCGTAGCCGGGCATGGGGTCGCGCCAGCGTCGCACGAGCATGAAGAGACCGACCACCAGCACCAGGAGCAATATCGGCGACCCGGTCACCAGCAGCGCGGTGATGCCGACGGCGTAGCCGATCAGCCAGTAGGTGCGCGTGAAGGCGCCCGCGATGCGGCCACCGTCTAGCGGCGGCACTGGGACCAGGTTGAACAGGTTCAGCAGGATCCCGGTGTGCCCGAGCGCCACCAGGAGCCGCTGCTCGAGCTCGAGCCCGGCGCCGAGTACCGCCCACGCGGCGAGGGAGCCCACGACCGGGCCCGCCATCGCCACCCTGGCCTCGACCGCGGCGTCGCGCGGGTGGCCCTGCATCGCGACGAAGGCGCCGACGAACGGGATGAACACTGGCGGGCCCGCCGGAATGCCCTCGATTCGCATGGCGACCGCGTGCCCCATTTCGTGGACGAAGATCAGCAGCACGAACCCGAGCGCGAACAGCCAGCCCCACTCGATCGCGTAGGCGCCGATCGAGATCAGCATCGTCGCCAGCGTCTTGAACTTCAGGACGCCCGCCAGAAGGCCCAGGAACTTGGCCTTGCCGAGCACGAAGAGCAGGCCGGCGCCGGCGGCACCCGCCGCAACTTTCTTGGCCTGCCCCGAGCGCGCCTCCACCGGCGCCTGTGGCTGCTGCAGGCTCTGGTACACGGCGCGCAGGTTCTCGACCTCCCGCGCGCGGCCCTCGGCGTCGCCCGCCGCGGTCACGCCGACAGCTTGACGGGGCGCGGGATGATCCAGGCCTCGTATACGACGATCGCCAGGAACACGAACTTCATGACGCCGAAGTTCGCCGCGAGCACGTGGAAGAACATGCCGAGGCTGGCGGGCGGGAACGGCACGCGGACCGGCCGGCCTTGTTGGGCGAGCTCTTGATTGATGAACGTCATGTTGACCAGATACGCGGCCACGAGGAACGACACCGCCCCCACGGCGACCGAGAGCGCCTGGAGCCCCGCGCTCCGCTTGCCTCCGGCACCGCGCGCCGCGCCGTGGCCGACGAGAAACCCGATCCCCACGGCGATGAGGCCCAGGCCGATCTTGGTGAGCACGGTGAAGCCCCACCAGACGAGCGCGCCGGCGACCCCGCCCAGGACCGCCCCGAGCAGCGCCATCGGATAGTTCACGTTCTCTGACATGCTGGCGACGGTGGTCCGCAGCTGAAGCTTGAGGATCTCGTAGCAGGTGCGGCAGAAGAAGCGGTCCTGCGCGGGGACGCGCTCGCTGTCGGTCAGCGCCGTCTGGCATCGCCCGCACCTTGTCGCGCTGGGCGTCGCTGCGGACGACGAATCGGCGTCGGCCATGGTGATCCTCCCTCGGCTGAGCTGGGTGATATCAACCATAGGTCCCCAGGCCGCCCCGGACCAAGTTTTCAGGGACGGAACACTAGCTCGCGTCGAGCTGGCGGGCGAGTGATTCACGATCGGTCACGGGCAGCTCGCACGCGTAGTTCCGGCAGACGTACGCGGTCGGCTTGCCGCCGATGGCCTCGCGGCCCTGGAGCAGCGGAATCCCCTCCGCACCCCTCGGGTCTCCCGCGATCGAGCCCGTGACGACGCGGTTGGGCAAGTAGCGGCCGAACACCTCGGCCGCGAGCGCCTGGATGCCGTCGCCCCGCTCGGGAGCGAGCAGCGCGATCTCGACGACGGGCCCCAGGTGGAAGTCGAGCGCGCAGAGGAAGCGGCCGAAGCCCGACGCGTGGCGCGCCATGAGGTCCGCCATCGGTCTGAGCGCACGGACCGCCGTCGCCTCGTAGCGCGACTCGCCCGTCAGGATCGCGAGCCGGAACAGCGTCTCGATCGCGACCGAGCTGCCGCACGGCACCGCGTTGTCGAAGAGGTTGCGCGGGCGGACGATGAGCCGCTCGTGGTCCACCCCGGTGTCGTAGAAGCCCTCGAGCCGCTCGTCCCAGAAGAGCCTCACCATGTCCTCGGCGAGCCCGCGCGCCTCGTCGAGCCAGCGCCGGTCGAACGTCGCCTCGTAGACGTCCACGAGGGCGGCGGCCACCATGGCGTAGTCCTCGAGGTAGCCCTTGAGCTTCGCCTCGCCCGCCTTCCAGGTGCGGAGGAGCCGCCCGTCGCGGCGCAGCTCGCGGAGGACGAAGTCGGCGTTCTTCACCGCGGCAGCGACGTAGTCGGGCCGGCCGAGCGCCCGGCCCGCCTCGGCGAATGCGCGGCACGCGAGCCCGTTCCACGACGCGAGCACCTTGTCGTCGCGCGCAGGGTGGACGCGTCGCGCCCGCGCGGCGTGGAGCTTCTTCCGGATCGGCGCGATCCGCTCGGGGTCGGGCTCGCCCGCCAGGTAGAGAATATTCTTCCCCTCGAAGTTCGGCCCCCGGTCGACGCCCCAGTACCGAGCGGCCACCGCGGCGTCGGCCTCGCCCAGCACCTCCCGCAGCTCGTCGGCAGTCCAGACGAAGAACTTGCCCTCGTGGCCCTCGGAGTCGGCGTCGGTCGCGGAGTAGAAGCCGCCGGCCGGATCGGTCATCTCGCGGAGCAGGTAGTCGAGCGTCTCCTCCGTGACGCGGCGGTACTCGGGGTCACCGAAGGCGAGCCAGCCGTGGAGGTACAGCGAGGCGAGCTGGGCGTTGTCGTAGAGCATCTTCTCGAAGTGCGGCACGAGCCAGTGGGCGTCCACCGAGTAGCGGTGGAAGCCGCCGCCCACCTGGTCGTAGATCCCGCCGCGCGCCATCATCGTCAGCGTCGTGTGGGCCATCTGGCGGGCGCGCGCGTTCTTCGCGCGCCGCCAGAATCGCAGCACGAACTCCCAGAGCATCGGCTGTGGGAACTTCGGCGCGCCCCCGAGGCCGCCCTCCTTCTCGTCGAACTGGGCCGAGAGCGCCTGGAAGGCGCCGAACAGGATCTCGTCGGTGAGAAGCTGGGTCGAGCTGCGCAGCCGGTCCGCCTGCGCGAGCGTCTCCCCGAGCTGGCGCGCCGAGGCGGTCACCTCACCGCGCCGGTTCGCCCACGCGTCGGCGAGCGCCTGGAGGAGCCGCGGGAACGCTGGCAGGCCGTGCCGCTCGACGGGCGGGAAATACGTGCCGCCGTAGAACGGCTCGCCGTGGGGCGTGAGGAAGCAGGTCATCGGCCACCCGCCGTGGCCCGTCATCGACTGCACGGCCTGCATGTAGATCTGATCCACGTCGGGCCGCTCCTCACGGTCCACCTTCACGCTCACGAAGTGGCGGTTCATGAGGGCCGCGATCTCGGGGTTCTCGAAGGACTCGTGCTCCATCACGTGGCACCAGTGGCACGCCGAGTAGCCGACCGAGAGGAGGATGGGCTTGTCCTCGTCGCGCGCCCGGGCGAACGCCTCTTCGCCCCACGGGTACCAGTCCACAGGGTTGTGCGCGTGCTGCAGGAGGTACGGGCTCGTCTCGCGCGCGAGTCGGTTCTCGGTCACGTGTGCCTCCGGGCCTAGCGGCCGAACGGGAGCGCCGCGATGCGCGCGGCGACGGTCCGCTCGCCCACGCGCACCGCGACGGCGCGGCCGGGCTCGGCGTGCTCCCGCCGCACGAACCCGAGCGCGATCGGCCGCCCGAGGCCGAGCGACCAGGTCGCGCTCGTCACCCTCCCGACCGCGGCGCCATCGGCGAGGACGTCGGCGCCGTGAGGTGGCACCACGTCGCCTTCGAGCACGAGACCGGTGAGCCGCCGGTTCACGTGGCCGCGGTCGCGGATGCGCACCACGACTTCCTGCCCCGGGTAGCATCCCTTGGTATAGGACACGAGGCGCTCGTGCGGGATCTCGGGAAGCAGCGCGCTCTCGTCCACGTCATGGCCAAAGAGCGGCGTGCCCGCCTCGATCCTGAGCGACTCGTACGCGGTGACGCCGATCGGCCCGGCACCTCCGCCGACGAGCGCGTCCCACACCCGCGGGCCCTGCGCCGCCGCGCACGAGACCCACACCTCGAGGCCGCCCGTCTCCCCGCCGCCCGTCGCGAGCCGGACGGCGACACCGTCGAGCGGCGCGCTGACGTGCGACCACGGCGGCTCGGGCGGCCTCACGCCCGCCAGCCGCTCGATCGTGGCGGGCGCCTCCGGGCCCACGAGCATCAGAAACAAGGTCTCGTCGGACGCATCCCTCAGGGACACCTTCTCGGCGAAGAGGTAGTGATCCAGCGCCTGCGCGATTTTCTCCGTCAGCCCCCGCGGCATCACGAGCTGGATGCGGTCCTCGAGAACCCAGACGAACAGGACGACCTGGACCTTGCCGTGAGCGTCGAGCAGCGCCGCGGCGCACCCCTGCCCCGGGACGAGCGCCTTGATCTCGTTGGAGAGGAGCGCGTGGAGAAACGTCGCGCGATCGCGTCCGGTGACTTCGAGGACTCCCCAGTTGCCCCGGTCCACCAGCGCGACCGTGCGGCGCGCGGCGGCGTACTCGCCTGCCGCGTCCCCGTAGTCGATGGGCAAATCCCAGTCGCACACCGCCTCGAACCGCGCGCCGGCGGCGACGTGACGGTCGTGCAGCAGCAATCGGTTGGGCACGCGCTCATTCTAAACCCGCGTGCTACACTGCGCGCCGTGAAGCTTCCGCCCGCCCCGCTGGTGCGCCGCTTCCAGCGCCGCCTGCTCGCCTGGTACGCTACACACGGCCGCGATCTTCCCTGGCGGCGCACGCGCCATCCCTACCGCGTGCTCGTCTCCGAGATCATGCTCCAGCAGACGCAGGTGGATCGCGTCATCCCGAAATACCGCCAGTTCCTCAGGCGCTACCCGACGATCCACGACCTGGCCAGGGCGCGCGTCGAGGACGTCCGGCGGCTCTGGTACCCGCTCGGCTACAACATCCGTCCCGTGCGCCTGCACACGATCGCGCGCGAGACCGTCGCCCGTTACGGCGGGCACCTGCCCGACGACGCGGCGGCGCTGAGACGCCTGCCAGGGATCGGCCGGTACACCGCGGGCGCGGTCCTCTCGTTCGCTTACGATCGTGACGCCGCCGTGCTCGACACCAACGTCCGTCGCGTCCTCGGTCGCGTCTTCCTCGGCCCGCGACGGCTCGCACGAGTCCGTGGTGAGCGCGTGTTCTGGGACCTCGCCGAGGCGCTCCTGCCGCGCGGGCGCGGCTACGACTTCAACCAGGCGCTCATGGATTTCGGCGCCACGTGGTGCACCCCGCGGAAGCCGAAGTGTCCCTCCTGCCCGATGAAAGGCTTCTGCGCAACCGTCGCCTCTCTCAGCGCCCCAGGAGTCCCGTGCCGCTCGTGATCGAGGTCGCAGCGGCGCTCATCCGGGACACGGCGGGCCGCTACCTGATCACCCAGCGCAGGCGGGGATCACACCTCGAAGGGCTCTGGGAGTTCCCTGGCGGCAAGCAGGAGGTTGGCGAGTCTCCCGAGGCCTGCCTCAAGCGGGAGCTGGCGGAAGAGCTCTCGGCGAGCTTCGCGGTCGGCGAGAAGTTCACCACGATCAGGTGGGAGTATCCGGACCGAACCGTGATCCTGCACTTCTTCCGGTGCCGGCTCGAGTCGGGGACGATCGAGCCGCGCGAGTCGCAGACCATGGCGTGGGTCGCGGCCGAGCGGCTCGATGAGTTCGATTTCCCACCGGCCGATCGGGAGCTCGTCGCGCGGCTCTGCGCCGGGCGCCGCGGGGTCAGGACGCGAGGCGCGGGGGCAGCCCGGCGGCGAGCGCGCCGTGGACCAGCGTGACGAGCGAGACGATATCGAAGACGGGAAGCCCCGTCTCGCGCTGGATATCTGCCGTATAGGGCGGCATGTTGGTGCACTCGAGGACGATCGCCCCTACGTCGGGGTAGTCGCTCGCGAGACGGCGCGCCACGCGCACGTGCTCCTCGCGCGCCGCGTCCACGTCGAGCTCGAGCTCGTCGCCGAGCAGTACTCGCGTGAACTCCTTTTCGGTCTCCAACCCGGCGACCGCGACCGGGATCTCGCTCGTGATTCCGGCGCCCCGCAGGTGCTCCGGGCCGAGCGCCGCGGCGTTCACGGTCATGATGCCGACCCGCCGGCCCGCCGGCA
>WNEW01001707.1_pt1 | contig 10689 bp, 7 predicted proteins | sample 5399891 | NCBI WGS metagenome assembly WNEW01 (sample SAMN13153336, study PRJNA577476) | soil metagenome | isolation source: 40 cm grassland meadow soil pre-rain plot 5 | place: USA:California | collected 2015-09-08 | reverse complement strand
CCACTGTTGTCCGAGAGAAATCAAAGTAGCGACAAATAATGGAAGCGTGAACGCGAGGAGCGGTCTCATCGGATAATTACTAGTCACCGGCAGCTTGTTCCTCCATAGAAAGACCGAGAATCCAATCGCGGCAACCCCACCTACAGCCCACCCAACAATAATCCCCAGCACGCCCTGGTTCAGAAAGGCTAACGCGATTCCCAGCCCTCGGCTCAGAGGAATATAGAGCATCGTCTGGTACGCATACTCGGCGTACATGCCAGCTCCCAAGAAATAGGCTCCATAGAGCAAGTACACGTCCACGATAACCCCGCAGACGAAAGTGACGACCAGAACCTGAGTGTAGTCTTCACCTGCGACGAACAGTGCCGAATTGATGAATCTAACCAGCAGAATCGCAACAAGGACCAGAGGCGTTGCAAGCAACACCGTCAGCCTCATAGTCGTCCTGGCGACCGAACCAGCCAGCGGTCTCTCCCCTGAGGCCAAGTGTCGAGAGATGAACCGCGTGGCCGCTTGGGGCAAAGCTAGCGCCGTCAGAGTGTTGAAGGCCGCCAGGGTCGCAGCGAGGAGCGACACGGCTCCAATATCGGCTTTTGAGAGAACCCGGGTCGTCACAACGTAGAAGACGAAATACGTCAGATAGACGACAACTTGCTGGCCCGTGATATACGCTGTTCCCCTAGCCACATTGTAATCGGGCCGACTCGTTGTCATCGCACGAAAACAACGGCTGACATCAAAGGGTTCTTCAGCATTGTGCTGAGAACGCTGTTGCAAAGGCGTGGGGCGCAACGCATTCTTCATCAACAACCCGCACGGGAACACCCGCCGAGTACAACAAGCGAGTAATCAGGAGAAACCAACCCCATGTTTCTGCTTGGACACAGCTGCTGGAGCTACCTAGTCTCAAAGTCCAGTGGACGAGCCCTCCACGTCAAGACTCCGCTCTATCTCGCCCTTCTCGCGGGACTATTACCCGACTTTGACATATACTTCCACCCCATCATACAACACCACACCATAACCCACTCCCTTCTCCTCCTAGGACCAGTCACCGCACTCCTGACCTATCGATACAAGAGGCTGGGAGCCGCATTCAGCATGGGCATCCTCTCACACCTACTGACTGACAGCCTAGTCGGCACAATCCCGATCTTCTATCCCCTCTCCCGCGTATCAATCGGCCTCAGTCTAGGAATACCCAGCCCCGCGGACACCTTGCTAGAGGTCGGAGCCCTCGCCGCCTCCATCGGACTCGTCTTTCTCAACGGCGACTACGTCCAGTTCACCCAGACAAGAAAGGAATCAGCCCCCATCGCCATACCTTTAGCAGCAATTGTGACGCTAACACTGCTATTCGCGGGCGACAACAACATCCCCCTAACCATCGTCGCATTCTCCAGAAAAGCCCTAACCGGCATAACCATAGGACACATCGTCCTCATCACCGCACTTACCGTCGGCACTTTCCAAGGTGTCCGTGCATATCACAGAAAAACCCAAACGAACAACAATCCTGACACTGACAGCACCGCCCACGTCCCGCACTGACAGAAAACGTAAAGACCACCTAGCCACCATTTGCATTGAAGACAATGGAGCCTAGGAGACCCTTCGACCCGCTCCGTCCAATCGAGCCTCTACCCTCACCATTCCAACCCTCGAGCCAGCATCCCGCAGTGAGAGATGAACAGCTGCTAAAACTGCTCAAGGACATTCTAGACAGAATCAGTTCTGTCGAGAACCGCCTGAAGAGCATAGAAGACACCCTACGCAAACACAATCCCTAGAAACAAGCCACTGACTGAATCCGAATCCGACTTTTCGCTTTAATAGACAGGAAAAACTAGCCCACCAACCATGCTGCCAGGCGTCAAAGTCACGGACCTAAGGAAAAACACTGACGAACGAGGCTACTTTGCAGAGATTCTTCGAGAGGACTGGACCGACCTCCTCGGCGAGGACAAAATCGTTCAGGCCAACTTGTCCTTTTCCTACCCTGGCATGATCCGTGCCTGGCATAGACACCTGCGAGGCCAGGTCGACTACTTCATAGTCCTGAAAGGATCAATGAAGATCTGCGCATACGACGACAAGCCCGGAAGCCCAACCTCGGGCCAGCTGGACGAGATTGTCACATCCACGGAACGACTACAGGTGGTGAGAATACCCGGTCACTACTGGCACGGAACCAAGACGCTCGGCGACCAGTCGTCAATGACTGTCTACTGCGTCAACAGACTATACGACGCGAAGAATCCAGACGAGGAACGAAGAGCCTGGAACGACCCATCAATAATCGAAGCGCGCACGGGAAAGGTCTTCGACTGGAACAAGCCGCCCCACAAGTAGATCCTAGACTGTCTTCGAAGTCACGCCGACCTGATTCTTCATCTCTGTCAATCCCTCTCGCACGGACATGAATCTCATCCTCAGCATCCTCTCCGCCTTCTCAACAGAGAGACAGGAATTCATCGGTCTCTTCGCGGCCTGGTTGAAATCGCTAGATGAGACCTTCTGGACTAGGTCTGGCGAATAGTCGAATATCTTCGCCGCTTCGACAGCGAAATCGTACCGGCTAAGACACGAACGTCCCGCGACATGAAACACGCCGTTAACATGCATGCCAGCAAGCGTTAGCAACGCCACTGCTAGACTGTCCGCGAAGGTCGGGCTGCTATACTGATCGTTCACCGCTCGTACGGTTTCGTGTTTTTCGAACTTGTCAAGGACGAACATTGCGAAGTTGACCGTTTTCCCCGAGCTCGAGGGTGTACCTGACTTTTCCAGCGCGTTCCAGCCGTAGACTACACTTGGCCGTGCGATAATGAAACTCGGTAACGTTGACACAATCTTCTCCGCCTCCACTTTGTTCTCTGCATAGTAACTGAGCGGATTTGTAGGGTCCTCCTCTCGATGGCTTCCCCTGGTCCCGTCGAACACGTAGTCCGTGGACAAGTAGAGAAAGCGCGAGCCAGCCCCCTTTGCTGCGTCAACCAGGTTTCTAGTCCCATCAACATTTACCCGTCTAGACTCCTCGCGATGGGTCTCACAATAGTCAACGTTGTGTAAGGCATGAGTGTCAACTATGACATCCGGCTTAACTTTCCGGACTAACGCCATCGTGGCGGCCCGGTCAGTAACGTCAAGCCTCACTGAATTACCGGCATCGAGAGAACGTGCATTGTAAGTGGAGAAAGACTCGAACCCATACTTTCTCGAAAACTCGGACAACTTCGACCCGACGAGTCCCGTCCCCCCTATGATCAGGATTCTCTTCATTGAGAAGAATCGGGTTCGATGATAGGCTTTTCAAGCTTCGTCACGCGAGAACCTTCTCTCGGGAGAACCGAGTTGACAATTCTAGTCACGGGCGGATGCGGTTACATCGGATCCAAGCTCATCCGCGACCTAGCCTCCGAAGAGAAGCTCGCCGGAGCCACAATCCGAGTCCTCGACAACATGCTACGCGAGAGATACGTGTCACTAATGGACCTCCCCGCAAAGGGGAACTATGAGTTCATCGAGGGAGACATTCGGAAAGAGGACGACCTAAAGAAAGCGTTCCAAGACGTGGACATGGTCATTGACCTAGCAGGAATCACCAACGCCCCGATATCCTTCGAGAGAAAAGACCTCACCTTCGACGTCAACGTAACCGGCGGACAAAAGGTCGTAGACCATGCGGTCAAGGCTGGAGTCAAACGATTCGTCTACTCTTCTACGGCTAGCGTCTACGGGCCGACCAAAGGAGTTGTCGATGAGACGGCAGTCTGCAAGCCGATCAGCCCATATGGTGAGTCGAAACTTCAGGCCGAACGAGCATGTCTCGAAGCGTCAAAGACGGGAATGAACTCTACCGTTCTCCGCCTAGGGACCGTATACGGCTACTCTATAGGAATGAGATTCGACACTGTCGTCGACAGGTTCGTCTACTTAGCATGTTCAGGAGCCCCCCTGACAGTATGGGAGTCGGCAAGGAGTGAGAAGAGGCCGTATCTTCACCTTCAAGACACATGCGACGCACTAGCCCACACTCTTAAGCGGAACGACATGAACGACCAGATCTACAACGTAGTCGGGGAGAACGCTTCCATAGACAGGATAACATCAGCTATTGCAAAAGAGGTCCCTGGTCTGAACATAATTGTGACTCCCACGCCCAATCTCAACCAAGTCAGCTATGAGCTGGACGCGTCGAAGATCGCGCGAGCAGGATTCCATCCCAGACACGACATGGAAGAGGGAGTCAAGGAAATGGTTGCGAGATTCCGAGGCATAATGAGAAAACAGACCCACTTGATCGCAAAGTAGACTAGTACCTAGCCGTCCAGGCGAGCCCTGCTCTTAGAGGCTTACGAATGTACTCTCTCCAACGACAAATCGTCTCCCACTCGGCCGATGACTTCCATTTGACAGAATCTTCGAATCCTTCCCGATAATACTGTCCACAATCCGCTCCCTACAATCAATCACCGCCCCGTCAAGAACAATGCTGTTCTCAATCTCAGCACCGAAAATCCTCACTTTGCTGCCGATAGAAGTGTAAGGCCCGATGTAGGCCCCTTTTCCGATCTCCGAATGCTCTCCAATAACAATTGGTCCCCTAAGCGCTGCTCCCTGCCTGACAACTGACCCGCTTCCGAGTTCGACGTTCCCGCCGACCGCGACCCCATCCTCCACAGTCCCTTTCACCGACGACTTCAAGTCGCCCAATACTAGCTGGTTCGCTTCCAGAATATCCTCAGGCCTACCAGTATCCTTCCACCAGCCAGTAATCTCGTGATAAGCTATCTTTCCACCCTCAGCCAACAGGTTCTGAATAGCCTCCGTGATTTCCAACTCATTCCTCCAGCTGGGCCGAAGTTTTTCGATGGTCTCGAAAATTCGTTGCCTGAAAAAGTAGACTCCTGCGAGAGCTAGGTCGCTAACATACTCCTTCGGCTTCTCCACCAACTTGACAATCTTCCCGTCCGATATCCGAACAACCCCGAATCTACCCGGATCTGTGACACGGCTCACCAGCACTGTAGCATCAGAGTCCGATTTGCGGAACTCTTGCGCGAGAGTAGGAATACTTTCCTTGAGAAGATTGTCCCCCAAGTGAACCACGAACGGATCACTCCCCAAGAAATCACGCGAAATCAGAACTGCGTGCGCGATGCCCTTCGGCTCTGGCTGATCTATGTAGGTTATCCGCACCCCAAATTTCCCGCCATCCCCTAGCGCATCTACAATTCCTTCCTGGATAGGACCAAGAACGACCCCTATCTCCTTGATTCCGGACGCACGCATCTGGTCGAAACCGTACATCAACATGGGCTTGTTAGCGATAGGCAACATGTGCTTGTTTCCAGTGTACGTGAGGGGGCGAAGACGAGTACCGTGACCTCCCGCGAGTAGGAGCCCTTTCATTTTTCACAGGACCCTAAGTGATGTCGCACATCAATAGCATGGCAATAAATGAGTTAGGACGAGTACCCGGCCTGGGCGCCGGACTCTGGCACGTGCCTAAGGAGTTACATGCTGAATATCGATCGAGATCTGACCGGGTTCACCAGATCTTAGGAAGAATGACACGTAGAATGTCGTGGGGGCGCTCCATCCCTGGCTTAGCCACGAATTCTGAATGTCGAACGAGACCGATTGCCAAGATGAGTAGCTGAATGGGACAACTACTGTTGTATTAGACCCGGAGGTTGAGACAGTCCGCGCAAACGCTGTAGGCGAGAGGACGAAGTATAGGGATCTGACGTGATCTGTTGCTTCCAGGCCGAAAGCGAAGTTGTTCGGAGCATAAGTTGATGGCGAGGCTAAAACTTGGGCCTTCAGATTTGTTTCGTTGAAATAGAGTCGTTGTTCAAGTGAGACTTCACCGAATGATTCCAGTTTTGTTGAATTCAGCATGAGCTCGACCCCGCTGGACTCCCGAGCATCCGTCATTCTAATTCTTCCTTCTGACCGGTCTACATTGACAAACGATGGTCTCCACCCGAACGGGGCCAGCCGGCCTGTGCCATAGTCCAGGGTCCACCATCGGAAATCGGGGTTTGCAATCTCTGGCCTGCCTATCTGTGAAACATAAGATCTGGACAGTCCTTGAAACCCTCCAGAGGCTGAGTCGTATACCGCGACCCTGAAGGAGCTGCCACGTGGAACGGCAGCAAGCGCATCACTAGCCGTTAATTCGTAGCTCTCGGTTGACGATGGTTGGAGCGCTTTTGTTGAGTTAGCCGACCAGAGGTCCCAGAGGAAGAACCACTTGACGAAGAAACGAGGGGACACAGATTCAAGACCAAAATTGGTCACGGTGGCGGTGAGGCTTGTCGCAACGCCCACACTGTCCGGATCGTCCATTCCAGTGACCTTCACATCCATCCTCGGCTTCGAGACTTGAACTGCATACGCGCCAGCTGTCCCGATCAAGACTGTAGCAAGCACGACCGTCAAAAGAGCAATCGGGCCAACTCTTCTCTTGAAATGCCCAAGCATATTCTGTGCAGAGTTCTTCATTACGGCCGCTGTGAAGAGATGGCGTCTAAGGATGCTAAGACTCGGATTTCCGTACTTGAACCACTCGAACAAGTACGGAAGGCTCCAGAACAGAATGTAGTTAGGGAGAGATCGAGAGTAGAAGAACAGTATGACAATCGGAAATGTCCAAAGAAAACGATTCAGCCTATTGTAACGTAGGACAAAGCATCCAATGCAAACAACGGAAACCAGCGCCGTGAGCATCGTGAAGACAATTGGAGAGACGCCCACTCCTACGTCCGGGAGAATCTCAGATAGGCCTATCCCCCCTGGGACCATTGATGTTCTGCCCGGGAGATAAGGAGTCGCAATCGCATCCCACCACGACGAGGGAGAGGTAAGAATGAATGGAATGTTTGGAACCAAGAAACTTGCACAAGCCAGAGTCACACATTTCAGAAAGGCCCTGACCTTGGGCTCCCCTGAGTCGTTCCAGAGCCTTATCATTAGGAAAGTCGTTGCCACGAGCGCTATTTGCTTCGTCGCCACCGCTAATCCAAATGTCACCATGCTCAGACGCTTGTCTCTTTTCCAGAAAACAGCAGTCAAGAGTATGAAGAACGCCCACACACTATCAGTCCAACTGTAACCGATAACGAAGGGGAATCCCAGCGCGAAGGGAGTCAAGCTGACCGCTTTCCATCGACTGGGAACCAATGCAAATATCGTAATGATCGACGCGACGTGGAAAAGAAAGACACCATCTCGAATATCGTGAAGTCCTGCAAGATATGCGGGAATCAGGGCTAGGAAGTTCATTGCAGGATAGTTTAGGTGAAACTCGAACGAGCCGTCCACACGAGGGGTATAGAGAGATGGGGGAAAGCCCAACTGGTCCAGGACTGTCTTTATCGAAAACGAGTAGGGATTCTGCAACTGCAGAACCCGAACAATTCCCATGTAGGTTCCCGCAATGCTATCAGTCACGTAGGTAACATTCACGAGCCGTGTGTATGAGTAATAGAAGGAAACTAGAGCGCACAAATGTGCGATCAGACTAAGAAGATTAACTTGAGGAAGGGTCCGCTTCTGGTCGAAGCTGAAGTAGAGAACCAGGAGAGCCAGGGCAGCAAGGCCAAAGGAGACCACGACGAGCGAACCCGACAACAAAACCGTCCAAAGCGCGACGACCAAAAGGGATGCGACCGAAGAGAGCATACCCAGCCGAGTGGCACGGCCTATCCTCTGACTGGACGAGAGTGTATCGACCCCGAGAAACCTCTCTAGTGCCCTTCGAGTACTATGAACAACTGAACTGACATCCATTTCAGACAACATGAAAGACCCCTTACTAGAATCCTCTCGCTTCCAATTTGCTCGTGGCGATCGCCGAACTCTTAAGAGTTGTGCGACTGCTCAACCTTGATTTATTCCCGATGTCACTGGGGACCGCCCTTTCAACAACGTCGAACGCTGCAATCGCCTAGACCTCTTTTATTAAGAGAAGCCTTTCTGACACTCGAAGGTAGTCCAAGTCGGCGTGAGAGATGCTCGAAGAAGTTGTGGCAGTAGTCACGCTTCTCTTTACCCTTCCAGTTCTCGCGTCTTCCTATTATTCCATGATTCTGCTTCTCAGCTCCTTTCGCTACCCCAGATCGGAACGGAGCAAGAAGGAGCCCAGCAGATTCCCTGTCGTATCAATTCTCATTGCGACATTCAATGAAAAATTCGTGATCTCCAAAACACTGGGTGCAGTCGCAACTCTGTCGTACCCAAAAGAAAAGTTGCAGGTCATAGTTGCAGACGACTCGACTGATGAAACTGTCGAAATAATCCACCGAGAGGTGGAACGCCTCCGTGATTCGGGCATTGATGCTACCATCTCAAGGCGCGAGAAGAGACTGGGATTCAAGAGCGGCGCTCTAAATGCAGCTGCTCGTGTCGTCAAGGGCGAGTACGTGCTCTTGCTCGACGCAGACTCGATAGTGACTCCTGAAGTACTTACCCGGGGGCTTGCGGCGTTCGAGGAAAATCCTAACCTTGGTTTCGTTTCCTTCCGTGTAGGCCACTATAACAGGGAACAGAGCATCATCACTAGGATTTTTGCACTCTCACTCGACCTCGGTGACACTCTCAACAAAATGGGAGCCTACTCGATCAACTCGCCCTTCTCGTTCCAAGGCGGATTCACCCTCATCTCCGCCGAGGCTCTCAGAAGTGTCGGGTACTGGTCGGGCGACAGCATTGTAGAGGATGCCGACCTATCCTGCAAGATATACACCGCGGGGAGAAAAGGGATCTACCTTGGCGATGTGAGAATCTTTGGGGAAGACGTTCAAACCCTTGAGACGTGGAAGAGACAGGCGGCGAGAGTCTCCCAAGGGTGGGCAAAATGTGTCTCGACTCACTGGCGGAGAATTCTCGGCACCCCGCATCTGTCTAGATGGAAGAAAGTGGCGCTTCTCCTGTTCCTCTTAGCGCCCTTCGCGAGTTTAAGCTGGATTGTTGTTTCTTTCTCAGCCGCGCTTGCTGTCCTCTTGGGCGTTAACCCAGCGTCACGGTCGATATTCTCCATGAATTGGTACGTAATTCTCATATCTGTGCCGATCTCATCCTACTTCATTTCCGCAGTCTACTCATTATGGGTGCAGAGGATCGCCACGGTCAAGAACCTGCTCGTAATTCCGTTGCTTTCCTACACAGGGTACTGCATGTTAACAGCGTCTGCGGTTGGTTTCCTGAACGGGTTGAGAGGAAAATCTGGCGTATTCTTCCGGACCCCAAAGAGTGGAGAGGGGCGTTCGGCCGATCGGGCGGAATACTTTCACTCCTTGACTTTTGACAATACTGCAATTATCGAAGTCGTACTCTCGATAGCGGCACTTGTTCTTTCAATCATCATGTTTGTGGATGGGGCGCTGTTTCTAGCGTTGACGTTGTTAGGGTTTGGTCTTCTTACTCTAAAGTCATTGCAATTGTCAAGACTTCTCAATCAGTAACTAGATTCATGATCCGAGATGGATCAATAGACGAGTCGAGGGACCATCGGCGACAGCCTTACTGTCTGCGTTGCCGGATTGGTGCCTGCTCGACCTCTCCCTTCGAGGGTCCGCCGATGCGACAAACATGAATGCGATTACAGCAAGCGGAAGGACTAGTGCAATGACGCTTGCATATGGGTTCTGCAAACCCGAGGGAAAGTCATTGATTCGGACGAGGATGGCGGAGTACTCGGCCATGCCTCCGTAGCCTGCTTTGCGTCCGTTGTCCCCGAGGATTAGCTGATTGAAGGTCGCACCGGGAAGAATCCAATTGGCTCCGTCGAGTGTTAAGATCCGTCGATCTTCTCTGTATTCAAGTGTGAAGTTGTGCCAATGGTCATCGACGGGGCGGAGGAGAATTGTTGCGTTAGAAGCTCTATCGACATACACGATATCCTCGGTCGCCCGTGTTTGAACCGCCAGTTCGCCATCAGTGAAATTAGCAAGCGTTATTCCGACTGCACCCGTTGAAAATCCGTCAAACCGGAACATTAGAGCTACCTCTGCCGAGGTTGAAGGGTGGAAGCCCTCGTTCACGGAGCCCCATCCTCTCAATAATTGTCCGGTGCCGTTCTCCGGTGACCCAAGAATCACATATCCCTGACTCGGATTGATAGTGTAACTTCCTCTGCCCGGAAAAACCCATTGATAATCAATAAGACTTGAACGGAAGTCATCGGTGAACTGGAAGCTTGACCCATCCACGACTGGGTAGTTATGGGTGAGGAATGTGGCTCGTGTCGCAACTATGGTCCAAGACGACGCGGCGAGAGCCAAGAGCACAAGGCATGCGATGGCTCTACGTCTTGGTTGTCGGACCACGGCCAGAATCCTGGGTACGGTCGGCCGGGTGGGGGACGGTGCGCTTTTGCGAAAGAACAATGAAACGTAATAGTATGCTGTGACTCCCTCGCTGAGAGCCAGAATCCAGAACCCCGCTGTGCCAAGCCATTGCGATACTAGGGTTGGGACAACGGCTTGATGTAGGATGTGGAACGTCCAATAGTATAGCCCCGCAGTACCATGTAACGCATCGTATGATCCCTCGAAAATGAAAGATGCGATCAGGGTGAGGATTGGGGATATGGGCATCAGCGCGTGTTTTCGGAATTGAGCGGCGAATAGCGTGAAGAATGGGATTCCCCAAGTCATGTAATTGAAGGACACCGAG
>WNEW01001704.1_pt1 | contig 10695 bp, 7 predicted proteins | sample 5399891 | NCBI WGS metagenome assembly WNEW01 (sample SAMN13153336, study PRJNA577476) | soil metagenome | isolation source: 40 cm grassland meadow soil pre-rain plot 5 | place: USA:California | collected 2015-09-08 | reverse complement strand
GCACTCCGAGCCGATGAACGCCCAGAACGCCATCTTCCGGCTGTCGAGCCCCATACTGGTGTGATGGGTGGCCGCGGCGTGCGTCATCGCTCAGGCCTCGAAGGGCTCGAAGGCCCAGCGGTAAATGCCGACCAGGAGGATCGCTGCCCCGAGGAACGCGAGCCACAGCGTGTGGGTGAGCGGCGCGAGTGCGAGGACCGGCAGTCCCAGCGCCGCGATCAGCGGCCACCACGAACCGGGCGGGACGTGGATCGGGGCCGGCGGAACGGCCGGCGGGTCGCGCATCGGCTCGTGGCGCTCCGTTTTCCAGCGCGGCAGCCGGCTCGCGACCGTCGGGATGACGGAGAAGTTGTAGACCGGCGGGGGCGACGGGATGCTCCACTCCAGCGTGGCGCCGCCCCACGGATCGTTCGGGGCGGGCCGCCCGTGCGTCCGGGTGCGCAGTACGTTCACGAGGAAGACGAGGATCGCGACCGCGATCAGAAACGCGCCGACCGTCGAGACCAGGTTCAAGGCGCTGACGCCCAGCTCCGGCGTGTAGGTGTAGATGCGACGCGGCATCCCGAGCAGGCCGATCAAGTGCATCGGGAAGAACGCCAGGTTCATCCCGAGGAACGTCAGCCAGAAGTGCCATTTGCCGAGCGGCTCGCTCAGCAGCCGGCCCGTCATCTTGGGCCACCAGTAGTAGATGCCGGCGAACAGCCCGAGGACGGTGCCGCCGAACAGCACGTAGTGAATGTGCGCTACGACGTAGTACGTGTCGGTCTGCTGCAGGTCGGCGGGGGGCGAGGCGTGCGTGACGCCCGATAGCCCGCCGATGATGAACATGGCGATGAAGCCGACGGCGAAGTGCAGCGCGGTGCTGCCGCGGATATCGCCCCCCCACAGCGTCGCGATCCAGTTAAAGATCTTCACGCCCGTGGGCACCGCGATCAACATGGTCGTGCCCGCGAACACGGAATCGGCGATGGGCCCGAGGCCGACGGCAAACATGTGGTGGCTCCATACGCCCCACCCCATGAACCCGATGAGCACGCCGGAGAACACCACCACCGTGTAGCCGAACAACGGCTTGCGGGCGAAGGTCGGCAGCACCTCCGACACGATCCCCATCGCGGGCAGGATGAGGATGTAGACCTCGGGATGGCCGAACAGCCAGAACAGATGTTGCCACAGGAGCGGCGTGGCGCCCGCCGTGGCGACGTAGAAGTGCGTCCCGAAGAACCGGTCGAACATCAGGAACACGAGCCCGACGGTGATCACGGGGAACGCCGTGATCACGAGGAACTGCGTGACCAGCGTCATCCAGCTGAACGCCGGGACGCGCAGCATCTTCATGCCGGGCGCTCGCATGTTCAGGATGGTGACGATGAAGTTGAACCCGGCCGCCAGCGACGAGATCCCGAGGATCTGCAGGCCGAGCAGCCAGAAGTCGATGTTGGGCCCGGGCGAGAATTGGCGCTCGGTGAGATTGGCGTACCCGAACCAGCCGCCGTTCGGCGCGACGTTCCAGTGGGGCGCGTGGAACAGGGGTCCCACCAGCCAGCTCGCATTCAGGAGCAGCCCGCCGAGCAGGAAGACCCAGTAGCTGAAGGCGTTGAGCCGCGGGAAGGCGACGTCGCGCGCGCCGATCTGCAGCGGCACGATGTAATTGAAGAAGCTCGCCGAGAGCGGCATCAGCGCGAGGAAGACCATCGTGGTGCCGTGCATCGTGAACAGCTGGTTGTACGTCTCGGCGCTTACCAGGTGGCCGTTCGGCTGGGCCAGTTGGAGCCGGATCAGCAGCGCCTCGAGCCCGCCGACCAGGAAGAAGCAGAACGCCGTCCAAAAATAGAGGAGGCCGATCCGCTTGTGATCGGTGGTCGTGATCCAGCGCTTCATCGCAGGCCCTCGAGGTAGGCGACCAGCGCCGCGATGTCGGCATCCGTCAACGGCGGCTGCATCCGCGTCATGACCGAGCCCGGCTTGAGCGCTGGTGCATCCGCGATCCAGCTGGCGAGATGCGCCGAGTCGTTGGGAAACAGCCCTGAGGCGATCGTCGTCCGGCTGCCGACGTGCGTGAGGTTCGGCCCGATGATTCCCGGTGAGACACCCTGGATCGTATGGCAGCCGAGGCAGGCGCTGCGCGCGAACACGGCCTTGCCGCGCTCCGCGAGAGTCCCCGGAGCCGGCCTGGCCGGCCCCGTCAGCTGCACCGTCGCCCAGCGCCCGAACCCGGAATCCGAATCGACCACGACGCGGAGTCGCATGTTGGCGTGAGACTCGCCACAGAATTCGGCGCACTGCCCAGCGTAGTCGCCCATAGAGTCCGCACGGAAGGCGATCCGGTTGATGCGGCCGGGAATGGCGTCCCGCTTGCCGCCCAGCGCCGGCGCCCAGAACGAGTGGATGACGTCGGCGGAGGTGATGGACAGCTGCACGGGCCGGCCGCGGGGGAGGTGCAGCTCGTTCGCGGTGACGAGCGCGAGCTCCGGGTACCGGAATTCCCACCACCACTGGTGGCCGATCACGTCCACCTTCAGGGCATCGGCCGGAGCCTCGCCAGAGGTGGCGAAGATGACTCGGACCGTGGGAACCGCGACGAACACGAGGATGACCGCCGGCGCCAGCGTCCAGGCGATCTCCATGACCGTATGGCCGTGGGTGGGCCTGGGCGCCGGCCGCCCCTCGCGATGGCGGAAGCGGATCAGGGTGATGACCAGGAGGGCCTCAACGACAAGAAAAACGCCGGCTGCCCACCAAAAGATGTCGGTGAAGAGGTGGTCGACCGCCCAGCCGAAATCGGACCGAGGCTCGAGCGTGCTTTGGGGAAATGGGCCGCCGCAGCCCGAAACAGCCAGCGCGACGGCGAGCAGGCAGAGTCTGTGTCGCGGCACGGCGTCGAGAGTCCTCGGTCCTAGCGGGCCGACACTTCCCGCGGCGCGGGCCGCCGCAGCTCGGCAGCCTTCGGCACGATCGTCGCCGCGCCGGCGCCCCTGAAAGCCGCATTCACCGCCCGGAGATCGCGAGTCAGCACCTCGTTGAGCGCGACCAGCTGCTTCTGGATCTCGGGCGCGAACATCTGGAACACGTCGCGCGACTGCGCGGTCGGGGGCGCATCGATCCCCCCCACGACGGAGCTCAGCGCGCTGATTCGCTCGACGAGCTTGGGGGGGAAGTTGAGCGGGTCCTGGAACGACCGGTTGCGGACCTGGTACAGCTCGCCTTCGATCGCCCCCAGCCGGTCGGTCAGCGTCCGTGCCAGCGCGCCCAACCGCGCCGAATCGGACGCGGGCGCGGCGTTCAACCGGTCCTCGAGCTGCACACGCACGTTCCGAATCGTCATGACCGCAGTGGTGACCGCGTTGACGGTGTCGCGCAGCCGCTGCAGGAACGCGAACTGCGCCCGCAAATCGGCCGGCGTCACCTTGGAGCGGGGATCGACCTTGAGCGTGAACCGCTCGACCGACGTCCTGCCGCCGGCGCGCAGGCGCACCTGATACACGCCCGGCAGCGCCATCGGGCCGTCGGTGCCGACCCCCACCATGCCCCAGAATGCCGCGGCGTCGGGATAGCGTGCGTTCCAGGCGAACATATTCAGGCCCGCCTTGTTTCCCACGCGCGGCGCTGCCGGGGGACGCCGCGGCCAGGGCTTATCCTCGTCCTTCAGCGTGTCCGCGGCGAGGATACTGTCGATCTTCACGCTGTCGGTGATCCCGGCCTGCTTGAGGCTGTCGGTCCGGAGCCGCCGCGCGCTATCCGCACGCACACTGTCGACGGTGGTGAGCGAGTCCTGCCGGCTCGTGAAGCTGCGGATCAGCCGGCCCGCCGCGTCGAGGATGTCGAGCCGCACGTCCTGGTTCTTGCTCTTGAGCCAGTAGTAGATCATCGCGCCGCTCGGTGGGTTCTTCCCGACGGGGTGTACGTCCGTGCCGCCGCCGAAAGAGCCACCGCCCCAGTCCACGCGATAGGCGTCACGCGGCTTGAACAGGTGCACGCTCTCGCGAGGGACCGCGCGCCCCAGCTGGCGCAGCGGCGCGATATCGTCCAGAATCCAGAACGAGCGTCCGTGCGTCGCCGCGACGACGTCGCCCTCCTTGACCGCGAGATCGTGCACCGGCACGATCGGGAGGTTGAGTCGGAGCGACTGCCAGTTCGCCCCGTCATCGAACGACACCCACACGCCCCGCTCGCTGCCCGCGAACAGCAGGCCGCGGCGTGTCGGGTCTTCGCGCACCACACGCACGAACTCGGTCGCGGGGATGCCCTTCACGATCCTGGCCCAGGTGCGCCCGTAGTCGGTCGTCCGGTAGATGAAGGGCGCCAGATCGTCGAGCTGATAGCGGTTCATTGCGAGGTACGCCGTCCCGGGCGCGAAATGCGACGCCTCCACGCTGGACACGCGCGTGAACGGAGCGACATCGCGCGGCGTGACGTCCGCCCACGTCTTTCCCCCGTCGCGCGTGAGATGGACCAGCCCGTCGTCCGACCCCGCCCAGATCAGCCCTTTCACGAGCGGCGACTCGGCGAGCCCGAAGATCGTGGCGTAGTACTCGGCCGTCGTCTGGTCGCTGGTGATCGGCCCGCCCGAGACGCCGAGCGTCGCGGGATCGTGCCGCGTGAGATCGGGCGAGACGGGCGTCCAGCTCTGCCCTTCGTTCACCGACTTGAACAGTACGTTGCCGCCGATGTAGAGCACCCGCGGGTCGTGCGGCGAGATGAGCAGCGGGGCGGTCCATTGGAAGCGGTACTTCCCTTCCCCGGCCGGGTGGCCGTCAGGACTGTCAGGCCAGGGATCGATGAGACGCCAGAAGCCGGTCTTATGGTCCACCCGCGCCAGGAAGCCCGAGTTGTCGCCGCCATAGGTGATGTCGGGCTCGTCGGGGCGGGCCTGGATATGGCCCGACTCGCCCGCGACGTCGTACCATTGGTTGCGGTCGATCCCGCCGGGCCAGCGGCTCGGCCCGCACACGCCGGAGTTGTCCTGCTGGGCGCCGCACACGCGGTAGGGGAAGTGATTGGTCGTCGTGACGTGGTAGAACTGCGCGGTGGCGTAGTCCTGGTCGGACCAGGTCTTGCCCCCGTTGAACGACACGTTCGCGCCGCCGTCGTTCCCCTCGATCATGCGCTGCGGATCGTTCGCCGCGATCCACATGTCGTGGTTGTCGCCGTGCGGATCGGACAGGTGCCGGAACGTCGCCCCGCCGTCGGTCGACTTGTAGGCGAGGACGTTGAGTGCGTACACCGTATTCGTGTCCTTGGGATCCGCGAAGATGCGCGAGTAGTACCACGGCCGCTGCCGCAGCTTGCGCTCGCCGTTGATGTAGCGCCACGTGGCGCCGCCGTCCTCCGAGCGGTATACGCCGCCGGAGTCAGCCTCGATCAGCGCCCAAATGCGCGCCGGCTTCGCGGGCGAGACGGCGAGCCCGATGTTGCCGAGCAGCCCCGCCGGCAGACCGGTGTTATGCGTGAGCTCGGTCCAGTGTTCGCCGCCGTCCGAGGACTTGAAGACGCCACCCCCCGCCCCGCCCGAGACCAGCTGCCACGGTTTGCGGTGCGCCTGCCAGAACGCGGCGTACAGCACGGCGGAGTTCGACGGGTCGAGCACGAGATCCGAGATTCCCGTCGAGTCGTTGCGGAACAGCACCTTGCGCCACGTCTTGCCGCCGTCGGTCGTCTTGTAAACGCCGCGGTCCGCGTTGGGGCCGAAGGCGTGGCCCTGGGCGCCGACCCAGACGGTGTCCGGATTCGTGGGGTGCACACGGACCCGGGAGATCTGGTGGGTGTCCTCCAGCCCGACATGCGTCCACGTCTTCCCGCCATCCGTGGTCTTCCACACGCCGTCGCCGTGGGAGACGTTGCCGCGGATCGGGTACTCCCCGGTGCCGACGTAGACGACGTCGGGATTCGACTCGCTCACGCCGATCGCCCCGATCGTTCCGCCGAAGTACTTGTCCGTCACCGGTAGCCAGGTGGCGCCGCCGTCCGTCGTCTTGAAGACGCCGCCGCCCGTCGTCCCCATCCAGTACTCGTTGGGGCGGGCTGCCGAGCCCGCGACGGCCACGCTGCGCCCGCCACGGAAGATCCCGATCTCGCGCCATTTGAGGGCGGCGAAGACCGTCGAGTCGTACGGCGCGACCTGAGCCCGCCCGGGGCGGGCTGGGGACAGGACGGAACCGAGGGCAACGAGCGCGGCGATGCGAGCGAGCACGGCAAGCCTCCGAGGTCGGGCGACGAAGGCACCCATGTAGCACGCGAATCGCGCGCCCCGCAAGGGGGCCTACGGCTTCGGCAGCATCATCCCCGGCATTTCCTGTGGCTTCTCAATGATGGAGGACTTGGCGTCCATCCCGTGGCCGGTGAGCACCATCTCGCCGCCGTCCTTGGGGCGCGCCTTGACGATCCCGAAGGGGACGTCGCGCGCCACCCAGGCCTCGCCGCCGTCCACGTTCTTGAGGTGCAGCGCGCGTACCGAGCCGGCCGGCACGCTCACGCTCTCCCAGCCCACGACTTGGGCGCTGGCACAGCGGCGCGCCACGTCCACCGCTTCGTTGTTCTGCCCCATGTTCTGGCCCATCATGCTCACCATCTGGTCGGGCATCTTCATCGCCGGCTGGCCTGCGGTCTTGACAATCATGCCGCGGATCGCCGTGGCATCGACTCCGAACCCGGGGACGAGGAGCTGGAGGATGCCGCCCTTGCCGCTGGGCCCGCCGTTGCCGCTGATCTCGAGCCAGTAGAGCGTCGAGTCGCCGCGCCGCTCCTGGCCGACAATGGCGAGGCGCAACTTCGCTCCGTCGGCCTTGCCGCCGGTCATAGTGTAAGACGACCATTGGCCGACGGTCACCCGGCCGATGGATTTGCAAAGCTCGGCCGCGTCCTGGGCAGCGAGTGGAGCGACAGGCGCAACGAAGGACGCGAGCATGGCAGCGGCACCGACCGCGCGGGATGGCGTGGTCATAGACTGGCTCCCAAGAACGTGAGTGCCATAATACACCGGCGTCACACAAGGAGCCCTTGATGAGAGCCCCGCGATCCCGCTTCATCGCCGCTGCATTCGATCACGGCCAGGTACCCACGATCGCCTGCTTCAACCAGGCGACGGCGAGCCTGGGCGTGAGTTTCGACCGCCTGATCGCCGCCCTCCAGACGTTCGTCGATGACTACTTCGTGCCCGTCTGGGGCACCCCCGCCAAGCTCCTGAAGACGACGACGTTCCGCAAAGGGGCGTGGGCGATGGCGTTCCTCGACGACGCCGATGTCGCGAACGCGCTCGGTTACCACGATCTCACGCCCGACGGCCTGCCGCTCTCGAAGGTGTTCGTGAAGACCACGCTCACCGTCGGCCAGAAGGTGAGCGTCACCGCCTGTCACGAGCTGGCCGAGATGTTGGTCGATCCCGCTATCAATCTGTGCGCCACGGGCCCCAAGACCGTGTTTTACGCGTACGAGACCGCCGACGCCGTCGAGGAAGTGGAGTTCACGATCCGCGGCATAGCGATGAGCGATTTCGTCTACCCCGCCTGGTTCGAGGGATTTCGCAAAGCCAACTCGGCGCAGTTCGATTACGCGAAGCGGGTAAAGCGGCCGTTCCAGATCCTGCCGGGGGGCTACATGAGCGTCTTTAAGAACGGGCGCTGGACACAAATTTTCGGATCAGCTGGGAAAGCCCGTCGCTTCCGTCGGGAAGATCGCCGGGGTCACCGCAGCACCTATCGGGGGAAAGCGCACCGGATGCGGCCGTCGCGACCTGCCCGCTAGGGAAGCTCTGCACGAGTCACGCGAAGTCGGGGGTGGGGCGTCGCACGCGTCACACGCGAGGGCGCTCGGGCGGCACATCTGCGTCGAAAGATGGGCGATACTGGAGCTTCTGTGCCTGCCGTGCGCCCTCGCGTGTCAGCGTGCTAGCCCCACCCCCGACTTCGCGTCACCTATGCAGAGCATCCCTAAGGCAGTGGAGTCGCGCTGGAGGAGGGCTTCTCGCACGCCGGCGCACCTTCCCGCGTGGCCGGCGCGAGCGGGGTCGAGCCGACGAAGACAGCGCATTGCTGCGTCGTGTTGGGGCTCGTGATCGATGCGGTCCACCCGTCGCGGGTCAGCGTGATCGTCGGCATGCGATTGCCGGGCGAGACGTGGTAGGTGGGGCCCGGGTCTGTCGCGTACTTCGCGTTTTCGGCGAGATAATTCTCTTGGACCGTCACCAAGTTGCGCAGGTCGGACTTGAGCGCGGCGACTTGGGCCCGTTCTTTCGTGTTGGCGAGCCTCGGTATCGCGATGGTCGCGAGCAGGCCGATGAGCGCCATCACGATGAGCAGCTCGATGAGAGTGAAACCGTTGCCTTTCATAACGACCAGCCCTCCGCGCCGCGTGGAGGCGGCGGTGCACACCACCCCATTCTGCCGCAGGTACTGTCTGCAAGCGGCGTACCAGGATGCGCACCGAGGCCACCATTCCCCCCATAGCCAGTCCGCAATGGAGCTTCAACACAGCGACTCCCAACCGTAGCCGAGGGAGCGTTCCGCTCAGGGAATCCCCGCCGCCCACATGATCCCACCGAGCAGGTGGTCGAGGAACGGCCGCTCGCTGTAGCTGCACGCCGTGTGACCCATCGCGGTATACCACGCCCGACCGCCGTCATACGCATGCTGCCAGCTGACGGGGTGCTCGACTCCCATCTTCCCTCCGGCGTACGTCGCTTCGTCGACTCTGGCCAGCACCGACACCCCCGTCGGCAGCGCCCTGAAGTTGTACCACTCGTCCGTGCGCACCCAAGGGTTGGGGAGCGCGCGCGTAGACTGCTGTCCCGTGTCCACCACGATGACGCTTGCTTGCTGGATCGCCGGGTGGGAATCGAACGTGGCGCCGAGCAGGGCGTGATACCACGCCCAGTCGTACTCGGTATCGGACGCCGAGTGCACCCCGACGAATCCGTGCCCGGCCCGGACGTAGCGCTCGAACGCGGCTTGTTGCGTGCTGTCCAGCACATCCCCCGTGGTGTTGAGAAAGACCACCGCGGCGAAGCGGGCGAGGTTGGCGTCGGTGAAAACAGTGGGGTCCTCAGTGGCATCGACCGCGAAGTTGTTGAGGGAGCCCAATACCTCGACGGCGGTGATCGCGGCGGGGATCGAGGCGTGGTGGAAGCCGGTGGTGCGAGAGAATACCAGGATGCGAAACGCGGCGTGGGCCGGCGTGGGTGCCGGCGCCGGGGCGCCGCTCGAGACGGGACACACGTCCGCCGGAGCGGCGATCGCCCCTGAATGGCAGGCGACGGCCGCGACGAACGACGCCAGCACGGCGCGCGCTCCTAGCAAGCCTCGTTTCCTGGGAGCAAGCGTGGGCCTCGCTGAAATCCGTTGCTGGTGTGAAGAAAAGCCCGAGACTCCCGCGACACAACCCGAGAGCCGCGCTAGCGCGACCTGTTCGAACGTCGCCCCCTCACTTGTGCGGAACGATCAAAGTCCCGGTCTGCGTCTCTGCGCCGGTAGAGACTGACACGTTGGGGAGACGCAAGCCCCCGTAGACCGAGGTTGCCGGTGCATCCACCGCAAGCACATAGCTGCCGGGGCTAGCATAGGGCAGACGGAATCGGCCTGTCGCATCAGATCGAGCCGTACCCAGCACACCCCAAGTCGCTTCATCGGTCGGGTAGTTGGGATTGACGACGAGAAGTGCGATCGAGGCGTCCGCGATCGCACCATCGTTCTGCCCCATCACGGTGCCGCTCACAGACCCCGTTACCGCACTGTTGCGGACCTGCATGTAGCCCACGTAGTTGAAGCCCGCCGCCGCGTTGGCGGGGTCACGCGCATAGAAGCTGCGGCCGAGGTCGAAGTCGATAATGACCACGGCACCTGAGTCGGCGATCTGGATTGGAGGATCGGTAAAAAGGCCGAAACTGAATCGGCTTGGGTATCCACCCCAGTCGATGCCCGGCGAGGTCCTGTTGGTGAGGACAGTGCCATCCTTCAGCGTGATGCTCGACGAGTCGGCGTCCATCGTGATGAGAAACTGCACGTATTGGCCCGGGAGCACGATGCCCTCACCTAACTTCGCGGCCGCCCCGTTTCCGAGCTCGAGCAGGTTGTAGGCCCGGTGCGGAGCCGTGATGGTACGCAGACCGGTCTGGAGCGAATCGCTGGCATTTCCCGCGGTGTCGGGTTTGGTCGAGGCGGCGACGCGCACGATGTAGACGTCGACTCGGGCCACTTGGTCGTAAGGGAACGGGGCGTCGATGAGAAAGACTTGGGTCGGTCCAGCCTTGGTTGTGTTCGTCGTCACATTGTGCTGCGAGCACGCCGCGATCACGACGATGCCGGGAAGCGAGCAAACGTGCTTCATCGCCGCCCTCCGTGTAGGGCCAATGCCGTTACTGTAAAAAGCCCCCTGTCACCGAAGCTGCGTGCGGCGGCGGCTCGCAACGTCCGCGTCGCCGGTGCGACGCCCTCAGCATGAAGCCTTGACCTCGTCGTCGCTCTCGCCGTTTCAACGGCAAAGCAGCGGCAAAGTCCGAGACTCCCGAGAGAGAGCCAGACCACGTAAGTTGAGGCGCAGCTACGACGCGACCGTGGCGGAACTGGTAGACGCGCAGGACTTAGGATCCTGTGGGGCAACCCGTGGGGGTTCGAGTCCCTCCGGTCGCATCGCGATGGGCCACTGACGCAGCGGGCCACTCACCCTCGAGTGGCCCGCTGCCCGTCAACTCAGGCGGTAGCCGCC
>WNEW01005421.1_pt1 | contig 10696 bp, 8 predicted proteins | sample 5399891 | NCBI WGS metagenome assembly WNEW01 (sample SAMN13153336, study PRJNA577476) | soil metagenome | isolation source: 40 cm grassland meadow soil pre-rain plot 5 | place: USA:California | collected 2015-09-08 | reverse complement strand
GCCCTGCACGGCGCACGGGAAGCCGTCACAGTTCATGCAGCGCACGCACGCGCTGTAGGGCATGTTCTGCTCGGAGAGCCTGATACCGCACGGCGCGTGGAACGGGTGGAAACCAGCGGCGGCGAGGTCGTCCGAGAGCTGCTGGATCCGCGGCTCGTGCGAGACCGCCGGGAACGGATACGGCCCGCTCGCCGGGGGCTCGGTCGGGTCCTCGCCCCGCGCGCCGTGCACCTCGTAGAGCTGCTCGGCGTGCGTGTAGTAGGGCTCGAGCTCGTCGTAGGAGATCGGCCAGGCGGGCGAGATGCCGCCGTGGTGACGCAGCTCGCCGAAGTCCCGCTCTCGCAGCCGAAACAGCGCCGCACCGTAGAATTTGGTGTTACCGCCCACGTAGTAGTTGGTGTGGGGGTGGAGATCGTTCCCGGCCGTGTCGCGCCACACTTCCTTGGTGCCGTACCGGCCCTCGAGGACCACGGCGCGCGTGTCCCAGTTCTCCTTCTCGCGCGGCACGTAGTCGCCGCGCTCGACGAGCAGGATGCGCTTCCCGGAGGGCGCGAGCCGGTGGGCGAGCGTGCCGCCGCCGGCGCCCGTGCCGATGATGATGACGTCGTAGTGGCTGTTCATGCGCGGTGGCGATAATGCGTGGCGCCGGGGAATGGTTCCAGGCGTCCCCGCCCGAGTCCTCACACCCTGTCCCCCTCTCCACGATGCGGAGAGGGGGAACGGAGTGTGAGGCGATGCTCGCAGAAGATGCAGCGCACGTCGGCGGGGTGGTATAGCTTGGCGCAGAACACGCCGCGCACGCCCCGCCAGCGGCGATACAGCTCGGCGGCGGCGAGCATGCCCAGGGGCGGAGCGGTGAAGTAGAGCCACCAGCCGGTCCAGGTTCCGCCCACGAAGGCAGATGCGAAGGTTCGAGCCGGGTTCATGCTCATCCCCGAAATCGGGCTTTCTACGGTGATATAGATGGCCACGAGCAGTCCCGCGCATCCGCCGGTCCAGTGCGCGATGCTCATCCGGTTGGACACGATCAGGACGGCGAGCATGAGGACGAACGAAATGGCGGCTTCGGCGACGAACGCCGGGCCCGTACCAGCCGGCCCGGGCTGAGTGGCCACGTAATTTACGGCTGGATGCGCGAGCGGCATGCGAACGAGCGCGAGCGCCACGATCATGCCCGCCACGCCGCCCGCAAACTGCGCGATCCCGTACCAGAGGGCGTCCGCGCGCGCGATCCTGCCGAGGCGATAGAACGCGAGCGTCAGCGCCGGGTTGAAGTGCCCGCCCGAGCGGCTCCCCCAGGGCGAGTAGACGAGCGCCACCGCGGTGAGTCCCATTGCCAATCCCATGAGGGCGCGCCGCACCGCGGCGTTGGGGATCGTCCCATACGCCGGTGAGCCGGGGAAGAAGAGCAGTGACGCGAACAGTGACGCGGAGATCATGAAGCCGCCGAGCAGCGCGGCTTCCATGAGATACTCCGGCCAGTGGCGTCGTAGCGCGTCGGCCATGGCGGTCACGAGGCGAGCGCGCCGCGCGCGGCGTGCGCCGGGCGCCGCGCAACGGTCGCCAGAACGACCTGGTCGAGCCGCAGCGCCTCGCCCACCGACCACGCTTGGAACGGGCAGCCCCGCGGCCGGTGCGGCGGCTCGGCATCGGCGATCTCGGAGATGTGCCCGAGACCCGCTTCGCTCAGATGCGCGAGCAGCGGGGCGAGGAATCGGTCACGCGCTTGGCGCTTGGCGGCGGCGCTGCCGCCGCGCACCCGTACCCATGCCTCCACGAAGGGGTCGAGCAGCCACGGCCAGACAGTCCCCTGATGGTATGCGCCGTCCCGGGCCGCAACGCCGCCTTCATAGCGGGCGGTGTAGCCTCGCTCGCCCGGGGCGAGCGAGCGCAACCCGAGCGGCGTGAGCAGTCGCTGCTCGACCGCGTCCACGACCTGGCGCGCCTGCGGCCCGTTCAGCACCGGGAACGGTAGTCCACCGACCGCGAAGATCTGATTGGGTCGGAACGCGGCGTCGACGGTGCCCGCCTGGTGATTTACGTCGACCACATCGTAGAGATACCCACCCTCCGCGTTCCAGAAGCGGGCGCCGAAGGCCGCCGTCCCCCGCTCGAACAACGCGCCCCAGCGTGCCGAGGCTGCCGCCCCGATGCGCAGCGCATTGAGCCACAGCGCCTGCACCTCGACCGGCTTCCCGATGCGCGGGGTCACGACCCAGTCACCTACTTTTGCGTCCATCCACGTGAGCTGCACGCCGGGCTGGCCCGCGGCGAGCAGGCCGTCGCGGTCTGTGTGAATGCCGTAGCGAGTCCCGTCGGCGTAGCCGGTGAGGATCCGCTGCACGGCGTTGTCCAGCGTGCGGCGCTCCGACTCCGCCACCTGTCCGTGCGCCGCGTCCACGGCGGCGAGGTACTCGTAGGCCGCGACGATGTACCACAGCGACGCGTCTACGGCGTTGAACTCCGGCTCGGCGCCCGAGTCGGGGAAGCGGTTCGGGAGCATGCCTTGCGAAACGGCGTCGGCCCATTGGAGTAGGATGCCGCGCGCGTCGTCCCAGCGGCCGCCGGCGAGGCAGAGCCCCCGCAGCGCGATGAAGGTGTCGCGTCCCCAGTCGGTGAACCACGGATAGCCCGCGACGATCGTCATGCCCGCCCCCCGGCGGACCAGATAGGCGTCGGCCGCGCGGTGCAGGGAAGTGGGGAACGCGTCCCGACGCGCGCGCTCCGCCGCCCGAAGCCGCGCGATTTCGGTGGAGAGCTCCGGGCGCCCGTCGGCGGCGACGCCCGACGCGGCTTCGAGGCTCCACAGCGCTTCGCCCGCCGACAGGTTCCACGTGAAGCTGCCGGGCGAGGCCAAGTCTTCGACGCAGTCCAGCCCGCGGTCGCGCTCTTCGGCGTACAGGAATCCGCGGTACCACAGCGGCTCGCGGGTGTAGGCGCCGTTGCTCCGCACCATGACCTCCGGGACGCCATCGTAGGGGTGCCACCGCACCGAGTCGCCCTCCTGCCGAGCGTCGAACCGGAAGGCCGGATTCTCGTGATGCAGCGCGTGATAGTCGCGGCCCGAGAGGAAGGGGCGCACGACGAGCCGCACGCCCGGTGCCGGTCTCGTGAGCTTCCACGACAAGACCACCCGCGGCGAGCCGTGAACGGCGAACAGCTGCTGCTCGACTTCGGTTCCGTCCTCGAGGCGGTACCGCCAGCTCGGCCAGGGAAGCAAGGAGAACGTCTCGAGCCGGCGCTCGCCGTCCGGGGATGTGACGCCGGGCGTGTAGCACTGCGTGCTCAAGGGGAAGCGCTGGCCGTCACGCTCGATCCACGCGTCGCAGCCGCTCACCAGGACATAGCGCCCGGTGGGCGGCGTCGTAGCGGCGAGCAGCAGTGCGTGATAGCGCCGCGTCCGCACCCCTCCCACGGTGCCCGAGGCGAAGCCCCCGAGCCCGTCAGCTTCGAGCCACTCGGCGGCGTGATCCACGGGACGCTCCTCGGGTCGTTTTGGGAGAGGGTGCTGCAGGCGCTGCGGCTGCGCGCGCGTGCGCGAGATCCTCGATGCTCCGGGTCACGAGCGCAGTCCATCCGGTCTGGTGGCTCGCGCCCACACCGCGCCCCGAGTCGCCGTGGAAGTACTCGTTGAAGAGCACGAGGTCACGCCAATGGGGGTCCGTCGCGTACCGCGGGTCGTCGCCGTGACACGGGCGTCGCCCGTTCGCGTCCGGGAGGAAGATGCGCGCGAGACGGCCCTGCAGCTCGCGAGCCACCTCGGACAGGTTCAGCATCCTCCCTGAGCCGACGGGACACTCCACGCGGAGGCTGTCGCCGTAGAAGTGGTGGTAGCGCTCCAGGGCTTCGATGAGCAAGTAGTTGAGGGGGAACCAGATCGGTCCGCGCCAGTTCGAGTTCCCGCCGAACAGCCCGGTGTTCGACTCCCCGGGCACGTAGTCCACGCGGTATTCCTGCTCGCCAGCCTGAAGGACGTAGGGCCGGTCCTGGTGCACCTTTGAGACGGACCGGATCCCGTAGGCAGACAAGAACTCGCTCTCGTCGAGGACGTAGCGGAGCACGCGCTCCAACCGCTCGCGCCGCGGCAGCGCCAGCAGCCGGTGGCGGTGCGCGTCGTCGGGCGACACCTCGCACATCGAGATGTGACGGACGAGATCGCTGCGGTTTCGGATGAACCACTCCATCCGCCCGGTGAAATCGGGGAGCCGTTTCAAGGTCTCCGTCTCGACAATCTCGCAAGCGATGAGAGGCACAAGGCCTACCATCGAGCGGACACGGAGCGCGGTCTTGGTCCCGTCCATCGCCAGCTGGTCGTAGTAGAACCCGTCGACCTCATCCCACAGGCCCGTGCCGCCTAGGGTGTTGATCGCATCCGTGATCGCGACGAAGTGCTCGAAGAACTTCGTCGCGATGTCTTCGTAGGCGGGGTCTTCGCTCGCGAGCTCGAGCGAGATGGACAACATCGTGGCGCAGTAGAACGCCATCCACGCGGTGCCGTCCGCCTGCTCGAGGTGCCCTCCCGTAGGCAGGGGGCGCGAACGGTCGAACACGCCGATGTTGTCGAGGCCGAGGAAGCCGCCCGCGAAGAGGTGCTTCCCCTCGGGGTCCTTGCGGTTCACCCACCACGTGACCCGCTCGAGAAACAGCCGGTCGCGGTGCCCGCGCGGGCCGGTCATCTTGTACACGCGCCAGCATGCCCAGGCGTGCACCGGCGGATTCACGTCGCCGAATGCAAACTCGTACGCCGGGATCTGCCCGTTGGGGTGCATGTACCACTCCCGCAGCAGCAGCACGAGCTGATGCTTGGCGAACTCGGGATCGAGCCGCGCGAACGGAATCATGTGAAATGCCAGGTCCCAGGCGGCGTACCACGGGTACTCCCACTTGTCCGGCATCGAGATGACGTCGAGGTTGTTCAGGTGCGTCCAGTCCGCGTTCCGCCCCGAGCGCCGCGTCGCCGGAGGCGGGGGCTGGGCAGGATCCCCGGCGAGCCATTCGGGGATGTCGTAGTAGTAGAGCTGCTTCGACCAGAGCAGACCGGCCCGCGCCTGCCGCAGCACCGTGCGCTCTTCTGGGGTCGCTGCCGGAGGAGTGATCGCCGTGTGGAACCGGTCCGCCTCGCGGATGCGCTCGTCGAACGTCCGGTCGAATCCCACGTCGAACGGCGCTGTCGCGTCCTCGCGGTCCACACGCAACCGGAGCCGCAAAACAGCGTCCGCCCCCCCGTCGAGCTCGACCCGGTACCAGGCGGCCGCCTTCGTGCCGCGCTCGTCCGGGTTCACGGCGGCCTCGTCACCCTGAATCACGCGCGTGTGGAAGGCATCCTTCACGTACGGCGTGGGATTCGCGTCCCCGAAGAGTCGCCCGAGGTTGGACGTGTTCTCCGTGAACAGCAGCCGCGGCGCAGTGTCGTCCGGGCCCCGGTCCGCGGCGAGATGGTAGGTGCCGAGCGTCGCGTGCTCGGCCGCCAGCTCGGCGGGGCCGGCGCGCCGCAGCACCGGCTTGGGGGGGAAGTTCTCGCCCGTCCGTCCCCAGTCCCAGGTGTTGCGGAACCACAGGGACGGCAGCACGTGCAGCGTCGCTCGGTCGGGACCGCGATTCGCGACCGTGATGCGGATCAAGATGTCCTGCGGAGCCGCTTTCGCGTACTCGACCAGCACGTCGAAGTAGCGATCGGCCTCGAACACGCCGGTGTCGACCAGCTCGAACTCAGCCACGTTCTTACCCCGCCTGCGGTTTTCCTCGATCAACCGCTGATACGGGTAGGCTGCCTGCGGGTACTTGTAGAGCGCCTTCAGGTACGAATGGGTCGGCGTCGAGTCGAGGTAGTAGTACAGCTCCTTCACGTCCTCGCCGTGATTGCCCTCGGGCCCCGTCAACCCGAACAACCGCTCCTTGAGGATCGGGTCGTGTTCGTTCCACAGCGCGAGCGCGAAGGCTAGGCGACACTGGTCGTCGCAGATGCCGAGCAGGCCATCCTCGCCCCAGCGGTAGGCTCGGCTGCGGGCCTGGTCGTGGGTGAAGTAGTCCCAGCAATTGCCGTCTGCTGAGTAATCCTCGCGCACGGTCCCCCATTGGCGCTCCGACAGATAGGGGCCCCAGCGCTTCCAGGGCTGCTGCGCGGCTTCCTGCAGGCGAACCAGCTCTTCTACGGGCATGCGCGTGGATCTCCTGGGCGTGTGGATCTCCTGAGCGTGCTGGCGCGTGGCTCCGGGGGCTGGAAATGCAACCCGCCGCCGATAGGTTCCCGGGCGAACCAACGTACTCGGAGTTGATGCCCAGGGTCTGCGTGTTCTATGAGGGACTGAAGTCCCCGCTCGGCGGCGGCGCGTCCTGAAGGACGCATTTCACAGGACGGGGGGGAGCCAGCGTCCTTCAGGACGCCTGCAGGCCGAGGTGGGACTTCAGTCCCTCATGTGGGACTTCAGTCCCTCATAACAAACGACGGTAACGCCCGCGTGTCCAGTGGACTGAGCCATTCTGAGCACCCTGTAAGGGAGCGTTGAGCCGTGCAGATACGCCACAAGGAAACCGGAGAGTTCATTTTGGAGGTGTCAGGTCCGTCCCTGGCGGGCCGGCGGGTCCGGGGCGCCCGGCTGCATCACGCAGCGCTGCGGGGCGAAGACATGACCGGGGCTGACCTGCGGGGTGCGGACCTCTGCATCGCCGACCTTTCCGGCGCGACTCTCTGCGGCGCGAACCTGACGGGCGCTGACCTGAGCGGCGCGACGCTGACCGGCGCCAAGCTCGACGGCGCGGTGCTGCTCGACGCCAAACTGTTGGGCGTGAACCTCGCGAACGCGACCCTGCGACGGGCCGACCTCACGCGCGCTACACTGCGGTTTGCGGAGGCATCCGGTGCGGACTTCAGCGACGCGGTCATGCCGCGGGCCGACCTGAGCTATGGGGTGTTTCGTGGTGCAAACTTCACCGGCGCCCAGCTCGACGAGGCCAGCCTGAACTTCGCCAACGTGGCCGGAGCGAAACTCCGTTATGCGAGCCTCGTTTGCGCCGTGCTGATCCAGGCGGACCTATCGGACGCCGATCTCGACCAAGCCGACTTCATGCACGCAGCGCTGAATGGGACGGACCTGCGGGGCGCAAATCTCGGGGGCGCGCTGTTTCGGCACGCCGTGCTCGGTGGATGCTGGAATCTCGATCGTGCTCATGGCGTCGCGGAAGCGCGGTACCTGGAGCTCGGCTCGCTCGATGTGCGGACGCTCCGGGCCAGTCTCGGCTCGCTGTCCGACGAATCGCTCGTCGCACTCGGGATCGTGAAGGAAACGATCGCGTCGCTGCGGAGCGCAGTTGGGCTCGGGGGGCCTGACCCTCGCTCGGCGGCGTAGAAACATCCCCGCCGGCACGGATTTGATTGCGACGGTGCGCCGAGCGTAGGTTACAGTACCGCCGGGATTGACCTGGAGACCCTCCATGCCCCTCACGGCGAAGCTGTCAAGAGAGTTCTACGATAAGTTCGGAAACGCGGTGGTTGACGAGCTCGTGAACTGGTTCAACCAAGTGGACGCCACGTACAAGCTGGAACTCCGGGATCTCAACGAGCTCAACTTCGCCCGTTTCGACGCGAAGCTCGAGCAGCGGATCGCCGAGCTGCGCGCGGAGCTGCGCACCGGACTCGCCTCGCTCGAAGCGCGTTTCGAGGCAAAGCTGGAGCAGCGGATCGCGGAGCTGCGCGGTGAGATCGCCACGCTCGAAGGCCGCCTCCTGGCGCGGCTGGGCGTCGTCGAAGGCCGGTTCGGCACGCTCGAGGGTCGGCTCGTCCGGTGGATGTTTCTGTTCTGGGTCGCGAGTCTGGGCACGTCCATCGCGCTCATCGAGCTCGGCCGCTAGGGCGTGGTAGGCGCCCACTTCCTGCTTCTGCCGGCGCTGCTGGCCGCCCCTCAACTCTCGAGTCGTCCGGCCGTCCAGGCGCCTGACTCCACGCTCCGCACCCGCGTGGCGGCGTGGCGCGCCGGACGCGAGGCGGCCATCGTCCGGGAATTCGCGGACCTTCTCGGAATCCCCAATGTCGCGGCCGACTCGGTCAACATCCGCCGCAATGCGGACGCGATCGTGCGCATGCTTGAACGGCGCGGGGTGCAGGGCCGCCTCCTGGAGGCGCCAGGCTCACCGCCCGCCGTTTACGGCGAGTTGGTCTCGCCGGGCGCCACGCGCACCGTCATCCTCTACGCACACTACGACGGCCAGCCCGTGGACACCGCCCGCTGGGCGACGCCCCCCTGGCGGCCGGTCCTGCGCGACAAGTCCCTCCCCGAGGGTGGCCGGGAGATCCCCTTCCCAACGGAAGGGGGAGGAGCGCGGTCGGATCCAGAGTGGCGGATCTACGCCCGCTCCGCCGGCGACGACAAGGCCTCGATAATCGCGATCCTCGCGGCGCTCGATGCCCTGCGCGCCCTCGGCGTCCGTCCCTCGGTGAATCTCAAGTTCTTCTTCGAGGGGGAGGAGGAGGCGGGCTCCGAGCATCTCCGGGACATGCTCACCCGGCATACCGCCCTGCTTGCGGCCGACCTCTTCCTCGTCGGCGACGGACCGGTGCACCAGACCCGACGTCCGCAGATCACCTTCGGGGTGCGCGGGGTGATGGGCCTCCAGCTCACTGTGTACGGCGCGATCCGGCCGCTCCACAGCGGCCACTACGGGAACTGGGCCCCGAATCCGAACGTCATGCTGGTGCGCCTCCTCGGGAGCATGCGGGACGACGAGGGGAAGATCCTGATCGACCACTTTTACGACGACGTCCGACCGCTCACGGCCGCGGATCGAGCCGCGCTCGCCACCCTGCCGCCCGTCGAGGACCAGCTCCTCGGCGAACTCCGTCTCGGCCGGAGCGAAGGGGCCCCCGCACTCCTGGCCGAACAACTGCTCAAGCCCGCTGTTAACTTCAGCGGCATCTCGGGAGGGCGAACCGGCTCCGCGGCCTCAAATGTGATCGTCCCTGAGGCGACCGCCTACCTCGACTTGCGGCTGGTGCTGGATCAGCGGCCCGAGCGGGTCCGCGAGCTGGTAGAGAATCACATCCGGCGACAGGGGTTCTTCATCGTCCGGGCCGATCCCGATTCGACTACCCGGAGGTCCCATCCGCGGATTCTGAAGCTGCTCTGGGGCGAGGGGTACCCCGCCTCACGAACCCCGCTCGACCTGCCGGTGTCCCGCGCCATGGTGGCCGCGGCGCGTGCCGCGCTCGACCAGCCGATCATCACGGTGCCGGCCATCGGCGGGAGCTTCGGGCAGTACGTCTTCCAGGAAGTGCTCCACGTGCCGATCGTCGGAACGCCTATCGCCAACCACGACGACAACCAGCACGCCGAGAACGAGAACCTGCGGATCCGGAACCTGTGGGACGGGATCGAGCTCTACGCGGGGCTCCTGGCGCTGCTCGGCCCCGAGTGGCGGGCGGCGGAGAAGCCAACGCCATAGGGGGCGGTGAACGGTGAACGGTGCGCGCGAAGCGCGCGGTCAGGCGCCGCCTATTGTTCTTCTGGGAGCCTGGCCTCGGCGAGGATCGCTCCGACCTTGTCCAACAGCGATTGCGGCAGGTCGATGCGCCGCAGCTTACTCTTCAGCTCCTGCAGGACGCTCGCCTCGAAGGCGTGCTCGCTAGCGCACTGGCCGCAGGTATCAAGATGCTCCTTCACCATCGCCATCTCGGCCGGCGACAGCTCCCGGTCGAGGTAGTCGTTGAGCCGCCGGAACACCTCTTCGCAAGTGTAGCGATCCACCGCGGTCATGCGCGCTCCTTGACCGCTTCGGGCACGAGGCCGCGTTCGACGGCCACTCGCCACAGCAGCTTCTGGAGGATCTTGCGAGCGCGGTGGAGACGCGATCGCACCGTGCCGACGGGGATGCCGAGGATGCCCGCGGTCTGCTCGTACGAAAAGTCCTCGATGAAGTAGAGTGTCGAGACGACCCGGTACTCCTCCGGCAGGCCCAGCAGTGCTGCCGCGATCTGCTCGCTGTCGAGCCGATTCAGCAAGGCTTGCGCCGGGTCGCCCGGGGGCTGATGCAGGCCGAGGGCCGCTGTCTGGCTATACAGATACAGCTCCGGCGTTTCGTCGAACTCCACCGGCGGCCCTTCGTGCCGCTGGCGGCGGTGACGGGCATAGTAACAATTGGTCAGGATGCGGAAGAACCAGGCCTTGAAGTTCGTGCCCGGCTGAAACGTCGCGTACCCGCGGCACGCGCCCAGGGCTGCTTCCTGCACGAGGTCCTCGGCGTCCGCCCGGTTGCGCAGCAGCCGCAGCGCGAGCCCGTACGCCCGCCCAAGCAACGGCTTGAGCAGGTCGTCGAGTCCCTGGTGCGCGGGAACGGCGGGCTGCGTGCGCGAGTGGTCCATCAGCGCTAGCGCCATGAAGGGCGCGATGAGGCCTAACGACCCTGTGTACTGGGGAACCACGAGCATTGCCTATAGTGCACCTCGCTTCCTTCGTCCGCAACCGAGCTACGGCGCGCCGCGCCCGTCGCTCGCGGCTAGAATGCGTTCGCGGGGGGAACGGTTCCAAGCGCGCGCGGTCGACACGGAACCTTTTGGCGGGTCCGCGCATTGGTGCGTGACGTCATGGACGCTGTGACCCACTACGACGCCATCATCCTCGGAGCCGGCCAGGCCGGCGGCCCGCTGGCGGGCGCACTCGCCCGGGCAGGCCGGCGGACAGCGCTGATCGAGCGGGTCCACGTCGGC
>WNEW01001702.1_pt1 | contig 10698 bp, 7 predicted proteins | sample 5399891 | NCBI WGS metagenome assembly WNEW01 (sample SAMN13153336, study PRJNA577476) | soil metagenome | isolation source: 40 cm grassland meadow soil pre-rain plot 5 | place: USA:California | collected 2015-09-08 | reverse complement strand
TAGTACAGCTCTGCTCAGAGGGTGGTTTGACTCGATCTCTGCAGCACCGACCAGTCTCAATGCATCGTTCTCGTCTATACCCTCAGCTACTGCGACATCTACAATCTTGGGCTTACCTTGCGTTAGGGTTCCGGTCTTGTCGAACACTATCGATTGGATTCTGGAGATTTGTTCCAGAGTAGGTGCGTCTTTGATGAGAATGTTGTACTTCGCGCCCAATCCGGTGCCGACTGCCACTGCTGTCGGCGTGGCCAGTCCAAGAGCGTCAGGACAGGCAATAACAATAGTGGAAATAGCAAAGGTCAGGGCAAGCAACAACGTTTGTCTCATTACGAAAAACCAGAACAGGAAAGTGATCAGACCGGAGCCGATCGCAAGTATCACGAGGTATCCGGCAAATCGGTCTGCTAGCTTCTGCGCGGGAGCTTTCGAATTTTGTGCAGTTTCGACCAGCCTTACTATCTGGGCGAGAGCTGTGTCTTCACCTACCTTTGCCGCCTCGAATTTGACCGAACCAGACTGGTTGATCGATCCGCCAATAACGTCCTCGCCTGGCTTCTTAGAGACGGGAATCGACTCGCCTGTTACAAGAGACTCGTCAATGGATGTCTCCCCTTCGATGATTTTGCCATCGACCGGAACTCTGTCTCCGGGTTTGAGGATGATGATATCCCCTATTTTCACCTCGGAGGTCGGAACAAGCTCTTCTCTTTGATCGCGCAGAACCCTGGCTTGTGGCGGAACTAGATTGAATAGAGCTTGTAAAGCATCGGTCGTTCCTCGTCTTGATTTCATCTCCAGCCAGTGGCCGAACAGAACAAATGTCACGAGAAGAGCAGTCGCTTCATAATACGAATCCCGACTGCCTAGGACTGTTAAGACCACGCTGAACCCGTACGAGGCTGTGATACCAACGGCAATCAGAACTGCCATGTTCAATGTTCTTTGTTGAAGCGCCTTGTAGCTGGAATAGAGAAAGATCCAGCCGGAATAGAAGAACAAGGGAGTCGTTAGAATGAACAATAGCAACGGAATAGGAATCGGCGCAGGCGGCCGAGAGCCGAGAACAAAAGCGCCTACAGGCGAGTAGACGATTATTGGAATCGAGAGAATCAAAGCAAAGAAAAATTTGCGTCGGATATCAAGTTCCATCAATCTTGCCATCTCTCTCCCTGCAATACCGGTGTGTTCCATGCCCATCGTCATTGTCATGCTCGTCTTGAATGACTGCCAACGCGACATTCGATTGGATGGTTTCATCAGGTGCTCGTGGTCTTGATGTGTTGCCATACCTCCGTCGGCCATCAAGACAAGTTGCATTCCACACTTTGGACAATGACCCGGAGAGTTGGACCTGACCTCAGGATGCATCGGACAGGTGTAGATGACACGCGAATTCCTATCAGCTTGCGAATGAGTATGGTGTTCCGTAGAGGTTATGACACCTCAGGGGTAGTTGTCCCTAATGTCACCGGAATTTCCCTCACAATTTCTTCCCTTTATGGAGAGAATAAATCTTCCATCATCTAATGTTGCACATCTCTTTATGTTGGCGTATAGAACCCTGTTGATGATACTCCTTACGAAACACTTTCCACAGAAATCGTGAAGATTTAGGTGGGATAGCTGAAGATCAACTTGAGTCGGGTCCCGAAAGAGACACATGCTCAGGACACGAGTCCCCACAGAAAACCCAAAAAGACTACTGGTGAAGAAAATACCGTCTCGGTAGTCGCTCCAATCTCCGGGGCTAGTGTTCTAGCTCTTCGGCAAAGAGGAGAGAAAGAACTAACGACATCGGACGAGAGAAGGCTCTCCATCAGGATTATTGAAAGCAAATGCATGGGAGCGGAGAGCTGTGTCATTGTCGCTCCCTCTGTCTTCGCTCTCGACGTAAAGCAACTGGGGCTATTCAGGAAGGGTAACGAACCGCTTGGGGTGAAGGATGTAGCTGATAGAACTGTTGGGAGCGAAACGATTATTCTCGCCGCCAAGTCGTGTCCCTTCAAGGCGATCTACGTTAAGGACGCAGAAACTGGAGAGGAGTTAGCAGGAGATCCCTGGTAGCCGAAGCTTGAAAAGCCCACTCTGGCAAGACTTCCCCTTGGAATCACAAATGGAGGATCATCGCGTAGGCCCGAAAAGCGCCGTGACCTTGGACGAACTCTCCGTGGAGAATAAAACGGGCAATTCCATAATTGTCCGATATGATGCACAACACAGACATCTGCAAGTTGTTGATTGTTGCCTAGAAGAACAGGGAAAATAGGCACAAGTCCATCCTCGGACTAGTCACTTTTTTGCACGCAAACTACGCACCCCTCTCGTGCACATTCAATAGGTTTCTGCCAACGAGGAAGGGTGTGACCATGAGCACATAGGGCGAGTCCGTGAAGATCCCCGGTCAGGCGAAGAACCTGCTTGGTCGACGCTGCGAGCCCAATTTCCACACCGTGGTTAATGGTCGTCATTAACAAAATGTATAGCTCGCACTACTCAGCTCCCACCTCCGAGATGTTAGATGACCATTATGTTGTCCGTGACTTGGCCAAATCTTCCGAGGGCGAAGGACAGCCTGGTTCAGATGTATGTCTAAATGTACGGAACCATTGCTTAATATGTGAACAGTTATGCAACTAATCCTATGTCGAAAACAGCCACCATCGTGAGGGAAGGCGAGTCTTGCGAGGTTACATGCATCAACCCTGGTAAGGTCAGGTCGCTCGCTCGTTCTCTTCCGAGGACAAGCGCGGTCGAGCGGATTTCCGGCATATTCCAGATCATGAGCGACCCTAGCCGTCTCAAGATCCTTCACTGCGTATCTCAGGGAGATGTTTGCGTGTGCGACCTTTCGGCGGTTCTGGGAATGAACGTGTCCGCTGTTTCCCACCAGCTCCGACTGCTGAGAGCTCTCAACCTGGTCAAGTCGAGGCGTGACGGCCGGATAGTGTACTACTCCCTATCGGACGAGCATGTAGGCGAACTGATGAGAATGGGTCTCGAGCATGAACGTGAAAACTGACGCAACAGAGTGCGAGCTTTGCTCCGTCCATGCTCCGGAAGACTCGGAGTCGGGCTGGGAGAAGCACAGAGTTCTCGTCATAGCCGCTTCAACGGCTCTGTTCGGCGCTGCGTTCGGTGTCGAGTACTTGACAAGAAACGTACTTTACGGCCACGCAGTCTTTCTTGCGGTCATTCTATTCTCAGGCCGCGAGATAATCGGGGCCGCTTTCAGCTCGGTTATTCGTAGAAGGCTAGACGTCAACTTCCTCATGACGGTTGCGGCTTTCGGGGCCTTCGCCATCGGCCAGGCGGACGAGGGAGCCGCGGTCATGTACCTCTTCTCCCTCGCTGAGTACTTGGAGAATGTGGCTTCTGACAAGGTAAGGAGTTCCATCGCTGGACTGCTCAAACTCTCGCCCAGCTCCGCTACGATAAGGGTCAACGACGGAGAAGTTGAGAAACACATTCACGATGTGGCTGTTGGAGATGTCGCCCTCGTCAGGCCTGGACAGAGGATACCCGTTGACGGACTCGTAGTGAGCGGGTCCTCATCAGTCAACCAGGCAGTGATAACTGGCGAATCGGTCCCCGTGGACAGGGAAGTGGGAAGCGAGGTCTTCGCGGGAAGCATCAACGAAGAGGGCTTTCTAGAGATCAAAGCGACCAAGCCGACCACTGAGACGGCCATCTCGAAAGTTGTCAGGCTCGTCCAGCAGGCTCAGTCCGAGAGGTCACCCACAGAGAGCTTTGTGGAACGATTCGCCAAGTACTACACTCCCCTAGTTGTGGTCGCCGCCATATCGGTGGCGCTCGTTCCCCCACTCACCTTGGGAGCGAGTTTCACCACTTGGTTCTACAGGGCGTTGATCTTGCTTGTTGTTTCGTGTCCGTGCGCACTGACCATCTCAACTCCGGTATCCATGGCTTCCGCTATCACGGCCGCCGCCAGCAACGGTGTGCTCGTGAAGGGTGGAAAGTACGTGGAAGGTCTTGCGAGAGTCAAAACGTTCGTCTTCGACAAGACAGGCACGCTGACCAGGGGAAGGCTCGACGTCGCGGACGTGGTTTCCTTCAGCCTCTCCCCCACAGAGGTTCTCCAGCTCGCGGCCTCGTTAGAAGCGAAGTCGGAACACCCGATTGCTAGGGCGATCGTGGAGAAGGCTAAGGCAGAGAGGGTAACGCTTGTTCCTGTCAAAGAGTTCAATTCGATTCCTGGAAAAGGACTCGAAGGCATGGTCGACAGCAGAAGTGTAGTGATGGGCAAGCAGGAGCTCTTTCAGAACATCCCTGACAAGATACTCAACAAAATCCGGGGGCTCCAGGCCCAGGGCAAGACCACGGTCATGCTGGGGGTCAGAAATGAGATTGTTGGACTCGTCGCTCTGAAAGACAGGGTGAAGGATGCTGCAGCCGGAGCCATAGAGGAGCTGAAGGCGAGAGGCGTGCAGTCCGTAATAATAAGCGGGGACAATGAGGCGACGACCGCCGCTCTTGCGAGAGATGTTGGTGTGGACCACTTCCACGCTGACCTTCTTCCTGAGGACAAGCTAGAAGAGATTTCCCATCTGAAGGAGAAATATGGTAGCGTCGCTATGGTGGGCGACGGAGTCAACGATGCGCCCGCTCTCGCTAAGGCGAACGTGGGCATAGCCATGGGTGTCCTTGGAAGCGACGTTTCCATAGAAACGGCCGACATCGCACTGATGCGGGACGATCTGTCGAAGGTTCCCTACATATTTGACCTGAGCCAGAACACTCTTAGAGTCGTCAAGCAGAACATTACAGCATCGATACTCGTCAAGGCCGCTTTCGCCCTTCTAGCCCTTCCAGGTCTTGTGACACTCGCTCTTGCAGTCGGTGTCGGAGACATGGGCCTAAGCCTAGCGGTCATTCTCAACGCAATGAGACTAAGATTCGTCCGATAGCCGGGTTCCGCTCATCAGTCACATCCCCTATTATGGGAGTCCTCGGTCAAAAAAACATCATCCACTACAAAAGAACGCTGTCTGGAAGAACACGGAAAGTAATCCTCATCTAAGTCTCTCATACCACGCAGTCCCATTTGGGATACAAGAGGCTCCTCTTGTCATATTCGAAAGTTGGGTTTGATATGAGACGTGACTGGAACGGGAATGACAAGGTGAAGGATTCTGGATAATTCGACGAATCGATTGGGAAAGTTGTTGATTGTGCTCGGTGTCGTCCTAGCAATCGGAGTTCTAGTGACAGACATCACTGCTGCTCCTGCCCCGACAGCCCTCCCTGATCATGGCGGCCATGGCGATTAGGAGGCGATTCCTGTTCATTCTACTGTCTCTTTGGCCTTCGCCCTCTTGGGTCCTCCAATCGTTTTGGTGGGTCTTGTCCTCAGTTATCGTGAATCACTCCGATCCGTTCAACGAATCGGCCTAGTGGCCGGCTTGACTCTGCTGTACGCAGATGGACTGCTGCATTGGTTGGCTGTGCTAGAACACTTTAGCGAACCGCTATCCGCCGGCTTCTTCGTGATGTCAGGAGCAATTCAAGTGGGAGCAATTCCACTGGCCCGTCGTCGCGAGAAGCTGCTCTGGTGGGTCGGGGTCGCACTCACTTTGGTCTTCATCGAACTGTACATCATAACCAGAATAATCCCTCCTCCATTCTCGCTTGAGCCAGAATCCGTCGAGTCTCTAGGAACATTTTCAAAAGGTGTTGAAATCGCCCTCTTGGCCGCGCTCGGACTTTTCTTCAGGTCCCGGATAATTCCTATGAGGTTGAGAAGAGCTGTAGTTGACCGCCCATCCATTGCCCTCCTCTTTCTAGGTGTGCTTGCCAGCTTGATAACAAGTAATGTTGAGAGCTACCAGTACTGGTGGGTTGTGAGCACGAGGGCATTTGTGCTGAATGATTTCTTATTGATTGGCCTAATTGCCTTCGCTGGACTGGCTCATTATCTTCGAACAGGGATTCTAGTTGGAATGACCTGGAGCTTTGCGGCAATGGTCATCATAGTTCACGTCATTTTCGCCATAAGCTATGCCAGTGATGCATTGGTATTCCCTATCTTGCTTTGCATCATCAGCGCAGGCCTGCTCTCGGCGTCCATGTTCACATACGGGGGAATGTTCGGAGGCAAATACCTCAGAAGAAAATTCTTGAGTTTAGGCAAGCTTTTTGTTCAGGAATCTGAGATCTGAATTCATGGAAACCGAGCAATGTTCTCTCTGCGGGGTATCGGTCAAAAGGGAGAACCTCAAGGGACATTATGTAAGGGTGCATCCCAAGCGACCCGCGTCTGTAGTCAGACCGACCCAAACTTTTGCTAGGGCTTCAGTCTTCAAGAGTCATCGTCGGAGGAATCTTGCGATATTGGCATTGTTCGCTCTAGCCGTGATCGGAATTTCCCTAGCTGCCTCGGAGTTTGTTGCGGCCAACACGATGCGGATGCACTGGCACCCTCAGCTTTCTGTGACGATAAACGGAAGTCCGGTGACGGTTCCGGCCCGGATCGGAATAGACCCGAGCCTCTGGAAGGATCATTCGTTGGACCAATACGGCATGGAAGGAATGTCCCCCTTGCACACTCACGATACATCCGGCCAGATACACGTAGAGTCGAACACCGTGCATGACTTTACGCTTCAAGAGTTTCTCGCCATCTGGGGCCAGCACTTAGACTCAAACCAGGTACTGAATCATCCGGTGGACCCTGGCCACAGAGCGTACATCATTGTAGATGGAGTTCAGAAGCCGATGGGCACTCTAGACGTGGTATTTGTTGACGGGCAGAGGATTCAAGTAGTGTGCGGACCATGAATGATGTGAGTGAGTAGTATGGCGAGCTTAGGTGTCGGCCAGAAACCATTCGCGCCCTTCATTCTAGGTCTGATTGCAGGGATCTTCATTTTGTTGGGAGCCGTCGTAATGTCGATGTTCACCTTCGGGGCAGCTAGCATGATGAAGAGTATGAGCGGAATGGATGGGATGATGTCCGGAATGTACGGAGGAATTAGTATGAGAATGATGATGAGCTTTGTCCCTGGTCTTGCATTCCTAGGACTTGCCTCAGGCGTGATCGTGCTTTTGGGTTCAGCAATGCTTTACAGTCGGCCTTCTGAAAGTCAGCTCTGGGGAGCGATCATTCTGACGTTCTCGGTCGTTAGTATCCTCGGAGGAATGGGAGGGCTCCTAGTAGGGCTTGTCCTGGGCATTGCGAGCGGTATCCTTGCGTTGACGTGGACGAGGCCGCCACCAATCGCGAAGAGTGCAAGCCTTCAATGAAGCATCTCCAAGTTTGCCTGCTCAGATTCTGTGACTAGGCCGTCCGATTCTGTTCTGGGCTGAAGCGATTCTTCAAATAACAAGACAGCCTCTTTCCTACTGAATCATGGCGACAGACCCGATTTGCGGTATGTACGTGGAGGAATCCCCACGTGCCTTGAAAGTAGCCCGCAACGGGATAACCTACTACTTCTGTAGCGAGTCATGCCTACAACAATTCCAAGCGCCAGAGCTGGCACTAAGCCGGTTGAAAATACTGGTCGCTCTCGGCGCCATTCTCACAATCCCGATCATCCTACTCAGCTATTTGCCAATTATTACGGACATGAAGCTGAACAATTACCTCCTCTTCCTACTCTCTCTGCCGGTCCAATTTATCGTCGGAGCACGATTCTATCGAGGAAGCTACGACGCACTAAGGATGAAGGCCGGAAACATGGACCTATTGATAGCTCTGGGCTCCACGGCCGCATGGTTGTACAGTGTTATCGTGACGTTCGCCCCGGGATTCTTCGGCAGTCTGTCCCAGACTACCTACTATGAGACTGCCGCCGTAATTATCACCCTCATACAGACCGGTAACCTTCTGGACCACATTACGAAACGGAAGGCTTCAGAGGCTGTGAGAAAACTGGTCGGTCTGCAGCCACAGATTGCTAAGATCCTCAGGGACGGACGAGAGGTCGAGGTGCCAGTTGAGCGGGTTCAGCCCGGGGACATCATCATAGTACGACCTGGCGAAAGAATTCCCGTAGACGGAGTGGTTGTAGAGGGTGGTTCGGCCGTTGACGAGTCTATGATAACCGGGGAAAGTATGCCAAGGGACAAGAAATCCGGGGACGAGGTAATCGGAGCCACTGTCAACAAGACTGGTATGCTGAAAGTTCGGGCGTCCAAGGTCGGACAGGATACAGTCCTTGCACAGATTGTCAAACTCGTAGGAGAAGCACAGATGGGACGGGCTCCCCTCCAAAAGCTGGCAGACAGGATTGCTAGCTACTTTGTCCCAGCCGTCGTGATAATTGCTATAGTCTCATCCCTTCTCTGGTACTTCATTGGCAAGATAGGCCTAACATTCTCGCTGTTAGCCTTTGTCTCAGTCGTAATCATCGCGTGCCCGTGCGCACTCGGACTCGCCACGCCTGCAGCCTTACTCGTCGGAGCGGGGAAGGGAGCGGAGAATGGAATTCTGATAAAGGGCGGCGACGTATTGGAGAAACTCCAGAAAATAGACACGATCATATTCGACAAGACAGGGACGTTGACGAAGGGTCAACCATCCGTGACTGATATTGTTCCGATTGGTAAGGCCGCGGAGAAATCGATACTTTACTATGCGGCCGGAGCTGAGAGTGGCAGTGAGCATCCACTAGGGAAGGCGATCGTTGAAGCTGCCCGAAAGGCAGGAGTGACGGTGCCTGAGCCGTCCAACTTCGAAGCAATACCAGGACTTGGCGTCCGGGCAGAGGTGGACGGTCGTGAAGTCTTGCTGGGAGTTCCTTTGATGACTAAATTCTCCGTGCCATCAGACACCCTGTATATGGAGGCATGGAATAGACTGCAAGACCAAGGAAAGACCGTGACACCTCTCGCTCTGGACAGAAAACCTGTAGCGTTGCTGGCGCTAGCCGACACAGTCAAGGACGAAGCTCAAGCTGCAGTAGCCAGTTTGAAAAAATTGGGGCTGAAAGTGATCATGCTTACTGGTGATCAAGAGAAGACCGCCCGAGCAATAGCACAGAATCTAGGCATCGATGACGTGATAGCAAACGTTAGACCAGAACAGAAGGAGGCCATTGTGGAGAAGCTCCAGAAGGAGGGTAGGGTCGTAGCCATGGTTGGTGACGGGATCAATGATGCACCGGCATTGGCAAAGGCAGATGTTGGGATAGCGATTGGGAGCGGGACCGATGTGGCAAAGGAAACGGGTGGTATAATTCTGATCAAGAACGACTTGACTGACGTAGTGACCGCTCTAGAGCTGGGAAAGGCAACTGTCCGAAAGATCAAGGAGAACCTGCTGTGGGCCTTCGTCTACAACGTAGGACTGATCCCGGTCGCTGCAGGAATCTTGGTCCCGTTCTTGGGACCTTCGATCTATCAAGTCCTGCCGTTCCTGGCTGCGGGGGCGATGGCTTTTAGCTCGGTCACCGTCGTCTCCAATTCGCTATTACTCCGAAGGTTCAGACCAAGTATCTAGGAGATTGGAGGTGAATTGTTGCAAAAAGATCCAATTTGTGGAATGATGGTTGACGAGAAGAAGACGAAGCTAACCTCTTCGCATGACGGGACGACGTTCTACTTCTGTTCCGCGTCTTGCAAGAGCACGTTCGACAAGGACGCACACCGCCACGCACACGGTTAAGCTGAGAGTGCCAGACCAGACAAGTGCTCGCCCGTTTTCTTGTCGTAATCCTATTTGATCTTCATTATTTGTTTCATGATGCCGAGTTTGAACGAGGTTTCATCGTCGGGACCAAAATATGGATAGACGCAGGGAAGATTGATGCCTGCGTTCCGAAACTTGTCCACGAGTTTTTGAAGTTGGTCGACTGATGGGTTTGCCGCGCTGATCGTGTACAGTGAGTCAGGAATTTCATGTGAGCGTTTTGAGGAGAGACTCCTGCTAGCGGATAAGATATCGTTGGCAGTGCCATCCTGGACGAACACATCATGGTAGTGAGGGTTGGCGTCGTAGTGTACAAACTCTTCAATCAAGAGTCTCTTGGCCGTGGCCTCATCTTTCGAATAGAAAATTTTGATATAGCATGCGAATGTTCGTTGATCAATCGCACCGGACGCAATTTCCAATCTAAGGTTTTTGATTAGGTTACCGGCGTACTCGGGAGAGCAGAAGTTCAGGATCAAACCATTAGCACGGCGTATCGCCCGCTTGGCGATCCCCAGCCTCAGGGCTGCAACGAAGACCTCGGGGGGCGATACACCTCGGCCTTTGAATTCCGTTCCAAGGGCCTTTGTGACTTCATCAATCATTTTCAGCATCCGTGTGATTGTATCCCTTGGGTTCGGTCCGGGATTCCCTGTTCCAACACCTAGTACGAACCGGTTCTTGGAGAGGTATTGTACCGTGCCAAGCCGGCGTACTATCGTGTTTAGGTCATGTTCTAGAACCCGAAGTACGCCACTACCCGCCTTAATCCTCTTGGTAGCGGAGAGAGCAGCAGTGCTCAGCTCGATAGAATCCAGGCCCGCCAAGATATCTGGGAAGAAGATTGTCGAGAACTGTTCCGAGTCATCGGCGAGCTTTGAGAACGTGAGAATTTCTTCCGGTCTGTATAATGTGGACCGTAGCGCGAGTGCGAGGCGTTGATTCAACAATAAACCCCAGTCCTTCCCCGTCCCGAACGGTCTTTCTGCCAATTATCTATTTGTCGGAGGTCTGGCCTAAGGAAAAGTAATTCCGTCAGGGTCTGG
>WNEW01001701.1_pt1 | contig 10701 bp, 13 predicted proteins | sample 5399891 | NCBI WGS metagenome assembly WNEW01 (sample SAMN13153336, study PRJNA577476) | soil metagenome | isolation source: 40 cm grassland meadow soil pre-rain plot 5 | place: USA:California | collected 2015-09-08 | reverse complement strand
ACCTGCAGTCGTTCTTCTGGTCCGAGCACGAGGTCAATCAGAAGCTGAAGGCGATCCTCTCCCGAGCGTTCGGTGAGGTGCTCAAGACGCACAAGGAGAAGAAGGTCGACATGCGGATGGCGGCGTACGTGCAGGCGGTTTCACGCGTCGCGGGGGCGACGAGGGAGCGCGGCCTCTACCCCTGACGCTTCAAAACCGCCCTTTTGCGCAAAACAGCGCCTCTGCGGCCGTTAGGGACGGGTTTTGCGCAAAACGCGCGTATGCGGGCCTCAGATCTCGCGCCGGCGGAAGCTCAGGATGCTCAGGCCCAGCACCAGTGCGAACCAGACCACCACCCACCCCACGAACGCCAGCGGCAGCGGATCCACGGCCACGAAGGGGTTGGCGCGCGCCGCGGTGCCGAGAGCGCGCATGGTCGCGAGAAAGGCCTCGGGCTCCATGGTGTAGATCGCGCCCCGCCACAGCGCGTCCGACGGGACCAGGAGATGGCTCACGAGGCCGACGTTCTGGAGCGGCTGATTCTGCAGCGCCGTCCCGATGTCGCCCACCACCCCCGCGATCCAGGCCATCAACCATGCGACGAGGGCGATGACGCCGCCTGTCACCCCGGACAGGCGGGTCGACAGCAGCATCCCGAGCGAGAGCAGCACCAGCCCCTCCGCCGCGACGAGCGCGAGGAGCTCGACGGGATGGGGTGGCAGGTACCCGGTCGCCCAGTCCACCGCGCCGAGCTCGAGCGACCCCGCGCCGGCGGCGTAGATCGCGACCAGGGCGGCGAGGCCAAGCCATTTGCCGATGACGACCTCGCTGCGGCGCACCGGCCGGGCGAGCATCGCCAGCAGGAGCCCACTTTCCACCTCGCTCGAGATGAGCGGCCCCGCCACCACGGCGGCGCTGAGCGCGAGCACGCCGCTGAACATGAAGACGACGACGATCAAGAGCTGCGACGTGATCAACGACACCTGCTCTGGCGGCAGCGGTGATCCGTCGGAGCGCGTCACGGTCGTGATCTTGTTGAAGCCCCACGCGGAAAATCCGACCACGAGCAGCGTCAGGATCAGGAGCGCGAGCAGCAGCCGGCGCCGCGACGATTCCTGGATCGTGAGTCGCGCGATCACGAGCACGGGGGGCACTACGCCTTGTCCTCCTCGTCCTCGAGCAGCTGCAGAAATCTGTCCTCGAGGGTCTGGTGGCGCGGCGCCACCTCGTAGACGCGGCCACCAAGGGAGACGATCGTGGCCACCAGCTCCGGGACGCGGTCCGGATCGAGTCCCGCAAAGGTGAGGTGCTCGCCCTCGTCGTCGAGGCGGCCGAACGTCGCGAGCTTGTTCTTGTCCGCCAAGGTGAGCCCGCCGGCGCGGACGCGCACAGAGGTGCCGCCGAGCAGCTGGTTCATCGTCCCCTCGGCGATCACGCGCCCGTGGTCGACGACCGCCACGCGGTCGCAGACCTGCTCCACCTCGCTCAGCAGGTGGGAGTTCAAGAACACGGCCGAGCCGCGCGCGGCCAGGCCGCGAATGATCTCGCGCACGTCGTGCCGGCCCACGGGGTCAAGGGCCGACGTCGGCTCGTCCAGGAAGACCAGCTCGGGCTCGCCCAACAGCGCGGCGCCCAGGCCGAGGCGCTGCTGCATGCCCTTGGAAAAGGTGTTCACCCGGTCGTGCGCGCGTTCGGTGAGACCGACGGTGTCGAGCACGTTGCGGATCTCGTCCTTCCAGCTGGACCGCGGCAGCGGGGCGAGCTCGCAGTGCAGGGCGAGGACCTCGGTCGCGGTCAGCCAGCTCTGGTAGCGGAAGAGCTCGGGCAGGTAGCCGATGCGTCGCCGCGCGCCCAGGTCGCCGAGCGGCCGGCCCAGCAGCCAGCCCTGTCCGGACGTCGGCTTCAAAAGTCCGAGCAGCAGCTTTACGGCTGTCGTCTTGCCCGCACCGTTGGGACCGAGGAAGCCGAACACCTCGCCGCGGGGCACTGTCATCGTCAGACCGGCAAGCGCGACGGTGCGTCCGAAGGTCTTGCGCAGCTCGACCGTCTTGACGGCGAGGGTGGCGGCCGCCGTCTCGGTGGCGACGGCCGCCTGTGTTTGCTCCGCTACGCCGGCCATCAGCACAACGCTAACGGCCGCCGGCTACTTGAGGTTATTCGCGATGTCGAGCGCGTCCGACTGCTTGATGCTCCCGGCCACGACCCAGACGTGGCCGCCCTTGATCCAGACGACCGCGGAGCCGACGCCGGTGTTGTCGCCGAGCGCCACGCCGTCGACGCCCTGCACGTTCACGGTCTTCGAGGTCCCGTACTCGACCGGGACGGGGATGAAGAGGGTCTTGCTGGGGTCACCGATGGCGCCGATGGTCTTCTTCAGCTCGTCGGAGATGCCCGGCAGCTGGACGATGTAGTCCTCGATCTCGGTCACGCTGACCTGCGTCGCCGTCACTGTCGGAGACACGGACTTGGCGACGATGAGCTGGGGCAGGTTGATGTCGTTGGCGCTGGCGCCGGACGGCTGTTCGAAGTTGCCATAGACCTCGCCCACCGCCGGGCCGACGGTGATGGTCAGCGTCGCGCCATCCATGTTCGCGGGCATCTTGGGCAGAGACTTGCCCTGCGCGGCGGCTGCCGCGGCGGCCTTGTCGGCGCTGAATTTGAAGGTCGCCACGGCCTGCGACATCTGGCCGTAGGTGACGGTCGTCGACACGCCGGCCGGAAGCTTCGACACCACCGGCGGCTGGAGGTCGCCCTCGGGCGCGGTCGGGCTGACCTGGAACTGCGGCTCCTTGGTCCAGTTGAACGTGCCGTAGTCGGCGAGCTGTGACAGAGCCTGAAGGTCACTCAGTGTGATCGGCACGGCCTGGACCTTGGTCGGCTGGAAGAAGAACCCGCCCGCGGCGAACGCGACCACGGCCACCGCCGCCGCGGCGAGTGTCGCCACCAGCGCCAGGGCCGGCCGGCGGGCCGGACGGACCATCGGGAACCGGAGGCCGAGCGCGGGCTGCGCATTGGGCTCGCGCATCACGCGCGCGAAGGCGCCGTCCACGTCGACGCGAGGCTCGGGCACGGCGAGCAGCGTCGCCACCGCGCGGGCGTCGTCGGCGATGACCTTGAAATTGGCCTGGCATTCGCCGCATGTCTCCAGGTGCGCCGCGTCGGCGCCGACCCTCGCGTCCGGGTCGTCGAACATCCGGCGCAGGGTGCCTTCACTCAGATGTGCCACGGGTTACCTCCTTGCGCAGCGTTGCCTCCGCGCGCCTCAACAAAGTTCCAATCTGTCCGACGCCGATGCCGAGCGCTTGCGCGACCTCGGCGTAGCTGAGCCCGCTGGCCCGCAGCACGAGCACGGCCGCGGGTTTGGGTGCCATCCGGCCGAGGGCCTGGCGCAGCCGGCGCCGGTCCTCCTCCAGCTCGGCCTGCTTCTGCGGGTCGAGCGTCTTCTCGCCCTCGTCAAGGGCCTGCGCGAGCTCGCGCTTCTGACGGCGTCTCGACCCGCGCAGCCGGTTCAGGGACGCGTGGGCGGCGGCTCGATGCAGCCAGGCGGGCCCGTACTGCGCGGTCGCGGAGTGGAGCCGGTGAAAGTCGACGAAGACCTCCTGCGCCACGTCCTCGGCCTCGTGCGGGTCGGCGAGGACGCGGTTGGCGATCCTGACGACGCGCGCGTATTCAGATGTGAACAGGGCCTCGAAAGCCTCTTCGTCAGTCCTGACGCCGGTCAAGCCGTTCGTTGCGCCCTGCGCGCGCCCGGCCCGGCGCGCACCGAGATTCAATCCCACCGCTCATGAAGCACCGCCGGAAGCCGGATTGTGACGCTCGAACCGGGCAAGGGCGCGGAAGAACGGCCACCCCCAGAATCCAACCGAAAGCAGGCCCGCGAAGATGAGGACGGCGTCGATGCTCTCGCGGCCCTGCCGCTCCCAGTAGACGTCCTGGAGGTTCAGCCACAGCGCGAACTCGTCAAGCGTTAGCGCGGCGCCGACGCCGAAGGCGATGGCGGTCAGCGCGGCAACCCAGCTCGACCCGACGCCGATCTCAAGCAACCAGACGTAGCCCACCAGGATCAGGAGGAGGATGCCCCACACGAGGTGGTGGACGTGCAGCGTGCCCACGGTCATGTTGTGCACCGGTCCGGTGCCGGTGCGTATCAGGTGGGTGATGAGGCGGACGATGGCGAAGGTGGCAAGGAACCCCGTCGACGCCAGGAACAGCCGCTCCCGCCGCTCGTCGCGAAAGTGCAGCCGGTAGAGGTCCTTGATGACAGGGGCCATCAGCCGGCCAGAGATTTGCGGCGGCGGGAGCTCCGAGAGATCTCGTCCTCGATGACTGTGAAGTCGGCCCGCGGCAGGGCGTGGATGTGACCCTGGAAGGCGAGCGTCCAGTGCTCGGGCGGCCATTTGCGCACGTAGTCAAGGCGGTACGCGAGCTCCTTGGCCGGGACCCAGTCGGCCTCGTCGAGGACGAGGTCCGCGCGGATGTGGACCCGCCACGGGTAGTCCTCGTCGCGGCGGGAGGAGCGCCAGATCGGCGTGTGGTCCTCGTACATCGGCGAGGCCACGGTCACGGTGGCGGCGAAGCCCATGCGCCCCGTCACGTAGTAGAGGAGGCGGTCGCCGACGCGCATCGTCTCCACGCGCCGTCGGTGCCTGCTCTTCAGGCCCTGGATCGTGAAGCCGTGCTCGCGGGTCTTGCGGAAGTTCTCAGGCGAGCTGACGACCATCCAGTACTGGGCCGAACGTCCGCCCTCGCCGGACTTGCGCTTCCGGCGCGACCGTGACCGGACCGGGCGCTCAGCCTCCGACTTTTGCGCCTGGACTTGTTGCTCGGACACGCCTGAAGGTTACTGGCCGTTCGCTCCCGGCGGCGCCGGCCCGAGGTCCTGCGGCTCGGGCAGGAGGGCGCTAAGGTTGCGGATCTGGACCACGTGCGCCATCTCGTGGCGCGCGACCATGCGGCAGACGTCGAGCAGCGTGGCCTCGCCGCCCCGCGGATCGGTGATGGCGCGGTCCCACTCGGCCTTGCCCCAGCCGTGGAGAAGGTCGACGGTGCGCCGGCGGACCCTGCTGAAGTCCTCCAGCGCCTCCTGCAGGGGGCCGCTCAGCTCGGCATCGTGGCCCGGGTCGATGGCGTTCCGAACGTCGGCGGTGGTCTGCCCGTCGAGGTGGGCCCGGCGGAGGAGCGAGTCGACGCGCGGCGCGGCGTCTACGAGGTGGGCGATCAGGCCGCCGAGGGTGGGGAATGCGGGACCATGGCGGTACTTCAGTTGGTTGTCGTCCAGCCAGTGGACGAGGTCGCTTGTCCGCTCCGGGACCGAGCTGAGGAGAAGGACCACGTCGGCTGTGGACATCTCTTCCTGGAGTTCCATCGGTTCCAGCTTAAGCCCCTGTTGGTCGCATACTCGTTGCGGTGGAACACGTCCAGGTCGCGTGCGACAACTGTGGCGCGGAGCTGGTTGCTAACGCGGCTTACTGCGAGAGGTGCGGCGCTCGCACGCGCCGGGCGCGCCGGCTGGTCAGGCTGGCGATTCGCGTCGAGCTCGTCTTCTTCCTGGGCATCGTGCTGATGGTCGCCGGGTTCGTGTGGGTTTACGCCGTCCAGAAGTGAAATTTGGAGCGATAGTCCGGACTAACGGCGGATTGGTCGGGTGATTTGCAGCGATAGTCCGGACTATCAGCTTCACCGGCGGTAGATTGCTCGCCCTTCGACTTCGTCTTTGTTCAGCCGCTTGTTCAGGTGCAGCCCCTCGAGGATGAACTCGATGACCGAGGCGCGTACCTCCGGCCGGTCCGCAAGCCCGAGCCGCTTCAGCGCCGTCGCCAGCTCCGGCACCTCGCCGATCGCCCGCGTGTACGCGCGGGCTGGGATGCCCTCGCCGACCTCGAGCATGTTGCCCTCCTCGAACCGGGCGACGACGCCTTCGAACTGTGACGCCGAGAAGTGGCGGCTGAACACGGAGCTGATGGCACCCCGCTCGAGGCGGGCGAGCACCTGCTCTTCTTTCCCCTCGTCCAGGGCCTCGATCTCGACGCGGCCCGCGGTCGAAGAGGCGAGAAACGCGAGGTCGGTGATGCGCGGCACCGCCAGTCCCTCGCCCAGGCGCGCGGCGCGGCGCACCGCGTTGCTCGCCAGGTTCTCGACGTTGGCGATGGACATGCGCACTGAGACGCCGGACGACTGCGAGATGTGCGGGCTGCGGCGGGCGAGGTGCGTCAGCTCGGCGACGATCTCCTTCATAAAGGTCGGGAAGATGAGCTCGAAGTCCTCGGGGACGGGATGCCGCTCCGCCTCCATGATCTGCATCTCCTCGCTGATGCTCAGCGGGTAGTGCGTGCGCACCTGCGAGCCGAAGCGGTCCTTGAGCGGCGTGATGATGCGGCCGCGTGACGTGTAGTCCTCGGGGTTGGCGCTGGCGATGACAAAGAGGTCGAGGGGAAGCCGCACGCGGTAGCCGCGGATCTGGACGTCCTTCTCTTCCATGATGTTGAGCAGCCCGACCTGGATGCGCTCCGCGAGGTCGGGGAGCTCGTTGATGCCGAATATGCCGCGGTTGGTGCGCGGCAACAGGCCGTAGTGGATGGTCAGCTCGTCCGCCAGGTAGCGGCCTTCTGCGACCTTGATCGGGTCGACCTCGCCGATCAGGTCGGCGATCGAGATGTCGGGCGTCGCCAGCTTCTCGCCGTAGCGGTGGTCGCGCTTGATCCACGCGACCTCGACCGCGTCGCCTTCCCTGGCCACGAGGTCGAGGCAGCGGCGGCAGATCGGGTCGTAGGGATGGTCGTTGATCTCGCATCCCGCGATGGCGGGCACCGACTCGTCGAGGAGGCTGACCAGCGAGCGCATGATCCGGCTCTTCGCCTGGCCGCGCTCGCCGAGAAGGATGATGTCGTGCCCCGAGATCACCGCATTGGACAGCTGCGGCAGGACGGTGTCGTCGTAGCCGACGATGCCGGGCAGCAGAGGCTCACCGGCGCGCAGTCGGGAGAGCAGGTTGCCGCGCATCTCCTGCTTGACGGTCTCGCGCCTGTGCCCGGTCGCGCGAAGCTCGGCGATGGTACGAGGCCGCGGCGTGGTCACCCCTGCACTATAGACAAGGCCCTCCGGAAGTTAGACTGACGACGCGTCTTGACTCAATCGATTCGCTCTCGTTACGAGGCTGCGCACGACGAGGGACGGCCACTCCTGGGCGGCCATCGCGGCAACCCCGCCGAGCATCCGGAGAACACCATGAGGTCGTTCCGGTCGGCGATCGCCGCGGGCTGCGACCTCATCGAGTGCGACGTCCACCTGGCGTCGGACGGCAGGCTGGTCGTCATCCACGACCACACGCTCGAGCGCACCACCAACGGCGTCGGCCTGGTGCGCGAGTACACCGCGGCCGAGCTGCGCAAGCTCGACGCCGGCGACGGGGAAAAGATTCCGCTCCTGCAGGAGGTCGTCGAGCTGGCCATCGGCAAGGTCGGGCTCGTGATCGAAATCAAGCAGGTGCCGCCGCTCTACCCGGGGCTGGAGGAGAAGCTCGTCAACATGCTTCGCCAGCTCGGCGCGGTCCAGGACTGCGCGGCGGTCTCCTTCAACCACGCCGTCATCCACGAGCTGCGCAAGATGGAGCCGTCCCTGCAGCTCGGCATCCTCGAAGGCGCGCGGCCGATGGACCCGGCGCGGATGCTGCGCGAGGCCGGCGCGGACGTCTATTCGCCGCACTGGGGAGCGTCGGACCCGCAGGTGGTCAAGGACGTGCATGCCGCCGGCGGTGCGGTGGCGGTATGGCCGGTCGACGACGAGCAGGGCATCGCCTGGTGTCGGTACGTCCAGCCGGACGCGGTCTTCAGCAACCGACCCAGGGAGGTCGGGGCCGCACTGCGCAACTGGGCGGTCGTATAGCCGGCACCGTTACAGGTCCGCTCGGCCGGGCGTTGCCTCAACATGAACCGGCCGTGGTCGAGCGGCCAGCCTTCGAAGACCTTTACCGGGAGTTCCTGGGACGCATCTACGCCTACGTCCGCTCTCAGGTCGGCACGTCCGCGGACGCCGAGGACATCACGGCCCAGGTGTTCATGAACGCCTACCAGGCTTACGGCCGCTTCGAGGCCAGGCACACGACCCCGGCGGCCTGGTTGTTTCGCATCGCCCGCAACGCGACCCTCGACCACTTCCGCGCGTCCGGCCGTCGGGAGCGGCTGCGGCGGACGATCCAGCACCAGCCCGTCGTCGAGGAGGACCCGGCCGGGCAGGCAGAAGAGCGCATCCAGTACCAGGCGCTGATGGCCCGCGTGGCCGAACTGCCGGAGCGGCAGCGCGACGCGATCTCGCTTCGCCACTCCGGCCTGAGCTTCGACGAGGTCGGCAACCTGATGGGCTGCAGCGAGGACGCGGCGAAGATGCTGTATCACCGCGCGCTCAAGGCGCTGAAAGAAGCCGTGCAGAGGGAGGGGGTTTGATCACCCGATGAGCGAGCGCGACGACGACCTCGAGCTTCAGGCGCTGCAGCGCGAGCTCGACGACGCGTTTGCCACGACGCGGCCGCGGCGCGACTTCGAGGACGAGCTGTGGCTGCGGATGCAGGCCGCGCGACCTGCGAGCAATCGGCTTCGCGACGCGATCGCCGGACTTCTGCAGGGGATCCGCGAGGTGCCGGCCGTGCCGGCGGCAGCGGTCGCGACGCTGCTCGTCGTCATTCTCGGCGTCGGACTGCTTGCGTCGGTCCATCCGCGCTTCGGCGGCGGAGGCGGGGCCGCGACGTCGAACTACAGCGAGCAGTCGACGCGCGGTGCGGGCGCCGACATGGCCGCGGTCGCCTTTGGCCGCCTCCCCTCGCCCGTCTTCGGCGACGGCACCAAGACGAGTCAGCCGGTCGCCCCGACCACCACGGGCGACGAGTACTTCGGTCCGGCCCAGTTCGTGTGGTCGGGCAGGCTCACCGTAAGCACGGCGTCTGCGCGCGTGTACCGCTACCGCGAGCCGTCGACCACTGACGCGGACCAGTTCGCGTCGGCGCTCGGCGCGGTCCTGCGCGAGAGGCCGGAGGGACTGCTCGGTTCTTACTCTGCGGCCACGTACACCTTGAACATCCGGCCGACCGTGCAGCGGCCGCTCGCCAGCCCGACGTACTACGTCATCTCGTCGGCATCGATGCCGCCCGTCGACGCCGCGGGCGCGAGCCCCGCCGACGTGGCGACCATCTTCCTCAGCCAGCACAGCCTTTACCCCGACTGGGCGAACGCGGTCATGTTCACGACCACCGGCGACCCGATCAGGGTCGTGTTCCAGCGCCAGTTCGACGTGGCGGCGGGCACTCCCTCCGCCTTCCTGGTCGACGGCAACAGCGACCGCTATGGCATCGAGGTCGACCTCCAGGGCAACCGTCCCATCCTGGTCGCCGGCATGCTGCCCGTCCAGTTGGACGCCGCCGAGTACCCGATCGTGTCCGCCGACGTGGCCGCCCAGACGCTGACCACCGCGCGCCCGGTCGACAGTCCGTCGCCGCCGCCGGTGGCGCAGCTCACCCAGGCGGAGCTCGTCTACGTGCTCGTGGCGGCGGGCGACCACAGCTTCTACGAGCCGGCCTACCTCTTCTCCGGCAAGGTGCAGGTGGGGGGCAAGATGTACACGAAACGAATCCTCGTGGCCGCGATCGACCCCTCCCAGCGCAACCCGTAACCGTCCTGACCGTCGGGCACTCGACCCGCTCCCTCGCGGAGCTGGTCGAGCTGCTGCGACACCACGGCGTCGAGCTGTTGGTCGACGTCCGCAGCGTGCCCGCGTCGCGGCGCATGCCGCACTTCGCCAGGGCCGCGCTGGAGCAATCTCTGCCTGCCCACGGGATCGCCTACGAGCACATGCCTGAGCTCGGAGGCCTGCGCAAGCCGAGACCCGATTCGACCAATCTGGGGTGGCGCAACGTTGGCTTTCGCGGCAGCCTCCCCACGCCTCCGGCGTGGGGACCCCGAGCAGGTCCCGACGAATTCTGGGACGCGATCGCGCGGCTCGAGGGCCTGGCCGCGGCCAGGCGCGTCGCCGTCATGTGCGCCGAGGCCGTGCCCTGGCGGTGCCACCGCTCGCTGATCGCCGACGCGCTCACCGTCCGGGGCGACAGGGTGATGCACATCACCGGCAAGTCGGCACCGACCGCCCACTCGCTGACCTCCTTCGCACGCGTCGAGGCGGGCCGCATCACCTATCCACCGCCGGATACACTCGCCCTCTAAGAGGGATGGGCAAAAAGCAGGTCCGGCAGGTCCGGCAGCAGATGCGGAAGGTCCAGCCCAAGACGGCTGGGTCGAACGCCCCCGGGGCGACGCGGAAGCAGCGCGAGCGCTACGTCCAGTCCGGCGGCATGCTCCAGGGCTACGCGCCGGACTACGTGATCCGGATCGGCTACGTCTCCATCGGCATCGCGGTCCTGTGCGCGCTGGTCATCGCCGCCTGCCTTCTCTTCATCCCCCCAATCTATGGGTGGCCGGTCGCCGTCGCCGCGTCGCTCGCGTGGGTGCTCCCGATCGCCCTGCTGGCCAGCTTCGTCGGCCCGGGATTCCGGCTGGCGCTGAAGGACCGCAGGACCGAGCCCCGGCTCGTGCAGGGACAGCTCGTCGGCGCCAGCTCCGTCAGCACCTCGATCGGGCTCGGGATGATGATGGTTCAGACCCGCGGCGGGGTGGAGCAGTACCTGGTCCCGCCCGCGCGGTTGAAGCAGGTGCCCGGCAACCAGGTCAACGTCGTCCTCAC
>WNEW01002334.1_pt1 | contig 10723 bp, 15 predicted proteins | sample 5399891 | NCBI WGS metagenome assembly WNEW01 (sample SAMN13153336, study PRJNA577476) | soil metagenome | isolation source: 40 cm grassland meadow soil pre-rain plot 5 | place: USA:California | collected 2015-09-08 | reverse complement strand
CTCGCACCGCGAGCCACCGAGCCCCATTTGTCGCGCGTCCAGTCTTGAATGGGCCGGAGACTCGAATCTATCGGAGGCGGGTCGTGGCAGACTTGCTCTTCATCGTGTCGCGTAACGAGCCAAAACAATACCTGTATCTCAAGCATGTATATGCCGATGAGAGCCGGGACGTAGTCCTCGATCGACGCGGAGGCGAACGACGCCAGGGCCAGCGGCCGTGGCCGCTGGCCGAGCGACGCTATGGTGTTGAGCGGCGCCGCCGCGACATAACGCGAGATCTCCAGTCATCGGGCTGGGCCTTGGTGCGGCGCCCGGTGAAGTAACGCGATCCGCTCGTGGGCGGTCCACGTCCGGGTCTCGGCCATCGCGGGCGAGGAGGGTTTCCATGAGCGCCCTTGTTCTTTTCGTTCTCAGTGCCATTCTCTTCTTGGGTGCTGCCGGCCTTATCAAAAGAGGGGACCACCTTGAGGGTTTGGCTGTGTTCTTAGGGTCAATGCTTCTGCTCTCGGCAGGATTTATCGTCCGTGCGATCCACAATGCGGTCGCAGTGCTTGGCTTCGCCCCGGCGTTCGCGCTGGCCGAGGCGCAACGGGAAGAGACGATGCTGGTTGCTCAGGTGCAGAGCGTTAACGAAACTGGAACCGAGATTACCCTGACAGACGGCACCAAGCTACGGACACCACCAGGATCGGTGCTCCGGCCCGGAGTGTTCGAAGAGGGCACGATGGTAATCGCGATGTACCGGGAGGAAAATGGCGACAAGATCTTGACTAAACTTTCCCCAGCGGAAAGCGCGCCAGCCCCTTCAACGCCCAGCAAATGGCCAAGGGGCTCGCACCGGGGCAACTGGCCGTCAAATGGCCGGAGGCGAGCGAGGCGCTGACACGCACGCCCCCCCCGATTGCTTGGGGACACGTCGGTCCCTGGGGACCGTACGCACCCCGGTGGGCGTGCTCGGCAACGCGACCGCGGAGTGCCGCCGTTGCGTCCCGGGCGAGACCCGTCCTTCACACTCATTTCACACTCAGTCGCCCCCGGACCAGTTGTTACCCGCTCGCTTACGCGAGTTGCAGTGGGCGAGTCAATGACTTGCTGGGGACCCCTCACGACATTGCCGAGTGCCTGCCGGTCGCGCAACGTTAGTTCCGAGTCGCGCGTGAGGCTCAACCAGCCCTCCGGACGGGGATCCCTTCGCGCAGCACTCTCGCCAGCGCCGCGGCGGGATACGGCAGCATTTACCGATGCGGACACTCGGGAGCAGCCCGCGCCTGGCGAGACGTCGGACATGTGCAGCGGAAACCGCGAGAGCTTCCGCCGCTGATTCCACGGTGAGTAGGTGATCGGTCGTTGCTGGCCGCGCTAGTGCGTGCTCTGCGTGCTGTACGGAACTCACAGACCACACACTACGGCCCGGCCCGAGAGCCGATACGGCGATGATTAGGGGATGAAGCCCCCTGGCCTACCTCTGCTGCTTTCGTCGACGAAGCCGACGAATCGTGGCGAGATCCCTTGCGATATCTCTCTGACTGGCCTTGACGTAAGTCGTCCAGCTCCCTGGGGCGAGGGCGTTTCCGTGGCCATAGAGCTGCGTTAAAAGCCAGCGCATGGCGGTGGCAACGGGGAGCGCGTCCATTGGCCCTCGCGGGTTGAGGTTGTCGCCGAACAGCATCTTTCGCGCCACGGCGACATTCCACCACTCGTCGCCACCGATTCCCCGAGACCTCCCACCCGATTCGACGAGCTCCATATAGGCGAGCGGCCGCGGTGGTGGGCTCACTCGGCGACGCACTCTCGACGAGACGATGCGCCCAGTGATTCGCATCGAACTCGTACTCGTGCGAGCTAGCCTCGCCAGTCCGACGCTCTTTCCGAGGTTGCTCTGTCGTCATCTCCCGAAGGACCGCGCGCAGCTCCGCCTCAATCGGCTTTTTCTCTCCATCTCGCTCAGCGGCAAATCTGGGACTGACGTTGCTGTAGCGACCGAGATTGCGCCGACGGAGCTGATATTTGTCGATTGTGTCTGCTTGATCGCCTTGCCGCCGCCAAAGAGATTCGGAACGTAGGTACTGTTCACTTCGTTCAGGCACTCGGCACTCGGCCCCCGGATTCCCTTTCAACGTCTTGGACCCGATTAGCGCAGCGACGGCAGCAGGAACGTCGCCTGGCTTATTCCTCTCACGCTCCTGCAGCGCCCACAGAAGAAGGGCCTCGATAGCTGAACCAGCCAGCACCGTGGCCCCTTTCCACTCATCCTGGCCGAGATCCCGGTGCGCTCCGCTCATGTCGAGCCGGATGCTCTCGCGTAGAGCGGCATCAGCGATGAAAGACAATGGAGTAGTCGCCACTGTGGCGGCGTCATCTACACACGCAGCCATTGCGTTCCGTATCAACGCGACAGGGTTCTGGTCGTAACCTTGAAGGCTGAGCGACAGATGGGCCCGGCTTGCTGTCCACTCAGTTCACACTCAGTCGCCCCCGGGCACGGCCATTTCACTGGCCCGCATCAGCAGGCCCTCCATGACGTTCCTGCGGATGCCGAGGTCGGGCCCACGGTGGACGCCACCGTTAGAGCCTCGAGGGTAGCGGACGAGCTCGCCCTGCGGCAGGCCGGTATGGGGGTTGTGGCCTGGCTGCTCCGGGCGGCGTCGCTGAACTGACTTCCCAGCAACACCCCACGAGCGCCGAGAGGGACTCGACGCCCGTGAAATGCGCCACAGAGCGGCCACTACTTATTTCGGCTTGGCGGGCGCTCGCCTCAGATACTGCCTGGAGCAATATCTGACGGGAAGCAGTGCGGGTGCTTAAAGCCCGTCGGTGGCTGGTTAGGCGCCAAGTAATCGATGTTGTCCGTCCCATTGAAGCCGACTCCCGCGGGAATACCGTCCAACCCCGCGTTCCTGCGCATACGGTATGCGATGACGTGATCTGCGCAGGCGCTGTCGCCGCTGAGGCCCAAACCACCAATGACTTCACCCCCCGAGTAAAGAGCCACACCGCCTCCGAATGTGATGATGCCGCCGGGCACGCTGCCAACGCCCGTCCCTTGCGGTAGAAAATTGGGATTGAACGGATTGGAGTTGTTCAGGCCGTAGAGGGAGCCTCCCGGCTGCGTCGCGGAATACAGGTTGGCCGTGGAAAGCGCCAAGGCGTTGTTACTAAAGTCATTGGCCGTACTGGCTTTCGCGATCGCGATGGCCCGACTCCCTGGCCAGGCATCACCAATCACGATCACCGAGCAGAGCCGCCCTTGTCGGTCCACGACAGCGGACCACATCCGATTCGGATGGAAAATACCGCCGTTGTTCAATTGGACAACGACAGCGAGTTGACTTTGCACGCTGCCTACAACCTTGGACGAGAGGCTGCATCCCGGATTTCCATCACCCTCGCCGGCGAACGCCAAGTAAGAAGAAGCCAAGAGTGCGCTTAGGGCGACAGCGAGTAGTGTCTTCAGCATCTGAGGTCCTCCCTCTTAAGGCGATGACAGTGTGTATGAGACGGCGAGGGGGATCATCTTGCGCTCGCCGAGGGGTTGTCAAGGCAGTCGCGAACCGTCGTCGGTGCTGGTGCGCGTCCCGGCGTTCGGCTAGACTCCCGCCAGCCAATCTCCACCGAAGGTGCCCATGCGGCTGATCGGGCTCGTTCTCACACTTGGCTTCACGCTTGCGCTGATTGCTGCGGAGGGACAGTCGCCTCAAAACGCGAAGATCGCGAAGATTGGCGTCCTGTCCCCAGCTACAGCAGGGGACCCGGCAGCGAACGCTATCGAGGGTGTTTTTCAGGATGCACTTCGAAGACTGGGCTGGATCAAAGGGCACAACCTAATACTTGAACGTCGGTTTGTTGGTGGCCGCATCGATCAATTCGCGTCGGCTGCTCGCGAATTGGTTGAACTCAACATTGATTTGATCGTCGCCTGGAGCCCGGCCGGGACCGTCGCCGCCAAGAATGCGACGAGCGTCATTCCTATAGTTTTCCTGGCTGGGGGTGCAGCAGTTGAGCACGGTCTCGTCGCAGGCCTTCCTCGTCCCGGCGGGAATCTAACAGAGGGCTCGGTCGTACGAGGGCAGGGGGCACCCGGCGAATCCGACAGCAGCACGCAGGAGCTGACCGCGTTGGTCGAGCACGCCCTAGTCGATCACCCGATCGGCTCGGGCCAGCAGCTCCGGTGGAACTGTGAGGCGCAGCGTCTTGGACGTTCTCTGGTTCATGACAAGCTCGAATCGGCGCGGTTGCTCTACCGGTAAATCGGCTGGCGTCGCACCTTTGAGGATCTGGTCGGCATACCGTGCGGCATGCTTATAGATATCGTGGAGGTTAGGCATACGCAATCAGGCAGCCCGCCTCGACGTAGTCGGCTAGTTCGAAGACGCCGGGGAGTCGATGCGCTAGCGAGAGTTCGGCTATGCGCCTCCGCTCCTTGAAGAAGTGTGCCCCCTGGAGCCCGAGGACAGCCTGCGCCCGCTCTCGAACCATTGCGGCGAACGCTTGGTCGATCTTCTCGAGAGGATCAATTGATGCGACTTCGAGAAGCTGGAGTTTCACACCGAGCGAAACGGCAGCCCCTTCGACCTCGCGGACCATGCGCTCAGGCAGTTGATGGTTGGACGGCACCAGGACCCGACACGAGTGAGTTCTGGCAGCGCCTCCTTCAAGAGTTGGAGCCGCTTGGGGTTGAGCTCGACACCGAGATATGAAATCCCGGTCATGGTGCCGCCCGGGCGTGCCAGGCTCTGGACCATGCCGGCAGCGACCGGGTCCGACACCCCGGCGAACACGATTGGTATGCCGCGAATCGGCGACCAGAATTGCGTGCGGAGAGCGGCTTCTGGCGCAACCGGCCCATACGCGAAGGCTGCGGGTCCAGCGGCGACGATGACGTCAGGATTGAGCTTCACGATTTCGGCGGCCGTCGCCGGCCGCAACTCTCGTGTTTTCGCCGAGCGCTGCTCCAGTCGAAAATTAGTCCCCTCAACCCATCCTAGATCCCGCAGACCTTGCAGGAACGCGTCTCGGAAGTTCGGAGCGAGCGGCCCCATTGCAAAGTCGTCTCCGACAAAGACGACTGTGGCAACTCGCTTCGCTGGCTGTGCCTCGGCGACTAGCGGTGCAGCGATGACGCTGCCCCCCACCACAGTGATGAATGTGCGCCGGTCCATCACTGGATGATCTCGTCGGCTCGTACCAAGAGCGATTGGGGGATGGTCAGCCCGAGGGCCTTGGCGATCTTCATGTTGATCACGAGTTCGAACTTCGTTGGTTGCTCCACTGGGAGGTCGGCCGGTTTGGCGCCCTTGAGGATCTTGTCGACATATACGGCAGTGCGACGGCCGATCTCGGGGCGCCCCGGTCCGTAGGAAATCAGGCCGCCGGCGACCATGTAGTCTTTACCGAAATACACGGCTGGCAACCGAACCTTCGCGGCGAACTCTGTGATCTCCCTGCGTCGGCTACGGATGACCGGGTCGCCGGGAACGATGAGACCCTGAACGCGCGCCTGATGTATCCTCGCGAGGGCCGCGCCGACCTCATCTGGCCTCGTGGCCGAAAAGTATTCAGTCGTCACGCCCAGGTCGCGGGCTACGGCCTGGACGCGCCTGAACACGACCTTATTGGCGGCATTGTCCGCGTTGCCGAGAAACGCGATACGGGACAGCCTCGGTACGAGTTCCCAGAGTAGCTCGACCCACTTGCCCGCGAGTTCGCCGAAGGCCGCAGATACGCCCGTCACGTTGCCGCCTGGTCTGCCAAGACTTTGAACCAACCCCGAGCCGACTGGATCGGCCGTGGACACTACGACGATCGGAATTGACGAGGTCGCTTGCTTGGCGACGAGACTCGCCGGCGTGCCGTAGGTGACAAGCACGTCGACCTGCATGTTTACCAACTCGGCGGCGAACCTCTCGAGTCTCCCTGGGACGCCCTCGTTAAACCTGGACTCGATGACGATGTTTCGCTTCTCCACGTAGCCGAGTTGGGCCAATGCGTCCCGCATTGCTTTTTCGACATCGTCGCTTTCTGCGGCAGAGCCAGTCGAGAGGATGCCGATCGTGTACACCCTCCCTGCCTGCTGCGCCTCCACTGCGGCAAGCGGTATGAGAGTGAGGCTGAGAATGACCGCGAACCCGATCAGCCGCATGGGCATCTCAGTGGAGGATGGCTGGCGGGATTCTACTTCAGCTTCTCGTCACGGTAATACTTGAACCAATCAGTTCGGATGAGAAGCGTGGCGTGGCGTCGGATGCAGCGCCCACGGGCGCAGCGCACTGCGAGCAGAACTTGGCGGAGGCCGGCAGCTCGCTCTCGCACTTGGCGCAACGCGCAGGCAGCGGGGCGGCGCACTCGGGGCAGAACTTCGCCCGCGGCGGCGCCTCGTGCTGGCAGCGGGGGCACTGCATGGCCCTTAGAGATAGCACAAGCGCCGACCGCAACGTGCTTGACAAGGCCGGCGGGCGGCCCGAGAGTCCGTGCGACAGGAGGTGATTCCAATGGCGGATTCCATCCCGACCGGTGGCGTTCACCACTTCCGGCTCACTGTCAGTGACGTCGACCGGACGGCGGAGTTCTACACGGGCTTGCTCGGGTTCAAGAAGTTGATGGAACTCGATCCTGGCGCCTTCCTCAGCAATGGCTCCGTGGGCTTGGGCATCGGCCCCTTCCCGGATCCCGCGCGTGCCATCGAGGGCGACCGTTTCAGCGAGAACCGCGTGGGGCTCGACCATATGAGCTTCGCGGTACCGTCGCGTAAGGTGCTCGAGGACGCCGTCCGCCTGCTGGACGCGCGCGGCGTGCCGCACAGCGAGGTGCGCGACCTCGGCGAAGCGTTCGGCATAGCGATCCTGATCTTCCGCGATCCCGACAACATCCAGCTCGAGCTCAGCGCTCCGCGCTGAGACCGCGCTGAGCGGCTCCGTTTGGGCCAGTTACAAGCGGTTAAACGCTACCCCGTCTTCGGCGGCAGAAAAGAACTCCTTTGTGCCACTGAAAACCTTTGCGCCGGACCCGCGACTGGCGCGGTTTCCATGGGTGTCGCCGAACAGGATTTGTGCCGGGACCGTGCGCCATTCTCGTGTGATGAGGAACATGGCCATGACTCACGCAAGACCCGAACGATGGAGGAGATTCGCCGACTTACCGCAACTCGCGGCAGTGTCCTTGACCACGCGAGACCCGAGCAGTTACCCTCAGCCCACTGTTCCGACCGTCACTGGCCCAGATACCTGGAGGCTCCGGCATGAAGTGTCCTCGGTGCCAAGCCGAGAATCCTGCCGGCATGAAGTTCTGCGGTCAGTGTGCCGCGCCGCTTGCCCTTGTCTGCTCATCGTGTGGCGCGACCAACCCGCCTGAAAACAAGTTCTGTGGGCAGTGCGCGACCCCGTTCGGCAAGCCAGCCGAAACGCGCTTCGCCTCGCCCGACTCTTACACCCCCAAACACCTAGCCGAGAAGATCCTCACCTCGAAGGCCGCCCTCGAGGCCGAGCGCAAGCAGGTCTCCGTCCTCTTTGCCGACCTTAAGGGCTCCATGGAGCTGCTCGTCGACCGTGATCCCGAGGAGGCTGACCGAATCACTGCGACTGCGACGGTCGCGTCCGGTTGCCCCAATGTTGGGAGATGACCACAGTCGTCAAGCACGATCAGTTGGCCTCCGGGGATCGTGGCGGCCTTTTCAGTGCCGTGCCCCACACTGCCAACCGATCCTCGCGCCCCCAAACTATGAGCGTCGGGCAGGTGATTTACGCCAGATTGGTTCGTCGGCGCGGGACCGACGACGGGCAACCGGATACTTGCAATCTTCTCCCAGGGATTTACCGACATGCGACTGAGGGATTTCCCCAATTGTTTGGCTCGAGATTTGCGGCTGGAGTGCCACTGGGGAGGTGCCCATGAGTACCGAACAGCACAACGAAACTCCTCGAGGTCGCGGGCGTCTCGTGAGCCTCGAGCCTCGACGCAGAGCCGCCAACCGGCTCGAGGAGCATCTGGTGAGCCTGCTCGCGCCGCACTCGGCCGATGCAGAGCGGTACCGCATGCTCCGCAACGACGTAGAGACCTTTCGGAAGAACGACAACCTTCAGGTTCTGGCCGTCACGAGCCCGTTGGCGGGAGACGGCAAGACCACGACGGCCATCAACCTCGCGGCCTCGCTCGCGCAGTCGACGGCCGCGCGCGTGCTGCTGGCGGACGTGGATCTGCGACGGCCTTCGGTGGCGCGTCAGGTCGGGCTTGACGGCTCCAGGCACTCGCTCGTCGACGCCCTCGTGGGTCCGGGGCTCACGCTCGAGGACATGGTGGAGCAGCTCCCCCAATTCAACCTCTCGGTGCTACAGGCAGGCGAGGCGGCCGACACGACGTACGAGCTTCTCAAGTCGTCGCGACTCAAGGAGCTGGTGGACGAGGCGCGCCGACGCTACGACTACATCGTGCTCGACACGCCACCGTTTGTTCCCGTCCCGGACGGCCGGCTCATCACGAAGTGTGCCGACGGAGTTCTTGTCGTACTCGCGGCGAATCGGACCCCCCGAGGCGCGCTGGCGGAGGCGCTGAGTCTCATCGACCCGGCGAAGATCGTGGGCTTGGTGTTCAACGGCGACGACTCGCCCACCAGCTCGAGCTACTACGGCGGATACGTGGCATCGCCCCCCCGACCTTGGTGGCGTCACCTGTGGCGGTCGTCGTGACGGTGCCACCGACTCCTTTGACGAGGTCCGACGACCCGTCACCCTGCTGAGAGTGCAAGCCGAGCCTCGTGCGGCGTCGCGACCTGATCGGGAGTCCGACAGAAGATAGCCTCCGTAACCTCGTGGCCGGCCGTCCATGGTGGCGCAGTACGCGCCTGACGTCACGCAGTGGCTGCGCGAGGATCCCGACCTCTCGGGGGTCGAAAATCCTGCGGCGCGTCCGGCTCGGCGGCTATCGCGGCGCAAAAGCGCGCTCTACGAACTCGTGAAACGGCTGAGAGGTGGGCGTCCGGTCAACCAGTCCAGACGCTCCTTGCAGAAGGGACGCACCACGTATGCATCTTCCGCTGCGACAGCTCGCCTTGTGTCTGGATTGCGACGAATGCTTCGGAATTGGTGCGGAGACGTGCCCGAGCTGCGGGAGCGCGACATGGACATCGCCCGCGCGGTTCTTGGGGCAGGCCTCCTCGTCGCGGCCCCGGCGGCGTCTTGACGGCAGCCCGTCGGCGGCCAACGGCAACGCCGAACAACCCGAGAGGGTCCGGCAGCTCGTCATCGTGGCCCGCAATCGCAGGCATCTCTTCGAGTATCTGGAGCGAGCGTTTGTCGGGAACGAAACCATTAGAGTTGTCCTGGATCGGCGTGTCGGGGAGCGGCGAGGGCATTCCGGTCCCTCTGACGTCGAACGGCGCCACGGCGATCGACGTTCGCCCCGTAAGATCGACGGGCTACTGAGCGCGGTTGGCTGGGTCGTCGTGCCCTTGGGGGTTCCCGAGACTCATCGAGGCGCCCCGCTAATAATCGAGGCGCCCCGCTAATATCGGCTGGGGAAGCGCCGGGCCCGGAAGCGAAGCCGGCGGAGGTGCTCACGAGCGGATCGCGTTACTTCACCGGGCGCCGCACCAAGGCCCAGCCCGATGACTGGAGTTCTCGCGTTATGTCGCGGCGGCGCCGCTCAACACCATAGCGTCGCTCGGCCAGCGGCGGCGGCCGCCGGCCCTGGCGTCGTTCGCCCCCGCGTCGATCGAGGACTACGTCCCGACTCGCGTCGGCATATACATGCTTGAGATACAAGTATTGCTTTGGCTCGTTACGCGACACGATGAAGAGCAAGTCTGCCACGACCCGCCTCCGATAGATTCGAGTCTCCGGCCCATTCAAGACTGGACGCGCGACAAATGGGGCTCGGTGGCTCGCGGTGCGAGGCGCCCCATCAGCGGCGAGGAGGCGGCGTCAGGCCGCACTCGGAGATCTTTGTCAGCAGCGTCTTGTAACTGACCTTGAGAATCCGCGCGGCCTCGGCGCGGTTCCAGCTCACGCGCTCGAGCACTTTCCGGAGTGCCTCGCGCTCGGCTTCTCGCGCCCCGCGGCGTCCAATCTCTCTGAGACCGCCCTCGGCAACGGTGAATCTCGGCGCCGAGCCGTGCCCGTTGTGCCCGTTGTGCCCGTTGCGACCGCGGGTCATCAGGGCCTCGATCGCCTGCTCCCCATCGGCCAGCACCACCAGCCGGCGCATCACGTTTTCGAGCTCCCGGACGTTGCCCGACCACGGGTACTCCGTGAGCCGCGCCAGCGTCTCGCGCAGGAGCTCCTTGTGCCGACCGTACTGCGCGTTGAACCGGGCCAGGAACCGCGCGGCCAATCCGGGAATCTCTTCGCGGCGCTCCCGCAGCGGGGGCACCCGGATCTCCACCACGTTGAGCCGGTAGTAGAGGTCCGCCCGGAACTGGCCGGACGCCATCGCCTCCTCGAGGTTCCGATTGGTGGCGGCGATCACCCGGATGTCGACTGCGAGCAGCGCCTGGCCCCCCACGCGCGAAAACCGGAAGTCCTGCAGCACGTGGAGGAGCTTGGCTTGCAGAGCCAGCGGCAGCTCCGCAATCTCGTCCAGATAGATCGTGCCCTGGTTGGCATACTCGAATTGTCCGGGCTTCCGCCGATGCGCGCCGGTGAAGGCGCCCTTTTCGTGACCGAAGAGCTCGGACTCGAGGAGTCCCGTAGGAATCGCCGCGCAGTTGACCTTGACGAACGGACCATGACGGCGC
>WNEW01001696.1_pt1 | contig 10727 bp, 10 predicted proteins | sample 5399891 | NCBI WGS metagenome assembly WNEW01 (sample SAMN13153336, study PRJNA577476) | soil metagenome | isolation source: 40 cm grassland meadow soil pre-rain plot 5 | place: USA:California | collected 2015-09-08 | reverse complement strand
GCAGTCTGTCTAGAAGGTCACGGTTGAGCGCCCTCAACGGCGTGATGTAGAGAATCTTGACCCCTGGAGCCTTCTCCGAGTCGCCTAGGAGCCGAGTAAGTACCGGGAGTATTGCCGCCTCGGTCTTGCCGCTAGCTGTTGGCGAGATTAGGAGAACATTCTTTCCCTCGAGTATTGGAGGAATGGCCCTTGCCTGAGCTTCACTGGGCATCTCGAACCCTTTCTCCCGAGCCGCGTCGGCTAAGGGCTTAGCGAGAAGCTCGAAAACACTCGATGACAATAACGGATGACCGGAGTTGGAGCGTTCGATAAAAACCTGAGAAAGGATTAAGGGGCCAGGGCCTAGGCGAAACTAAGGACTGTTCACCTCTTGAGCAAGGACCTAGACAAGGCGTGGAGAGAGAGACTTGTCAAGAACCATCTCGACCTCATAATCCTCAGACTGTTGAAAACGAAGCCCCGCTGGGGGTACGAGGTGAACCTGGAAATCAGGGACCGGTTCAAGGTCTACCTCAGCGCCGGCACCTTGTATCCACTGCTCCACTCGATGGAGGAGAAAGGATACTTGCAAGCAGTCTGGGAGGCAGAAGGAGGACGCGGACGGAAAGTATACAGGATCACAGACAGAGGCGAAGAGTTCCTAGCGGCCGGGTCCCGCGCAGCAGAAGAGTTTTTGAAGCGGATTCAGTACGATGTTGAGATAGGACCCTTACAGCAGAAACACGCCTAGTCAAGAAGTCAATGGGTTGAGCACTTACATTCGCCGTTTCTGGTCTTATCTCCGAAGAAACGAGACCGCCAAAGGCCTATTCCTAGTAGGAGTTGTCCTCTTAGGCGCAATTGGAATATGGGCGGGAGTCAGAGTCGCCCTCAACACGGAGTTCCCAGTCCTAGTTGTATCTTCCGGAAGCATGTGCCAACGCCTCACCAACTCGGCTATAGACAAGTGCACGCTCGCAATAGGCGACCTCATTGTAATTCGAGGACAGGACCCATCTACCATCACTCCGACATGCGGAGACAAGGACTGCACGAGCAGCCCCACAGGCACAATCATCGTGTTTAGGCCTCCTGCCCCATACTCAAACGACCCCAACTTTCTAGTTGTCCACCGGGTTGTGGCGGAACAACAAACCGGTCAGAGCTACTCGTTCTTTACACGAGGTGATTCGAACTCCGGATCCTGCTATTGTAGGAACGCGAATGATCCGTGGGACTCAACTGGAGGAGTTCCCGCCGCCAATGTGGTTGGAGTTTACCAGTACACCGTCCCAATCCCCTACCTCGGCTCAGCCATTCTCTCAATTCGCAGCTTCATGTATAATGATCAGACGGGCCAGCCAAGGCCTGAAGGCCTGGCGGTAATAGTTCTCCTAATCCTCGCTCTCTTCGCGTTCGAGATTATCGAGCCATCCGGAAAAAAGACTAAGACTACTTCAGCCGCATCGCCCAACGTTCCACGTGTCCCTGCGGAGGAACCCGGCTCGCCTGAGACGGGCCAGGACTAGGGTTTTCGTGGAATTAGCTTAAATACTATATAAAAGGAGTCTCGCCTGCAATCTCAAGGATTGCAGGTCACATGTTCCTCTCGAATGGAAAAATAATCATCAAACGCGCCCAACATGCGAGTCCTGCTCGGACGGAGAGGTTCTAGAGGCCAAATTGTCCGACAAAGGAAGAGCGTTCATCAACATCGAAAACGTAGTAGCCTCCGCGACGCTAAAACAACAGATCGACCTCAACGCTATAGTCAGAGTTTTCCCAGGCGTCGAATACAGGCCCGAACAGTTCCCAGGTCTTGTTTATCGATTGAAGAAACCGAAGACTGCGACTCTGATTTTCAGCTCGGGAAAAATGGTCTGTACAGGAGCGAAGTCGGAACGCCAGGCCCGGAAAGCAGTTTTGAAGGTGATTGATGAGCTGAAACGGGACGGAATTGTAATTCTTGGAAAACCTGAGATTATGATCCAGAACATTGTCGCCTCGGCCGGGCTGGGCGGGTACATCGACCTGGAAAAGGCGACCTACGGATTGAAGAAGACTATGTATGAGCCCGAACAATTCCCCGGCCTCATCTACAGAATGGACGAGCCCAAGGTCGTCATACTCCTCTTCGCCAGTGGAAAACTAGTCTGTACCGGCGCAAAGAAAGAGATTCAAGTGCACATTGCAGTTAACAAGCTTCAGGAGATTCTCGAGGCGAAGACCCTAATCTTCTACGAGGGTCCTGAGAAGCCGCGCCTGCCGCCCATGCCCACGAAAGAGAAAGACGACTAGCGGTCAGCCAGAACCCAGCCAAAAATCGTGCACAGACTCGAGCTTTGTCGGCCCACTGGACCGAGTAGAGTCCCGCGACAGTTGTCTCGTTACTTCTGAGCTCTCTCTCGAATACCTGCGATTTCCTTCTCCACCGCAACAATACGTTTTGGACAATTGGGACAGAACGAGGGAAGCTGCGAGTATATGTTCGATGTCAACTGCAAGAAAGGCTGAATCATCTGGCTCATAGCAGCAGCGCCCGGCTCGGCAGGCATAACCTTCGACCTCTGCTCCAAGGCCTTCATCTTGCCCCCAAGAATGCTCAAAACGGGACACTCTCCAAGGCCATAAACACACTGATTATCAGAATCCGATTCCATCTTGGCCTCTCCTGCCACGCAGAATAGATTGATTAATGCTTCCTCTACCTCGCGGAGAGTCCTGACATGGCGAGAGCAACCGATAGCATCATAGGGGTCATCGACGGCAGGGTAGCTGGGGTCTCAGGTGACAAGTTTCTCGGGGCTCTGCTGGACCTCGGTGCTTCCAAGTCTCAACTAGAGAAAGTTGCCAGGGCAGTCACTGAATCCCTCCCCGGGACTAAGAAAATTGACATCAAGGTGTCATCCGTTGAGCGCGGCGAAATCGCAGGCAAGCTTGTCCAGGTGGAGTCGAAGGGGGAACTGAACAGGCGGAAGGGCGGAGTCGTCGCTTCAGCGGTACAGAAGAGTTCCCGAAAACTGGGCTTGTCCAGTTGGGCCAGAAGATTCGCGAGTTCCACGATGGACACTTTGCTCAGGGCAGAGTCGAAGGTGCACGGGCACGCTTCAGCCGATGTAGAACTTGAGGATCTCGGTTCCGCTGACACTCTCGTTGACATTCTCGGAACCGCCGCCTTGATAGATGAAATTGGCTTGTCCGGTCCTGGGTGGTGGTCAACCCCTTTGTCATGCGGAGCTGGAGTCTCACACTTCTCGGGGCGCGATTATCCCAACCCGCCACCAGCAGTCGCTGAGATCTTAAGGGCCCACAAGATGCTGATGAGCCCAAGCAAAATTGAGCACGAGTTGACAACCCCGACCGGAGCTGCGATAACCGTAAACCTCGCGGCCCACGTTTCATCTTCCTATCCAGCCATCCGCCCAACAAAGATAGGATATGGAGCGGGGTCCAAAGAACTAAGCGAAGCGGCCAATGTCATGAGAATCGTCCTAGGAGAAGAGCCAGCGCCTCTTCACTCCCACGATGCTGTAGTGGTCCTTGAAACAAACCTAGATGATGTTACTGGTGAGATCCTTGGGCATGCGATGGAGCAGGTACTCCTGGCAGGCGCTAGAGACGTGACCGTAACTCCAGTGTATATGAAAAAGAATCGTCCCGGCCACCTATTCTCAGTAATAACGGATGCAGACAAGTCGGAGAAGCTGGCCCAGGTCATGATGAATGAGACGGGATCATTGGGGGTTCGTGAGATTCAAGTGAGCAGACACATCAGCTACAGGACGGTCACAAGGAAGGCTGTGAATCTCAACGGAGCTCAATATGCTGTCAGAGTCAAATCAACCCTGAACCCGCAGGGAAAGGTCTTGAGGGAAAAAGTCGAGTTTGAAGACAGAAAACGTCTGGCTAAGAATACGGGAAGCACGGTTATCGAGCTAGGCCGTCAATTGAACAAGGCGAGAAACGAGTAGAAGAGGACTGGGATTTGGAACGAAACATACAAACTGAACGACTTCAATCAGTTTTGACCAAGCTGATTCTTGTAGCGTCATTTTCTGCCCTATACGTCGGATTCCGTCTTATCCCAACCTTCCCAATGTTTGGCATACCGGGGGCCTCTTTCAGAGCGGGAGACTTTCTTGCACCCTTATTCGGCATAATATTGGGACCCCTCTTAGGTCCGTTAGCAGTGACGATCGGAACCGTGATTGGATTTTCGGGAGTTCCACCGGTATTCCTGGGATTCGACTTCCTCCCAGGCGCTTCTAGCGCCGCGATTGTCGGACTTGTCACACGACGCAAACGAGTTCAGTCCACAGTCCTGAACATAATCATCCTCCTTGTCTTCGGTCTGCTTCCATTCACGTCATTGTTGATTCCTGTGGGAGCCATCCTTGTCCCGTATCTCTGGCTACACCTCGTCGGACTCTTTCTCTTAGCATCGCCCTTTTCGAAGTGGGCGTCTCGGGAAATCAACAGTAAATGGAGCGGAACAAATGCCAATATGCCCTCGCTTGGACGATTACGAAGCAATTACTATTGGAGGCACTTTTTGGCCTTCTTCGCCCTTGCCTTCCCAGCCACCTTGGCACAGCACCTCACGGGAGGAATATTGACCCAACTTGTTGTTGGTCTCAACTTCAACTCGGTGCCTGGGCATTACCACACGTGGCAAGCATTTTGGACATTTGTATTTTGGATCTACCCGGTCGAGCGTACAATGATCGCTGTGGCCGCGGCTCTGATAGGATCCGCAGCGGTACTCGCACTCAAGGTCTCAGGGTTGGCTGGACGATTGCCGTCGATCTGGCCCCGTGAGTCCGAATAGCCAGCTAGCGATGTGTCCCTTTCTTTCGGGTACGCTGGCGAATTCTTGTTGTCGACTTGTGGGGCTTTGTTGCGAGAGCCTCCTTCTTTACCAGCTCAGAGAACTTGTCAGCTCCGGATGCCAAGGAAGCCAAGGCAAGGCTGGTGGTCTTTGCGGCGACAGTGCCGAATGCAGCGGCCAACCGAAGCCCTGCACCAAAGGCGTTGAGCGCAACCTCCTCCGCTGCTTTGATCGAGTCAGTTGAGGCATCATTGAGAGACTTCGTCGACTCAAGGGGCTGTATGTCTCTTGAAGAAGTTCTTCGAGGATTCGCTTTTTCTCTCGCCATAACAGTCCATTTGCAAAGAGTTCAAACCATATTTAACGTGACAGGAATCCCACAAGAAGAAATCTGGCTAGTCTCTTGAGAGGGAGTGCTTGCAGGTGGGCAGCTCGAGGACATCTAGCACGGTGCTTCCCCACGTAAACATACTCCTGTCAGAAGGCTTGGAGATTGTTCGTCGTCCTTAAAGCTAAATGCTAGCAAAATCCGGAGCGAGGCGCCAAGTGATGGTCTGTGCCAGTTCCCGAGCCCACATCCGTTTGTTGAATCGAAATTTTCGAGTTTGCAAAGGAATTCGACCCAGCATCAGCATACCTCAACGGAATTGGCGAGTATGTTGGAAAGCTGTTCATTCCATCAAAAAGGAACCTAGAAAGATTCTCTCATCGCGTCGAAGAACTACGACTTAAGGCCGGGAACCGGTCTCAACTCAAGCTCTTAGATTCTCTTTCAGCCGCAAACACGCTTGCCGAGCCTCAAAACATTACTGAGAACATGTTGAGTGCATTCTTCGGCTATTTGATTCAAAGAGGGAATATTCCGAGTCATTTACGAAATCTCACCCGTAACGCGGTCCGGGCAACCCAGGCCGCGACAACTGAATAAGCGGACAAGTGATTCCCTACCGGGATCCGGGTCCTTACTCTCATCAGATGTGACGGTCTTCACGAGATCCTTCGTACAATCAGAAAGGAGACTAAGGACAAGCCGCTCCGGGCAGAGATTGATGGACTCGCACAGATTACGAGAAAGTACGCGTCAATCCTCAAGGTGAAGGGTTTCAAAGGCCAGGCATTCGATAAGCTCTGCTCTCTCATGAAGAAGGAGGGGTATGCCACGACATATGCAATCACTGGTGAGGCAATTCGAGAACTCCAGAACAAGGCGGCCCGAAACGGGAGGAAGCTCGTGACTTCAATACTTACGCTTGCTCAATGGGTTTCCCGGCAAGGACGATTTTCGAAGAGAGACTAACCGCCTTCCGACGCAGTAGGGCGTCACTACGAACCTAGGACCTTGTAGTTTCTTCGAACGTTTACGTTATGTTCTCGAAGGCGAGAGAGGATAAACTGGAACATCTTCGGGTCCTTCGCAATCTTCTCCGGCGGTATCACTCCTTTCAGCTCAAGTTTTCCCTTGGCAAGTAGGATGGCTGCTGAGGTGCATGGGTAGGCAGTCGTGCGAGCCATTGCCGTAACACCTCTACGTCGGTCATACTTGTCAAGGACTGTATAGCTAATTATGACCTTCTTGTTCTTGCTTTCTCCTTCAACTTCAATGCGCATTGCCAAAACGTCGTGAGGGGTCCCTGCCGCAAGGGCGAATCTTAGGAGTTCGACGCTCAGTCTCCTAGGTTCGACATCTACGCCGTTTGCTTTGAACCTCTTGGTGTTGAAGAAGCCAAGTCGGCGGAGCGCGTCTATGATCACCGCATGGCCTGGGTAGCGAAGGGTTAGTTCCTTCATTTCTCGGACTTGAGGGAAGCTGGTCGGAAGTGTTCCAAGCCCATCAGTCAGGAAGTACTCCAGCCTTCCCAGTCCGGGAAAACTGAGTAGCCCTCGGCCTGTAAGTGGCTCGACCGTCCTAATCTTCCGATTCTCGATGATCCTCACTGGTCTTGTGTATTCGTTGATTACATCGTCGAGCGAAAAGACAACGCGGTAGTTGAGAGGGGGCTGAGGCTCTTCAGGAACTCCACCGACGTAGATCGTTACCTTTGCCATCTTGTCTACCCTCTCTGATGCGTCCCCTACGCACATGTTACTGAAACCAGGCGCAACACCGCACTGTGGAACTATGGTGCATCCATTGCTCAGGGCCCGGCTGTTTAGGAGCAGAGGATTCTTTGGAGTGTACGATATGTCAACTATGTCCTTTCCAGCCTCGGCTGCGAACTCAAGTAGCTCGAAGCCGATTCTGCCAGGAAGTGCTCCGCAGACAATGTCGACCTCGTCCATTAATCGCTTCATGGACGGTTTCTGGTTGAGACTAGCTCTGACTGTCCTAATCCCCCGAGTGTTCTTCACCCTAGCTAGGTTTGACGAAACCGCATCTGCCACTAGAATCTCGGAGAATTCGTTTGATAGGGCCAAATCGGTCGCGATTTCCGATCCGACTTTTCCGCATCCTACAACTAGCGCTTTCACTTGTCTCAGTTAGATTTGGGAGGGTGCGTCTGTTCTTAAAGACAGTAGACTGGGATCTTCAGGAGAAGAGCGATTTGACGCTGTCCAATGCGACCCGCGGAAGTAGCTTTACCAGTTCCTTTTTCGAAAGCATCTGCGTGATGACTCTGCCCTGGAAGTCCATGTCTCCGAGTTCCTCAATCTCCCCCAGATGATTTCCCAGTGCCTCGAAGGCATGGTTGAGAGTGTCGTCGGATAGACTTGCAAACACTTTTCGGGCGAGATTCATTCCACGGAGGTCGGTTTCGAATAGCTCTTTCCATTTCCGGTCGTACTCTTGAAGGAAACCAAGTGCCTGCTCGTTCTTTGAGATTGCGAATGAAGCCGCTGCTTTGCCGGCTAACTGCCCGCAGATTCCGCCAACGACGATGCCTCCACCGGTCGTTTGTTTAACCTGTCCCGCCGCGTCTCCGGCGACGAGAAAGTTTGGGGCCCAACACCTTCCGATTGGTCCTGAGACTAAAACTGAGCCTGACTTTGTTGCTTCGATTACCGCTTTCGGCCAGTGGTCGTTGACTAATCCATCTAAGAGTTTCTTGACATTGGCCTTTCGTGATGCCAGCCCTACGCGAGCACTTCGGTCGCCGGTCGGGATGCTCCAGGCGAAGAATCCTGGAGCGACATGGTTTCCGAAGAAGAGTTCAACCATGTCTCCTTGCGGCGAGGTTCCGGCTAGCTCGTATTGCAAGCCCGGCAAGAGCTGGGACCAGTCTGGGGTCTGCAATCCCGCTTGCTCTGGCAGACGGCTCCCGGCACCGCTTGCGTCGATGACAACCTTGCACGCGATCTCTTCCATATTCTGAAGTGTGACGCGTGCTGAATCTTCCTGACGGCGGAACTTGGACACTCTAGCGTTAGTTCTCAGTTCTGTCCCTCCCGCTATTGCCTTCTTTGCCAGGAACTGGTCAAGCTTCATCCGGTTGACGATCAGGGCTACTGGTTCCTGTTTCCTAACTTCGACAGATTCGCCGTTTGGTGGATAGAACCTCGCCCCATTGATCATTCGCTGCGTGTAGACAGGGCTGGCCTCAAGCCCCAGCAGCTTGAGCCCATTAAGGCTGACTACACCTGAGCAGTGGCTTGGTACGCCGACTTGTGCATGTTCTTCAAGAAGCATCACTCGCCTGCCATGTGTTGAGGCCTCATAAGCGGCTTCTGAGCCAGCTACCCCTGCGCCAACTATGACGAGGTCAGGGTGGGCCGTGAGAATAACCGGCTGGTGTTAGTATCCTTCGAACTCAATCCTGAGAGTCAGACCCTTGAGCTCTCGCGCGAGTTTCTTCACGACCTCAAAATCCAAGGGTGGACGCCTGGGCCTTCGCCCGGTGAGAATTACCTTTGTCTCTCGGCTACCATCGGGCAGCCATATTGTGTTGATTGTGAGAATTGAGAATGGGGTGAACAGCTCTTCGAGGAAACCTCTCTCATCGCCACCAAAGCTTAGGACCCTGACACGTTTGCCGATTTTGTCACCGAGACTCTTTGCCAGCTTTGCTCCCGAAGAGAGGAATGCGTCCATGCCTCGACGGTCGACCATTAGCGCCATGATGTCGCCTGCCTCGACTGCCTTGTGGAAGGTCACGTCTTGGAGAGGCGGATTTTCCCTCTCGAGCTCTGTTATGGTTTTGATGACTCGGATGTCCAGGTCGGAGATCTGTCCCTTCCTCAGCTTTTCTTCACAGCGTGAGCAGAAGATTCCGCTTTTCACGCAGAAGTTGTCAAGTATTGTCTTGACCATTCTAGCTCACCTAATCTCTCCCTGTCCGGTCCGATACGCCCTAGAGTTCACAGCCATCACGTTAAGCTTAGTGAACCGCTTGCTAAGCGGATTTCGGACCGACAATGACAACCTGACGGTCCGTGCTTCATAAAACCATTACGGTGCTGGCCGGTGCTAAGCTGGTGAAACAGCCAAATAGTGTGGTCATTGTCGCCGTCTCCGAACGTTTGGGAACTGGCTAAGCATGAAACTCTTCGAGTATGAAGCGAAGCCGCTAGCCCAGAATATGGGCATCCCGGTACCCAAAGGCACCGTTGTCTCCAACGGCGAAGAGGCGAGGGATGCATACAAGCGAATTGGCGGAGATGTTGTGGTAAAGGCCCAAGTTCTCGTTGCAGGCCGAGGAAAGGCAGGCGGAATTAAGTTCGCGAGTACCTCGGACGAGACTCGGGAGAGAACCAAAGAGATCCTCGGACTGTCGATCAAGGGCGAGCGTGCAAAGAGGGTTCTCATCGAACAGAAGCTTTCTACCAAGAAGGAATTGTACGTCAGTATAGTGCAGGATCGGGCGAACCGATGCCAGACAGTGCTGGCTTCTGGTCAAGGTGGAATTGACATCGAGCAAGTCGCGAAGGAAACCCCCGAAAGGGTTGTTCGTCACAGGCTGGACCAGATATTCGGAATGAGATCGTTCGATGCGCGAGACGTCGCGTTGAGACTTGGCTATGCTGGCCAGCAGTTGAACATGCTGACTGACGTCTTGTCAAATCTCTATAGGTTATCGGTCGTTTACGACGCTGAGCTTGTCGAGAGCAATCCGCTGATTGAGACCCAAGATGGAAAGTTCGTCGCAGCAGACCTCAGAGTCATCATGGATGACAACAGTCTCTTCCGTCATCCCGAGTTCCAAGAGCGTTCCAAGGAAGTTAGCGGCGAGGTTACTCCACTCGAGGCCAAGGCTCGCGAGAGAGACCTAGCTTTTGTCGAGCTGGACGGTAATGTGGGAATAATCGGTAATGGGGCCGGTTTGGTGATGGCTACGATCGACCTTGTGAAGCACTACGGTGGCAATCCGGCTAATTTCTGCGATGTCGGAGGCGGGGCGAACGCGGACCACGTGGCTGCTGCCTTAGATGTGATACAGTCCTCAGAAAAGGTGCAGCTGGTCTTCATCAATATCCTTGCTGGCATCACGCGATGCGATGAAGTAGCCAAAGGGATTCTCGAAGTGAAGAAGGTCGTGGGGCTCAAGAAACCCCTAGTCATTCGAATGTCCGGGACAAACCAAGAAGAGGGACGAGCAATTCTAAGGTCTGCAGGACTTGGATCGCTGGACAAGATGGATGAGGCAGCAAAGATGGCAGCGACCGGAGGACTCTAGCAATGCCGATACTGATTAGTCGGATAACCCGTGCGATCGTCGCAGGTATAACCGGCTATCAAGGCTCGTTTCACACAAAACTTATGCTGGCCTATGGCACTCAGATTGCTGCCGGAGTAACTCCCGGAAAGGGCGGAGACACAATACAGGGCGTTCCTGTCTATGATACGGTCGCCGCGGCTCTCGAGAAGACTGATGCAAACGCGAGCATCATATTCGTCCCGGCACCACACGCGAAAGAGTCTGCCATGGAGGCGATCGACTCAGGCCTTAACCCGGTTGTAGTAATCACGGAAGGAATTCCGGCCCGA
>WNEW01001695.1_pt1 | contig 10732 bp, 10 predicted proteins | sample 5399891 | NCBI WGS metagenome assembly WNEW01 (sample SAMN13153336, study PRJNA577476) | soil metagenome | isolation source: 40 cm grassland meadow soil pre-rain plot 5 | place: USA:California | collected 2015-09-08 | reverse complement strand
ATATTCAGCCGGCGCGCGGCCTTCTTGCGGTTCCAGCTGGTTTCTTCCAGCACGCGTAAAACAAGTTCCTTTTCTGCTTGCTCGGCAGCGCGTGTTCCGACGTCTTTCAGCGACATGTTATCTTCCTTGGGTTTCACGGACACTGCCGGAGGATTGGTCTGCTGCTCCTTCAGCTCGGCAAGACTCACGTTCATCTCGGGGAGAATGAGATACCGTTTGACTGCATTCTCGAGCTGGCGAACGTTGCCTGGCCAATCGTATCGCAGAAAAGAATCCATTAAGCTTGGGACAATTTCGTCGACCGTGCTCTTGTAGCGATCCCGATACTTGCAAAGGAAATAATTGCACAGAATCGGGATATCCTCACGCCGCTCTCGAAGAGGCGGAATATCCACTCGTATGACGTTCAGCCGAAAATAGAGATCCTCGCGAAATTTTCCAGTCGAGACGTGCTCTTCGAGATTGACATTGGTCGAAGCCAGAACTCGCGCGTCGACACGAACGGTACGCTTGCCGCCGAGGCGGGTGTATTCGGAATCCTGGAGCACATGAAGCAGTTTCGCCTGGAGATGGGGCGTCATCTCACCGATCTCGTCCAACAGGATGGTCCCCTTGTCGGCCAGCTCAAACTTGCCCGGTTTCTCGTTGAGCGCGCCCGTAAATGCGCCGCGCTCGTAGCCAAACAGTTCCGACTCCAGCAGATCATCGGGCAGGGCTGCACAATTCACCTTGACGAAAGGTTTGTCGTGCCGGGACGAATGCGCATGGATGAATCGCGCAAGGACCTCTTTGCCGACACCCGATTCTCCGCTGATCAGCACCGGAACGTCGGTGTCCGCGACCTGCTTGGCGATTTCCTTGATGCGCAGAACCTTCGGGTTGGTGGAGAGAATATCGCCTGCCTCCGTGTAAGAATCGAGCTGGCGTTTGAGCGTTTTGACCTCTTCTTTCAGTTTTTGCTTCTCAATGACATTCTGGATAGCGAGCTCCAGTTCCGGCTCTTCGAACGGTTTGACCAGAAAATCGGCCGCTCCCATTTTCATGGCTTCGACAACGGTTTTGGTTTGTCCGGCAGCAGAGAGAATGATGACGGGAATGGACGGATTGATTTTTTTCACACTTTCCAGAACTTCGAGGCCGTTGATGCCGGGCATAACGATGTCGAGAACCATCAATGAAGGTACGTAGCCGGCCGAAAGGCGGGCTACTGCCTGGTCTCCGGACTCGGCGCATTCAATGCTGTATCCGCACGAAGTCAGAAAATCTGAGAGGTAGCTGCGAACACTTCGATCGTCGTCTACAACCAAGATCGATCGCTTACTCATCTAAAATGCCTACCCTCCACGATTTGAGCTCCCCGCGGAAAGCGCACCTGCCACCTTGACAAGTACGCCGCGGGTTTACGTAAACGGTGCAATGAGAGTACCAACTTGTGGATCTCAGCCAGTCGCGCGGAAATTGACGATCGTAACTCTATTTGTATGCTGGGATTACGACCCTGTAGCAAGCCGTCCTACAACCGGAACCTCCTCCGCTCGTGCTTCGAAAAAGAGACGGCGATGGACTCCGCAGAGCCACCGGGTGTCTTCCGAGTGCTCCTTCTGATCAGCCGGCTTGTTCCAAAAGCGACACGGACTCATCGCCTGTCAGGACCACACTGAACGTGGATCCTCCGCCGGGAGTGCTCTGCACTTGAAGTTGATAGCCGAGCAAATCGCAAAGAGAACGGCAGATCGACAGGCCCAATCCGGTGCCGCTCGATGGCAAATCCCCTTTTGTTTCAAGCTGGAGAAAGGGTTCGAAAATTTCCTGCAGGTGGCCGGGCGGAATTCCTATACCGGTGTCGGACACATCGATTCGAAACGGTTGAGAGTTCATTGGATTCACCATGACTTCAACCGTCACTTTTCCCGTTTCGGTAAATTTCAGAGCGTTATCGATGAGGTTCATCAACACTTGCTTGAGTTTGTTCCCGTCCGTCAAAACTGGTTTGACGGCTGGCGGAATGGAAACCTCAAGAGCGACGTTACCGTTTCGGTATTCACCTTCGAGCTGTTTGACAATGTCGCGCACGATCGAATCCAGGTTCGCAGGGGCTTTGGTCACTTCCAGACGTCCGGCTTCTATCTTGGAAAGGTCCAGAATCGTGTTGATGACGTGGAGCTGATCCTTGGCATTTGCCAGAATGCGATGGAGAAAATCACTATCGGATGGCCTTAAATTACCGTCCTTGTTCTGCAAAAGAAGGTTGGTGAAACCGATAATTGCGTGCAGCGGCGTGCGCAGCTCGTGACTGATCCCGGCAACGAAGCGGCTCTTGCTGCGGTTTGCTTCTTCGGCGGACTCCTTCGATCGTCGCAGTTCTTCGGCATGTTTTCTTTCGCTGATGTCCCGGATGATAGCCGTAAAGTACGTGCCTTCACCGCTGGTCCATGATGCCAAGGATAGTTCGATCGGAAAAATCGTACCGTCCTTTCTTAGTCCTTCGAGTTCGATCGTTTTTCCCACGAGGTGAGCCCGCCCGCTGACGCGATATCGTTCGAATCCGGCGCGATGCTTTTCCCGATAGGACTCCGGCATCAGCAATTCAACCGATTCTCCGGCGACTTCGTCCTCTCGATAACCGAAAAGAGTTTCGGCGCCCAAATTCCAGAAAACGATTCTGCTGCTCTGATCGGCGAGAATGATCGCATCGCCCGCCGATTGAACGACCGATCGAAACCGAAGCTCAGAAGCCCGCAACTCGTCCTGCTGCCGATTCAATTCTGCGAGCGACCGCGCCTGCGCAATCGCATAACGGATGGACCGCTCCAGCAGCCCCGGTGTGAGCTGGTCTTTGACAAGAAAATCCGCTGCGCCCAGGTGCATGGCCTCGACGTCCAGGCGATAGTCGCTCACGCCGGTCAGCAGAATCACCGGAGAACCATAAGATGCCTGACGCGATTCACGCAGTAATTCCAGGCCATCGCCACCACCGATCCGGTAATCCAGCAAACATACGTCGTGGGCAGCGCGGCGAATCGCCTCAATGCCTGTTTGCCATGAAGAAGCCCATTCCAGATCGAAGGTCTGATTCTCGATGGAACCGAGCATGTGGCGGGTGAGAAGGTAGTCGGATTCCGAGTCTTCGATAAGCAGGACTCGAACCGGGTGCCGGCCCATACATCGGGCCCAGCACATCAGGTACCAGGTACCCAGCGTTGAATCGTTGAAAACAGCATGTTCATATCGAGGATGGGTTTGGCGATGTAGTCGTTGAATCCCACGGCCAGATACTTCTCACGATCGCCGACCATGGCATGTGCCGTAAGCGCCACTACAGGGAGATCGTGGAGTTCAGAATCATCCCGGATCCGGCGGAGAATCTCGGTTCCATCCATTTCGGGAAGAGAAATATCGAGAATGACGATATCGGGCTTCTCTTTCCTGAACCCGTTTATCGCTTCAATTCCGCTGGAGAACTCCATAATTTCGTATTGGTCCTCCAGGATTGTTCGGATGATCAGACGATTGTCCGCATTGTCGTCCACGACGGCAACTTTGCGCATTCTAGAGCAAATGATATCAGAGCGGAGTTCTGGGGACGAGCGGGGGGAGGGGGCGCACACCTGAATTCCTCAATTCAATTTAATTCAATTCGGGAATTCAGGTGTGCGCCCCCTCCCCCCGCTCGTCCCCAGAACTCTCAAATCCCCGCCTCCAGAAAATCGACGTACCAGCCTGCCATTTTCGAAATGAATTCAACCGTAACCGGCGGACACTCAATACCTGTATTCCTCAGTGCGTCGAGGGCGCCGCGGCAGTCGAAGCGAGGCTCTCCTTGCAGATACTGATAGTAGAACGCCATCTGCTTTTGAAAGAGCGACTCCAGTTTCGTCATAGGCGATTTCAAGAATGAACCATGCCCGACCAGTTGAATTCCTTCGACGCGCAATATGCGGCAAATGCTGGGAAGCCAGAAACGGTTTTCCGTCGGCAGTGGATTCGATAAGTGATATGTACCTCCGGCGCTGTCGGGCCGGCCGGAAATCTCCAACATTCCATCAATAACGTAATCGATCGGAACAAAATTCAGCGTTTGATTCTCGACTCCGAGCACCCGCAGAGGCAGTCTTATGAAGTCACGCTGCGGCGTGCGGCGGCGCAAGCGCTCGAGCGCAGTCCACAAGGCGCGAATGAACGCGTAAACTCCGTGAAAATGCGTAACACGCCCTGATTTGGAGTCCCCGATCACAATACTCGGCCGATATACCGAAGCCCGGATAGCGTCAGCCTGATGGGCCTCGGCAATCATGATTTCAGCCCGGCACTTCGACTCTTCGTACGGATTCTTGAATGATTGGCCGACATCAATTTCCGTTTCCATCGCCACGTCGGATCGATTGCCTGCAATGTAAGCCGTACTTACATGATGCAGGCGTCTTCCCTTCAACTGCTTCACCAGATCCAGGACGTGGCGGGTTCCGTCGACATTCATCCGAAAAATTTCAGTCCGATTCTGCTGCTCAAAGGAAAGAGAAGCAGCGCAATGCCACACTTCCTCTGTGGACGATATGACTTCAGCGCGCGCAGTATCGCTCAATCCTAAATGCGGGAGGGAGATGTCGCCTTCCAGGATATGAAGATGTTCAAAGCGCGTCACACCGGGCGCACTCACAATGTTCTGCACTCGCTCTCTTGCGGAAACATTCTTCGATGGTCGCGCTAGAGCTGTCACGTGATGACCATCGTTAAGCAGACGCGCTGTCAGATGGCTGCCGATGAAACCGGTCGCTCCGGTCAGGAAAATGTTTCTAGGGTGCGGCATGCGCGGGCAGGATTCTCTCCACAAGCTGATGGGCGGAGGCTCGCCTGTAAAAGTGTGCAATCGAGGGGCGCTTTCGACTCCATTCATTGCGGCCTTTGCCGATAATGCTCTCGAGCTCGTCAAATGTTTTTGCGGCAAAGCCGAAGTCATAATGCGCGGCTGCTTCGAATAAGCCAGTCTCTTGCGGCATCAGACAACGCAAACCCGTGAGAAGCACTGGAACGTTACACGCGAGTGCTTCATAAGTCGATAAAGCTCCCGGCTTGGTTACAACGATATCGGCCGCAGCAACGTAACGGTAAATGTCGGCAAGAAAACCAAACGTCCGCGTTCGCGGATGACGCATACCCTCGATTCGCCAGCGCAGGCGCCGGTTGTTTCCACACACAATCAAAACGTTAGCGTCTGCCGCCACCTTACGGATCGTTCGATAAATCCTCAACAGGGGCCCGCCGCCACGCGCGCCTCCGTTAATGAGAATGATGCTGGCGTCATCCAATTTGAGTGTGCCGCGAAATTCGCCGATCTCCGTCATCGTCGCGGGAACGAAACGAGGTCTTACCGGCATTGGGACGCGTTCGATTCGCCACGCTGGAACCCCGCTCGCAGTCAGCGCCTGGAGCGCTTCATCGGTCACCACGAAATACCCGTCGACGTAAGGCGAGGACCATCCTCGCCAGAAAGGAGGGAAAGGATCCGTTACGAATGTGTAGCATGCGATTCCGAGCCTCTCCTCCTTGATGAAGCGCTGAAGAAAATGGTTCAGCATCGGATGCACAGACAGGACAACGTCGGGGCTCTCCGAATCGAGAAATCGGGCGATGTATTTCCGGACCCTGGAATAAAAATAATCGCGTTCGTTCGGACGCGCGCTGTCGATCATCCGGAAATACCAGGCCATCCATTGTGGCCCGTGCGTCAAGAGCACGTTGTAGAAGCCGGCGAGCGCGCAATTGGTCTTGGAGGATTCCTCGATCGGTTTGCGAATAGAAGGGACGAGTCCGGCGGACCTGGCTGCGTTTTCGATGGCGGCCGCGGCGCTGTTGTGTCCTTCCCCCGTGTCGGAGGACAGGATTAACAGTTTCATAAAGCACTCATTTATAGCACAATTCCGCCGATGAACTCCTTGTAACGGCCGCCAAGGTGTTCGGGACGGAATTCGCTCCGAAACCGTTCTTGCATGGCTTGTCCTTGAGCGGCGCGGTGGGCTGAGTTTCGCAACAAACGATCGGCAATTTCGATATAGTCCGCCTCACCGGGAGCGACCAGCTCTCGCCTACCTACTAATTCGAATCCACAGCTGGAATTAAAGTCGACGGGAGACTTCAGAACAACAACCGGTTTTCCCGCTCCCATCGCGTCCAGGATCGAATGTGGATTCGACTCAGGAAATGACGCGAGATACACATCGATCAATTCCAGCAGCGGAGCAACGTCAGCGATATGCCCGAAGAACCGGACCCGCGGCAGCACTCCCTCCGAATGCAGATATGACCGGATGGCCTTTACTGAACCCTCACCGGCAAATATGTGGAAGTGTTTTGGAAACCGCTTCATGATTTCGGAAACAGCTCTGAGATATCGGCTTCCAGCCTCGCGTAAATTTCCAAACGTTGCGGAAACCGTGCCTGCCGATTCCAGGCCCATACTCTGACGCGATACCGGTTCAGTAGTCTGCAACCGCGTTTCGATGTCCGATGCGGGTGGGATCCACTCCGATGGACACGAAAAGCGGGTTTGCCCGAGCGCGGCTTGAAAAAGATGAATGCGGCCGTCGAATAAATCGGCGTCCATCTCCGTGCGATGATTCACATTGATTTGGATTGGCGCCGGGCGCATGGCTGCGACACGCGCGGTGATCTGCTCGGTCAAATCGGCGTGAAAAAGTGCGACCTGAATACCGGAGTCTCGAATCGCCTGAGCGATTCGCTCAGAGCGCTGCGTGAAATCACCCTCAACCGATGCAATTTCCACGGCGGCATCGATTTCGACCTTCTGCGACTGGGCACCGGCCGTGGGGTTAAAGAACCAGGAGGCCGACCATTCCGTGGTGAAAATCGTCGATTCGATCCCATGCGATTTCAAGCTGGAGGTCAGCATTTTGATGTACTTCGTCAACGACGCGCCGGATAGCAGAGAGCCGACAATATGCGCGACGCGATCGATCGCCCCGGTGACCGGCCGCACAACCGAAGGCGTGGAAATTCTCCAGGTTTCGAAAATCTGGCCGATGCGCCGCACTCGCTCCGCGTCGAGTCCCGCAACGAGAGCGCGTTGAAAGTAGTCCATCGCCGACGCGGGATCGTGCTCCAGCAACGAATTCGCAACCCCGAAAGCAACATCGGCAAGCCGGGATTTTTCCCCAGCGTGATACAGCGCCAGCGTATAGGCGTGATTGATAAGGTCGGAGGCGTAAGCGGTTTCTAGAGCGGCTTTCTCGAGCAGCGGAACGGCGGTTCGAAAATCGCCGATCTTTAGAGCTTCAAAGGCTGGCCCATAACTCACTCAACTATCCAAGTTTGCCGGTTGTCCCTTGCGAGCCTGGAAATGCTCCTGGGCTCGCCGCTTGAGCCGTGCTTTCTTTTTTGCACGGTTGACGCGGCGTTTCTTCAGGATTTCGTACTTCGTTGCCATGATTTCCCTATAATAGCGCTTTTGGAAGTGAGTAGGGTCCGGTGACTCTCCTGGCCTTCAAAGCCTGTGGGGCGTCGGGGAACCGTCGTCCGGTGGGTTCGACTCCCACGCACTTCCGCCAACCATATTCGGCATGCTACGCGGAAGTTTTAGACGCCTTTAAGGCGTTAATGGCTTTCGCTTCGTCCTCGTACACGTCGAAGACGGTCAGCAGTTTGGTCATTTGCAGCAGGTCTTTTGCCTTTGACGTCAGGTTCAGCAGCTTGACGTCGCCCTGCTTGTTGCGAACCGTAGTGTAGGCCGAAACAAGCTCTCCCAGTCCCGAACTATCGATGTAGGATACCTCGCCCAAATTTAAGACGAACTGCCGCGCTCCATCATTGACCTGGACTCGAAGAGTCTCACGAAGTAAAAGAACAGGCTCACCGATCGTGAGTCTCCCTGACATATCCACGATAACGATGCCATCTACTTTTCGAGTTTTCACGTTCAAACTCATACATCCTCCCTCGGTTTGATTCAGCCGGCCCGGCCGGCATATAGCACTGGAAAAGCGAGGGCGTAGGTTACCTTTATCAGCGCCAACTTGACAAGCGGATTCACGGCAGGCCGCGGTGGCGCCGGTCCGCATCAGGCCAATTTACCCTCGACGTCGAAGTAAACCAGGAGATCCGTTGCTACGGGCTGCGCTCCGAGCTGGCGAAGAAAATTCGTCACCTGGCCGCGGTGATACGAGCCGTGATTCACCAGGTGCTGCATCGCACGGCCAAGGGGATATTCAAAAGGTTGACCTTTCAAATTCACGTATTTCAGAGGCTGTTGAAGCGAAGCATCCGTGATTCCGGCAACGAACTCCATTTGTTCGGTCTCGATTTCCGGCCACCTGCGTTTGATTGAATTCAGGTCCGGGAACTCTCCGGCGTTCAATAGCGCCGGCGGCGAGACGCCTTTCCAGCGCCTCAGCCAGACCCATTCTGCCCCCATAATGTGAACCAGAGTTTCCCGCACGGAGGGGAAGCTGCCCCCCAAGCGCCGGCTGAAATCTTCTGCGGTCAGTGGCGCGACTGCCTTGACAATCGTCGCGTTCGCCCAGCGGTTATACCTGTACAGGAGTTGAATGTCGTCTTTGTTCATGTAAATCACCTACGCTTGATCATAAAACTTGACTGCAAGCGTCCCATGCGCCGCCGCACCGCCGGCCCGAAGAGCCGCGGCAAGAAGCACCGCCTCGACAACTTCTTCCTTGCTCGCCCCGGCTTTTTTTGCGTTTTTCGTATGGACCTCGATGCAATAAACACACTGGGTCGTGTGTGCGACTGCCAGCCCGATCAACTCGCGGTATTTCCGAGGAATACGTCCATTTTCCCGACCGACGATCCCGTCCAGATTCGCCCACGCTTTGAACTCTTCAGGGGCGAGTTTTGACATTTCTTTCAACAGCTTCAGATCGTTCTCGTCGTGGTAGTGGCTGGCCATGATGCTCCTTCTTCTGAGGCGACTTCGGCCGTTCATCATATCAAAGGCTGGACAATAAAGGAGACGGATAGTAAGTTGGCGATAATGCCGAACCCGGAGGGATTATGTTCAAGTTAGCAGGTGCAGTCCTGATCTCGTTGTTGTTTCAGGCATCGAGTACCGAGACGCGTATTGTCGAGTATTTGAAAGCCAACGTGGTTCCCGGCCGAGCCGTCGTTGTCTCCAATCTTTATAACGATGTGTTCAAAACGCCCGAAGAACGAAAGGTGCTGGACCGGCTTTACAGCACCTTTTTCAAGATTCCGATGTTCATCGTCCAATACAACACAGCGACGAAGAAAATCCCGACGCTCAACGAGCTTTCAGAGCAGTTCAACTTCACCGTGCCGGGTGAGGCCGACGTCATTCTGCGAATCATGGAAGCGGATCCGCGGGTGCCAAAGTTCTTCGAGCGCAATCCAAAAAACGGCGAGATCACCAAAGTCGATATCGACATCATCAAGGGGAGCCCGCAATTCAGCCGAGTGATTGAACGAACGATTGCCGGATGGGTAGGAAAAGAAGCTCCGTCATTCTCACTGGCCGGATATGACGGAAAACCGGTCACGTCGGCTCAACTCGCAAGGCAGCCGCATCTCATGTATTTCTGGTTTACGAACTGTCCCCCTTGCGTCAAAACTTCTCCAATTCTTACAGAGCTGTATAACAAATATGGCAAGCAAGGGTTCAAGATCGTCGGCGCGAACGCGGATAAGGTGCTTGAATTACCCTACGACGATAAAGTTCGCGCGGATTACTCGAAAAAGTACGGCTTTAACTTCACGCTCACTCATCTGAATGCGGAAACCCAGCAGGCTTACGGTGGCATCAGCGTCTTCCCCACAATGTTCTTCGTCGATAAGACGGGAACAATAGTTAAGCATTTCGTGAATTTCCAGGAGAAGGCGGTGCTTGAAGCCGCGGTCCAGGAAACGCTGGGGAAGTGAATGAATATTTTGAATTCCAAGATTGGAAGTTGTTTCATTGGAAATTGTTTTCGGATGAACAATGAAGCAACTTCCAATCTTGGAATTTAAAATATTTCTGCCTGTCAATTGCCTAGCGGCGCAATATCGCCTTCAACGCCGCGTCGAGTTCTTTATGGCGGAACAGGAACCGTGAAGCCAACAGTTTCGTGGGTTCCACTCGCGCGCTTGCCAGAAGCAACGCGTCTCCCATTTCGCCAAAGACGAGCCGCGCGGCAAAGCCGGGCAACGGGAAAATCGTCGGCCGATGGAGAACACGTCCCAGCACCTTGGTGAACTCGAGGTTAGTGACGGGGGACGGCGACACGGCGTTGACCGCGCCATGGAGTCCGGTTGCCTGAATACAATGAACAATGATCGAGCAGGCGTCATCCAGAGAGATCCAACTCCAATACTGCTTACCGGAGCCGACTTTCCCGCCAAGCCCGAATCCGAAAGGCAAGAGCATCTTCTGCAGCGCACCGCCCTTTTCGCTCAGGACAATTCCCGTACGCAAATGCACGACTCGGACTCCTTTGCGCGTCGCGGCATCCGTCGCACTTTCCCACTGCCGGCACACATCTGCAAGAAAACCGCTCCCTGGTGGGCTATCCTCTCGAAGCACTTCTCCATAACGGTCGCCGTAATAACCGATTGCCGAGGCGCTCACCAAAACCTGTGCCGGCTTTTCCATCTTTCCTAAAACCTCAGCAATGAGCTTCGTCCCGTTAATACGGCTGTCGCGGATGCGCGTCTTTCGGGTTGCTGTCCATCGGCCAGAGGCAATGTTCTCGCCTGCAAGGTGAACAAC
>WNEW01005549.1_pt1 | contig 10733 bp, 7 predicted proteins | sample 5399891 | NCBI WGS metagenome assembly WNEW01 (sample SAMN13153336, study PRJNA577476) | soil metagenome | isolation source: 40 cm grassland meadow soil pre-rain plot 5 | place: USA:California | collected 2015-09-08 | reverse complement strand
CCATCGGGATCGTCAATGCTCTCGAGTGGGGCGAGCGCTATGCGATCGATCCGCTCGAACAGTTCTACAGACAGCGACCGAGTCTGATCAGGCTCCGAAAACCAGGCGCGACCTATCTCCCGGGCGCCGGGGAGCGACTCCCTCTTCGTAGCGCCTCGTTCTCGCTCGTGATCATCGACAACGTCATCGATCATACCTTTGCACCCGCGGAGATCGTTCGGGAGATTTCTCGAATCCTCGAGACGCGTGGCTGCCTCTACCTGACGGTGAACGTTCACACCGTATGGGGGGCCATCCTCCACAAGGTGTTGGCCGCCCTCCATATCGACAAGGGGCACCCCTATACATTCACCAGCTGGACACTTCGTCGCTTCTTGGCGCGACACGGATTCAAGATCCTCCGAGAGGAGACCGAGGATTACAGGCAGGTGAAACGGACGAACCGCCGATCGCCGAGTCTCAGGGAGCGGATCAAGGGATACACCGGACTTTCAGAGTTCCAGCATACGGTGGTCTGCTGCCAGAGCGCCCCGGTGTCCACGACCTGAGAGATGGCGTCGCACGCTCAACCCCTCTCGGCAGACGCCCTTCCGCGGGCGGTCGGCGCGCAACGCGGACTACGGGTCTGCCACATCGTGTCCGGCGACTTGTGGGCCGGCGCGGAGGTCCAAGTCGCGACGGTGGCTTCGTACCTGGTCGAGCGACCGGACGTGAACCTGAGCGCTGTCCTGCTGAATGAAGGACGGCTGGCCAGTGAACTGAGACGGCTCGGCGTCCAGGTCACGGTCATCGACGAGAGTCGGAACAGCGCCGTGAGGATTGTGACCCTCCTGACCCGATACTTGAGGGAGCACCACGTCGAGGTCGTCCACACGCATCGCTACAAGGAAAGCGTCGTGGGAAGCATCGCGGCGAAACTGGCGGGCGTGCCCCACGTGATCCGAACGGTGCATGGCATGCCTGAACCGATGAGGGGTTGGGACCGGGTGAAGGCCTGGGCGTACGGAGCGGTCGATCGCGCGACACTCTGGTGGTTCGCCGACCTCATCATCGCGGTCTCGAAGCGCATGGCGGAGACCCTGAAGGATTCCGGGTACGCGCCGACGCCGGTGACCCATATTCACAACGGAGTCGACCCGCGCAAGGTACGGGCGACGCGAACCGGGGACGCAGTGAGGCGAGAGCTGGGTATCGGCCCGCGCGCACTCCTCGTCGGCACCGCGGGCAGGCTCTCGCACGTCAAGGGGCATCGGTACTTTCTCCGAGCCGCCCAGCGAATTCTTGAGACAGAAGGCGACGCAAGGTTTCTCATCGTCGGGGACGGTCCGCTCCGACATGAGCTGCTCGCCTCGGCCGCGCACCTCCGGGTGGAGGGCGCGTGCCTCCTGCTCGGCCCTCGGACCGATATCTACGACTTGATCGCCGCGATGGACATCTTTGTCTTGCCCTCACTCGACGAAGGAATCCCGATGGTCATCCTCGAAGCGATGGCGCTCGGGACACCCGTGGTTGCGACGGCGGTGGGAGGGGTCCCCGAGGTGATCCGGCATCGCGAGACCGGCCTGCTCGTCGCGCCAAGGGACGAGCGGGCCCTGGCGGACGCCTGCCTGGAGCTGGCGCGGAACCGCGATTGGGCGCAGACCTTCGGCGCTCGGGCAAGGCGGGTCGTCGACGAGGCGTTTTCGCACGAGAGGAACGGACACGCCTTGATGGAGGTGTATCGCAGGGTCACCTCCGGCAGAGAGCTCGGTGGAAAGGAACGCCCGCGCCAATGAAGGGATCCATCAAGAGTCTTCTCGGCCGAATCGTCTTCGAGTCTCGCCTCACGGCGATTCTGCTGAGAAACGCCGCGGTCATCGTGGCGTTTCATCGTGTCCAGGACACCGCGGGTTCTGACGGGCTGACGATCGGCGTCGCCATGTTCGAACGTTACTGTAGATTTTTCAGGCGTCACTTCCGGGTGGTCTCGTTGCGAGACCTCGTGCACAGGCTGGAGCGCGGCCTTGCGCTGGATCGTGACCTCGCCATCACGTTTGACGACGGATACCGAGACAATTTCGAGAATGCCGTTCCGGTGCTCGAGAAGCTCTCCTTGCCGGCAACCTTCTTCGTCGTCAGCCAGTGGATCGGAACGGACGTCGTTCCGTGGTGGGACAGCGCGCAGGGCGCTCGTCATCCCTGGATGACGTGGGATCAGGTTCGGTCGCTCCACCGGAAGGGCTTCGACGTCGGTGCGCATACGCGAACCCACGTCGATCTCGGTCAGGTCTCCGAAGCCGAGGCGAGGGAGGAGGTCGTCGGCGCACGGCTCGAGCTGGAGGGGCAACTCGCTGCACCCGTCGAGTTGTTTGCCTACCCGTACGGCGGACGGAATCACCTCGCCGACGCGAATAGAAATCTCGTGAAGGCCGCCGGGTTCCGCTGTTGCTGCTCGTGCTTCGGCGGAGTCAACGCCGTCGGAACCGATCCGTTTCATTTGGGAAGAATCCCGATCTCGCCCTGGTATGCCTCCCCGCACCAGTTTGGTCTCGAGCTCGCTCTCGGGATGAGCGTCCAATCCCCGTAACGTCGGCCGGCTCCTCCGCCCGCCCCTCAGGAGACGAACATTGCTGCGCAACGTTGGAAGCAACTGGGTGCTGACACTGGTGACCATCGGGGCCACCTACGTGCTCACGCCCTTCGTCATCCACGTCCTCGGGCCAGAGGGGTACGGGACCTGGACCCTGATCACGTCCATGACGGGGTACATCGGCCTGCTGGCCCTGGGAGTTCCGATGGCGTCCGTTCGGTACCTCGCGCAGCACGTGGCTGAAGGCGATCGACGGAAGATGAACGAGGCGATCGGGAGCTGCGTCGGTCTCTACCTGATGATTGGTGTCGCCGCCGCCGTGATCGGCGCGGCGTTACTCGCGTTGTTCGGCATCTACGAGATCCCCGCCAGTTTTCAGGACACGGCGCATCTCGCCTTCGGCCTGATGGTGCTCCAGGTCTCGGCGGGATTCATCGGGCTCCTTCCCGAGGGCATCATGTTCGCGCACCACGACTTCGTGGTCCGGAATCTCGTCCGGATCGGCGGAGTTCTCCTGCGGCTGAGCCTGACGATGAGTCTTCTGACGCTCGACGCCTCGCTCGTCATCCTGGCCCTCATTCAGATCGCCTGTCTGGCGTTCGATTTCGGCGTCTCGTGGCTCCTCGTCCGTCGGCGCTACCCCGGGGTTCGGCTGAGCCTGGCCGACTTCGACCGCGGGATGTTGCGGAGGATCTTCGCCTTCAGCCTCTACGTGTTGTTGCTGAACACGGGAGCGCGTCTGAGCTTCGAGACAGACGCCCTCGTGATCGGCGCATTCATGGGCGTGGGATCCATCGCCTTCTACGCCGTCGCCAACAGCCTCGTCGTCTACCTGATGGACTTCATCGGGTCCATCGCGGCGGTCGTCTCACCGATGGCCACTAAGCTGAATACGGAGGGAAAGATGTCGGACCTCCGAGAGATCTTCCTGAAATGGTCGAAGGCCGCATTGTCGCTGACCATCATGGCGGGCCTCTTTCTGATCGTTCTCGGGCCGAGATTCATCGGGTGGTGGATCGGTCCTTCGTTCGAGCACCCGGCCGGCGAGGTGCTCCAGATCCTCATGGTTTCGAGCCTCGTGTTCCTCCCGGTCAGGGGCGTGGCCGTGCCCGTCCTGATGGGCCTCGGGAAGCCGACGGTGCCCGCCATGGCCTATCTCGCGGCCGGCCTGCTGAATCTGGGGCTCAGCGTGCTCCTCATACGGCCGCTCGGGCTGTCAGGGGTGGCTCTGGGGACGGCCATCCCCAACGTCCTCTTTGCGCTGGTCGTCGTGACCGTCGCGTGCCGAGAGCTCGAGATCTCTCTGCCGCATTACCTGCGATACGTCGTTCCTCGAGCGGCGGTCGGAGCTCTCCCGGTCCTCGCATTGCTGCTGTGGTTCAAGCTCGGCCTCGAGGTCCAGAGCATGACAGGGCTGATCGCGGCGGGGTCAGCCATGGTCGTGCTGTTCGGCGTGATCTGGGTCTGCTTCGTGTACCGCAACGATCCCTACGTCGACTTGAGACCTCGTCTGGGTCGTCTCCGTGCGTGGAGCAGGGCATGAGCCAACTCCTCGTGACCGGTCCCTGCGAGCCCGGACCCCAGGCCTCGAGCGCTTCCGCGCCGGCGGCGCGCATGACCGTCGAACTCACACAGGACCTCGGCTTGCGACCGGAGGACGCCGCGTCTCTTGAAACTCTCATCGAGGGCCACCCGAGCCTCGGGGTCTTCCTCTCGAACGCCTGGCTGTCCGGCTTCTTTGCCGAGCCTCCGACCGGCTTCGAGCCGTCGCTCGCGCTGCTGCGTGAGGGGAACGCCCTGCGGGGTGTCGCGCCAATTGCACTTCGCGATACGCTCACGCACCGGCGCGTGGGTCTCGTGGGCGGAGGCATGGGGTCCGACCGGATCGATCTCCTGGCCGCCAGGGGGTTCGAGGCGGTCTGTGCGGACGCATTCCTGTCTTGGCTCGGAGAGGCCTTTGGCGGGAGGGCCTTCGTCCTCGAGCTACGAGATGTGCCTGCCGACTCGCCCCTCTGGGGGGCGGTTCACCGTGCCGGAGTCGAGCGCACCCAGCCCCTTGCCCTCCAGCCGCGAGAAATCCATACCCTTCCATATCTGGATCTCGTCGAGCCGTGGACTTCCGCCATCGACGCGGCTCCTCCGGCCCGGAGCCTCCGTTCCCTGGACAAGCACCGCCGCTGGCTCGAGCGTCGCTGTCGCTTGAGGATTGACCTCCTCGAGAACCTCAGCGAGGTGATGGACGCCTTTGAGTCTCTTGCTCGATTCCTTCACGCTCGCTGGCGCGATCGGGACCGTGGATCGATTCTGGACAACCCCCGCACGCTCCGGTTTCACCGACACGTGCTCCCGCTCCTGTTGAGCGAGAAACGTCTCAGGATGATCCGGTTGTCGGCCGACGCCCGAACGATCGCCGTTTTCTATGGGCTGGCGAGCGGTCGATGGTGGGGATATTACCTCGCCGGCTATGATCGCGAGTGGGCGGGACGCCTCCACCTCGGGCAGATCGCGCTCGCGACCGCCATAGAATTCGCGTCGAAGGAGGGCGCCACCGAGTTCGATTTCCTCAAAGGCGCGGACCGGGTCAAGTATCTGTGGCCGGTTCGCGAACGCGCGACACTGGACGCCGACGTCTATTCGGAAGGATCTGGAGCGCAGTTCAAACGCGTGACGCGGGCGACCCGTGACGCGGCCGCAGCGCTCGCCAAGTCCGGCCGCGATCTCTTCTTGAAGCGTTTACACCCTTGACTCGCGCCCCGTCCGTGTCTGATTCGTTGCTCTCGGTCCCCTCCGCGCGCACGGGACACATTCGGCCATTTGTTGCGGAAGACATTCCGCAGGTCGCGCGACTTCACAGCATGGTCTTCGGGCCGCGCGGCCGGACCGACGCCGCGGGGCTCGATTCGTATCCGGCCTACTTTACGCGCGTCTTCCTCGACAATCCCTCGCGCGATGTCAGGCTCTCCTCCCTGGTGTGTGAGGAAGGGGGTGGACGCATCGTCGGCTTCTTGGGCGTGGTGCCGCGAGGGATGTCGATGAACGGAGAACGACTGCTGGCGGCGATCAGCTCCCAGTTTGTGGTGGACCCGGCGGGCCGTGCGGGCCTCGTGGCCGTGCGGCTCGCCAAAGCGTTTCTGGACGGTCCTCAGGATCTGTCCATCTCCGACGAAGCCACCGATGTGTCTCGCAGGATCTGGGAGGGGCTCGGCGGGACGACGTCCCTGTTACACAGTATTCACTGGACGCGCCCCCTACGACCCGCTCGACTCGCCCTGTCGTTGTTGCGTAACCGGGGCCGCGTCGCGCCCTTCGCCGTGGCGGCCGGGCCCTTCGCGCGGCTGGCGTGTCTGCCCGAGTTCGCGGGGGTCGGGTCGCTGCGCGTGGAATACGACGGTCGTACGTTGCGGTGGCTGCTGGAACGGGTCGAGCAGAAGACGAGCGGCGGCCGCCTTCAGAAGGCCCTGATCAGGAACGAGGAGAAGATCATCGGCTGGTATCTCTACCATCTGAACCGGGGAGGCATCGCCGATGTGCTGCAGATCGCGGCGACGCCCTCCTCCGTCCATGACGTTCTCGATCACCTCTTCTATCAGGCGTGGCGGCAGGGTGCGATCGCGGTGACCGGGCGCCTGGAACCCCGCTTCCTGCAGGCCCTGTCGGACAAATACTGTCTGTTCCACCGCCGCGGTCCATGGATGCTCGTCAGCGCGAAGCAGCCACGACTCGTACAGTCCTTCCTGAACGGAGACGCCTTCTTTTCCCGCTTCGACGGCGAGTGGTGTCTCGGCTACTAGCGGAAGAAGGGTGCGCCGGACGACCGAACTCTCATATGGAGCACATCATGACGAGCTCGCTGTGGGTCCTGGCCTCTGTCGTCCTCCTGCTTCTTGCCGTGGCGGCGGAGCTTGCCGCCCGATGGTGGTTACGTCACCGGAGCCTCTATTATGTGTTTCCCCCGGGCCTGCGCCTCCGCCTCCATCCGGACCCAGAGGTGTTCCCGCAGCTCGAGCCGCTGGTGCGGTTCGAAGTCAACCGCCACGGCGAGCGGGGAGGCGAGGTACCGCGCGTGCGCTCGGGCGCCAGACTCTACCGAGCACTCGTCGCCGGCGGGAGTCAGCCTGAAGGCTACCTGCTGGACCAGGACACGAGCTGGCCCGGTGCCCTCCAGCGCCTGCTCCAGGCGCCGGAGCACCTCCAGCGTCTGGGGGCCTCCGAGGTGCATGTGGGAAGCATCGCCCGCTCGGGCGCGGGGTCGGAGGCTGTCGATGTCATCCTCGAGCGGCTGCTCCCACGTTACCCACGCATCCAGGCGATCATCATCTTGGTCGGTGTGAGCGACGTCTTCCGGTGGCTGGAGCACGGGGCGCCGCCCTCTCCGCCCCCTCAGGTCCGGACGTCGGAGCTCTTCATGTGTCATCCCGAGGGGCCGTTCGGCTGGAAGCCGAGGGAGCTCGCGCTCGTCGAGTTGCTCCTGAGGATGCGCCGGCTCTGGCTCCGGCCTGTGCACGTGCACGAGCGTGTCGGTAAGTGGGTCGGAAAGGCCAGGGTAATGCGGGCGCGGGCGAAAGAGATTCGGACCACCATGCCGGATCCGGCCCCGATGCTGGACCACTTCGAGGTCCACCTCCGGAGGGTTCTCCAGAAGGCCAAGGCACACGCCGATCGTGTCCTCGTGGCGCGACAGCCCTGGTTCGACAAGGACTACACGCCGGAAGAGGCGGCCCACATGTGGCACGGCGGGGTGGGACAGGCCTGGCGCGAGGAGGTCACGACCTACTATTCCTTCGAGGTCGTCTCCAGGCTCATGGCCCTCCTGGACGCCAGGGCCGCCCGCGTGGCGAAGGAGCTCGAGGTCGAGCAGCTCGATCTCATGCCGATCCTGGAACGGAGCCTCGACACCTACTACGACTGGCTCCACCTCTCTCCGGCCGGGGCGAGGGCCGTGGCGGCCGCCGTGGCTGCTGCGATCCTTCGCCGGCCGCTCCCGTCCCCCCTGCTGCCGGATCAGGACGGGGACGGACTCACGTCCTCCCGAACCCCACTGGGAGATCCAACGAGATGTGCGGCTTCGCCGGCATTCTGACAACTGCCGGACTCAGGAGCGACGAGCTCGCTGATCGGGCCCGACGCATGATCGCGCCGATCGTGCACCGGGGCCCGGACGACAGCGGAGTCTGCGTGGACGAGCAAGCGGGGCTCGCCTTCGGGTTTCGCCGGCTCGCGATCGTCGACCTGTCAGCCAACGGTCACCAGCCGATGTGGTCGCCCTCGCGCCGGTTCGTCATGGTCTTCAACGGACAGGTCTACAACTTCAAGGAGCTCCGCCGCGAGCTGGAGCAGTACGGATACGGCTTTCGGGGGCACTCGGACACCGAGGTGATCCTCGCCGCCTTCGAGCGGTGGGGAATCCACGAGGGCGTCCGCCGCTTTGTCGGGATGTTCGCAATCGCCGTGTGGGACGCTCATCGCAGAGAGCTGTCGCTCTTCCGAGACCGAATCGGCAAGAAACCGCTGTACGTGTATAGCGAGCCGGGCCTGATCACGTTCGGGTCGGAGCTCAAGGCGCTGCTGGCCGGCCCCTCCTTCGACCGCTCGATCGACCGCACGGCGCTCGCGTCTTACTTTCGATATCTGTACGTCCCGGCGCCGAAGAGCATCTTCCAGCGTGCCATCAAGCTGCCGCCGGGACACATCCTCACCGTGTCGGACCCAAAGCTCGCGCTCCCCCCTCCGCAACCGTATTGGTCGTTGCGCGAGGTCGCGCTCACCGGCCTGGCCAAGCCCTTTACCGGCTCGGATGCCGAGGCGATCGACGAGCTCGACGCGCTCCTCGCGGACGCGGTCAGGTGTCGACTGTACGCGGACGTTCCGCTCGGCGCGCTCCTGTCCGGAGGAATCGATTCCTCCGCGGTCGTGGCGCTCATGCAGGAGATGACCACTCAGCCCGTCAAGACGTACACGATCGGATTCGCCGAGGAAGAATTCGACGAGGCGCGGCACGCGGCCCGGGTCGCGCGACACCTCGGGACCGACCACACGGAATTGTTGCTCACGGGCGAGGGCGCGCACGCGGTGATCCCGCGCCTGCCGGAGATCTTTGATGAGCCGCTCGCGGACCCATCACAGCTTCCGACGTTTCTCGTCTCGCAGCTGGCTCGCCAGCACGTCACCGTGGCGCTCTCGGGGGACGGTGGGGACGAGCTGTTTGCCGGCTACAACCGGTACCTCTACGGCGCGCGCGTGCTCTCGGGCGTGAACCGTCTTCCTCGGGGGGTACGGCGACTTGTGGCCGCGGGTATCGGGAGCGTGCCGCAGCCGACGTGGGATCGCCTGCACCGGGTGACGACGGCTCTGCTTCCCGGAGTCGCGAACCAGCATCTGCCCGGGGAGCGAATGCATAAGCTGGGCAATCTCATGCGCGCGGCCTCAGTGGGAGACATGTATCGCGCCCTCCTCTCGGCGTGGCAACAACCCGACAGCCTCCTGGTGGACCGTGGCGCCATCGAGGACCCGAACCGACGGATTCTAGACGGCGGCCAGCCGGCACACTTGCTGGACCGGATGATGCTCGCCGATCAACTGACCTACCTTCCGGATGATCTCCTGGCAAAGGTCGATCGAGCGAGCATGGCCGTGAGTCTCGAGGTTCGCACGCCGCTTCTGGATCACCGAGTGGTGGAGTTCTCGTGGCGATTGGCGCACTCCCTCAAGGTGCGAGGGGGCCTGGGAAAATGGGCGCTGCGTCAGGTGCTGTATCGTCGATTGCCGCGGCACCTTGTGGACCGCCCCAAGATGGGATTCTCGGTGCCCATCGATCGATGGCTGCGAGGACCTCTGCGGAAGTGGGCCGAGAGCCTGCTCTCCCACGACGAGCTTGGTCGGAGCGGATTGCTGGAACCCGCGCCCATCATAGGCGCGTGGCGAGAGCTGCGCGAAGGTCGACGGCCGGCCGGGCCGGCCCTGTGGGCGGTCATCATGTTTCAGGCCTGGAGGGCGCGGTGGGGAATCTGAAACTCCTCTTCCTGTGCCAGACGCTGCCCTACCCACCGGATGGCGGGGTCTGGATCAGGACGTACCACGTCCTCCGTCTCTTGGCGCGCGCGTTCGACATCACCGCGCTCTGCTTCGAGCGCGCGGCGACGTCCGGCAACGGCGCGGCCTCGGATCTCGCCGCGAGTCGCGATGCGTTGGGTCGGTTCGCAGCCGTCGAGGTATTCCCCATTTCACAGAAGCACAGCCGGCTCAGGTATGCGTGGGATCACCTCCGGAGCGTCGCGTTGCGGCGGGCCTATACGGCATACATGTACGATTCGAGTGCCTACGACAAGAGGCTCACCGACCTCGTGCGATCGAACGATTTTGATCTCGTCCACGTCGACAGCCTGGGGGACCTGGCCGGGTACCTGCCCGCGTGCCGTCGCATTCCTGTCGTCTGCGTGCACCACAACGTGGAATCGGCCCTTCTCCAGCGGCGCGCCGCCATCGAGCGGAGCGAATGGCGGAGTGCGTATCTCCGGTATCAGTCCCGGCTGACGGAAGAACTGGAGCGCCGCTGGTGTGAGCGCGTGGCCTTGAACGTCGCCGTCTCCGAGCAAGATCGCGCGACGCTGACGCGTATCGCTCCGGCTGCGCGCGTGGCCGTCGTCCCGAACGGGGTCGACATCGAGGAGTTTCAGCCCGATCGCACGAAGGGAAACGGCGTGGCGTTTGTGGGCGGAACGAATTGGTTCCCCAACCGCGACGCGCTCGACTTTTTCTGTGATGAGATCCTGCCCCAGGTGCGTGCGGCGAGGACAGGTGTCCCCGTGCGTTGGATCGGCAGCGCGTCAACCGAGCAGCGACGATACTACTTCGAGCGATATGGCGTCGAGGTGACTGGCTACGTGGCGGATGTGCGGCCGTACATGCGCGAAGCGGCCTGCCACATCGTGCCGCTCAGGGCGGGCGGTGGGACTCGATTGAAGATTCTCAACTCATGGGCCATGGGCAAGGCGGTCGTCAGCACGTCAGTCGGGTGTGAAGGGCTCGCGGCCGAAGCGGGCGAAAATATCCTGATCCGAGACGATCCCACGGACTTCGCGAACGCCATTCTGGCGGTGCTCGACGATGACGAGCTGCGTCGCCGGCTGGGCGAGCGCGGCCGTGCCACGGTGGAACAGCTCTACAG
>WNEW01001694.1_pt1 | contig 10734 bp, 9 predicted proteins | sample 5399891 | NCBI WGS metagenome assembly WNEW01 (sample SAMN13153336, study PRJNA577476) | soil metagenome | isolation source: 40 cm grassland meadow soil pre-rain plot 5 | place: USA:California | collected 2015-09-08 | reverse complement strand
GTCCCGTGGCGCTCGAGCACGAGCGCGCGCGCCTCGGGATGCTCGGCGACGGCATCCGCCACCTCGCGCGAGATCTTGAAGCCCGGCCGGCGGTAGTCGAGCGCGATGACGTCCTTGCCGTACACACCCGCCAGCACCTCGCGGGGCCGGTCGTTGTTCGTCAGCGAGACGATGGCGTCGGCGTGGGTGTGGACGACGGCGTGCGCGTCGACGAAGCCGTGCAGCAGCGTCTCGATGGAGGGCCGAACGCCGCCGGGATCTTGCAGCGCGTGGGCGAGGTAGCCGACCATTTCCTGGTCGCCCATGTCCTGGCGCTCGAGCAGCGCGCGGATGTCGTCCATCCGCACGCCGGGGAAATCCTTGCGCTGGACGGACTTGAGGTCGGAGCCGCTGCCCTTCACACGCAGCACGCCGATCTCGCGGCCGCGGTGATCGCGCTCGACGGTCTTGATGGAGGTGTTGCCGCCGCCCCAGACGACCAGCGAGGTCTCGGCGCCGACGAGCCGCGAGGCGTACACGAGAAGGTCGAGGCCCTCGAGCTTCGCGGCCTCGGCGTCGTTCCAGCGCGACTTCATCGCGCGCTCACCATATCACAGCCGCTAAAAACGTCGGGGGCGCGAGAAGCGCGCCCCCGTGTTCGTTCGTCCGAGCGACCGGTGTCAGCGGACGCCGTAGACCTGGATGCGGTCGCCGCCGGTCGCGGGCGAGAAGGTCTGCACCGTGTCTGCGCGCGACGCGGGCGACGCCGGCGCCGCGTCGAAGCCGTTGCCGCCGCCGAAGATCGTGCCGCACTCGTTCTTCGTCTTGTACGCGCCGTAGCCGGCGCCGAGCGCCGCGCCGGCGAGGCCACCGATCAGCGCTCCTTTACCGGCGCCCTTGCCGCCGTCGGCGATGGCGCCACCGCCGGCGCCCAGGCCGGCGCCGAGCAGCGCGCCGATGGCGCCGGGCTTGGCGATGCGCATGGCGCGCTCGCCACCGGTGCTGCAGTCCGCCGCGGTCGTCGACGCCACCCGCGTGACGCGGGCGGGAGTCTCGGCGCGCGCGACGGCGGGATACGCGCGCGCGGTGGACGGCGCCGGCGCCGCCACGTACTGCGTCGCGGGACGCAGGGCCGGGGCTGGAACCGTCGAGGCCGGCGCGGCCTGGGCCTGCGCCTCAGCGGCAGGTCGCAGCATCCACGCCGTGGTGAGGCCCGTGCTCAGAGCAGTCGTGCCCACGAGGGCGATGCCGATGGTCGCAAGCTTCCAGGGATTCCGTTCCATTGTCGTGTCCTCCGTCGGCGATCAAATCTGTCAGCCGATCAGACGGGGCGCGCTGCGGAGCTATTCGGGGGGTGACGCCCGGGAATGAACCTCTTACAACAGATCAGAGCCCGAACAGGCGCGGAAGGACCAGGGTGAACCATGGGACGAGGATGACGAACAGGAGCCCGATGCAGAGAAACAGCACGTAAGGCAGCATCGGACGCACGACGCGATCGACCGTGATGTTCGCGATCGCGCACGAGATGAAGAGCCCCACGCCGATCGGCGGCAGGAAGAGCCCGATACCGGTCGCCGCCACGACGACGATGCAGTAGTGCACGAGGTCGATGTTGAGCTGCTTGACCACGGGGAGGAACGTCGGCAGCACGATGACGACCGCGGGCAGGCCTTCGAGCACCGCGCCCATCAGGATGAAGAGGACCGCCGTCATCACGAGGAAGCCGGCCTGCCCGGCCTCGACGGCCGCCATCGCGTGGGCGAGCGACGCCGGCACCTGCTGGACCACGAGGATCCACGCGACGACGGCCGCCGTGGCCAGGAGGAAGCAGACGTTGGCAGTCACCACGGCGCTCTGGATCAGGATCTCCGGCAGCTGCGACCAGCGGATCTCCCGATATACGAACAGCCCGACGATCGCCGCGTAGAAGACGGCGACGGCCGCCGCCTCCGTCGGCGTCATCACGCCGCCCAGGATGCCGCCGAAGATGATGACCGGGAGCCCGAGGGGGATCAGCGCGCCCCGGAACGCCCGCCAGAGCCCCACCGCCGTCGTGCGCTGCGGCAGCGCGATGCCCTCGCGCCGCGCGTCCCAGTAGATGTACGCCATGATCGCGACGGCCAGCACCAGCGCCGGGATGAAGCCGCCCACGAACAGCGCGGCGACCGACACGTTGGCGATGGCGCCGATCACGATCATCAAGATGCACGGCGGCACCAGGATGCCCATCGCCGAGGCCGCGGCCACCACGCTGACGGCCTGCTCGGGCCGGTACCCGGCGCGCGTCATGGGCGGGATCATCGTGGAGCCGATGGCCGAGACGTCGGCGATCGTGGAGCCCGAGATGCCCGAGAAGATGTACTCCGCGATGACGACGGCCATGGCGAGCCCGCCGCGGATCCAGCCGACCAGCGCCTGGGCGAAGACCACGAGCCGCACGGCGATGCCGCCCGTCTCCATGAGCGCCCCGGCAAGGATGAAGAGCGGGATGGCGAGGAGGACGAACGAGTCCACCGCGAGGAACATCTGCTGGATGATGATGGACAGCGGGTAGGCCCCGCTCCACCAGAGCCCCATGAAGCCCGCCATCCCGACCGTGAAGGCCACCGGCACCGCGCAGAGCAGCAGCGCCGCGAAGACGACCGCCGTCAGCGTGACGATCACCGGACGAGGTCGCGCAGCGCGCGGCCGAGCGGGATCAGGCTGAAGAGGATGATCAGCGCGCCGCCGGTGGGCATGGCGAGATAGACCCACGCCTTCGACAGCCCCATCACCGGCGTCTGCTGCAAGCGGCCGAGCTCGACGAAGGCCCAGCCCTGCTGCACGAGGGCGGCGGCGAAGCCGATGACGACGAGCTGGCCGAGGACGGCGATCGCGCGCTGAGCGCGCAGGGGCACGCGGTCGACGAGGAGGTGCAGGCGGAAGTGGGTGTGTCGCCGCACGCCCACCGCCGCCCCCAGGAACACGACCCACACGAAGCAGATCCGCGCGATCTCGTCGTACCACGTGAACGTGCGGACGAGGACGTAGCGCGAGAAGACGCCCAGCATCAGATCGAGGGTGAGGGCGACCATCAATAGCAGGCAGACGCCCTCGACGACGTTCTCCAGCGCCGCGCGAAGCATGCCGCGCTACTGCGCCGCCTTCACCGCCGCCGTCACGCGGTCCATCCACTCCTTGCCGACCTTGGTGGTGACCACGTCGTAGGCCGGACCCATGCGGTCCTGGAAGGGCTTGAGGTCCTTCACCTCGTTGACCTGCACGCCGGCCTTCCGGATGAGCTCGAGCTCGCCCTTTTCCTTGTCCACTTCCGACTTGCGGTCGAGCGCGCAGGCGGCCTTGCCCGCCTCGTCCACCACCTGGCGCAGGTCGGCCGGCAGCGACTGGTAGCGCTTGAGGTTCATGAACCAGGAGATCGGGGGATAGGTGTGCTTGGTGAGCGAGTAATACTTGGTGACCTCGAAGAATTTGTCCGAGACCATGGTCACCACCGGGATCTCCATGCCGTCCACCGTCCCCTGCTTCATGGCCAGGTAGACCTCGCCCCACGGCATGGGCACCGGGTTGGCGCCGAGCTGCTTCATCATCGCCACGTAGATCGGCGACTCCTGCACGCGGATCGTCTGCCCCTTCATGTCGTCGGGCGTGTTGATGGGACGCTTGTTGGAGAGCATGTTGCGGAAGCCCCAGCCCCCGCCGAAGCAGAGGCCCTTGACGCCCTTGGCCTCCATCTTCTTGAAGAGCTCCTGGCCGATCGGGCCGTCCATCACCTTCCACACCTGATCGCGGCTCGTCCAGAGAAACGGCAGGTCGAGCGGCAGGTACGCGGGCTCGAAGATGCCGCCGATGGGCGCGCTGCCGACGGGCGCGACGTCGATCGTCCCGAGCTGCACGCCCTCGAGGGTGGCGCCCTCGCCGCGCGCGAGCTGGTTGTTGGTGTAGACCTCGACCTTGATCCGCCCTTTCGACTTCTCGGCCGCCACGCGGGCGAACTCGTTGGCGGCGAGGTTGCGCGGGCTCTCGCCCGGATTGACCGTGCCGAGCTTCAGGACGATCGGGGCCTGGGCCTCGGCGGATGGCCAGAGCCCTGCGAGCGCCAGACCGATGGCGACGAGGACGAGCACGGCGACGAGCGAGGGGCGCAGGCGATGCCTCATGGCGGTGTCCTCCCGGGGCCGGCGCGATCCGCGCGGCTGGCGCTGCAATACACCGCGAGCCGGCCGGGAGTCAATACAATGCCTCGTATGGCCCGCCATCTGATCCCCGCCCTCGTCGCCGTCGCGCTTGGCTGCGCGACGGCGCCAGGCCCGGCCGCGCGCGCCGACGGCGTCATGCTGATCCAGGCCGGCGCGTTCTGGATGGGCCGCAACGACGGCCCGTCCGACGAGGCGCCGCTGCATCGCGTCTACGTGCGCGACTTCTGGCTCGAGCGCCACAAGGTGACCAACGCGGAGTTCGCCGAGTTCCTCGACGCGGTCGGCGTGGTCTCGCCCGAGGGCGAGCAGCGCTACGACTGGGAAGCTGCCGACGCCCGCATCCAGCCGCGCTGTACGCACGTGTCGGGCACTTCCACGGCCACCGGATCGACGCGCGACGTTCCATCGAGGCGCGACCTGCCGCGGCTCGACCTGCCAGTGGTGCGCCCCTGCTTCGCCTCCGGGACGGTGCTCATATGGACAGTCGATCCGGGCTACGGCCACCATCCCGTCGCGGTCTCATGGCTCGACGCTGGGGCTTTTTGTGCATGGCGCGGCCGGCGCCTGCCGACCGAAGCCGAGTGGGAGAAAGCGGCGCGCGGCGACGACCGGCGGCGCTATCCGTGGGGCGACGCGGCCCCGACCGAGGCCCACGCGATCTTCGGCCGGCCCTCCGGCGCGACGGCGTCTGCCATCGGCCGCCCGGGGGGCGCCGGCCCGTACGGCGTCCACGACCTGCTCGGCAATCTGCGGGAGTGGACGGCGACAATCCCCAAGCCTTACCCTTATCAGCACGACGACGGCCGGGAGTCGTTCACCGGCGCCGGCCGCGTCGTCGTCCGCGGCGCGAGCCACGACGATCCGGAGGACGCGCTGAGCGTGACGAGGCGGTGGTCGTACGATCGGCGCCGCGCGGCGAGCGGCCAGCACGTCGTGGGGTTCCGCTGCGCGACGTCGGACGATCTGGGAGAGGTGGCACCGGGAGGGCGCCGATGACCGCTCCGATCGACAACCTGATCATGAACTACCCGCTCACGCTGCCGCACTTCTTCGAGCGCACGCGCCGGATCTTCCCGAAGAAGACGCTGGCCACGCGGGTGCCGGGCGTCGGGCTCGAGCGCATGGACTACGGGCGCTGGGCCGAGCGCACGACGCGGCTGGCCGGCGCCCTGAAGGCGCTCGGCGTGGGCAAGGGCGACCGCGTGGGGACGTTCGCGTGGAACTCGCACCGGCACCTGGAGGTCTACTTCGCGGCACCGTGCATGGGCGCCGTGCTGCACACCGTCAACATCCGGCTCTCGGCGGCCGATCTCACCTACATCATCAACCACGCGGGCGACAAGGTGCTGATCGTGGACGCCTCGTGCTGGCCCACGCTGGAGCCGATCCGCAAGCAGCTGAAGACCGTCGAGCACGTCATCGTCATGAAGGACACGCCCGGCGCCCAGATCCCGGCGGGCGCGCTCGACTACGAGGCGCTGCTGGCCGACGCGCGGCCGATGGAGACGTGGCCGGCGCTCGCGGAGACCGACGCGGCGGGCATGTGCTACACGTCGGGCACGACCGGCCACCCCAAGGGCGCGGTCTACACGCACCGCGCGATCTTCCTGCACTCGATGGCCTCGTCGATGACCGACGTGCTCGGCATCAACGAGCGCGACGTCATCCTGCACATCGTGCCGATGTTCCACGCCAACGCCTGGTGCGTGCCGTTCGCGGGCGTGCTCAACGGCGCCACGCAGATCTTCGGCGGGCCCAACCCCCAGCCGCGCGACATCGTGGAGATCGTGCACAACGAGCGCGTGACGTTCGTGGGCGCGGTGCCGACCGTGTGGATCGCCATCGACGCCATCCTCGAGGCCGAGCCGCGCTGGAACATCTCTTCGATCCGCTGCATCCCGATCGGCGGCTCGGCGGCGCCGCGCGCGCTCATCGAGAAGTTCGACAAGAAGTACGGCGCCCCCATGCTGCACGCCTGGGGCATGACGGAGATGACGCCGCTCGGCACCGTGTGCCGGCTCAAGTCCTACATGGACGCGCTGTCCGACGAGGAGCGCTACGCCATCCGCGCCAAGCAGGGGTTCGTCGCGGGCGGCGTGGACATGCGCATCGTGGACGACGCCGGCCTCGAGCAGCCGTGGGACGGCAAGAGCGTGGGCGAGATCCAGGTGCGCGGGCCCTGGGTCATCCGTTCGTACTACGACAACCCGGAATCGGCCGACCGCTTCACCGCCGACGGCTGGTTCCGCACGGGCGACGTCGCCAGCATCGATCCCGAGGGCTACGTGCAGATCACCGATCGCACGAAGGACCTGATCAAGTCCGGCGGCGAGTGGATCTCGTCCATCGACGTCGAGATGATGATCATGACCCACCCGAACGTCCTCGAGGCCGCCGTGATCGCGGTGCCGCACCCGAAGTGGGTGGAGCGGCCTCTCGCCTGCGTGGTGCCCAGGTCCGGGACGACGGTCGAGCCGGCCGAGATCCTGGAGTACCTGCGGCCGAGGCTCGCGAAGTGGGCGCTGCCGGACGAGGTCGTCCTGATCGAGGCGGTGCCGAAGACGAGCGTCGGGAAGTTCGACAAGAAGGTCCTGCGCGAGCGCTTCAAAGGCTGGACGCCGAAGGGCTGAGACACGCGCGATGGCCGACGCCACCACCGCCTTCGTCGGCAAGATTCCCGAGAACTACGAGCGCTATCTCGCACCACTCTTCTTCAACGACTTCGCGGATGACCTGGTCGCCCGCGTGCCCGTCAGCGACGACATGCGCGTGCTCGAGGTCGCCTGCGGGACCGGCATCGTCACGCGCCGCCTCGTCGAGCGGCTCGGCGGGCGCGGGACCGTCATGGCCACCGACCTCAACGAAGCGATGTTCGCCCACGCGCGCAAGCGGCTGCCGGGATCGGGCGACGCGACGTACCGCACGGCCGACGGCACGAGCCTGCCGTTCGAGAGCCGCTCGTACGACGCTGTCGTCTGCCAGTTCGGGCTGATGTTCTTCCCCGACAAGACGGCCGGTGCGCGGGAAGCGTTTCGCGTGCTGAGGCCGGGAGGCGTCTATCTCCTGAACGTCTGGGACGCGCTCGAGCACAACCCCGTGGGGCGCATCACCCACGAGACGATCGCGAAATTCTTCCCGACGGATCCGCCGAAGTTCTACACGGTGCCCTTCGGCTATCACGACGCGGGCGTGCTCCAGTCACTGCTGCGCGACGCGGGCTTCGAGGACGTCCGGTGCGAGCGCGTGGCGAAGCAGGGCCAGAGCCCGTCGGCGGCCGAGGCCGCCACCGGCCTCGTCGAGGGCAATCCCGTCTACGGCGAGATCACGCAGCGGCGGCCGGAGGCGCTCGCCGAGATCAAGGCCGCCATCGCCGCGAACCTGGCGCGCGAGCTCGGCGACCGGCCCCTGCGCGCGCCGCTGCGGGCATTCGTGGCCACCGCGCGGCGCCCGGAAACCTAGCACCGGAGCGGCCGCTGCCTTGACAGGTCAGTCCACCGGTCCTATCCTCGCCGTCACTCGTCTCGACAAAAATTGCCCGGCGCCCTGCGGCCGGGAGGAGGCTCCATGACTCGTCTCTCGCGACGGCAGTTCGTCATCGGCGGCACCACCGGCCTGGCCGCCATCCTCGCCACGCGCACAGCGCCGGCGGTGGGCCAGACCCGTGAGATCAGCTACCTCTGCTGGAACAACTTCGCGCCCAACTCGGACAAGAAGCTGGCGGAGATCGGCCAGCGCTTCACGAAGGACACGGGCATCAAGCTCAAGATCGACCACATCTCGCACATGGGCCCGCAGCAGGCCAAGTACGCCTCCGAGGTGCAGACGCAGGCGGGCCACGACCTCGTCGAGATGCGCATGCACTTCCCCTGGCTCTACGAGCCGCAGCTGGTGGACGTCTCGGACGTCGTCGGCGAGCTCGAGAAGAGGCACGGCAAGGCGATCTCGTCCTCGTACGAGGGCGCGCACGTCCACGGCGTCTGGCGCGCGGTGCCCCAGTACCACGGGATGTTCGTGGCGACGTACCGCGAGGACCTCTTCAAGAAGGCGAGCCTCAAGGTGCCCGACACGTGGGAAGACCTCTACGTCGTCGGCAAGGAGCTGAAGAAGATGGGGAACCCCGTCGGGATCCCCATCAGCCAGAACTACGACTCGATCTCCACGGCGGGGCCCGTGCTGTGGTCCTTCGGCGGCATGGAGGTGGACAGGGACGGCAAGACGGTCCGCATCAACTCGCCGGCCACCGTGCAGACGATCGAGTGGTACAAGAAGATGTTCCGCGACTGCATGGAGCCCGAGGTGCTGTCGTGGTCGGACGCCAGCAACAACGAGTCGATCCAGCAGGGCAAGGCCGGCTGGATCCACAACCCGGTCAGCGCGTACATCATCGCCAAGCAGCGCAAGCTGGTCACCGCCGACGGCATCAACCATCATCGCAGTCTCGGCGGACCGGCCGGGCGCTTCGAGACCGACACGCCCCGCCACATCGGGATCTGGAAGTTCAGCAAGAACGTCGACGCGTCGAAGGAGTGGATCCGCTACCTGCTCGGCAAGCGCGAGACCTACGACGAGTACATCATGTCGGGCGACGCGTTCAACCTGCCGGTGTACGCGAAACTTCAAGATCATCCCGTGCTGAGGACGGATCCGAAGTACGCGGCGCTGAAGGGTGAGGGCGTGGAGTACCACACCTACGGCTGGCCGGCGCCGCCATCGGAGAAGGTCCAGCTCATCACCAACTCCTGGCTGTTGCCGAACATGATCGCCAAGGCGGTGACAGGGACCCCGACCAAGGACGCCATCGTCTGGGCCGAGACCGAGATGAAGAAGATCATGGCGGGCTAGCGTCGCCGTGGCGATCGGCACCCTTCCCGCGACCGGCGCGCCCGCGCGTCTGCCCTGGCGGACGCGTGTGCGTGAGACTCTCGACCGCGAGCGCGTCCTGGGCCCGCTCTTCATCACGCCCGCGCTCATTCTGATCCTGTTGCTGGTCGCCTATCCGTTCTGCGTGGCGCTCTACTTCTCGGTCTCCAACGCCTTCATCGGGCGGCCCAGCCACTTCATCGGCCTCACGAACTTCATTCGCCTGTGGGACAGCGACGCGTTCCGGCAGACCTTCCAGAACGCCTTCGTCTTCACCGGCATCTCGATCGCCTTCAAGCTCGTGCTCGGCATCTCGCTGGCCCTGCTGCTCAACCAGCAGCTCTGGTTCAAGCGGCTGATCCGTGGGGCCGTCCTCCTGCCGTGGGTCATCCCGACCGCGCTGTCGACGCTTGGCTGGTGGTGGATGTTCAACTCGCTCTACAGCGTCGTCAACTGGACGGGCATCGCGCTGGGCCTCATGGATCCGCCGGGGCCGAACTGGCTCGGGCAGCGCTACTACGCGATGACGGCGGTGATCACGGTCAACATCTGGCGCGGCCTGCCCTTCTTCGCCATCACCATCCTGGCGGGGCTGGTCGCCATCCCGAAGGAGCTCTACGAAGCGGCCCAGGCCGACGGCGCCGGGCCGTGGTCGCGCTTCTGGTACGTCACGCTGCCGATGCTGAAGCCGGTCCTGGCCGTGGTCGTCCTGTTCTCGACCATCTTCACGTTCAGCGACTTCAACATCGTGTACGTGCTCACCCACGGCGGGCCCATCAACACCACCCACCTGTTCGCGACGTACTCGCGCATGATCGGGCTGGAGAGCGGCCGCATCGGCGAGGGCGCGGCGATCTCGCTGTACCTGTTCCCGCTGCTGATGTTCGTGGTGTGGGCGCAGCTGCGCTTCGTGCGCAAACAGGCCTATTGATGTCGCGGCGGACGCTCGGGACGAAGGTGCTGATGCACGTGCTGCTCGTGCCGTTCCTGATCTTCGCGCTGTTCCCCTTCTACCACATGCTGCTGACCTCGCTGAAGCAGGACCGCGAGCTCTATGACCGCTTCGCGGTGCCGCTCGCCATCAAGCAGGGCCCGACGCTCGAGCACTACACGAAGCTCCTCCGGGAGACCGAGTTCCTCACCTGGACCAAGAACAGCCTGATGGTGACGGTGCTCGCGACGACCGCCTCCGTGATCATCGGCACCGTCGCCGCCTACGCGCTGTCGCGGCTCAAGTTCCGCGGCGTGAACAGCTTCGGCACCGGCATCTTCGTCACCTATCTCGTGCCGACCTCGCTCCTGTTCCTGCCGCTGGCCCAGGTCATCAACTGGATCGGCCTGGCCGACTCCAAGTGGGCGCTGGTGGTGACGTACCCGACCTTCCTGGTGCCCTTCTGCACGTGGCTGCTGATGGGCTACTTCCGCACGGTACCCAAGGAGGTCGAGGAGTGCGCGATGGTCGACGGGGCCACCCGCGTGCAGGCGCTCTGGCGCATCATCCTGCCGATCGCCATTCCCGGCCTGGTGTGCGCCACCCTGTTCGCCTTCACGCTCTCGTGGAACGAGTTCATCTACGCGCTGACGTTCACCTCGTCCTCCGAGGAGATCACCGCGAGCGTCGGCATCACCAGCGAGCTGATCCGCGGCGACATCTACTTCTGGGGCTCGCTCATGGCGGGGGCCGTGCTGGGCTCGG